>JABLTR010040665.1_pt1 | contig 82426 bp, 65 predicted proteins | sample 7160071 | NCBI WGS metagenome assembly JABLTR01 (sample SAMN14651230, study PRJNA627086) | human gut metagenome | isolation source: feces | host: Homo sapiens
GGAAATTCTTTTTTCCTTATAGACCAGCTCCGTAAAACGGGAACGGATGAGCTGTTGAAGAAAGAATTGGCAAAGGGAAAACTGATGATTGGTGAATCGGCAGGTGCGATTGTATGCGCTCCAAGCATCCAATATATCGAGCAAATGGATGAAAAGCCGGAGGACTACTCACAAGAAGATGATTCAGGGCTTAATTTGATTGATTTCTATGTTCTTCCGCATTATCTTACAGCACCATTTAAGAAAGCTACCGAGATAATAATGACTGAGTTTTCGGATTTGAATCTATGCCCAATTGACAACCGTCAGGGAATTGTAATTGATGGTGAAGGTTCAAAGGTAATTTGCAAAGACTAATTTAATAATTCCAGTTTGCTGTACTCGTTCCTAGCAGGGTTTGGGGCAGGCACGCCCCAACAAGAAGCTGTCCCAAAGGGGCAAGAATGGGGACTGTGGACGATTTCTTGGACCGTTACGCGGCCCTTCCCAGCGCGGAGCGGAACTCGGCCGGCGTGCGGCCACCGAGCGCATCGCTGCACCTCTCCGTATTGTATCGACCGATCCAGCCCCCGAGCTCCTCGATGAAGCGGGCGGGGGTCCAGTCCGACCAGTCCCTGCCGTGCCAGAACTCCTTCTTGAGCAGGCCGAAGAAGCCCTCCAACGCCGCGTTGTCCGGGCTGCAGCCCTTGGCGGACTGGATTGGCTAAACTAATATGGACAGTTCCGGGAGGGGCGCAAGAGACGGGAAGGCCGTGTGCGCGTTCCAGCGCGAGGGCCGCGGGGAGGGGCTGCCTGGGTACGGCGCCTGTCAACTCGGTCTACGTCTTTGATGACCGGGTCGTACTCAATATAAACTTCACGGATGATGCCAAAACGGTCACCCGTGAGGAAGTGTTGGGTTCGAGTGCCATGGACAGTGTTCCAGCATGCTGGGATCGAACTCGCTAGCCGGAATCACACGGTACCCGTGACGCAGCAGCAGATCGACAAAAACACCGTTGCCCGCGGTGAGCGTACCGCTGAAGGTTCCGTCGTAGATACGGCCTACACCACACGAAGGGCTGCGGTCCTGCAAGACACACGCAGAGATCTGGGACGGCCCGCCCGCCTGCTCGCACATATCGAGCGCGCACTGAGCACCCTGGCGAAACTCGCGATCGACTGGGGTGCCCTCGCAGGTACGGACCTCGCCGTTCACAATCTCAGACGGCTTGCGCGGCGTGGGCAGGCCACCAAAGACCTCAGGGCACACCAAGAGAACCTCGGTCCCAGTTCGCTCGCAGGCCTCGACCAACGCGCGATGGTAATTGTCGAGCCCGTTATATTTGCAGCTCTCTCCCATCAAACAGGCGCTTACCACAATCTTCATGTACATCCCTCCTTAGCAAAAACGCCCCATTTGAGATAGGCTCTCAAATGGGGCGTCGATATTTACTGTCCCAAACGCAACGTTACTGTTGCTTGGGCATCAGCGGATTTTCGCGCGTGAGAAGATTCATGAACTCCTCACCCGTGATCGTCTCCTTCTTGTACAGATAACGAGCCAGCTCGTGGAGCTTGAACTTGTTCTCCTTCAGGATCTGCAGAGCGCGATCATGCGCGTCCTCGATCAGCTTGGCGACAATCGCATCCACGCGCTCGGCCGTGCCGGGGGCGCAGGTGAGCGACGTATCCTGGTTGAGGTACGCGTTCTGCACGGTACCGAGCGCCATCATGCCAAACTCGTCGGACATACCAAAGCGCGTCACCATGTTGCGGGCGAGCTTGGTGGCTTGCTCGATATCGTTGGCGGCACCGGTCGTCATCTCGCCAAAGATGAGCTCCTCGGCTGCACGGCCACCGCAATAGACGGCGAGCTTGTCCAGGACCTCCTGGCGCGTGGTCAGGAAGCGCTCGTCCTCCTCGACCTGCATGGTGTAGCCCAGAGCACCACTCGTGCGTGGCACGATGGTGATCTTGGTGACCGGCGCAGAGCCCTTCTGGCGAGCGGCAACGATGGCATGGCCGATCTCGTGGTAAGAAACGACCTGCTTCTCGTGGTCGGACAGCACCGTGGACTTGCGCTGCTGACCGGCGATGACAACCTCCACCGACTCCTCAAAATCGTCCTGCGTGGCGCGCTTGCGACCCTCGCGAACGGCACGTAGGGCGCCCTCGTTGATGATGTTGGCAAGGTCGGCGCCCGAGGCACCGGGCGTAGCGCGGGCAATCGCGGTCAGGTCGATCGGCGGCTGCGTCTTCACGCTCTTGGCATGCAACTCAAGAATGTTCTTACGGCCAGTCAGGTCGGGCAGCTCAACGGGGATACGGCGGTCAAAACGACCAGGGCGCAACAGGGCCGGATCAAGGCTGTCGGGGCGGTTGGTAGCAGCGAGGACGACGATACCCTTGTGGTTATCGAAGCCGTCCATCTCGGTCAGCAGCTGGTTGAGCGTCTGCTCGCGCTCGTCGTTGCCGCTAAAGCCGCCGCCGTCACGCTTCTTACCGATCGTATCGATCTCGTCGATAAAGACGATACACGGGGCCTTTTCCTTGGCCTGCTTAAACAGGTCACGCACCTTAGCAGCGCCGCGACCAACAAACATCTCAACGAACTCAGAGCCCGAAATGCTAAAGAACGGAACACCAGCCTCGCCGGCAACAGCCTTGGCAAGCAGGGTCTTACCGGTACCCGGAGGGCCGACAAGAAGAGCACCGCGCGGCAGCTTGGCGCCGATCTCCTCGTAGCGCTGCGGCTTCTCCAGAAAGTCGACGACCTCCTTGAGAGACTCCTTGGCCTCTTCCTGGCCGGCGACGTCCTTAAAGGTCACGCCCACATCCTTGGAGGCGATCACGCGCGCGCCGGACTTGCCCAGTCCACCTCCGCCAAAACCACCGCCGCCAAAGTTCATCGACGGACCGTCATCGCCCATGGCCTTCTTCATGCGGCGGTTGAGCCACCAGCCGATCAGGAAGAAAATCGCCATGGGAAGAATGAGGGTGAGCAGGTAGTAGGTCATCAGACCCGAGTTCTTATCGGGAACGACCGACTCAAGCGAGGCACCAGATTCAAGCACGCGATCGGTAAAGCCCGCGTCATTCGGCACGCCGGTCGTCTTGTAGGCGATGTTCTCGTCCTCGCCCTTCTTGGTGTAATAAATCGTGTAATCGTCCGTGTTGTACTCGACCTTGTCGACGCTCTTCTTATCGAGCGCTTTGACAAACGTCGAATAATCGGTCTTCGTAATCTGCTGCGTGTGACCGATGTTGGGGAACAGAACGGTCGAGAGCACGAGGTAGACGACGAAGGCGATGAGCACGTAGAGGATCATATTCCGTCTACGTTTGTTGTCATCCATCTCCATCTGCTTGAACTCCATCTACTGGGGTTGATAATGCTATCTAGAATACCCAACCGGGACGGCGATAAACCGACGCCGGGCATGAAAGGACAGAGATGGCATCACTGGAAGTCGGCAAGGTTCAGATCTACACGGGCGACGGCAAGGGCAAGACGACGGCTGCGCTGGGGCTCGCACTGCGTGCCACGGGCTATGGACTTAACGTGCTTATGCTGCAGTTTGCCAAGAAGCTGCACTGCGCCGAGCACGATGCCGCGCCGCGTCTGGGGCTACGCATTGTGCAGGCCGACCGCGATACGCCCGAGACTTGCGCCGCGCAGATCATGGAGCTCGCACGCGAGCAGATTAGCCAGGTAGACGTGCTGATCTTGGATGAGCTGGGAGAGGCCATGCGACGAGGCTTTGTGACGCGCGAGGATGTGGAGGGGTTGATCGCGCTGAAGCCTGCCACCACGGAGCTCGTGCTCACCGGCCGCGGATTGCTGCCCCTCGCCGACCTTGCCGACTTAGTAACCGAAATGCGCCCCGTCAAACACTACTTCGACGAAGGACTCCTAGCCCGCCAAGGCATCGAATACTAGCCATTGCGGACGTCCCCAATGGCTAAGCGGTGGCGCGGCCTAGCCAGTTGCCGCTGTGGTGGTAGATGGTGAACATTGTGGCCGTGATGAGCCAGGTTACGGGGTAAACAAGCAGCAGGTGCTCAAGCGACGGATCGAAGGGCATAATCGCAAACACCCAGATCACCCTGAGCACGACGGTGCCAAAAATCGTGAGCAGCATGGGCTGTAAGCTCACGCCGGCACCGCGAATGGAGCCCGACGCGTTTTCGATAATCGAGAAGATCGCGTAGAACGGCGCGATAAAATGAAGAATCGTCGTGGTGTACGCCGAAATCGAAGCATCGTCGACAAACAGACGCGACAACGGACCCGAGAACACCAGCAGCACGGCAGACAGGCCACCAATGAGCATAAACGACAACACGAGCGACGTATGGTAGCCCTTACGCATGCGCTCGTAGTTGCGTGCGCCAAAGTTCTGCGCCGAGAACGTGGTGATCGAAACGCCAAGCGCCTCGGTAACCATCCAGACAATGCCATCCAAACGGCCCGAAAGACCCCACGCCGTGGTGACATCGGCACCAAACGAATTGACCGACACCTGAATCAAAACGTTGGAAATCGAATACGCAGCAGATTGAAAGCCAAGCGGCAGACCACACGAGATCATGCTCTTACAAATGCCAGGATCAATGCCGAGTTTGGACAGCGAAAGCCGCCACGCACCCGGTGCGTGCATCATACGAATCACGATCATCGTGGCGTTGGAGCAAATGGTCAGCGCCACCGCGATGCCACAGCCCAGAGCCTCCATATGCAACACAGCGACAAAGATGATATCCAGCACCACGTTCACAAGGCAGCCAGAGGCAATGATCACGGCGGGGCCGCGCGTGTCGCCCACGGCGCGCAGCAATGCCGTTCCCATATTGAGCAGCAGCGCCGCAACCATGGCGGCAAAATAACAACGAGCATAGGCCACGCCCTCGGCCAATAGTTCATGCGGCGTGTTCATAAGCACCAGCATGGGTTCAACGAACACTATGCCAAGAATCGAGAAAACGATACCGCCCACCAGCGCGAGCGTCATGGCAGTATGGACCGATCGGCTCAGGCGCTCATCATCGTGCTGACCAAAATACTGACCGGTAATAACGGCACATCCAGCACCCACACCGACGCAAAAACCAATGCAGAGCTCTGTAAGAACCATCGTGGCCTGGATGCCGCCCAGCGCGAACTTACCGCCAAACTGACCGACGATATAGGTACCGATAAGCGTGTAAGCCTGCTGAAAAAACGAGCTAAAGAAGATGGGAACGCACAGCGAAAGCAGCTGCTGCCAAATGACACCCTGCGTTACATCAATAGCCGTAGATTTCTTAGCCACACGCCCTCCCCACCAGCGTACGTCAAACAATAAAACGGCAATTTAAGACCAAAGCCAAAACCAGCTTAGCACCGGCCGGCGGCAACCGAAACACCCCGAATTAGAGCGCGGTGCGAAATATTTGCCTAGTGATACAAACCCGGCTGGTAGTGATACTCGTTGCTCACGTGCGGGCACAGCTGCCAAAAGGCGACGGCACTCGCCGCGGCCACGTTGAGCGAATCGACCCCGTGCGCCATCGGAATGCGCACGGCTCGGTCGCAGCCGGCAATGGTCTTGGCGCCCAAGCCAGCACCCTCGGTTCCCATAAAGATTGCCAGGCGGTCAATCTCCTGCAGCGCGGGATCGTCCAGCGACACCGAATCATCCGTCAGCGCCATCGCAGCACACGAAAAACCAGCATGATGCAGCGCCGCCAGCCCATCATGCGGCCACACGCGCGCCTCACTGCCAATACGCGTCCACGGCACCTGAAACACGGTGCCCATGCTCACACGAGCCGAGCGACGATACAGCGGATCGCAGCACGTAGGGCTCACCAGAATGCCGTCGACGTTGAGAGCGGCAGCCGAGCGGAAAATCGCGCCCACGTTTGTGTGGTCGACAATACCCTCGAGCACGCATACGCGCACCGGGCGCTCCCCCGCCGCCTCGACGACGCCGCCCAAGAACTCATCGACCGGAATCTGACGCGGGCGACGAAACGCCGCGAGCGCACCGCGCGTCACGTTAAAGCCCGTCAACTGCTCCATGAGCTCCATGGAGGCCACGAACACAGGAACCGGACCCGCGCCCTCGCGCACAACCAGGCGCTCAAACAGCGGCATCATCTGATCGAGCCAGCGCTCACCCAACAGAAAGCTCACCGGCTCGTATCCGGCGCGCACCGCACGCTCTATGACCTTGGCACTCTCGGCGATAAAGATGCCCTTTTGCGGCTCCAGCACGCAGCGCAGCTCGCGCTCGGTCAGTCGCACGTAGGCATCGAGCCGCTCGTCCTCGAGCGAATCAATTCGCAGCACCTCAACGGCATCAGTCATAGCAGCCAGCCCGCACCCTTCTTTACAGCAGCATCAATATCAAACGAGGCGACGCTAGGCGCCGCCCCTCAATCATTCCAACCCGATAATACCGTGGGCAAATAGGAGATTTACGCCTCAACGCGACGATACGTCACGAACTCATAATCGAGGCCTTCGTCACCCTCGCCCGCGGCAATCGTGGCAACCCCTTCGCGCCGCGCAACTTCCCACGCGGGATCGGCGTCCAAGTCGGGAAAGTACGTGTCCACGGGATGGACGCAGTGGTTATGCGTGACCTCGGCCTCCACGCAATACGGCAAAAACTGCCGATAGACATCGCCGCCGCCGATCACCCAGGCAACGGGCTCATCGGCAACCGCGGCGAGCGCCTCGCCGATACTATGCACCACGTCGACGCCCTCGGGCGTAAAATCCTCGTCACGCGTGAGCACGATATTGCGACGATTCTTGAGCGGACGTCCACCGGGAAAACTCAGCAGCGTCTTGCGTCCCATGATGACCGGACAGCCCTTGGTGCACGCCACAAAATGGCGCATGTCGGCGCGATTGGACACGACCATATCGCCCTCGCAGCCAATGCCCCAGTCGTCACACACGGCGACGATGGCAGAAAGCTTACACGTCATACCTGCCACCTATACCGCAATGGGGATGTTCTTGACCTGCGGGCCGTGCTCGTAGCCCTCGACGATCAGGTCGTCGGTCGTAAACGCGTAGAAATCATGCACATCGGGGTTAAGCGTTACCTTAGGCGCCGCAAACTGCGGACGCTCGATAAGCTCGCGGACGATATCGACATGACGGTCGTAAATGTGTGCATCGGCGATCACGTGCAGCAGCTCGCCGGGAATCATATCGACCGACTGCGCAACCATCATGAGCAGAATGGCGTACTGGCACACGTTCCAGTTGTTTGCGGCCAAAATGTCCTGGCTGCGCTGGTTGAGAATCATGTTGAGCGTCGGTTTGTCATCCTGCGGGCGCTGCGTCACGTTATAGGTCACGCTGTACGCACACGGATACAGGTGCATCTCGGACAGGTCGCTAAACACATACGTGTTGGTCATGATGCGGCGACTGTACGGCGTGTGCTTAAGATCGTACAGCACGCGGTCCATCTGGTCGAAATCGCCCTCGGCATAATGGCTCTTCTGGCCAATCTGGTACCCGTAGGCTTTGCCGATGGAGCCGGTCTCGTCGGCCCACTCATCCCAAATATGGCTGTTGAGGTCATGGACGTTATTGGACTTCTTTTGATAGATCCACAAGATCTCGTCCATCGCAGACTTAAGCGCCGTTCGACGCAGCGTAAGCGCGGGGAACTCCTCGCGCAGGTCGTAGCGCGCCGTAACGCCAAAGTTTTTAATGGTATAGGCAGGGGTGCCGTCTTCCCACACCGGACGGACCTTTTGGCCCTCGGTGGTGGTGCCATGGTCCAGAATATCGCGGCACATGGATACAAACTGTTGATCAGCCTTGCTCATTGACCCTCCTGTCAGTCGCCTATAAGCGATTTTTATTGTAGCCCAGGCGCACGCGGCCCCACAGCCCAAACATAAGCCCTCATTTTCTGACATATGCCAGAAATACCTTGCGTGGTTCCTCATGCGCGCTATTCTATTGTTGACATATGTCAGGTTAGGAGTGTGTATGGCAGGAAGACGCGAAAAATTGCGCCGCGTTGGGATCATCCCCGAATATCGTGGCTTTACCCCCGATGGCCTGGCCAGCGGAGACGCGATCGACATGACGGTCGATGAGCTCGAAGTCCTGCGTCTGTGCGACCTGGAAGGCCTCAATCAGGAGGCTGTCGCCCAGCAAATGGGCATCGCCCGCGCCACCGTGGCGGCCATCTGCAGCCGCGCACATCGCAAGGTGGCAAACGCGCTGGTCAACGGGCGGGCGCTCGTCATCGAGGGCGGCACTATCGCATACTCCCCCATCACCGCAACGACGGCCGCATGGCCAGCAAAGGAGGTCGGCGCCATGAGGGTGGCAACGACGTACGACAACGGCAACATCTTTATGCACTTTGGCCGTAGTGAGCAGTTCAAGATCTACGACATCCAGGATGGCAAGGTGCTCAACGAACAGGTCGTGGGCACTGGCGGCACCGGTCACGGCGCATTGGCGGGCCTGCTTGCCAACGGCGGCGTCGACACGCTCATCTGCGGCGGTATCGGCGGCGGCGCCATCAACGCGCTCACCCAGGCCGGCATCACGGTCTACGCGGGCGCCCAGGGCAGCTGCGACGCCTGCGTCGAGGCCCTTATCGCGGGCACGCTCGCGCAGACCGGCGAGGCCACCTGCGACTGCCATGGTCACGACCACGAGCACGCCCATGAGCATGGCGAGTCCTGCGGCTGCCACGGCCATCACGAGCACAAGGGCCACGAGGGTTGCGGCTGCCACTAGCGGCAAATACCCTGCCGCCAGCACGCTCCCACGCGTACAACGACCTGCAAACGAACGGCGAAGGCCGCCTGGAATACGATCCAGGCGGCCTTCGTCATACACAACTCAAAAGAGCCATTACTTTTTATTGCGCATCTGCGCTTCCATCTGACGCAGCAGGTCCATATCGGACTTGGGACCGCCCGTTCCCAAGCCACCCAGGCCGCCCATGCCGCCCAGACCCATGGCATCCAGACCGGGAATATTGGGCATGCGCATCTTCTTGCCCTTCTTACCCTTTTTGCCCTTCTTGCCACCAGCCTGTGCCTGATTGGCCATCGTGCGCATGCGGCCCATCATCTTGTTCATCTCGCCCCACTGCTTCATAAGGCTGTTGACCTCAGTGGGGGTCACACCAGCACCCTTGGCAATGCGGGCACGGCGCTGACCGTTGATGATGGAGGGGCGCAGGCGCTCCTCCTTGGTCATCGACATGATGATGGCTTCGTTCTTATCGAAGATGCCCTCGTCCAGATTGCCGCCCATCTGGTTGAGCGCACGCTGGCCACCGGGAAGCATGCCCAGGATGCCCTTCATACCGCCCATCTTCTTGACGGCCTTCATCTGGTCGAGCATGTCGTTCATGGTGAAGCCCTCGCGCAGCATGCGCTCGGCAGCCTCGAGCTGCTCGGCATCGGCGGCCTCCTGGGCCTTCTCGATGATGCCGACAACATCGCCCATGCCCAGAATGCGCTTGGCCATACGATCGGGATAGAACGGCTCCAGCGAATCGGGTTTCTCGCCCATGCTCACGAACTTGATGGGCTTACCGGTCACCTGGCGCACGGAAAGCGCGCCGCCGCCACGGGCATCGCCGTCGAGCTTGGAGATGATCACGCCGTCAAAGTCGGTTCGCTCGGCAAAGGTCGAGACGACGTTGACGATATCCTGGCCGGTCATGGCATCGACGACCATCAGCACCTGATCGGGCTTGACGGCCTTCTTAATGTCCACGGCTTCCTGCATCATCTGTTCGTCGATCTGCAAACGACCGGCGGTATCGACGATGACCACGTCGCGCAGGTGGTCGACGGCCTCCTGAATGGCGCCCTTGGCGATGTCGACCGGGTGTGCACCGTCGCCGCGGAAGACCGGAACGCCGATCTCTCCGCCAAGCGTGGCCAGCTGGTCGGCAGCGGCGGGACGGTAGACGTCACACGCGGCGAGCAGCGGCGAGCGGCCCTGCTTCTTGAGCAGGTAAGCAAGCTTTACGGCCGCCGTGGTCTTACCGGAGCCCTGCAGGCCCACGAGCATGATGACGTTGGGGATACGGTTGCTAAAGACGAGCTTGCTCTCGGTGGAGCCGAGCATCTCGGTGAGCTCGTCGAGCACGATCTTGACGACATTTTGTGCCGGCGACAGCGACTCCATGACCTCGGCGGTCATGCAGCGCTCCTTGGTCTTGGCGACAAACTCCTTGACGACCTTAAAGTTGACGTCGGCCTCGAGCAGCGCCATGCGGATGTCGCGCATGGCCGAGGTGATATCGGCCTCGGTCAGCTTGCCCTTGCCGCGCAGGCGGTCAAATGTGTCGTTGAGGCGATCGCTCAGGGAATCAAACACTAGTCACTCCTTAATTGGACTCGCCCACCAGGGCGCGGCAGAAATCTTTGGCATTGAACTCCTGCAGGTCATCGACCTGCTCGCCCACGCCCACGCGCAGGATCGGGAGCTTGAGCTTCTCGGCCACGGCCATGGCGATACCGCCCTTTGCCGTGCCGTCGAGCTTCGTCATGATAATACCGTCCAGACCCAGTGCCTCGTTAAACTCGAGCGCCTGGTTCAGACCGTTCTGGCCGGTGGCGGCATCGATCACGAGCACGACCGAGACGGGCATGGGGCCGGCGGCCATATTGGCGGCGCGCTTACGCGTCACGTTGACCACCTTGGCGAGCTCGCGCATGAGCTCGGGGCTCGTGTGCAGGCGGCCGGCGGTGTCGATAAGCACCAGGTCGCTGCCGCGTTTATCGGCCTCGTCGAGCACGTCGTAGCAAACGCTTGCCGGATCGGAGCCGCGATCGCGCTTGATGACGGGGACGCCGGCACGCTGGCCCCACACATCGAGCTGCTCGATGGCGGCAGCGCGGAAGGTATCGGCCGAACCGATCACGACATTCTTGCCGCGGGCAGCCATGGCGCTCGCGATCTTACCGACCGTCGTGGTCTTGCCGGCACCGTTAATGCCTACAAACAGCACGCAGCTCGGCGTGTCGGCGAATGGATCGCGCTCGATGGGCACAAAGTGCTGCTCAAGCTGCTCGGCTAGGGCGCGACGGAGCTGCGGGGCGGTCTTGAGGTTCTTCTTGGCGGCCGTCTCGCGCAGGTCATCGGAGACCTGAATGGCGACCTCGGCACCCATGTCACCCATAACGAGGGTGTCCTCAAGGTCCTCCCAAAAGTCCTCGTCGACCTCGCCGCCAAAGTAGAAGACCTCGTTGAGGGCCTCGCGGCTGCGCTCAAGTCCGCGCGAGAGAGCGTCAAAGAATCCCATTATGCATTCACGACCTTTCCGGTTTCGCGATCGAGTTTTTGCGAGACGACGCGGCTGACGCCGTCGGCTTGCATCGAGACGCCATAGAGAACATCAGCGTCCTCCATAGTACGGCGCTGATGCGAAATGACCAAGAGCTGCGTATCGGAACGCAGCACATCGAGGGCGCCGATGAGCTTGGACAGGTTGGCATCATCAAGCGCCGCTTCGACCTCGTCCAGCACATAGAACGGCACCGTGCGCGTGCGATACACGGCAAAGAGCAAGGCGAGCGCCGTCAGACTCTTCTCGCCGCCCGACATGAGCATCATCTTGGTGATGCGCTTGCCGCGCGGCTGCGCCACGACCTCGATGCCTGTCTCGGCCGGATACTCGGGGTCGGTCATCTCCAGATGCGCCTGACCACCCGGGAACAGCATGGCGAAGATCTCGCGGAAGTTCGCATCGACCTTCTCAAAGGTCACCAGGAAGGCCTTACGCATCTTGCGGTCGATGGCCACGGTGATCTTGGTGAGCGCCTTGCGCGCGCTCTCCAGATCGGCCAGCTGCTCCTCGATGTAATCGGCGCGACGCTTGAGCTGCTCGTACTCCTCCATGGCAACTTGGTTCACAGGGCCCAGGTTGTTGATCTGGCGCACAAGCTGGTTGAGCTCGCGCTCGGCGGCATCGCGGTCGGTGGGCGCCGGAAGCATGAGCGCTTCCTCGAGTACCGTGGTGCCATCGGCGGTAATGGCCTTAATGGCGGCCTCTACCTGCACCTCAAGCTTGCCGCGTGCGACCTTGAACTCGTTTTGCGTGGCGGTGGCGGTATCGACCCGCTCCTTAGCGCGGGCAACCTCTGCCTTGGCATCCTCGATGGTCTTCTTGAGCGAAGCGGAGTCCGCCTCCTCCAGAGAGGCCTGGTCACGCAGACGTGCGGCCCAATCTGACGCGCGCTCCAGCAGGGCCGAATAGCGCTCGTGCATGGGATCGACGCGCAGGCGCAGCAGCTCGAGCGAACGCGAAGCCTGACGTGTTCCGCGGATACGACGGTCGATACCCTCAAGACGATGCTCCAGGTCGGGCACGCGGCCCTTCAGCGAACGCAGGCGCTCGCTCGTCTGGGCCAGGCGAACCTTGGCGTCGGCGAGCTTGCCAGCAGCCTCGGAATCGTCACGGCGAACGCGGTCGAGTTCGTCGTTGGCCTCGGCAATCTGAAGGCCCAGGTCGCTTGCCTGTGCACGCGCCTCGTCGCGCGAACGGGTGAGCTCGTCCACACGCGGACGCGCGGCGCGAACGGCCTCGGCAGCCTGCTCACGGCGCTTGGAGATACGCACGCGCTCGACCTCGGCATTGTTGGCGCTTTGCTCCAGGCGGCCGATCTCGGAGAGCAGCGAGCGGCGCTCGCCCTCAAGACGGGCGATCTCACCGGCGGCATCGCCCTCGGCGGCACGTGCCTCCTCGACGGCGGCGTTGGCCTCAACGACTTGGTCCGAAGCATGCTCAAAGATGGCAGCCAGATCGGGTTCCAGGCCCTCCAGCTCGCGAATGCGACGCTTGCGCTCCAAGGCACCCGAAGCCTCGCCCGCGTCGAGCCCCACACGCACCAGGCCGCCGCAGGCGACGCGGGCGCCATCGGGGGTCACGTAAGTCACGCCGTCAACGACCGGCGCCGACAGCGCGGCAGCAAGATCGTCCACGACGTAATAACCGCCGAGCAGTGCCTCAACGACGGGACCGTAGCCTGCGCGCACGGACAGACGATCGACCAGGCGGGAACCGGCAGCGCCCTTAGCGGCAGCAGAGGCGCTTACACCGCGCGCGACCAGCAGCGCCTCACCCGAGGCCTTCTTTTGGTCCAGAGCCGCGCGACCGGCACGCTCAAGCGTGGCGGCGTCATCAAACAAAAGAGCATCGATATCGCCGGCAAGCAGCTGCTCGACCAGGCCCTCGAGCTCACGAGGAGCCTCGAGCACGTCACCCAGACGACCCGAGACATCATCGCCCAGCGCACCCATCAGACGGCTCACCAGCGGCGAGCTGTCAGCCATGCGGGCATCGAGCTTCTTTTGGCTGGCAAGCTCCGAGCGCACCTCGGATAACTTGTTGCGTGCCTCGCTCTCGCGGGCACGCAGGTCCTTCAGGGCCGCGCGTGCCGTCTCGGTGGCTTCACGCGCATCGACCTGAGCCTGGCGCGCTTCCTCAAGAGCACCCTCAAGCTCCTCGGCGCGCTCGCGACGGCTCTCGAGCGAGGCCGTGACCTCCTCGAGCTGTTCATCGATCTGCTCCAAGCGCGAGGCGTACATGTTGTCCTCAACCTCGGCGTTACTCAGCGAGTCCTTCACCTTGGCGAGTTCGAGCGCCGCGTTATCGGCCCCACGCTGCACATCGCGTTGCTCACGCGTAAGCTGCGAAATCTGATTGTCGAGAGCCACGCGTCGCTCGTGGAGCTCAGCGGCGGCAGGTCCGGCGGCGTCAACGTCCTCCTGGGCCTGCATATGCGCACCGGTCACTTCCTCAAGCTGCGCACGCGCGTCCTCGAGCTCCTCGACCACGCGACGACGCTGATGCTCGGAGCTCGAAATCTGCCCGCGCATGTCAGACAGGCGCGACACCATGTTGTGGCCCTTTTCCTCAAGCAGGCGCATGTCGGAGTTAATGCGACCGACCACATCTTGCATATGACGGCGCTGCTCGCCCAGGTCGCCCACAAACAGGCCCTTTTCCTCAAGCATGACCTGGAGCTTCTCGAGCTCGCGCTCCTTTTCGCCCAAGCGGTACTGCGCAAGCTCAAGCTCGGCAGCACCCTCCTTGGAGCGACTCCCCAGGTCGTTCCACTGCGACTGCAGCGAACGCAGCTCGTCGACGGCTAGCATCTGCGTAAGCTCGTTCGCGCGCGAGGACAGCTCTTTGTACTTGCGCGCACGATCGACCTGACGCTCCAGCGGTCGCAGCTGACGGGCAATTTCCTTATTGATGTCGCGGGCACGCGTCAGGTGCTCGTCCATCGACTTAATCTTTTTGAGCGCACGCTCCTTGCGGCGCTTGTGCTTGGAGATGCCGGCGGCCTCCTCGATGAGGGCACGGCGCTCCTCAGGGCGGCTCTGCAAAATGGCATCGAGCTTGCCCTGGCTGATGATGGAATGCGTATCCTTACCCAGGCCAGAATCGTGCAGGATGTCCTGAATGTCCATCAGGCGACACGGACTCGAGTTGATGAGGTACTCGCTTTCGCCCGAGCGATACATGCGCCGAGTGATGGCGACCTCGTCAAAATCGACGGGTAGCACATGGTCCGAGTTATCGAGCACCAGCGTGACCTCGGCGACACCCACCGGCTTGCGAGCCGACGAACCCGAGAAGATGACGTCCTCCATGGCCTGGCCGCGCAGCTGCTTGGCGCTCTGCTCGCCCAGGACCCACAGAATCGAGTCGGAGATGTTCGATTTTCCCGAGCCGTTGGGACCGACGATGACGGTCAGGCCCGGCTCAAATGACATATGGGCGCGGTCGGCAAACGACTTGAACCCTTTGAGCGTGAGGGACTTGAGATACACGGCTCCTCGCTTAAACAGGCTTCTTGTTGAGAATCACGCCGTTGGTGGTGTAGCCCATGCGGTCAAGTGCCTCGAGCGCAGCGGCTCCCTCGGCCTCCTTCTTGGAGGAACCGGTGCCGCGGCCCTGGCGAATACCGTCGATGAGCACCACAGCGGTAAAGGTGGGCGCATGCGCGGGGCCCTCGGAGCCGACCAGCTTATACGCGGGAGGCTCGTGGCCGTCTGCCTGCACGCACTCCTGCAAGAACGACTTGGGGTTCGCGGGGTGCTCGGCACGCTCGGAGGCCAGGTGCGGCTTGAGCGTACGATGGATAAAGTCCGCCGCAACATCCCAGCCGGCATCCAGGTACAGCGCGCCCACGAGCGACTCGTAGACGTTCTCGAGCGCCGAGTGCAGGCCGCGCGCACCGGTACCGGTCTCGGAGGCACCAAAGATAATGATGTCGTCGATGCCCAGCTCATGCGACACCTCGGACAGCGTAGCGCCCGAGACAAGCGACACCTTCAGGCGCGTGAGCTTGCCCTCGTCAAACTCCGGATAGGACTCAAAGAGCGAACGGGCGACGACGGCGCCCAAAATGGAATCACCCAAGAACTCAAGACGCTCGTAGCTTGCCGAGACTGGCTGGCCTTCGACGGCCGAAGGATGCGTAAGGGCCGCGCGCAGCAGCACCTTGTCATTGAACTCGTGGCCCAGAATCTCCTGGGCGCGCGTAAGTCGTTCGGATAAAGCCAAGACCTAAGCCTCCCTGGCGTTTTCGATCGCGTCGACGGCGTCGGCGACAGAGTTGAGCGAGAGCAAGGTCTCATCATCGATCTCGAGATTGAACTCGTCCTCGATAGCCGTAACCAGCTGCAGGCGCTCGAGCGAGTTGGCATCGAGGTCGTCAAAGGTGGTCTCATCGCTAATTTCGGCAACATCGACGCCCAGAACGTCAGCAGCGACCTCGGCGATCTTGTCGAAGATTTCGGAGCGGTCCATAGCGCTTCCTCTCATAGTGCATGAATACCAAAAGATTGGCACCGCGCGGGCGGCACCAAGACACGGTTTTGATTCTACCCCACGACGTGCGCCGCGAGGCACATAACAGCGCTCTAACTCGCTCTTATAAAACGATACCGTCCATAGAGTTGGCGACATTCTCGACCAGCCCGACGCGCACGGCTTCGGCCGCCGCGAGCGTACCGTTTTTAACAGCCTCGACCGAGGTAGCGCCATGGCCGATCAAGACCACACCGCGCAGGCCCAGCAGGATGGCGCCGCCCTTGGCATCGCCAGAGAGCTTGGCCTTAATCTCGCGCATCTGCTTTTTAATGAGTAGCGCGGCGATCTTGGTGCCGAGCGAGGCCATAAAGGCACCCTTGAGCTCCTGCAGCAAAAACTTGGCAGCGCCCTCGGTGGCCTTGAGCGCAATATTGCCCGACATGCCATCGGCAACGACGACATCGAAATTGCCCGAGGTGAGGTCGGTGCCTTCGCAGTTGCCCACAAAGCCGGGAACGGCGGCCTTCATAGCAGGGAAACAGGCCTTGGTAAAGTTGGAACCCTTCTCGTCCTCGGTGCCATTGGCGAGCAGGCCCACGCGGGGATGCTCGATGCCCAGGACGACGCGGGCATAGGCGCTACCCATCTGGGCAAAACGCACCATGTCATCGACCTCGACATCGGGGTTGGCGCCCATATCGCACAGCACCGTCAGACCGCCGGCGCGATTGGGCAGCGCATTGGTCAGACAGGGACGCACCGGCTGCTTCTTGCCTTCGGCCTGATACCTAAACGGCGTCACATAGGCGGTGGCGGCAGCAGTCATGGCACCGGTCGAGCCGGCGGAGAAGAACGCGTCCGCATTTCCCTTCTTGATGGCGCGGCAGGCAAGCACGATCGACGATTTACGCTTGGTCATCACGGCGCGAATGGGATCGTCATCCATGGCGATAACGTCGGGTGCCTCAAGGGCCTCAACACGTGCATGGGAAGCAGCAAAGGGATTGACGATTTCAGCGGGGCCAGCTGCCAAGACCTCGATATCGGGATCGACTGCAAGCGCAGCCTCGATACCATCGAGAACAACCTGAGGTTTCTCGTCTCCGCCCACAACGTCTACACAAACGCGAACGTTACTCATATACAGACTCCTTATACAAAAATGGCCGACTCATTGAGCCGGCCATTGTGGTTCCATTTGGAACGGCATCGCATCCAGAGTATACCGTTACTCGGTAACGATAACCTCGCGGTCCTTGTAGAAACCGCAGCTGGGGCACACGTGGTGCGGAAGCTTGACAGCGCCGCAACGGGGGCACGTGGACTGAGCCGCAGCCGAGATCTTCATGTTGGCGGAACGACGGGTGTGAGTGCGGATACGACCCTGCTTTTGTTTAGGTACGGGCATAGTGACCTTCCTTATGAACTATCCAGTGTGGCGATTACGCGCAAGTAGCGATACTACCACAGTTTTACTCATCGAGCTTGAGATTCTTCAATGCTGCAAATGGATTTTCCGTGGCAGCGGCCCATTCTGCCTCTGCCTGGGCGGCGCAATCGCATTGCTCGACGTTGAGATTGCAACCGCAAGTGGGACACAGACCGCGGCAATCGGGCTTGCAGAGCACCACAAACGGCGTGTCCATAACGACCGCGTCGTTGATGGGCTCACCCAGATCCACGATGCGGTCCTCACCCAGGAGCTCGTAGCCATCCTCGTAGGCCTCGGGATCCTCGGGTTCCTCAAAGAGGTAGAACTCCTCGATCTCGCCGGCGATATCAAACGAGGCGGACTCCAGGCAACGGTCGCACTCGCCGGCGGCGTGCGCGCGGACCATGCCGGTAAGCAAAACACCGGTACCGGCATTGGTAAAGACAACGTCGTAGTCGATGCCGTCCTGTAGCTGGTACTCCTTCTCGCCCACCGTGTAGGTGGCGACATCGACCTTACCGGTCAGCGGATACGAATCTCCAGGAAACTCGAGCTGCTCGGAAAGATCGACGGTAACGCTCGGGAACTCAGCCATTACCACTGACCATTCTGCTGGGCGGCACCCTCGTTGAGCTGCTGACGGCAACGGGTAACGGTGCCGGTCAGGCTCTTAAGGTTCTCCTCCAGGTGCGTAAAGACCTGCTCTGCGTAGTCCTCGGCAGCATAACGCGTCTCGCGCTCGTACTGCTGGGCACGATCGCGGATGTCGTCGGCCTGCTGCTGTGCTAAGCGGACGATCTCCTGCTCACCGGCAATGGTGAGGGCCTGCTGCTGAGCATCGGCGATGATGGAATCGGCCTGAGCGGCGGCGGAAGCCATAAGCTCCTCGCGCTCCTTAAGGATACGGCGGGACTTCTGCCACTCCTCGGGATAGCTCATGCGGATCTCGTCGAGGATGTTGAAGAACACGTCGGCGTCGATGACCTTGAACTGAGCGTTCTTGCCGAAAGGCGGCTTGGCTTCCTCGATCAGCCCTTCGAGCTCATCGACCAAGCTGACGATCCTATCGCCAGGAAAATTCTCGCCCGGCATCCGGTCTCCTTTCATAGGTAACATATCATCGTGCTAGTTTACCACATGCCACCAGGCAATAAAAAACGTCACGAAAAGCGATGTCTGAGCGCTTCGACCACGTTGGGCGGGACAAACGTCGATACATCGCTGCCGAGCGAGGCGATCTGGCGAACGACCGAACTCGAGATATAGCCGTACTGCGGCGCACTCATGACAAAGATGGACTCCAGCTCGCTATCCAAGCGATAGTTGAGGTCTGCCTGCTGCAGCTCGTACTCAAAGTCGGTCATGGCGCGCAGGCCCTTGACCACGGCCCCCGCCCCCTGCTCGCGAGCGAAGTCGACCAAGAGGCCGGTAAAGGGCAGGACCTCGACGCCGTCGATATCACCGAGCGCCTCGCGGGCCAGCGCCACGCGCTCATCGAGCATAAACGTGGTACCCACACCGTTTTTACCCTGCGACTCGGCAACAGCGACGATCACGCTGGGAAAGATGCGGCGGGCGCGGCGGATGACGTCGATATGGCCAAACGTGATGGGATCGAAGGTGCCCGGGACGATCACGCGGTTGATGGTGTCATTCATGGGCGTCCTCCTGAAACGTCGTGGCATCGTTGTTGTGAGCATCGGTGCCGGCGTTATCGCCCTCACCATCGTCATCGCCGACCCAACGAAGCAGATCGACCGAGGTAATGCCGTAGCGCTTCTCGCGCACGATCTCAAAGCCTGCCGGATGCGCGCCCACATCGGCGGCGGCATGCTCAAACAGGGCATAAGCGCTAGGTGCAAGCAGACCCTGCTGAGCCAGGTTCTGTAGCAGCTCCTCGACCGGCTCGGCACCAAAAGCATAGGGCGGGTCGAGCAGGACCAGATCAAAGGGGCCGCCCGGCACACGACCGCGCGAGGCACTCGCCAGCATGTCGCCCGTTATCACGCGCCAACGCGCACGGTCACGGCAGAGCGATTCAATATTCTTGGTAATGAGCCGCGCGGCATTCCGATCGATCTCGAACGTCGTGAGCGAGCGGGCACCACGTGAGAGCATCTCTAACCCTAAGGCACCGGAGCCGCCAAAAGCGTCCAGCACGCGGACCTCGTCCAGATCGAAGTCAAATGCCGACATGACCATAGATGCGCATGCCTCGCGCACACGATCGGTCGTGGGGCGGGTGACATCGCGACCACGGGGCTCCTCGATCTTACGACCGCGCCATTCGCCGCCGATGATTCTCATCCTCCGCTGACCTCCTTAAAAATGTGTCGATATCGCATGGCGACCGCATCGCGCAGGGGGCGCGTCGCCACGGAGTCAAGGTTACAAGCATACCGCAAGAGCTCGACCGCGTCCAAATGGGCCCACTCGATCAGCTCCTCGTCGACATCCAGGTCGACAAAGCGCAAGGTCACGCCGCCATGCTGACGGTAGCCAAGAATCTCGCCCTCGTGGCGCAGACGAAGGTCCATCTGGGCGAGCGTAAAGCCGTCCGAGGTCTTTTCGAGCGACTGGAGGCGGTCTTGTGCCGCCGACGCGCCGCCATTGCCCTTGGAGTGCGTCATGACCAGGCACGTGCCCGACACGCTGCCACGGCCCACGCGACCGCGCAGCTGGTGCAGAGCAGCCAAACCAAAGCGCTCCCCGTTCTCGATGACCATGACGGTGGCATTAGGCACGTCGACGCCCACCTCGACCACCGTAGTCGAGACGAGCACGTCAATCTCGCCACGCTTGAAGGCATCGATAACCTGGTCCTTCTCCCCCGCTGGCATGCGGCCGTGAAGGCGCTCGATGGCAAGACCCGGCAACGCCAGACGCAGGCGATCGAGCTCGGTCGCCGTATCGTGCAGCGGCACGGGGACCGTCACGCGGCCCTCGTCGTCGCGGCCGATACCGGGCACGTCCTCCAGATCATCGGCCGAGTCACTCGGCTCCACGAGCGGGCAAATCACGTAGGCCTGCTGACCCTTTTCATGCGCCTCGCGGATGGCGCCATAGGCAAGGTCGCGGCTCGACTCGGTGAGTACACGTGTCGTCACGCCAGCGCCAGGGACGGGCCGATGGCGGATGATGCTCGTGTCCAGATCGCCGTAGACCGAAAGCGCCAGCGTACGCGGGATGGGCGTTGCCGTCATAACGAGCAGATCGGCACCAGGGCCCTTCGCACGCAGGGCGTTGCGTTGGCCGACGCCAAACCGGTGCTGCTCATCGATGACCACGAGCGACAGATGCTTGAACGCAACGTTATCCGAAAGCACCGCGTGGGTGCCAAAGAGGACGTCGAGCTCGCCCGATTCCAACTGCACATGGATACGCTCGCGCTCTGCGGCCGGCGTGGCACCCGTCAGAAGCGCCCAGGACATGCCGGCCTGCGAGAGCAGAGGGCCGATCTTATCGGCATATTGACGCGCCAGCACGCCCGTAGGCGCCATAACGCAGGCCTGCGTGCCGCTATCGGCAGCCACAGCCAGCGCGCAGGCGGCAACAGCGGTCTTGCCGGTACCGACATCGCCCAGCAGCAGGCGGTTCATCACGCGCCCGCCATCGCACATATCGCGCAGGATGTTTTGGAACGCGGCCTCCTGCTCGTCGCTCAGCGAAAACGGCAGGGCCTGCTTGAGCGCGGCCAGGTGCTCGCCCGCGGCGTGGGCGTAGGGCACTACATCGACCAGGCCGCCGTCGTTGCGCAGGCGCAGCGCCAACTGCAGGTAGAGGCACTCCTCGTAGGCAAGCCGTGCGCGCGCGACATCGCGCTCGGCCATGCTCGAGGGAAAGTGGATCGATCGAAGCGCACGGGCATGGCTCATCAGGCGACGTTTAACGCGTAAGCGTGCCGGAATGGGATCAAAGGGATTGCCGACGACCTCGAGCGCGCCGCTTACAATGCGGCGCATCCATGCCTGGCTCACGCCGTCACTCACATAATGGACCGGCAAAATGGTGCCCGCAGCACGCCCGTCATCGAGCTTTTCAAAGTGCGGCGAGGCCATCTGCTTAAAACCGTAGGCAAACTCAACCTTGCCCATCACGGCCAGGCGGTCGCCCTGCTTAAGCTGCTGGGCAATCCAGGGCTGGCGGAAAAAGGCGACCTGCAGCACGCCCGTCTCGTCAACGAGTGAGACCTCGGTCACCTGCATGCGCGGACGCGGCTGCTTTTGGACGATACGGTCGACCGTGGCGATGATGGTGCACACGGTACCGATGGGCGCCATCTCGATAGACCAAGAACGGGTAAAGTTGAGGTATCGATGAGGGATATGGAGAAGGAGGTCCCCCACCGTCCGAATTCCCAGACGGCGAAGGGCCTCCTCACGTTTACCCGAAACATATTTGAGTCGCGCGATATCCTCGTCGAGCGCATTGCTCTGGGCAAAGCGCTCCGAGACGCGCGGCACGGAGCACAGCTCGGACATGGGCAGATGCCTACTCGATCGAGAAGATCACGGGATAGAGCGGCTGCTCGCCACGATGGGCGTCAATCTCCAGATCGGGCTGAGCCTCCTCAATGGCGTCGACGATCTCCTGGAAGGCCTCATCGGACAGTTCCTCGCCGGCCAGAATCGTCAGCGCATCGCCCTCCTCTTCCTCCTGCATGCGGTTGATGCAATCGAGCGTGACCTGCTTCACGTCGGAGCCGACCACGTCAATGGAGCCGGCAATGATACCCATGACGTCACCGGAGTGAATCGGCGAGCCGTCGGAGGCGCTGGAATCGCGCACGGCACGGGTGACCTCGCCATCGCGGACCTCGCTGATGGCGTCGACCATAGCGGCGACGGCGTCCTCGAGCTCGGAATCGGGCAGGACCGCGAACAGCGCGGAGAAGGCCTGCGGAACGGTCTTGGTGGGAACGACGGCGACCTTCTTGTCGGTGCAGGCTGAGGCAGCGGCCTCGGCGGCCATGCGGATGTTGCCGTTGTTGGGCAGAATGATGACCGAGGTCGCGTTGACCTGGTCCACCGCGCCCAGCAGGTCTGCAGTCGAGGGGTTCATGGTCTGGCCACCGGACACGATCACGTCAACGCCGAGGGACTTGAGAATGTCTGCCTCGCCGGAACCAGCGGCAACGGCGACAAAGCCCAGGGCCTTCGCGGGCTCGGCGGCCTTTTCCTGGTCCTCATGAATCTTGGCGGTACGGTCGTGGGCCTCCATCTCCATGTTGTGGATAAAGACCTCATAGATCTGACCAAGCTGCAGCATGTGCTCGAGCACCAGGTTCGGGGTGTTGGAGTGCACGTGGATCTTGTAGTCGGGATATGCGCCCACGAGCAGCTCACAATCGCCCATGGAACCCAGGAACTTAAGGCACTCGTCCTCGTCAAACGGGGCGTCGGCCTTAAACAGGAACTCATTGCAGTAGCGGAATTCCGAGCCCTCCCAGTCGTCGTTAGCCTCGATCTCAACACGACCAAGGGCCGCGTCGCGGGCAGAGCCGGCGGAATCAAACGTGGCGGAGAAATCCTCGACAACGGTGCTGCGACCAAGAGCGGCGGCAACAAAGTTCTCAAGGAAAATAGCAAAGCCGAAGGCGCCGGAGTCAACCACGCCGTTCTCCTTCAGGACGGGCAGCAGGTCGGGCGTGCGGGCGACGGACTGGTAGGCCTCGACGACGATAGCGTCGAGCGCATCCTCGGCCGAGAACTTCTTCTTCTCGCACTCGTCGGCCTTGGTTGAGACATCGCGCAGCACCGTGAGGATCGTGCCCTCGATGGGCTTACGGACGGCCTGGAAGGCCACCTTTACGGCACGACGGAAGGCGAAGGCGATGTTGGCGGACGTAATGGGCTCGTCGGCGGAGACAAGGCCCTCGGCCACGCCGCGTAGGATCTGCGAAGTGATGACGCCGGAGTTGCCGCGGGCGCCCATCAGGGAGCCGTGGGTGATGGCGCCGGCGATGGCCTCCATGTCGGCGTCGGCGGGAAGGGCGGAGAGCTCCTTGGTCACCGAGGCGAGCGTGAGCGACATGTTGGTGCCGGTGTCACCGTCGGGCACGGGGAAGACGTTGAGCTTGTTGATCTCCTCGGCCTTGTCGGAAACGGCAGCCGCAGCGATCGGAAAACAGGTGCGAATGGTCTTTGCAATCATGTATTTGAATCTCCGTTTTCGGATGCTAGTTCAGACGGCTCTTGAGCGCGTCGATATGGATGCCGATCTTAAGGCTGGCGGGATCGATCTGGGCGATCTCCTGCAGGGTGAAGGCAACGGAGCTCGAAAGATTGTGGCAGACGGACTTCATGTTGACGCCGTTCTCGAGCACGACGTGAAGATCGACCGTAAGGCCGTTCTCGTCGGCGGAGACAAGCACGCCCTTGCGGAGGCGCTGACCGGCAAGCAGGCGCACGCTCTCGGCGCCTTGGAGCTGCTCAGCCATACCGACGACGCCATAGCACGTCATCGCGGCATAACCGGCAATATCGGCAATAACGTCGTTCGAGACGCTCAGGCTGCCGTTAATGGTCTCAGACACAAGAATCTCCTTATCTGGTGCTCGCGGCACCATGTCGTGGGAGCAATCATTGTAATATTCTACAACGACCGCGCCATGTTGAGGTGGTGGGTCGCGGGATTACATCCTCGACACGAAATGTTGATATGGCAACGTTCGAGTCAAGTGGTCGCGCCATGAAAAAACCCGCCGCATAAGCGACGGGTTTTACAACCTGGCTCCCCGGGTAGGACTCGAACCTACAACAGCGCGGTTAACAGCCGCGTGCTCTACCATTGAGCTACCGAGGAATAGGTGCGTGCTCTCAAGCAACGAAGTTTATTATACGGACGAATCAGCTCAGGGCAAGAACTTTTTTAAGAATTTTTCCGACCTAGTCATCGGGGACGTCCCCAATGACCACATGAAAGCGCCCCCAAGCGGATGTGCTTGAGGGCGCTTCTTGCTTGCGAGGTTATGACTCGATGTAGTCCTTCAGCTTGCTGCTGCGGCTCGGGTGGCGGAGCTTGGCCAGGGTCTTGGACTCGATCTGGCGGATACGCTCGCGCGTGACGCCAAACTCGCGGCCGACTTCCTCGAGCGTACGGGGATGCCCGTCGACAAGGCCAAAGCGCAGCTCGATAACCTTGCGCTCACGATCGGCAAGCGAGTCGAGCACCTGAGTGAGCTGCTCCTGCAGCATGGAGAAGCTGGCGGCATCGGGCGGAACGATAGCCTGGGAGTCCTCGATGAAGTCGCCCAGCTGGGAATCCTCTTCCTCGCCGATGGGGGTCTCGAGCGACACGGGCTCCTGCGAGATCTTCTGGATCTCGCGGACGCGGTCGGCGCTCATGTCCATCTCGGCACCGATCTCCTCGGGGGTCGGGTCGCGACCCAGGTCCTGAAGGAGCTGGCGCTGCACGCGGACAAGCTTGTTGATGGTCTCGACCATATGCACGGGAATACGGATGGTACGGGCCTGGTCGGCGATAGCGCGCGTGATGGCCTGACGGATCCACCACGTGGCGTACGTGGAGAACTTGAAGCCCTTCTGGTAGTCGAACTTCTCGACGGCGCGAATCAGACCGAGGTTGCCCTCCTGAATCAGGTCAAGGAACAGCATGCCGCGACCGACATAGCGCTTGGCGATGGAGACAACCAGACGCAGGTTTGCGCTGATGAGTGCCTGCTTGGCTTCAAGGCCCACGTTCTCAATGCGCGTAAGACGACGCATCTCGGCACGCGTGAGCTCGAGCTCGCCGGCATCGGCAGCCTCGAGCTTCTCGGTGGCCTCGAGACCGGCCTCGATCTTCATGGCCAGATCGACCTCTTCGGAAGCGGTCAGCAGGTCGACCTTGCCGATCTCCTTGAGGTACATACGAACCGGATCGCCGGTCAGCATCACCGTGGAGGCATCGATGCCACGCACGCGGGAGCGTGAACGGGACGTGCGCACGGTGCGCTTCTTCTTGCTCTTGGAAGAACCCATCTCGGCGTCGGCCTGACGGGCCATCTTGAGCTCGTGATCGTCGAGCGAGCCGGAATCGTGCTCGTCGTCGTCATCGAAATCGTCAGTATCGGTATCGTTATCGTCATCGTCGACGTCCATGGGGGCGTCGTCGTTTCCGCTCGCGGAGATAATCTGGATGCCGCTGTTGCGCAGCGCGGAATACACCGCGGTGAGCTGCTCGTCAGAAACATCGATATCCTTCAGGGCGACCTGAATCTCGTCCTCGGTTACCGAAGTCCTGTTTGAGCCGTTGCCCATGAGCTTTGCAACGTAGGATTCCAGCCCAGTACCCGTGCTCTCAGTCTTTTTTGGCACAGATTCTCCCTTCATAGTCCACAGGACTCAATACTTTAGCACACACATAGGCGTCTATACCCAAAAAGAGGACTGGATATAGGCGAGAATACGCTGGTTGACCACAACATCTAGGCCTGTTCGGCGCCTGCGGCCTCCAGACCGATCAAACGGAACGGGTCCGCCACGCCGCCGATCGACTTTTGCAGCTCGCGTTGACGCTGCGAATCCTGCGCGGCCTGCACGGTCAGCGCGCGACGGGCTTCATCATCGAGCGAACGGTCCTGGCGCAGCTTGGCCTGTGCGGCACGCATGCGGCGCTTGATGGTGTAGAGCTCGAGCGTATCGAGCATAAACACGATGTTCGTCTCGGTGGGGTGCTTGCTCGTCGCCGAGATGCGCCCGGCACTCACAAGCGTTGCCGCCTCGGGACACACCGAGCGCGCTGCATCCATGCAGGCCGCAGGATCGGTTCCCGGCGGCGTTGCCAGAACGGCCCATGCGATGGACTCGTGACGAGGGTCAACCCACTCGATAGAGCAGATGCGGTCGGCATACGTGTGGAACAGGTCGGGGTAGCTCGTAAGCATCGTCAACAGCTCGCGCTCCCCTGCCAAGGACTTGCGCTCAAGATCAGTAAGAACCATCGGCGCCGCCGCAGCCGGTGCGCCCGAACCGTCAGCCACAGGCACAGCACCCATACCATCAGGCACGTCGATCGGCGGAAGATCGTCGACGACCTCCACGGGCGCGGCACCGTAGGCATCGAGCGGGACATAGTCGTACGGCTCTTCTTCGACCGGAGCGGACACCGGCGGCGTCGCGCCCGATGCCCAAGCACCGCGAGATGCCCCCTGCGAACCAGACGTCCGACCGCCCGCGCTACCAGAGCGCTCGAGTTGCGCCCGCTGGCGTTCATAGTTCTGCTCACGACGTCGTTCCGCATCTTCGCGCTTGGCGACATCGCGAAACACGCGACCCGAACTCGCACGCACTGTCTCCAGATCCAAACCAAGCAGATCGGCAATCTGGATAAAGTACGTATCGATCATATAGCTGTCGCGCAGCGGATAGATGAGCGTCAGCGCATCCTCGAGTGCCTTGGCACGACCGCCCGGCGTGGTGATGTCACTCGACTCCTGCAGCGAACGGTACACGAAGTCCATGAGCGGTTCGGCAGCGTCAATGCGTTTCTGCAGCTCCTCTCCGCCGTGCGCCGTGATGAACTCCATGGGGTCGTTGCCGTCGGGCAGCACCACGCAGCGCAGATCCATCGAATCCTGCTCGATAAACTGAATCGCGCGACGGGCGGCCTTCTGGCCCGCGGCGTCTCCGTCAAACATATACACGATGCGCTTGGCAAAGCGGGTGAGCGTCTTGACGTGATGCTCCGTGAGCGCGGTGCCCAGCGTGGCGACAACGTTTTTGATCCCCGCCTCCCAGCAGGCGATGCAATCGGTATAGCCCTCCACCACGATGGCGGTATCCTGCGCGACGATAAACTCCTTGGCCCAGTTAAAGCCGTAGAGGTTTCGCTTTTTATGAAACACGCTCGTCTCGGCGGTATTGAGGTACTTGGGTTGACCGTCACCCATGATGCGACCGCCAAAGGCAATGTTGTGACCCTGCTCGTCAAAGATGGGAAACATCACGCGGTCGTAGAAGCGATCGGCAAGCTGCCCGCGCCCACGACTCACGGCAACGTTGGCGTCGATCATCTCCTGCGGGGTAAAACCCGCCTGGGACAGGTGCGACACCAGCGCGTTGCGGCCCGGTGCAAAGCCCAGGCAGTAGCGGCGGCAGACGTCGCCACCCATGCCGCGGCTGGCAAAGTACTCGCGTGGACGACCGTCCTTACCGCGCATAAGCATGGTGTGGTAGAACTGGGCGGTCTCGGCGCACAGATCATAGATTCGGGCACGCTTGGTACCGCGCTCGCGACGATCTCCGGTGTCATGCAGCTCAATACCCGCACGATCGGCCAAATAACGGATTGACTCGGGAAAGCTCAGGTTCTCGCGCTTCATGATATAGGTGAAGACGTCGCCACCCTCGCCGCAGCCAAAGCAATGCCACACCTGCGTGGCGGGAATAATGTGGAAGGACGGAGTCTTTTCGCCATGAAACGGGCAGCAGCCCCAAAACTCATGGCCGCGGGGCTTGAGCTCAACCGTTTCCTGCACGATGGCAACTAGGTCGGACGCAGCACGTACCTGATCTTTTTCCTCATCGCTAATCACGGATGCCCACCCCCTGCTCACCCAAGTTGTGACGAATGTCCTCGATATTACCCTCGACGGTCGAAATCAACTCATCCAGCGATTCGAACACACGCGAGGGACGCAGCCAGCGCGTAAACGCCAGCGAAACGGAAGCGCCGTACAGGTCGCCCGTATAACCAATTAAGTTAGCCTCGAGATGCGATGAAGCGGCATCGTCGGCATACGTCGGCGGCAAGCCGACGTTAACGGCAGCAGGCCATACGGTGTCATCGACGAGCACCAGGCCCTCATACACGCCATCGGCAGGCACCTGAATGCCGTCGGGAACCTGCAGGTTTGCCGTGGGAAAGCCCATGCCAGAACCCTCGTGACGACCGCGAATAACACCGCCGCGCAGCATATACGGGCGGCCGAGCAACTCAGCAGCAAGCTCCACATGGCCCTGTCCCAGCTCATGACGAATGCGGGTGGCGCAAATGGCCTCACCGCCCTCACAAAGCAGGTCGTGGCCGTATACGTCAACGCCGCGCTTGGCACCCCAGGTGCGCATCTCTTCAACACCAGAAGCACCGCCACGACCCAGCCTAAAGTCGCTGCCAACGCGAATCGAACGAATGTCTACCAGACGCGACACCAGCGAGAGAAAACCAACATGGTCGAGTGCCGCAACCTCAGGCGTAAAGGGAACGGCCACCACCGCATCGACCCCGGTCTGAGCCAAGGCATGTAGACGGTCAGCCGTCGTCATCAATTTTTGAGCGGGCGAAGGACTCACCACAACGTCCGGATCGGGATCGAAAGTGACCACAACCGCCTTGCAGTCATGGGCGCGCGCATCGCTAACAAGCGCCGCAATGAGCTCCTGATGTCCACGGTGAACGCCGTCGAACACGCCGATGGCAATCGATGCGGCACCCAAGCGCTCGCACTCATCAAACGTATCGGCAGTAACGATGCGAGCCTCGTCCGACTCGCCCTCGAAAAAGATACGCGCGAGCTCGCGAGCGGACAACATCATCGAACACCGCCGATTGCCTGCGGAAACACGTGCTCCATGACAAAGCGGCCACTCTCAATGCGGGCAAGCGCCTTGAGTCCCTCATCGAGCACCAACGCAAAAGGCGACTTCGAGGTATCGAAATCGGCAAGCGCACGCTCAACGGGAATGCGTCGGCCGCAGAGCAGATCGTCGGCAAGATTGCCAGGCAAGTCAACACGCGTGGCGCCCAGGGCTGCAATGGGATCCAGGGCAAAGCCAGCCGCGGACTCGGGAGAAAGCTCCTCGACCGCATGACAGGCGCCAATGGAAACAACACCGGAGGCCGTGCGGCGCAGCGCGGAAATGTGCGCGGCGCTCTCGCAGGCGCGGCCCAAGTCGCGAGCGAGCGCACGGATATAGGTGCCCTTGCTCACCGAGAACGCCACGGTCCACACACACGTATCACCTTCGCCGCCCACGGCGATCAGGTCGGCGGCATAGACCTCGACGGGGCGCGGAGGTAGGTCCACCGCATTGCCCTCGCGAGCAGACTTGTAGGCGCGAACGCCATTGACCGAGATAGCCGAAAACGCCGGCGGCACCTGCATCTGCGGACCCAGCATGGCGGCCAAGCGCTCACGGGCATAGGCAGGATGGCGGAGCTCGTTGGCAACAGTCACCGTGCGGACCGCCTCGCCCTCCGCATCATCGGTATTGGTCTCGGCGCCAAACGAGATGTCGGCGACATAGCTTTTGGTATCGAGGGTTAGCATGCCCAGCAGACGGGTGGCCTGGCCAACACCCACCACCATGACACCCGATGCCATGGGGTCGAGCGTGCCGGCATGGCCGACGCGCCGCTCATGGAGGGCGCGCCGACATTGCGAGACCACATCGTGGGACGTGCAGCCCACCGGCTTATCGACGGCGAGCAGCATATTCAGTTGAGAAGGCGTACGACGAGCCATGTACCATCCAAAAAGTTAAAGCTCGACGGTCACCGAAGCGGGATCCTCCCCTACCAGTTCGGCCAGCATGGGAAGTGCCACGGTGAGCGTCTCGAGAATCGTTCCGTTGTTGGAGAAACCGGCGGCAGCGGGATGTCCGCCTCCGCCAAAGGCAGCAGCGATCTCGGACACGTTGAGGTCACCCTTGGAGCGCAGGTTGCCGCGCACCTTGGTATCGCCCTCAATGCCCTTCAGGAACAGGCAGACCTCGACGCCCATCACCGAGCGCACCACGTCAACCAGACCGTCGCACTCATCCGAGGTGACACCGCAGGCCTCAAGGTCACTCTGGTACGCGTAGCTATACGCGACGCGCCCGTGGGCCACCGTCTTGATGCGGCCCATAACGATGGACTTGAGGTGCAAAAACTCAACGCGCATGCTCTGGTAAACCTCGAGTGCCACACGCGCCGGATCGGCACCGTGGGCAACCAGACGCGAGGCTGCATGGAACGCGGCGGCATCGGCGTTTTGGTACTGAAAACGGCCGGTATCGGTAACCAAGCCACACAGCAGGCAGGTCGCAACGCCATCACGTGCGACAATGCCGCAATTGTCCAAGAAGCGGTCGATGATCATGGCGCAGGCTGCGGCTTCGACGCGCCTCAGGCTGAGCTCGGCAAACTCCTCGCGCGCCGGATGGTGATCGAAGCACACCACATGCTTGGAGCGACGAAGCACCTCGGCGGAATTATTGAGACGCTCGACGACCGGCACGTCCACCGAGATGAACAGGTCCGGATTGCCGGTATACGCAGATGCCGGTACCAGGCGATCGGAGCCTTCCATAAAGCGGTAGATGCGCGGAACCGGATCATCGTCTGCCAGCAGCAGCGCAATGTCCTTGTTGGGGAAAAACTTCATGAGCGAAAGGCCCAGACCCAACACGGAGCCCAAGGCATCGCCATCGGGAGAAGTATGTCCCGAAATCGCAATGGAGGACGCACCCTCGATGAGCTCGAGGATGCGTCGCTGAATATCTGCAGACTCGCACGAGGCGAGGTCGGCGGAATTAGTCATCTAAAGCTGCCTCCTGGGCGGCATCCGCTATCGGATAGCCGTCCTCGTCCTTTTCGATCGCAAGCGTGGCGGGAACGTTTTCCAGCGCACGCGTGATGCGCTCGGCCTCATCGGTCGAACGATCGATGCGAAAATCGAGCTCGGGCGTGACACGCCAATCGAGCGAGCGAGCCAACAGGCTGCGAATACGGCCCTTGGCGCTTGCGAGCGCCTCCATGACCTCGTCGTAGCGGCTCGCATCGCACGACACGAACACACGCGCGAACGAACGGTCCACCGCGACCTCGACCGCGGTCAAAGTAACCAGGTCGAGACGCGGATCGGAAACCTCAAAGAGCAGGATATAACCAAGCTTCTCGCGAAGCTGCTCGCCCAGACGGCGGGTTGCCTGCGTTTGCTTCATAGCGCTACCCCCTACTCGGTACGGGCAACCTGGTCGATGCGGTAACCCTCGATCTGGTCGCCGGGCTTGATGTCCTGGAAGTTCTCCAGGCCAATGCCGCCCTCGGAACCGCTCTTGAGGCTCTTGGCCTCGTCCTTGTAATGGCGCATCGAGGCGATCTTGCCGTTGAAGACCACGATGCCGTCGCGAACCAGACGCACGGAATCGGTCGCGGCGATCTCGCCCTCTTCGACGCGGACACCGGCGGCGATACCGACTTTGGGCACCTTGAAGGTGTCCAGGACGGTCGCGGTACCCGTGGAGACCTCGACCTCGGTGGGCTTGAGCATGCCGATACGGGCAGCGTCGAGCTCCTCGAGGCACTTGTAGATGACGTCGTAGCAACGGATCTCGACGCCCTCGCGCTCGGCGGCGGAGCGGGCCTTACCGTCGGGACGGACGCCAAAGCCGATGATGATGGCGTTGGAAGCGTCGGCCAGGACGACGTCGGTCTCGTTGATGGCACCAACAGCGGAGTGGATCGTGTTGATGCGGACCTCGGACTGATCCATCTTGTCGAGCGAATCCTGAAGGGCCTCGATGGAACCCTGGACGTCGGCCTTGATGATCAGGTTGAGCTCCTTGACCTCGGCGTCGGCAATGGTCTCGAAGAGGTTCTCGAGCGTGACGTGCTTGACGCGGCTCTGCTCCTCGATACGGGCCTTGAGCGAACGCTCGTCGGCCAGCGCACGTGCCTCGCGCTCGTCCTCGAACACGCGGAACTCGTCACCGGCGTTGGGCACGGACTGCAGGCCCAAAATCTCGACGGCGTCAGAGGGACCGGCCTCGGTGACGGCGCGACCCTTGGGGTCAAGCATGGCGCGGACGCGGCCGTAGGTAAGGCCGGCGACCAGCGTATCGCCCACGTGCAGGGTACCGCGGGTCACGAGCACGGTAGCGACCGAGCCGCGGCCCTTGTCGAGCTTGGCCTCGAGGACGTTGCCGGAGGCAAAGGTGTCCGGGTTGGCCTTGAGCTCGAGTACATCGGCCTGGAGCAGCACGGTCTCGAGAAGATCGTCGATACCGATCTTCTGCTTGGCCGAAATGTTGACGAACATGTTCTGTCCGCCCCACTCCTCGGGGATGACACCGTACTCGGTGAGCTCCTGGCGCACGCGGTCGGGGTTGGCACCCGGCTTATCGATCTTGTTGACGGCGACGACGATGGGTACGCCGGCGGCCTTGGCGTGGTTGATCGACTCGACCGTCTGGGGCATGACGCCGTCGTCGGCAGCCACGATCAGAATGACGATGTCGGTCACCTTGGCGCCACGGGCACGCATGGCCGTAAAGGTGGCATGGCCCGGGGTATCGATGAAGGTGATCTTGCGGTCGTTGATCATAACCTGCGAAGCGCCGATGGCCTGCGTAATGCCGCCCGCCTCGCCGGCAGCGACACCGGTGTGACGGATGGCGTCGAGGAGGCTCGTCTTGCCGTGGTCGACGTGGCCCATGACGGTGACGACCGGGGCGCGCGGCTTAAGGTCGGCGGGATCGTCGTAGAACGAGAAGGTGTTCTCCTCCTCGGGGGTGATGATCTTGATCTGACGGCCCAGGTCGTCGGCAACGAGCTCGACGAGGTCGTCGGACATGGACTGCGTCATCGTGAGCGGCGTGCCCAGCAGGAACAGGCGCTTGATGATATCGTTGGCCGGAACGTCGAGGGCCTCGGCGAGCTCCTGGACGGTAACGCCCTGGGAAACCTTGATGGCATCGAGCTCCTCGGGGTTAACGCCCTGGGCCAACGCCTCCTCTATCTTGCGCTCCTCCTGAGCCTTGGCAGCCTCGCGCTCGCGCTTCTCCTTGCGCTTCTTGCGGCGACCGGTGGACTCGCGAGAGGCCTCCTCGACGGCGGCACGAGCCTCCTCGAGCACCTTCTCGCGGCTGTACTCCTCGGCCTCGCGAGCCATGCGGCTATAGTGGTCCTCTTCGTTGTTGTGACCGCCCTTGCGCTTCTTGCCCTTGCCCTGCTTATCGGGGTTGGGGAAGTCCATGCCAGCAGCGACGTTGTTGCTGGCGTTGGTGCGATGGCTGTGCGGACGGCTCTCGGAGGCGTTGCGCTCGGAGTTGTTGTCGGAGGCGTTGCGATCGTTACGACGGCCACCGCGGCGGTCGTTGTTGCCGCCACGACGGTTACCGCGCTCGGCGGCGCGCTCGGCTTTGGCCTTGTCCTCGGCGTCCTTCTTCTCCTTGAGCACAGTCTCCTGTGCGGCGATCTGGTCGAGCAGCGAACGGAAGCGCGAACCGGAGTCGGAAGCGGGAACGGCGCGGCGCTGGGCCTCGCGGGCAGCCTCCTCCTTCTCGCGGGCAAGGCGCTCCTGCTCGGCCTTCTTCTTGGCCTCGGCCTCGGCGCGGGCAGCCTCCTCGGCAGCCTGGGCTGCGGCAAACTGGCGGCGCTCCTCCTCGCGTGCCTTCTCGGCGGCGATGCGCTCGCGCTCGGCCTCGGCGGCGCGGGCGGCTTCCTCGGCGGCAGCCGCCTGCTCCTCGGCCTGCTTGGCGGCCTCGACTTCCTGAGCGCGGGCCTCGATCACCGAGGCGAGCTGCTTGCGGACCATGGCGACATAGGCGTCCTCCAAGGTGGAGGAAGCGGACTTAGCGGGAATCTTCATATCGGCGAGATGACCCATCAGTTCCTTGGAGGTCATGCCGAACTCTTTGGCCAGGGTGGACACACGGACTTTTGCCATATGACTTCACCTACCCTTTCTGGCACCTTGGGTGCCTAGAGACTGAACGAGCGTGGGAGATGCGCCGGGACCTGCCCGGCGCGACCGCGCGCTAGATCAGGTCCTCCGCATCATCGAAGGCGTCGGTGTCGTGGACACCGCAGAAACGGGAGCCGGGACGAGCCTGGTTGCGGCACTGGACGCCGTCCTCGGATACGTACTCGCAGCGGCGGACGTCCTCGTCCTCCTCGTCACCGATCAGGTCGGCGGCGGGCTCCTCGTGAACGGGAACGTTCTTGAGGATGTCGGCGGCAAGCGTCTCGGACTTGATGTCGATGTGCCAGCCGGTCAGGCGCGCGGCGAGGCGGGCGTTCTGGCCCTCCTTGCCGATGGCGAGGGACAGCTGGTCGTCAGGCACGATGACGCCGGCGTAGGCCTTCTCCTCGTCGATGAGGACGCGGGTGACCTTAGCGGGCGACAGGGCGTTGGCGACGTAGACGGCAGGATCGGCATCCCACAGGATGACGTCGACGCGCTCGCCACGGAGCTCGCCCACGACAGCGCGAACACGGCTGCCCTTGGGGCCGACGCAGGCGCCCACGGGATCCAGACGGTCGTCGAGCGAGTGGACGGCGACCTTAGAGCGCTGGCCAGGCTCACGGGCGATCGACTTGATCTGGACGGTGCCTTCATAGATCTCGGGCACCTCTTGCTCAAACAGACGACGCATGAGCTCGGGGTGGGTACGGGAGATGACAATCGGCGGACGGCTGTGCTCGCCACGAACCGGCTGCAGGTTGGAGTTGGGGTCGCGAACGTCGATGATCACGGCCTTAATGTGCTGGTTGTGCAGGTAGCGCTCGCCCATCGGACGCTCGTTGCGCTCGTTCTCGTAACGGCGCTGATCGAAGTGCGGCAGCTCGGCCTCGACGCCTTCGCGGATCTTGACGATCGTGAAGTCGGGCGTGGACTGCAGCACGGTACCGCTGATGAGGTCACCGATGCGGCCGGAGAACTCCTCGTAGATCTGCTCGCGGGCGGAGTTACGCACGATGGCGTTGATCTCGGCCTTGGCGTGCTGGGCAGCGATGCGGCTCGTGTTCTTGGGGGTGACGTCGATCTCCTCGAACTCGGTGAAGTTGCCCTCCTCGTCCATGGAATCGTCGATCGGCTCCAGGCGGTAGACGTAGATCTTGCCGGTGGTGCGGTCGATGGTCACCTTAGCGCCCCACTCAAGATGCAGGATCTCGGCATAGCTCTTGGCGAGCGACTGCTCCAGGCGGTCGATCAGGTAGAGCTGGTCGATGTGCTTCTCCTGGCAAAGCTCCATCAGGGCGGACATCATGTCGGATGCTGCCATCTTACTTTCCTTCCTTCGCGGGCTTGAAGTCGTAGGTGGGCTTCAACTTGCACTTTTTAACATCAGAGAAATCGAGGGTGACGGACTCGCCGTCCTCGAGCTCGAGGGTCACGTCGGTCTCGGTCGCAGCGGCAATCTTGCCGGCGTACTTGCGACGGCCCTCGGTAGCGGTGGAGGTGAGCTCACAGTTCTCGCCAACAAAGCGGGCAAAGTCGCACGGGCGGCGCAGCGGGCGCGCCATGCCCGGGCTCGACACCTCGAGCGTATAGCTCGAAGAGATAGGGTCGAGCTCCTCAATCACATCGCCGACCCACTTGGTGTTGGCCGTGACGTCGTTGAGAGACAGGCTCTGACCCTCGGCACCCTCGATACGCACGCGCACGCAGGGGGCCTTGGTGGCACCCACGAGCTCGACGTCGACGATGTCGACATCGTGCTGGGGAGCGGCGGCCTCGAGCGCGTCGATGATCGCCTGCTCGGTCTTGGTCTTGACCATTGCGGCACCTCCATCCATACAAAAAAGAAGCGGGGCCGAAACCCCACTTCTTTCAATTACAACTTCATTTGCAAGCAAACTATACCAATAGCTGCGGAAACGTGCAAGCACAGCACGAATCTGCAGGTCAGCGTGCGCACAGCTTCTCCACAAGAATAGGACAATTGGTCGAGGAACCCCATGCGGCGCACCCTCAACAGCCCCCAAAACGGGCCATGCGTCCCAATCCACAGGTCTGTTCGGACCCCAAGGGCATTCCTCCCCGAGCCCCTATCGATCAGACTTACGCTAAGGGACATTCCGCAACAAGCCGGCCAGTAAGTCGCGCAACGACGAACCTTTCCAAATCCTCTACGGCAAGGAGGCACCCATGAAACGCCTAGGCACCCTCTGCATGACTGCGCTCGCCATCGCAACGTGCTCGTTGGCCCTCGTGGGCTGCGGCAAGACGAACAGCAAAACCGGAACATGCGAACCGAATCCTGGCAGCACCAAAGCCATCGAAAAAACCGAACCCCCGGTGAGCCTCGACAAAATAGACGAGGACATCATCGATCCCCAGGATTTGGGTCCCGACCCTCAAGAACAGTTCCCCATCGACCTTGAGGCAGACGAGAACGTCCATGTTACCTGCGTGGGCAAGGACACCGACGGCTACGGCGACGCTGCGCTCATCTTTACGGTGACCAACAACACCGGTGTCGACATGATGTTTGGCGATGTGGACTCCTATGCCTACGTCAACGGCGTGGTCCGCGATGTGCGCATGCGCCAGCAGGTCACAGCGGGCGAGGAAACGCGCGCCATGCTCACCTTTGTGGGCACCTTCGACGACCCGGACTTTGATGTGAACAACGACCTCAACGACATCTACCTCAACATTTGGATGTTCGAAGAGGCAACGGGCAACGTTTACTTTAGGGACCTGGTACACATCCCGTAGAAGACGGTGCGATGCACTGACTAAGCAGGGCACACAACACAAAACGAGGGACGACCCAACCGGATCGCCCCTCGTCTTTTATGCGTCAGTTAAGCGCGCAGTGCTTACTTGACCACCAGGTTGACCAGCTTGCCGGGCACGCAGATGGCCTTGACGACCGTCTTGCCCTCGAGCCACTTGGCGACGGCGGCCTCGGCGGCAGCCTGCATATCCTCATTGGAGGCATTGCGGGCCACCTCGACGCGGCCGCGGACCTTACCAAGCACCTGGACCACGATCTGCACCGTGTCCTCAACGGACTCGGCCAGGTCGAACTCGGGCCAGGCGGCGGTGTAGGCGTTGCCCTCGCAGCCGAGCGCCTCGTGCCACAGCTCGTCGGCCCAGAACGGGCAGATGGGGGCAAGGACGCTCACGATATCCTTAGCCACGCCGTAGCACATCGCCTTGTCACGGGAAGCGCCCTCAGTAGCATTGAGGTAGGCACTCGCGGCATTGACGAGTTCCATGACGGCCGAGATCGCGGTGTTGAACTGGCCGCGATCGAAATCCTCGGTGCACTTGGCGATGGTGCGGTGACGCTCGCGATAGAGCTTCATCGCAACCTCGTCGAGCGCGGACTTGTCGAAGGCCACGTTGGCGTCGCCGGACTGGACGAGCTGCCACACGATACGCCAGGCGCGCTTGATGAAGCGGTTGGCGCCCTCAACGGCCTTGGGATCCCAGTCGAAGTCCTTCTCGGGCGGGGCGATAAACAGGATCGCCAGACGCATGGTGTCGGCGCCGTAGGGCTCGATGACCGAGCTCGGGGGCACGACGTTGCCCTTGGACTTGGACATGGTGTCGCCGTTCTCGTCCTTGACCATGCCCTGGCACAGCAGGTTGGTGAAGGGCTCGTCCACACTCAGCAGGCCCAGGTCGCGCAGCGCCTTGGTAAAGAAGCGGCTGTAGAGCAGGTGCAGAATGGCGTGCTCGATGCCGCCGATGTAGTTATCGACGGGCATCCAACGATCGGCAGCCTCGCGGGAGAAGGGCAGCTCGGTGTTGTGCGGGTCGGTATAGCGCAGGTAATACCAGCTGGAGCAGGTGAAGGTGTCCATGGTATCGGTCTCGCGCTTGGCCGGGCGGCCGCAGACCGGGCAGGTGGTCTTGTAGAACTCCTTGCACTCGGCGAGGGTCTCGCCGGCGCCCAGGTCCAGGTTCTCGGGCAGCGTTACCGGCAGCTGGTCCTCGGGCGCGGGCACGATGCCGCAGTGCTCGCAGTGGATGGCCGGGATGGGGTTGCCCCAATAGCGCTGACGGCTGATGAGCCAGTCTCGCAGACGGAACTCGACCTTGCGATGACCGCAGCCCATGGCCTCGAGGTCGGCCACAATCGCAGCCTCGCCCTCGGAGTGCTTACCGCCGCGCATGCCGGTGTACTTGCCGGACTGGACGAGCGTGCCCTCGGCAGCGTGGGCGCAATCCCAGTCGACGGTCTCGGCATGGAAGGTATCGATGGTCTCGCCGCTGGCCTCGACGGCAGCGCGATCGTCATCGTCCAGGATGATCGGAACGATCGGCAGGTCATACTTGCGGGCAAACTCAAAGTCGCGCTGGTCGCCGCAGGGAACGGCCATGACGGCACCGGTGCCGTAGTCGGCAACGACGTAGTCGGCAACCCACACAGGGACCTTCTCGCCGTTGACGGGGTTTACCACATAGCGGCCCGTGAAGGCACCGTGCTTCTCGAGGGTGCCCTGGGCACGCTCGACGGCAGAGATATGCTTGGAGTCCTCGACGATCTTGGTGACGGCCTCCTCGTACTCCGTGCCCTCGACGAGCTCATGCAGGCCGGCGTACTCGGGAGCCAGGACAAAGAAGGAGACACCGAAGAGCGTGTCGGCTCGCGTGGTGAAGACGGTGATCTTACCCTCGTCGCCCTCGATGGGCTCGCCATCCTGGTCGCACAGGGTAAAGTCGACCTCGGCGCCCTCGGAACGACCGATCCAGTTGGCCTGCATCTGCTTGACGCGCTCGGGCCAGCCGGGGAGCTTCTCCAGGTCATCGAGCAGCTCCTGAGAGTACTCGGTAATCTTGAAGTACCACTGCTCCAGGTCGCGCTTCTCGGGCTCGGTGCCGCAGCGCCAGCACTTGCCCTCGGTGACCTGCTCGTTGGCCAGAACGGTCTTGCAGGTGGGGCACCAGTTGACCGGGTTCTTCTTGCGGTAGACCAGGCCCTTTTCCCACAACTTCTCAAAGATCCACTGACCCCAACGGTAATAATCGGGGCTGCAGGTCTTGACCATGCGATCCAGATCGTAGGAGAAGCCCATGCGCTTCATCGTGGCGAGCGCCTGGTCCATGTTCTTATACGTCCAGGCGGCAGCCTGCGTGTTGTGCTTGATGGCGGCGTTCTCGGCCGGCAGGCCAAAGGCATCGAAGCCGATGGGGTGCAGCACGTCGTAGCCGCGCATACGGGCCTGACGGGCCATGGCATCGCCGATGGTGTAGTTGCGCGCGTGGCCCATGTGCAGGTCGCCCGACGGATACGGGAACATCTCGAGCACATACTTCTTAGGCTTGCTGGCGTCGGTGTCGACGGCAAAGAGGTTGGAGTCCTCCCACGCCTTCACCCACTTGGACTCAATGGCCTGCGCATCGTAAGCAGGGATCTCGTCCTTATGATCTGTGCAATCGCACATATCAGCTCCTTTGTTATCTCGGTTGGGGCGGGGCGTTCTTACCTTTACTCGCTGCTGCGGACAGTCCTGCTCGCACGAAGAGCACATTAAGTGCTCTTCGGCTCGTGCGGAACTTGCAGTGAGCAAAGGTAAGAACGCCCCGCCACATCGTTAACTCGCATGATGATAGCAAATACGACAAGCGAGATGCCTGCGACTTGCAGGCATCTCGCTTTATCTAAATAACGTGGTTGATACTCAACCTTTGTTTGTGACCCGTCCTAGCATGGACGGGTTTTCCAAGTGCCGCAGATTGGGCCAAAAGAGGAGCGACGCGTACTTTGGTACGCGAGCGACGGTTTGAGGTCCAAGGTGCGGTGCTTGGGAAAGCCGCTTATCGATAAGATACGGACTGCTGGGAGTCTTTTACGACAACGTCGTGGGCGCCGCCTTCGACGATGGAGGTGGAGCTGACCAGGGTCAGGCGTGCCTTTTCCTGGAGCTCAGGAATCGAGAGGGCACCGCAGTTGCACATCGTGGACTTAACCTTGTAAAGCGTGCCGCCCACGCCGTCCTTGAGGGAGCCGGCGTAGGGAACGTAGGAGTCGACGCCCTCGACGAAGCTGAGCTTCGCGGCGCCGCCCAGGTCGTAGCGCTGCCAGTTGCGGGCACGCGCAGAACCCTCGCCCCAGTACTCCTTCATGTACTGGCCGTTGACGTTGACGCGCTCGGTCGGGCTCTCATCGAAGCGGGCGAAGTAACGGCCCAGCATCATAAAGTCGGCACCCATAGCAAGGGCGAGCGTCATGTGGTAGTCGTATACGATACCGCCGTCGGAGCACACGGGCACGTAGACGCCGGTCTCCTCGTAGTACTCGTCACGGGCGCGGCAGACGTCGATCAGCGCGGTGGCCTGGCCACGACCGATACCCTTGGTCTCGCGAGTGATGCAGATGGAACCGCCGCCGATACCGACCTTGATGAAGTCGGCACCGCAGTCGGCCAGGAAGCGGAAGCCCTCTGCGTCGACGACGTTACCGGCACCGACCTTAACGTCCTCGCCGTAGTTGGCGCGAATCCACTCGATGGTGCGCTTCTGCCACTCACTGAAGCCCTCGGAGGAGTCGATGCACAGGACGTCGGCGCCAGCCTCGATGAGCAGCGGCACGCGCTCAGCATAGTCGCGGGTGTTGATACCGGCGCCGACCATATAGCGCTTGTCGTTATCAAGCAGCTCGTTGGGGTTGGTCTTGTGGCTGTCGTAATCCTTGCGGAAGACGATGCCCATGAGGTGATCGTTGTCATCGACGATCGGCAGGGCGTTGAGCTTGTTGTCCCAGATGACGTCGTTGGCAACCTTGAGGCTGATGTTCTTGTCGCCCACGATGAGCTGCTCACGCGGGGTCATGAACTCGGAGACCTTCTTCTGGTGGTCATCGCGGCTGGGACGATAGTCACGGCTGGTGACGATGCCCAGGAGCTTGCCCCTGGGAGTGCCATCGTCGGTGACCGGCATGGTAGAGTGGCCGGTCTTCTCCTTGAGCTCGATGACCTGCTCCATGGTCATGTCGGGGGTCAGCGTGGAATCAGACTGAACAAAGCCAGCCTTGTGATCCTTGACGGCCTTGACCATAGCGGCCTCGGACTCGGGGGTCTGGGAACCGTAAATGAAGGACAGGCCACCCTCGGTAGCGAGCGCGACACCCATGTCGACGCCCGAGACGGACTGCATGATGGCGGAAACCATGGGGATGTTCAGGGTGATTGCCGGCTTCTCACCGCGCTTAAAGCGGGTTAGCGGCGTCTTAAGAGAGACGTTGTTGGGGATGCACTGCGAGGACGAGTAACCAGGGACCAGCAGATACTCCGAAAACGTGTGGGACTCACCGGGAAAGAACGTAGCCATGTTTCTCCTTTTTCCATGCGACCGGTCGGCTGCAGGCCTCGTAGGACCCAGCCCAACCTTGGGCGCCCAATACTGGGGAAGTATCTTAACGCACTTTGACTGCTACAATGCATGATTTAAGAAGAGCACACGAGGGTTTGACGCAGGCTTTGCGTTTGCCCAGCAAATACTTTAGCGGGGAGACGTGGAGCACATGGAGTACAAGACAACGGCAAAGTTGGTCATTCAAGCGTGCGACAAGGATCTGCCGGGCGTGTTCGGCCACGGCTGTGTCTTGCTGCTGCAGGGCATCGCCCGCGAGCACTCGCTCAATCGCGCCGCCAAAAGCATGGGCATGGCGTATTCCAAGGCCTGGCGCATCGTGAACGAGGCCGAAGGCCAGCTGGGCTGCAAGCTCATCGAACGCGACGGCGCCCGCGGATCCACCCTCACCCCCGCCGGCGAGCGAGCCATCGCAGTCTACGAGGAGCTGCAGGCTGACATCAACCAGGCCATAGCCGCCAAAGCCGACGTCCTCATCGACAGCATCAACGCGGAGTAGTCCTTTTAGGCGGTTTTTAGCCCACAGCGCCCTCGGGTTGAGGCTCGCGCCACAAAACGAGCCCATCTACTACGTTTAGTTGAATACCCACGACCATACCGAACATTATGAAATTAAAACCGCTGGTAAACAGCTTGGTAATTTTCAAAATAGGCGGGTGTGGTCGACCCCTATTGCTTAAACGTAGTAAATAGGCCGTTTTCGTGACACAGACCCCGATTAGCTACTTGCGAAGGGCGTTATCGAGAGTGGCAGCCACCTGCAGGGGGTCGTCGGTGCCGGCGAAGAGGCGGATGGTGCTCCCCTGCTTGCCGCGTGGGGCCGAAAGGCGCGTTGTTGAGCCGCCGGCGGGTGATGTGCGGAATTCGTCCGGCAGTATGCTGAAGAATTCACCCGCGATGCAGTCCATCAGGTCAAACTCTACTGCCGGGCCAAAACCGTGCTCCAGGATGCCGGTCGCGATGGCATGGTCGGGATGCGAGGTCAGCCCGGGATAGCGCACGTTGCGTACCATCTCGTTGGCGGCCAGATACTCGGCCAGCGCCCGGGCGCGGTCGAAGTGGGCCTGCATGCGAGCGTCGAGCGAAGACAGCCCCCGCTCCAGCATGCAAGCCTCATTAACAGAAAGGTCGAGTGCAGACGCACCGCAATCCGCAAGAAGCGCATGCGCACACTCGGCAGCGGCATCCACACGATGGCGCTTGAGCTGCGAGCGCGCCACCGAGACGGCGACGAGCTTGCGCGGAGCTTCGCCGGCACACACGCGATCGAGCGCCTCGAGCGACAGCGCAGCACCCAGCCGCAGCGGATCGCAGCCAAAAGCCGACGCCACGGTGTTGTCCACAACCAGCAGCGCATGAGCCTCACGCGCCGCCCGACCCAGCGCGCGCAAATCGGGAACACGCAGGCCAAAGCCGCCGATTGAATTCACAAACCACCACAGGTGCGGCACCTCGGCATCAAACGCGGTGGCAAAACCCTCGGACTCGGCGGCAAACGCCGCAACCGACGGCTCCCCCACGAGCACAACGTCGCAGGCATCAAAGCCGCGCGCAAACGCATCGGCAAAGTCATCGGCAAACACGACCAGGCGATCGCCGGGACGCACAATCCCCAGCAGCGACAGCGCCGCCGGCACGTGCGAGGCCGTAACAAGACGCGCCTCACGCGCGCCGGCCCTTGCAGCCCAGTACTCTTCTAGCTGTTGCACGTCCACGCGGCACCATCCCTTACATAAAACCAAACCAAGACCAGCCCACCCAGGTCGAGAAAACGTCAGCGCAAGCAGCGTCGAGCGGTCCGGCGTTCGTTAGAACGCCGGAACAAAATTAGCCGTGATATTCACCGTTGTATTGGATGAGCGTTAGATCTTCCACGCCATCGAGCGCGCGGATGGCGTCGGCATAGGGCATATCCACACCGTCCGAGAACACCTCGACGGCCATCTCGACCTTGTCACCGCGCATCGTCTTGGACTTGACGCTGAACTTGGTGCGCCCAAATGCACGCACGATATCATCGCCGGTGGTCTGCCCCGCGTAGTGAATGACCATCATGTACACGCGCGCCTTGTCCTGATGGCTCGCAAAGCCGGCGATCATCACCACGATCACCACTGCCGTGAGTCCTACGAGCGCATACATACCGGCTCCCGCCGTAATGCCCGTGGTAATGGACCAAAACAGATACAGCAGGTCGAGCGGGTCCTTGACCGCCGTACGGTAGCGGACAATAGACAGAGCACCGACCATACCAAGCGAGATGACCACGTTTGTCGAGATCGCGAGCGTGACCATGCAGGTGAGCACGCACATGCCCACGAGCGTCACGGCAAAACTGCGCGAATAGACCACGCCAGTAAAAAAGCGCTTGTACACGTAGTAGATCAGGATGCCCATGGCGAGCGCCACGAGCAGCGACAGGCCAATCTTGGCGGGGTCGACCTGACCAAACGCCTCCAAGACGGAGTTCTTAAAAAAGTCCCTAGTGCTCATGGTCTAAATATCCCCTCGGTTCCCAAAATCCGATTCCCAGTAGTTAAAACCGCGCAGGTAGGCGGTCTTGTCATAACACAGGCAGTACTTAGAGACCGCCGTGAGTTCGGCCGCACCTGGCGGCACCATATCGCGCACCAGCTGCGGGCAAAACTCGGTAAACTTGACCTCCATCACCAGCTTGCCGGGCTCCAGCACGGGCAACGCGGACAACGTCGCGTCAAAGATGTCAAAGCTTCCCACCGCCGCACGCACGTTGCTATCAAAGGTAATGCGCACGGTACCTTCGTCCATCACCCACGGCTCGCGCTCGTAGTCCACGATGGTCCGCGGGCGCATCATATTGCAGATGCACTCGATGTAGAACTCGCGACAGAGCGGATAGGGGCTCCTCAGCAAAAAGTCGTAGTCGCCGGCCAGAATCTGCTCAAACTCGCCGCGCGTGAGCGGCGCGTCCTCCTTGTAGATCCAGCTGCCGTACTTCTTTTTGCGCTCGAGCTTAATCACCTTGTCGCTGCCGTTATAGATGCGCACGCGATACTTTTTGCGCATGAGGATGCCGGCGTCTTTTTCCTCGTAGGCCGAGTTGCAGTAGTCGTCAAAGTACAGGCTGCGAATGGTGTAACCACCCGCCCGCGCATACTTGTCCAGTTTAAACACCGGCGCCATGCGGCAGGCAAGCGCGGCGTGCTCGCCCTCGTTAATGAGATATTTGAGCTCGTGGCGGTAACGCTCCTGCGTGGCACGCACAGGCGGAGCTGCCAAGCGCTCAAGCAGCGCGCTAGCCCTCCTCATACGTATCCTCCACGACCTTACCGCCGTCCTGCACGTAAAAACACTTCATGCCGTAGTGCTTGCCGTCGTCGGTCACATAGTAGTCAAACGCATCTTGCGTATAGCCGTCGGAGTTGGTGGCGCGCACGCGCACAAAATACTGGCCGGCATCGGGCGCATCACAGGTCACCTCGGGAAGTAGCACGTCCTCGGCCTTAAAAAGCACGTCGCTTATAGCATAGTCGCGCGCCAGCTCCACGGTATAGCGAATGTCACGCGCCTTAAAGTCGTAGGACGCATCCCAGTTAATGCGCAGCTTACCGTTATCGATCTGCGGCACGCCAATGTAGAACGGCATGGGCTTTTTATAGCTCTCGCGAAAGCTCTTGTAGTTCTCCTCGATCTCGGAGGGAATCGCCGCGGCAATCTGCTCGTATTCGTCCTTGGTGACAGGCAGATTGTCGATATCGGGCGAAGCAAAGACCAGCGATTCGGTAACCTCGCGATAATGTTTGATCATCTTGCTCAGGCGCGCCTCGGTCATATACGAGCGCAGGTCCTTTACGGCGCGGTCGAGTTCGCTGCGGAACGATTTGCTACGCAGTGCACGATTGAATAGCACGTTGCCCCAGTAGTTGCTTACGCCGCGCTCCCAGCTCGCATAGTCCGAAAACCCGGTAAGAGAAAGCTCCATCTTACGCAGCATGCCATCGTTGTCCCAATCGAGGATGTACCACGTATTGGAGTTGAGCGGGCTGTACAGATAGCAGTTACGGTTCTGCGTATCGCAGTTGCCCGTCAGAATCTGAAACGCCAGCCAATAGACCAGGTTCTCGGTATCAAAGTAGGTGTCGAGCACATCATCGATCTTTTGCGATTCGTCGTTGAGGGCGTCGAGCATCTCGATGAGCTTGGTGTGGTCCGAATCGCCCTTAATCTCGAGCATACCCTCAAAGCTTGCCTGGTTGTAGTCGGGATCGTCGGCAAGTTTAATGGTGTCCTCGTAGCGATGGAAATCAAAGCTGTTCACCTTATACAGGTGCCCGCTCTTATCCAAGCCATGTGCCTTAAGCGCCGTCTTGTTGAGCTGCTCCACCTGCGTAAACAGGCCGTAGTCCTCAAAGGTATCGTTGGACTTTTCGGTCTGGTCGCACACCCACAGATGCACAAACTGCGTGCGCAGGCCCATCATCTGGGGAATCCCGCGGATAAGGTCGTAGGCCATCTTGTTGCGAAAACGCATGCCCTCGCCCATGTGCTTGTTGAGCGCAATCGCGCGCTGTTGGCGCCAGGTACCCTTGCCCTTTTTGAGCTCCACCTTGTAATTCTTTTGCGTGTAGGAGCTCGATGTCTGACCGCGCACCTGCACGGTGGCATTGGGCGCTTCCTCGCCATAGCCAACCTCGCCGGCCACCGGGCCGTCTTCGTCGCCCGGCTGCAGCAGGCCCATAACCTGATAGCGCGTCACGCCCATGTCGGCATAGTCATACACCGAGTACGTGTTGATCTCGGCCCAGCTGTGGTCGGTGTTCTCGGAGCTGTTGCCGCGCGAGACCGTCAGGTACATGGTCACAATGTCCGAGTCGTCGTAGACCTCGTACAGCTCGTCCTTATCGCGCAGATGCTTGGAATGGCCGGAGGCCTCGGCCTTTTTAATCTTGTCTTGCTTTTTTACCTTATTTGTCGAGGATTCGTCCTGAGATGAGCAGCCCGAAAGCAGCAGCGCGCCGGCAGCCGCCTCGATCAGGCGGCGGCGAGACATCATCTTATCGGTCATCAGAACCTCCCCAATGGTTACGGTACACGCGAACTACTGCGCGCTCAAACGCGCTGTGCGGCTCTCCCTTACGGCGGCACTCCTCATAGCGCTGCTCGGCACGGTCGAGCAAGCGGCCCAGCTGTGTAAAGCGACCCGTTTTGTCGCTCGCCACAATGGGCTGCTGGCTCAGGATACGATACGGCAAGTTGGCGGTATAGGTATCGAGCCGCAGCAGGGCCACGATAAAAAACACCACCGCACCCAACAAAAAGCCAAAGCCGTAAAACTGCTGCGGCAAAAGCAACGACACGGCGGTCGCCAGCCCTGCCACACCGGCAAACAGGCCCGAGGCCAGAACGGCTCCCTTGTAGTCGGTAAAGTACAGCAAGATCAGCAGGATCGTGTTGCCCACGGCATACAGGCCGTAGCCTAGGCATAACGTGCGAAAATACCCGTGCAAAAGGTTGTTAAAGCCCAGCGGCAGGGCCGAGAGCACTGTGGTCTCGAGCGAGATGACCGCCGCGGTCACAAACAGCTGCTTGAGCGCGCAAAAGCGCAGTTCGCTGTTGAGCGTGGAGAGCATCTCCTCCTCGGCCACCACAATATCGCCCACCACGCCGCCGTCGTTAAACAGGCTGTAGTAGTCACGGTAGCGCGGATAGAAATTGACCTCGACCGACACCACAAAGTTGACGGTCGTGACGAGTGTGGTCAAAAACGCAATGAGCGCCGGCACGTCATGGTAAGGAGCCCCGTAAAACAGACCTTTGATCTGCACGCCAATAGGGCCCGCCCAGATAATAACCAGGTGTGCGAAAAGCCCCAAGTTGGTAAACAGCCCCGTAAGCGCAAGCGGCATAAATTGGTCGAGCCAGCACAAAAAACGCCAGGGACTCCGGTCACTCCGTGGAAAATACCGGTACAGCAGTACCACATCCCAGGCGAGCATGACGCCGTAGCCTAGGGCGATTGAAGCCAACAGGCCCTCGACCGGCGGCAGCCCCAGTGCCAGCGCGGCCAGGGCGCACAGGCACGCCACACCAATGGCAGCCGCAAAGCTGCACAGGATACCGCGGTAATCTTTGATGGCCGTGAGGTAGCTCATGCCGTTCCAGTTGACGATCATAATGTTGAATAGCCACAGGCACAGCAGCCCCTGCAGCAGCGTGGCGCCCGAGAACAGCAAAAAGACGCCGTAGAGCACCGTGCCCGCAACGAGCATGATGGCATTAGATCCCCAAAAAGAAGGCAGGATCTCATCCTCGCGCTCGGCAAAGAGCATGTCGGCCAAAAAGCGCGTGACCGGCATGGAGAAAAAGCTTGTGAGCGTAAGCGACGCCAGCAGCGTATAGGTCACCATGCACACCAGCAGATCCTGGTTGGCGCGGCCCACACCCCACAGACCGCACAGCACCAAGATACCCACCTGGAGCAGCACGCCAAGCAGCATGGGGCCCGTGCACACAATGCCGGCGTAGCCATAGGCGCGCATCGTGGCAAACAGACCCTTGCGCCTAAACAGGCGTTTGAGCTCAAAACCGATTCCGGCCACCGGCTACTCCCCCTCTCTGGGCAGGTCAAACGCACGCGCCGTCTCGTCGTACAGCGCGCGATAGTTGGCGAGCATCTGCTCGTGCAAAAAGTACGTGGCAACGCGACGCTGCCCGCGCTCCCCCATCTCGATACGACGGGCGCGGCTTTTGCACATGCGCTCCATGGCATCGGCCAAGCCCTTGCGATACATAGGCGGCGTCACAAAACCTGCCACGCCAAAGTCATCGCCCGGAGCACCTTCGAGCAGCTCGCGGCAGCAGCCCACCTCGGTCGTCACGCAGGGACGGCGCGCTGCAAGCGACTCCAGCACGCTGAGCGGCTGGCCCTCGGAGATGCTCGTCAGAATGGTAAAGTCGAGCTTTTCCATGTACTCGACCACGTTGACGCGCCCGGTAAAGATCAGATCGCGCACGCCCAGGGTATCGACGAGCGCATGGCACTCCGCTCCGTACTCCTCGTCGTCCACGCCGCCCATGATGTGTAGGCGCACCTTGGGCAGGCGCTCGTGCAGCTCAAAGAAGGCATAGATCATGGTCTTGACGTCTTTGATGGGCGCCAGGCGCACCACCGCGCCAATGTCCACCCAGCCGTCATCGGGCTTTAAGGAAATGTCCCTAAAGCGGTCGAACTGAATGCCGTTGGGGATAACCAGGCATTTGTCCGCATCGCAGCCCATATCGATCTGCGTCTTGCGGGCGTTGTGGAACAGGCTCGTCACGCGGAAAGCGCGGCGGTAGATCTCCTCCGAAAGCAGGTAGAAAAAGCGGATCCAACGGTCCTTAAACGAAGGCACCACCCAGTCGGCGCGAATGATCTCTTCCTCGCGCTCGCGGGTATAGATGCCGTGCTCGGTCAGCAGCACCGGAGCCTGGTGAACGCTTGAGCCCAGGCAGGCGAGCAGGCCGCCGTAGCCGGTCGAGATGGCGTGGTACACATCGGCCACCGGCACCTCGCTGCCCAGAAGGTAGAGCACGGGCAGCAGCATGGAGCGCATGGTGTGGAATGCATCGGCAAAGGGCGTGTAGGGGTACTCGGCCAGGCACACATCGCGAAAGATATCCATAAACGTGCGGCTCTGCAAAAACGAGAGCGGATGCACGCGACGGCGCTGGAAGATATCGAATAGCACGTCCCAGTCCGGATTAGAAAGCGACACCAGGCGGCGCAGCGCCTCGCGCTCGCAGGCGTTAAAGTCGGCCTCTTCTTGCTCACCCGAAAGCCGCAGGGCATCGTCCAGAAATACCTCGTGCACCTCGACCACGTTGCCGGGCAGCTCGTAGACAAACTTGCCGCGGTCGGCAGCATGCGCGCCGATTACCCACAGCACAAACTCGTGCTCGGGCATGGCCTGGATATAGCCATGCATCCAGGTAGATACGCCGCCGTGCACATAGGGGTAGCAACCCTCGAGTACCAAACAGATTCTCATTTGTCGCCACCCTCCTTGCGTGCAATGGTCACCGTCTTGTCCGTGGCTTTAACCAGGTACAGATCGCCCGTCAGATGCGTAATCTCGCCACCCGTGACTGCACCAGGCTCGCCGTTGTTGGCGCGGAACATGAGCCACGCCTCGTCGTGGAAATTGCCCAGGCTGATCGTCCAGGCATCCGCGCCTGTGTCCACGCTCACCGTCACTGACGAAAAGCGCTGAATGGCGCCCGAACATTCCGAACCGGTCTGGCGCCGCAGGTCGGGCGCGAACTTGGTAAGCCAGTCCAGGTAGTCGGTCAGGCCGCCCTTGTAGACCTCCCAGCCCTCCTTGGCGCCGCGATCGGGATCCAGTAGGTCGTCCGGATGCATAAAGTGCGTGCTCACATAGTGCATGTTGAGCTCGGACACGGCGGCCAGACGCATATAGGAATCGTCGACCATGCCGCCCGAGATAATACGCGGCTGCTCCACAATGCCATCGCTCGCCACGCCAAACTCCTGCACGTACGGCAGGTCGGTGCCATCCTCAAAATACGTACTGGCGATGGTCTTAATTCGCGGAACGTCGGTGCCGATAAGCTTGCGCGCACGGGCCGAAAGTATATTCGACGGTGGCACATAGACCGAGCCGTGCGCGTTGGGCAGTACCTCGTCCTGGAAGGCTATAAGCTCGTTGAGCGATGCGACGAGCGTCTCCCTGTTCTTCCACGTCTTGTAGTCGTACAGTGTGCCATAGTCGGTATCCCAGAGCGCCAGCGGCTGATGGTTGTAGCCGTGGAAACCCAGCTCTCCGCCCATCTGCAGCAGCATGCCGCCAAAGTAGCGGAACTGCGTGGTATCGGCCTGGCGCGCGGGCTCGGTCTGGTTGACCGCGTCCTCGTAGTTTTCGATCATCACGCCGGTATAGCGAATGCCGTATTTTTGCGCAAGCTTTTGCAGATCGGGCCACCAGACCTTGGTGTAAAAGTCGGCGATGGAAAGCCCGTAGTCGCGCTTGATGTAGGTGCCGTCGCCCGAGGGCACGGGGCTGGGAAAGTCGTCCAGATAGAAGACGGCGCTGTTGATGACGGGGTAGGCCGTGGCATCGCCCAGCAGGCTGATCGCCGCGGCGTAAAAACCGCGCATGACCTTGTCATAGATACCGATATTGCACACCACGGTGCGACCGCTACCGCAGTCATTCGACCAAATGAGCGGAGCGCCCGCATCGCCGGTCTTAGCCCACACACGAGCCGTCTCGCGCAGCGAAACCGAAAGCGACGAATCAAAGGGGTCCGAGAGCTCGTAGCGCTCTCCCCCGCCCAGCATAAAGTCCTCGCTCGGCACAATGCTTTCGGCTTTTACATAGTCATATCCGGCAGATTCAATGCCAAGCTTGGGAGCAATCACTTGCAGATAGCCCGAGTTATCCGGAGGCATGGCGAGCATAAGCGAACCGCCGGCACTCACCCAACTCATAATGTCGCTCAGGTGCGTACCGAGACCATCGAGCGACGGCATGAGCAAAATCACGCGATCGTAGGAGGTCAGCGAGGGAATGGCATCCGCGCCGTCCAGGGCAAGGTCCACGTCGCGGTGCGCGATCTTCATGTCGAGCAGAATCTGGTCGAACTGCTCCTTTACGTCCTCGACGCCAGCTTGATCGGAATCGGTAATGACCAGGCACGTGGGCTTTTGACCAAATATTGCCGAGGAAGCCGGCACCGCATCGTTGGCGGCAAGCATCCCCAGCTTATGCTGGCCCGCACTGTACTGTACGCCGGCGCGCTCCACCAGCAGCACGGCCGCCATGGCAATAAAGACCGCCCACACCACAAGCAGCCCCATCCAGCGAAAATGGCCCGCACGGTCGCGGATATACTGCACCACGCTCATCGGGCCTCCTCTCCGTTGCGCCAAAACGCCAGTTCCTCGCGGTTGGCGGCGCTCAAGTATACATGCTGTTTGTCAATCGCATCGATCACGCGGTGGACCTCGTCACCGTCGCGGCGCATCACCGCAAGGCGCAGACAAAGCATCCAAACCTCCTGCTCCTCGGGCACATCGAACACCAGTTGGTCGGTCACGGCCTGCGCCTCGTCGATCTGTCCGACATCGGCCAGCGCCGTCGCGTATCGAATGCGAAGCTCAAGGGTGTCCTCGCGCTCGCAGCGACGCGCAAGCAGGCGCGCGTACTGCTGGCGCTGAATCTGAGCCACGCGCCCCTCGGCCAAGCCCGAGCCCAAGTATTCACCAAGAAAATCGCAGTATTCGTTGAGGTTTTGCGCGCTCGGGTCCGTCTTAAAGGCACGCTCCAGCTGCTGCAGTTTAAGGTCGGACTCCTTGGAGATCTGCGCCACCGCCGTCGCGGCATAGTGAGCCACCTCAACGTCGTCGTTAAGCTTAGCCGCCTGCAGCTGCGCCAGGTACGCGTCGGGCTCCTCGGTGAGCATGGAGAGCATTAGGCGGCGCCGTTCTGCCGGGTCGTTGACGATGAGCGCCTCCTCGAGCGGCACTACGCCTGCATCGGCATCACGTTCGTGCACTAGGATGCTGCGATGCAGGTCGTCGTTGAAGCGCAGCGACTCCAGCGCAGACTCTTTCAGCCCCTCGCCAAACACCGCGCCGCGGACCGATAGCAGAACCACCAGCAACGGGCCCCACAGCGGCACCAGCGCTATCACAGCCAGCATATGCCCGCGCACCGGCAGCAGGCCCAACTTCATAAGCGTCCACAGCACCAGGCAAACCAGCGAATGAATCAACAGCAAGACGGCAGCAACGACAAGCGAGATCAAGCGGCATCCCCCTCACCGTCACCGGTGTCACCAATGTGTTGCAGCAGCGCCACGATGTCCTCGCCGTCGACGGGCTCCACCGCAATCTGCTTTGCGCTCAGGCGCTCGCGAATAATGGGCAGATCGCACGCCTTTGCCTGGCGCATAAGCAAGTAAAGCACGTCGCCGTCGACCAAGCCCGCCGCATCGCTCTCGCGGATTGCCGACCCAATTGCGCCCACCAGCTCGCCGACAGGCTCCATGCCCGGTACCACGCGCAGGAGCAAAAAGCTGCCCATCTTGCCATCTGCCAGCGCCTGCTCGGCCGCGAGCTCTTGGCCAAAGGCAGTCTGCTTGAGCACGCAAGTGCCGTCAACGCAGCGTTTATCCTGTGCCACCGCCTCGTAGTCAAAGGCACGGCCCAGCGCGCTTTCGACCAGGCCGCACAAGATGCGGAACAAGTTTTGATAATAGAGGGTCATTTGGTTTTCGGCCGCGCGACGTACAAAGATCAACACGGCGGGTGCCCCGTCGCGCTCGATCGTGTATCCAAACATGGGAAGCCCCGGCGTCAGCTCGCGGTTCACCCATAGATTCGAACGACCCCCGTCGCCCAAAAGAGGTGCAAGCTGCTCAAGCGTGAGCGAGCGTGCGGCATCTTCGGCAATCGAGGGACTTGCTGCCACCAGGCGTGCAAATGCCCCGCCCGAAACATGGTAGATCGCCACCGAATCGTTCTCGAGGATCTCGCCCAGAAGCTCGCAGCACTTGCGATAGATGTCGCGTGGGTTGAACACGTCGAGCTCCTGCGTCACGGCAAAGATCTTGCCAAAACTGTCGTGGCGACCCACGATCTGGCGCCTGTACGCGCGCTTGTCCTCGATCGCGTCGTGGTAGAGCTGCGTAAGGAACGTATTGCGGTTGCGCACGAGCTCGTTTTGATCGCGCTCCGCCCTAATGGCTTCGCCGTTGCGCAGCTGCACATAGCCGCACACGGCACCCACAACAAAGTACGCAATAAACGGCAGCCAGTTGGACGGCTCGTAGAACAGGCCCTGGAAGGTATAACCGTACTGAGTAAAGTAGCTCGCAGCCAAACCCACCGACGCCAGCAGCGCCGCAACCAGGCCAAAGTCCAAGCCATACAGCGTGCCGATCAGCACCACGTAGAGCAGGCGATAATCGAGCACGTTGAGCTGGGTCGATTGGGAGAACAAGCACTCCAGCACTTCAAAGAGCACCCAGGCGGCTGCCGTCTCCAGGAATTTGACAGGCAGCGTGCGCATTTGAATACGGTCGATGGCCGCGCGCAAGGGGTTGACCTTCTTTGCACGGCCAGCATCCCAGCGAGCCTGAATGGTCGAGAGGTCACGCAGCAAGTCGTAGCGCTGAAACCAGCCATAGCGCACGCGAGCGACGTCGCTGGCGGGCAGGGCGTAGCCGGCAGATTCGCCATAGGCAACTGAGAGCCCTGGGAACAGCGCCTGAAGGGCCTCGCCCACCTCACCCACCGTGTGATGGAAGGTATCGGCTACATCGAGCGTCTCAAAGTTGCCATCCCAGCTGTCGAAGATACGGCGTACCAGCACCGAAAGCTCCTCGGCACACAGCAGCGGAAACGCCGCATCCTGCGCGCCCTGCAGAGCGGCCGATCCGGTTGAGCATGCGTCGAACATCGGCACCAAAAACGGGTCCTCCAGCGCGGCAGACGCGGTATACAGGAACGGCGCGCGCAGGATCTTGGTCTGAACACCCTCGCGAGCAGCGTAGTAGCGGCACAGGTCGTTGGCTGCGTGCGCGATAATGCCCTTGCCCGTTCGCCCTGCGGCATCGGCGGCACCCTCGGCACCCGCGGGCCCCGCTACATACAGTAGTTGGACCCGGCGACCCGCGCACGTACGAAAGACCGAGCGCAGCAGCTCGATATCGCCCACGGAATCGGTATGCGGGGTAAGGTAATTAGACAGGTAAACCACGCGGTCGAACTCGTAGGCCTGATCCAGGTGCTGAAGCAGCTCTTTCCACGAGGCATGAGGCGACGACTCATCGCGGCGTGCTTCCTGCGCGGCTACAACCTTAACGTGGTCCCCAGGGAATGCCTTGGCGCAAAAGTCATCGTCAACATATGCGGTGTTGCCAACAACCAGCACCTCCATGGCGTACTCCTCCCCTAAAATCCACTTTAGTCATAGTCAAACATGCGTATTTTACGCTGTCAACGCGAGTTGGAACGCCTTTAAGGCTGTTTTAAGAACTTTTTTAGAGGATGAGGAGACATCGAGGGTGCTAAATGCGCGCCCAATCCAGAAGTATGCGGCAAATTCTAGACATGCCGACCATACCGTATAGCGACATCGCTTCTACCTGCGGTTTCTTTTCATAAATAGGACAGCGTGCCCGAGGGTTCCGAAATTTACCGCATACTTCCGGCGGATGATTCCGGAAGTGCGGTGAAAAACCGAGACCTGTCGACCAGACCCCTGTTTTGGGCATCCGCGACCTGCGGTTTTGTTGCCGAAAACGGGGTGTGCTCGGCGAGTTTCGATTATTCCCCACACTTCCGGAAAACGCGATAAAAGTCCGCTGTCCCAAAGCGAAAACGCGACAACATCCAGTAGTCGCGGATATATCAAAGGGCTCATTGACCACAGTTCTTAATTCTGCAATGTTGAATACTTGATAAACGGTTGTCGGCGTGGATGTCCAGAACGAGCAGTTTGCAAAGGAGCACCTTCGACCCAAAGAGATTGAGGGCGTGAACTTAGCAACTCATTCGAACATTAGCGACCCAGAAATTCGTTAACCGTATTAAGAAAACCCTTGATGTCCATACTGTAGCTCGGATAGGCCTCTTGAAGGCCCTTCAGAGACGACACCTTGACAAGAAGCACGTCTTGCAAATCCTTTTTCATTTCTTCTTGCCGCGTATACAGTTCATTAGTTCGCAGGTCTTCATAATCGTCATAAATAAACAGATCGGTCTTTTGCTCCCCGTAATCAACGCACATCAGGCAATAAGCGTTATCGCTAAAGTTACCACTTGTTGCGACGACGCTCACAGAGCCAGAGCATGCCGCAAGACGATCTAGCAGCTTCAGCTTATTGTCAAGTTCGATTATTTCGCTACGCAGTTCATTGAGATCTGCTGACACACAAGGTACTAAGGCGGCATTCTCTTTTATTGCAAATACATTAGAGATTAAAGCAAAAATGCGCGCCTCATCTAAAGAGCCATTGTCGAACTTGAGACCACTTCCACAAACGACATCGTATGTCTCAAGGGCGGTTGCCCACTCATGTTGTAGCCTGGTGCGGACTTGTATCTCACAATACAAGTCCTTTAAGCCCGCCAGCGAAGAATCGTGCTGGCAAATCAAATGCAGGCTTCGGTATCCATTTTTCTTGGGTTGGTGAATATAATCCTTGATACCAGGCATGTTCTTGTTCTTCAGAGCAGCCTCGAGGCCATCCTTAACAGCATACACACAGTCATTGTCGCTAACGATAGCCCTGCACCCCGCAATATCATGCATCTGATTCAGATTCATGTGCAGTCCCGGCCTTTTTAACTTGCCGATAATTGTGTCGTACCTCTTTAATCGGCTTACACAAAGCGCGTCAGAATCAAGGCTCAAGGCCGTCGTTTTTAGAAGGTCATGATAGAAATCGAGTATTTCCTGATGAGCCTCCCTCCACTCCGAAACAATGGTATTCGCCTCTTTAACTTTATCCTCAGTGGCATTGATGTCACGAAGAATAATGCCAGCCCGTTTTGCCATGTTTTTGGAGAGAGGCCTCATTGATACCACCTAGGCAGTTTGAAAGACGGGGTTTTCACAAGCCGGCGAAGAGTAGTAGCTTTTAATCGAATCCTTGGAGATCACACTAGAGCAACGCTCCCCGTCTCCGACATCTCCCCTTGCATTTTTCCAAGGGGCTTCTTCATGAGTAAGCTTGCTCAGTTCATCGCCATCATATTCACTCAAAATCGAAAGAACCTCATCGACTGATTTCCGCTCGTTTCGAGTGATCGATACAGACTGATCCGATGAGCCCAAATCGCCAGGACCGACAATGAATCGACGACGATGCAGGGCAAATAGATCGGGGCATACTGGCCCGTTGGCCCATGCCTGAAAATCGCTTTCAAACAAAGGCGTATCAAAATGTACGAGCGAATAAGCTTGAGAGTAGAACGTCAACTTTTGCAGCTTCATCGTAGAGACAAATCCAAGTGAGTCCAATATGTAGTTAGCAACAACGTTAACTGTAGCCATCGATATCTCCCCTCAATAGTCTCTACAACGTCTGTTTTAAATACTGAATTTATAGTAAGCCTAAAACCCTTAAATACGCTCTGACGCATCTATATCAAGTCTAGATACCATGAAATTAGCTTGAGAAAAACATACAGGTCCGTGCGGACAGAAATTGACAGTAGCCCAAACGATCACATAGGGCCCGTCACTCACTCACAAGCAACTCCAAACACTCGCGGTCTCTTGCGATAAGGAAATCCCAGGAGTCATTGCTGTGCATAAGCGCGTGATTGATCGCATTGACAGCGGCACCATCAATGCAAGAAATGCTCACAAGGCGGTCATCCTCTGATTTTTGCTTAAATACTACTCCATAACGAGGACTCAACGGTAAGTAGATGCTATGGGGATCACTATCTTGAATGTCCACCCACTCAGGAAAGACGGGAAACGACGAAGCTATAAACTCTGAACCCTCAGGCGCCACGAAGAAGTTGCAATCCATTTTAAGCATCGAAGAAACTAACGAGTAAAACGGAGCTCCCTCACAGAACTTAAACAATGCGACATCCTGAATAGCAAGTTCTACAATCGATTCAAATTCCCCACCAAAGCCCTCGGCATCCATCTCTTTCCGATCATCCTCGGTAAGGAATCCCCCCGCCTCCAACTCAGCAGCGTAGGCGGCAGCATTACTTCTTACTCTCTTAAGATATTTTGGGGTTCTTACGAGTAATAACGAAATCAGAAGTATAAGACGTTCGAGCAGTTCACAGGTCTCATCGGTATCAGAAAAGCCGCCGGCATCCAATTGCCTTATGAGTAGCCTGTAGCTGTTCGCAAGGTCATTCTCCATCTTGCTTAGTGCCTTTTCAGCAGATCCTTGTTCAATAAATCGCTCCCCATGTATTGGGGCCCGTCTCTTTACCTCATGAAGATATCTCTCGAAACAAATGCCTTCGGGTTTGATTTTAAATATGTTTCCCAACCCATCGGGCTCATGCTTCACCGCATAAAGAAAGCCATCTTGATTAGTAAACGACTTCAAATAAAAACGCGGCACATAGTGCTGTTTCTTGACATCGGACATATCATAGCCTCCATAAGGGTTGCCTTTAGCCTGTAGACCATCTAGGGGGCAGGCCAATGCAATGACCTGAGATCGCAATGGTACAAAAGCCTGGCCACCGTTTAATTTAAAGATCAACGACAACAGCACAACGCAATATATCATCTAAAGGCGACAGAACAGCAATACAGGCAGAAGCGTTCCCCTGCCAGTGAGGGAATCAGAAAAATATTAAAAGAATAGACCAAGTAAATTTTTATAGAACTCAATGAGAATCCCAATAGAACACAAGGATCTCATGTCGCTGATTCATTATCTTCGAATCGTATTTACGCCATCTCACTAGATAGCCTGAATGAAAACGAGCTGGATAACTTAGCTGACAACAATCTGGGTAAACGAAGGATATGAGCTTAAGGATTACTACGCATTCACGAGTAAGGAGCGACCATACGTGAAATAGAACAGTCTACAGGGGAGGGCACGGACAAAAAGCTGAACCGCAAGGCGGCCCGGACTGGAAGTTCGATTCCCAACTCATTCTCAATTAGCGGATCAATCATCAATAAAACCCTTCGAATTCAGAATCATATTCTTCCATTTTCTATCCCCGCATGCAGTAGCAAGCCAGCAAAGAGCGAAATCGCTTTGATGTCTTCCGCTTGCTTTGAACCCACATCCTGCGCCTACATCAACGCACGCCGTTATCTGACCCATGGCCCCTAATTGCTTAAGCCCATCAGCCAGTAAAAGAATCAGAACCGTACTCCCCTAGCAGGCTATCTATTGTCTCCTGGATCTTCGCGGCACCCTCCTCGCTCTCACGCTCCCTATTGGCAGATGAGAATCGGCACCCCAAACAAGCTGGGCTGGACCGTTGATCATTTGTCCCGCCATTATTTGGATATGAAGCCAACTCGTCTCCAGCTAGGTCAAGCTCCCAATGTCGATCACAGGCATTGTCATAGCCAGAATCTTCTTGATATCTTTCTGTAAAGGCAAAATACCTAAGATCAGCAACTTGAGCCACCTTTTCTAGCTCATCCCGACGGATAAGAATTAAATTGTGAACAGGCTCCTCATAGTAATTTCCCGGATTACCGTCGCAAAGAATGACTGCCTCGTCATCACGTTCAAAACAAGCGTTCCGTGGATTAAACGATAGGTCCAGCATATCTACAAGGGTAGGTGGCGGGAGCAGTATATTATTTCGCTCAACAGAGACGCTGCGACGGTCTGGGGCCTCAAGATCCAAGCAGTTACTCCCCTGAGCTTTTCCGAAGTCCTTTGCGTTGCCCTCATATGAATCGTGCTCAATAGTCAAATACCTATCATCCATGCATCCACTAATGTGTTTCTCGCTGTTAATTGCTATTGAAACGATAATTTCATTCGAGCATTGGAGCTCGTTATCGCTATGGATTCTCTTCTTAACAGAAAAAGCAAGCGGAATCCATTCGGTTTTTCCCAATCGAAGAGACTCGATGAGTTCCTTTATCTCAATAAGCGCCTCTCCGGTATCGTTAAACCAAGCGCGCTCTTTATCGAGAGGAGACACCAACCGTCTCTCAATCTTGGCTTTTGCAGTATCTATTCGCATGTCGGCAGAAGCGGAACAAGTGTGGATAACGCCAGGTTCTTGCTCGGCGGTCTCTTCATATTGAGCGAATCCAATAGTGCTGGGAGCCTCACCGCCCAGCACTATTCCATCAACGTAATAATTCACCGACAGAGATCCAAGTAGCTCATGAATTGCCAGATCAAACGGTTTGAAATTAGGATTAACCATACTTGGAGTTCTACTATCCACAGATACAAAATCTCCAAGCAAGTCATCCAGGGTACCGCCATAGACATGCAGCCATTTATCTGTAAGGGCCACCGCACAATCCAACAGCACCTTTTTATCTAGCGGCCTAACATCAAAATTTACTGGCAACACTTCGTCAAAGTCATCATGCCTTACAACCAGCCCCTTACAATCGCCTTCCTGTGGGCACTTTAACAAAGCGCTTAACGATCGGTTCCAGTCCGCAACAGAGCTGGCATCCGCACTAATAAATCTAGCCGAATAGCCAAAATCGAGTCCGTCACTCAACGTGTAAACATTGAGTGGAAGGTAGCCTTTTAGATGCAAGTCAATTCTATTGACTTGCTTAATAAAACAATCGACATTCTTTTTCGACGGCTTAAAGACACGAAAAGCGAAGTAGTAATTTTTAGCTGAAAAATCAACCGGAGATAACTTGCCCCCAGATGTCTTGCACAAATAAGAAATAACGATTGAGTCCGTAATCTGAGGATCGTCAACCGCTCTATCAAGAAAACTCTCAACGGCAACACCGAATCGAATCTCAATGCTCAAATGCGCCAAAGTCTTGGCGATTGCCCTGCGAGCATATACATCATGCACGTCAGGCCATGCCCCAATAAGGAAATCTGCCACCGATGGGTCAGAATCAGCCAAAAAGAACATCAAGCGCTGACTCAAGGCTCGCAGCTTCATATTCGATGCAAAGGAGCACCAGATAGAAAGCCATACCCATTCATCTTTAGGTCCGCCAAGTACCCTACCTGTATGTGACACGTAATCAGTAATGTTCTGGAGGCGAGAGATTAAAGAATGAAGGGTGAATTCATCCCATGCCTTCCGAAAAATAGCATCAACAGTAGACGGTTTTTCAAATAGATAGCCCTGAATACAGTGGGTCAAATTAAAGGGAGTATTAGCGAGTCCAGCAAAATTCAAAAAAGCCCAGTCCGTATCCACGCAACATTTTGCATTAAACGATTCAAAATCCCAGTCGACAGGAAAGATGGTTTGAGTAAACAGCCTCACCAAATCAATTTCCTGTCCATTGTCTTCAAGTGCTTTAAGCAGCTTGGCCAAAAAAGAAGGTCCACGACTCAAATATCTATCTACGCAAACCTGAACAACCTCGTAATCATTTACGAAACAGCACTTACTCGCGGTTATTTTTGCGACAGACTCTACTAATTTGCCTTCATCTAAATCTGCCTCGTCAATTTGGTCGAGCTCGTCATTTAATGATCGTGCGATCACAAAACGAATCTGCGACTCACTAGTAAATGCATATCTAATTCCTTCATAATTAAATGCCTGAATAAACCCCTGCTCAACCATTTCAGTTAGGTATTGGGACGAGTCGTAGCCTAAAAAAGAATCAGCATCGAGTTTGCTAAAACTCAGTGAGTTGGAACTTAACAGGCATTTGCAAATTAATTTTGTTTCCGTCCACCTGTCGCGTGTTAAGGCGTCTTTAATACTGCTTTCAACTAGGGAGCTTCTTTGCGCTGCCGCCGTATTAGGTCCGACTCCATCGTTGATCGCTTTAAGTTTCTTAATTACGGCATTTAGATTTCTTGGATTTCGAGAGAACAGCATGTCCTGAAATTGAACAATCAACTCATCAGAACACTCGGAGAGAGCATCGTAAACTCGATAGGGATTTACACCCTCAAACTCAATTGAGTACGGAACAGCTGCTTGCAATTCACGCAGACGAGAAGTCGGAGATTCGGAACGCGTGCTAACTACAACGTTGCTATTAAGAGCCTTCAAAGCTTCTTCAATTAGTTCCATCGCAAAATCGAAAACATCGTCCTCAAGTTCATTGCAAGCATCAACAATTAACGTGCAGCCATCTTGAACTAGATTCTTAAAAGCCTGCAATCCAATGTTTTTCAATTCGACAAAAGCATCTTGGTTGAGACAAGCTAAAAATGGACGACCTTTTGCCTCTAAGCCACGACAGAAGTCATATAGAAAACGGGTTTTTCCAATACCGCCCTCGCCATAAATTAAGAGCCCTTTCAACATTTTGGCGTTTTTTACAACTTGGAACTCGATTTCGCAAAGTCTTTCCCGCAGGTACCCGTGGGAAGAATTTATAGACTCGCTAAATGCGGCTTCGAACTTAACTAAGTCTTTGTCCGCAGCATAAACTCGGATTAATCTATTCGCAATTCTAACTGCATCATTTTCTTCATCTTGAAGATCCCGATCAGAAAAATGTCTGTAATGAAAACGCGTCTGACCATCAATAAGTAGAGATAAAAGGCCCGTATCTTCCCATTCAAAATGCGCAATCTCATTATCGACAGACGGCTTCTTGTTGTTCAATTGAACCGCATTAAGAGTTGAAATGCGCTTCTCCATTAGCCATCGTCCTTCCGCAGAAAGCCAATTAAGGCACTTTTATTATCTCAAAATAGCCAAGGTCGCCGCGACCGCCGCAGTCAAGCACCGCGCGGCATGCAGGATGCTGGAGAGGCACTACCCAAGGACCGCAAAGCCGTCTGCCCGTTATCGACGAGCGTAAATGACCGCCTATTCCCAGCCGAATTCCTTCAACGACGCCTCAATCATGTGTCTGATGATGTTATTCCCTAGCTCTCTTTGAACAAGCTCTGTTTCCCCTGGCCTCCCGGAAAGGTGCATACAGCTGTTGTATATTGAACCCAACAGGTGAAATGTCTCTGGCACCTCAACACCATGCTCACTCGCATATCGAAGCCTGTCCTCGGTCCCCGTATTAATTTCCAGAAATCCAGGCCCATCTTCTGCCGCCAGAGCCTCATAGCTGAGTCTCTCGACGGCCAATCTGATTCCACAGCACACTTCCGATGGAGCAAAGGGCTTTCCAGAGAAATACTCGCTGAGCTTTGCCTCCATAACACTCCGAAACGATGAAGGGCTCTTCAGCTCACCTTCAATCCCCTGCTTGGCGATATACTCCAAGACATCTTCGGAGGCTGTGTCACAGTCGGAGAAATGAAGGTAATGGGAGGAAACCGAGTTATAAATATCAGAGAGTTCCTTCTTACACCTATTTCTGTCAACGAGCAGCTTATTCAAACACCCATTTACAGAGTCGCCACCTGAATTAGGAATGTATGAGGTATGGAAGCTTTTGAAACGAAAACTCTTAAAGAGACCTGGGTCAAGATGAGTCAAGATGATGACATAGAGGTTCTTCCCGGAATTCTTGAACTGCTTCATCATCTCCAGCAGGAAGTGTTGGGCGACAAGCAGATTGGCATCGTCAAGGTAATCGAAAACCTCATCGATAATCAATAGGGCGTTCTCTTTCTCAGTAAACCTCGCCCTTGCTCGAAATAGCGCAACACACAGCTGGAGTACATCGATTTCACCGTTAGAGGCGTCATCCCAATCGGGGAACTCAACGACGAGCTGATGGTTCCTGACTTTAGCCTCGACTCCAAACCTGGTTCTGTTCAGCAATGGGAGCATCTTGTTGATATCATTCTTAAACTTACGGAATCGAAGGTATGAACAGGCTTCCTTTATCTCGTTACGCTTCCCCTCGATAAATCTATTAACCTGTATCGCGTTTACGTAGTTCGAGATATCCCCCTTCGTGGGATATCGACGATCAAGGATTTCCTTGATTGAGCTCAACGGCTTTACAAAAGAAATATAACTGAGAACTTCAGCCTCAGTGATATCACCGCCCATGCCCGTTTCGAGCGAAATAACGCCTTTGAAGAAATTATTGATGGCTGCAGCATATCGGGAACCCGTAGTCACCTTAAAAGCCGCATCGCAGCTGAGGAGCTCGCTAAGGAACTCATAGTTCTTGAATTCCTCAGCAAGGTTATCCATTCTCCCGCGCAAGACCGACGCATACTTCTGTCGTTCCGCAGTGACTGAATAGTTCAAGCGGACAGTAGCTGGCACTTTCTCGTACAGAACGCACTGTTGAACGCTCATCTTCGTTTGGCTGAGAACCCTTGGCCCCACCCGGCGATTCGTCATATTTGCATACAGCCCCGAGCGGACGACCTGCACGTCTACTCTATTCGTAATTTCATTCGAATCAGCATTAGCACTCATTGTCACGTCATCGTCAAAAGTCACGGACAAGGAGGTGTCGTCCCAGTCCTCCCCGTTATAACGATCCGCGTCTGCCAATTTTAGTCGCCTGGTGTTAAGGGATGCGAACGCCGTCGCAAGCGAAGACTTGCCCGACCCGTTAGGCGCTACAAGAAAGTTGGGCTTGTTCGGGTAAAAATCGCATGGCACGTCAAGATGGTTAATCCCCTTAACGTGGTTACACGTAATACCGGTAATCCTCGCCATCGTAAGCCCATCCCTACTTTTCGGCTTAAACTTACTATACGAATAGCAACAATTTTACCGCCGCCCTCAACATACGAACTTAAGTATCTCCATCAAAGCGTAGACGGCTGGCAGAAATAAAAAGAAGAGTGCTGTACCGAGCTTTTCGTTGGCCAAACAATCATCAATCGATTTCACTCACCTTAAATATTGATCAAACTGAGACGCGTGAGTTTAAGATGGTCATCAACATATTAGAAAGCATGGGAGTGTAAAAACTGATCAAAAACCAGTCGACTGCCAACAGTATTGACAATAAATAAATTAATGGGGATGTAGGTATGGCCCATGGTCCATATCCCCTTTTATTAAATACCTGCCTTAGCAGCAGTCTTGTTCCCGTAAAATAAGCCCCAACAAAATATGTGCGGAGTGCTGGCCTGGAGCTGCCTTCGGACCCTATTGGCTGCTCACCGAGAGGCTCCGCTATGAAACGACCCCTTTACTACCTGCTCTGCGCGATCGCGTGCACGTCCATGGTCGGCGCGACGGTGCCCATGGCGGCCATCGCAGGAGCCATGCAGCCTACGGCAACAGCCGAGCAGCAGGCGCAAGTCGACGCCACGAGCGGTGACACAGGCAAGGCTGAAGACGACATCAACACAAATGCGACAGCAGATACCGCAGAGGACAGCACCGCAACATCCATCGGCACCAGCGCAGCCAACGCGGAAGGCGCCGACGGTACCGCTGCCACGCCCGGCACCCCCACCGCAACCACCGCCCCCACCCCATCCCTCCTCGCCCAGACCAACCCCACGCCCGCCGCAATCTCCGCTGCGTCACAATCCGGCTACGCCCACTCCGCCACGGCAACCCAAAACGGCGTCACCTTCACCGTCTCGTGGAACGACGCCCCCGCGGGCACCGCGACGACCTTCCACGTAACCCAGGCCAACGGCTCGTCCCAGGCCAAGGCGCGCATGGACGTGCCCACCTATTGGGACGGCGGCAGCCAGGAAAGCGTCTGCGACCCGTCGCGCCAGGCATGGGCCAGCTACTACAGCCTGGGCGCCGCGGGCCACGACTTTACCTTTGACTTCACGGCATCGGGCACGTACCGCATCTACTTCTACTTTATGGACAACGACGGAAACAACCCCCAAAACGACAAGGGGATCTACTACCTGCGCACCACGGCGGAGGTGACCATAAACGACGCCGCCCGCCCAAGCGTCACGCAGATCGTCAACGACGCCGTGGCCCAGTGCAGGCAAGAGACAAACGACTCGGAATTCGACATGGCGCTGTGGCTCCACGACTGGACGCTCGACCAGCTGGAGTACGACCACAGCCTCAACTGGTGCTCGGCCGAAAGCGGCCTCACGCGCCACCAGGGCACCTGCGAGAGCTACCAGCGCATCTACTCCAAGCTCCTTAACGCCGCTGGCATTGCCAACGGCCGCATCACCGGCAACGGCCACACCTGGAACGCCGTAAAGATCGACGGCAAATGGTGCCAGACGGACCTAACCTGGGACGACAGCAGCGACAACTGGTACGGGGACCTGGACCAGCGCCATCTGTACTTTGGCCTGACCGACGAGCTCATGGCAATCGCCCACTCCGACCACACGGCAAACTACCAAAAGGGCGACTACACATACCGCTCGACCGACCTGTCCAACAATTACTTTGTGCGAAACGGCAAGGCCGATGAATGGGCAGAGAAGTATGCCGACCGCATTCAGCAGCACCTGGATGCCAAAGAAGAGAGCTTTTCCATCGATGCCGACAACCAGTTGTTTCCGCCGAGTATCTCGGGGATTCAGAATGGGATTGTTGCTTATGCTATGAATCAGAGAGAGTGGAAGACCGACAACGTCAAGGTAAATCTCTCCGCGACTTCCAGCGTAATCACCCAATCGAGCAGCAGATGGGCCACTTTCTACGACTTCGAAGCCAAATACACGTCAACAACACCCAAAGGCTGGCGACTAGAGAATAGCATCTGGTATTACCTTAACGCTGACGGATCGTACGCAACCGGCTGGCAAACAATCGACGGCTCTCGCTACTACTTTGAAGATAGTGGCGCCATGGCAACCGGCTGGACTGAAATCGACGGAAAGCGCCATCTCCTCACAAGCGCAGGCAGGCCCGCCGCTAAGGGCTGGTTTCGTCTTGACGGCATCTGGTACTACGCATTAAATGACGGCGAGGTTGCAACAGGATGGCTCAGAGTTAACAACTCCTGGTATTTGTTCAATGACAGGGGCGAAATGTTGACAGGCTGGCAGGAGGCGTCCGGAAAACTATATTACCTCACTGAATCCGGAAGACTTGCCGAGCCCGGCTGGCTGCTGCTAAACGGAACCTGGCTCTACATCGAGGACGACGGGTCAGCCGCAACCGGCTGGCAAACAATCGACGGCTCCCGTTATTACTTTGAAGACAACGGCGCCATGGCAACCGGCTGGAAGGAGCTAGACGGGAAGCGTCACCTCCTCACAAGCTCGGGCAGACCCGCCGCCAAGGGCTGGTTGAGACTCAACAGCACCTGGTACTACGTAATCGACGACGGCGAGGTCGCGACCGGTTGGCGCAAAGTCAATAACTCCTGGTACCTGTTCAGCGACAAGGGCGAGATGACGACGGGCTGGCAGGAGGTGTCCGGGAAGCGGTACTATCTGGCCGATTCAGGAAAACTTGTTGCACCCGGCTGGTTGCTGCTGGATGAAACTTGGTTCTACATCGAGGATGACAGCTCGGCCGCAACCGGCTGGCGAAAAGTCAGCGGAGCATGGTATTTGCTCGAAAACGACGGATCCATGGTAACCGGATGGTATGAAGTGTCAGGAAAGCGCTACTACCTCACAGAATCCGGAAGATTAGCCCCATCCGGATGGATGCAGCTTGAGGGTGCCTGGTACTACGTCCAGACCGATGGATCGATCGCAATCGATTGCTGGATAGGCTCCTATTACGTAGATAAAACAGGCAAGTGGATACCAGCCGCTCAAAAATAGCTATATAAAGAATCGGTTAACCCCATCTGTTCGGAAATACTTTACAAAATTGTGAATTCGAACAAACTCAGTTCCATTTGTTCGGTTTTAGCCTATTATTTCAAACAGCCGAACAAAGGAGTAATTCATGCAGCTAACCCATAAGCAATTCAACGCACTTTATGCCCTGAGCAAGCACCCGGGCATCACGCAGAGGGATCTTGCCGACCAATGCGGCATTGGCCTTGCAACCGCAAATGCCGCCGTCAAGGACCTCTCGGAAGCCGGACTCATTGAGGGCGCCCGCCTGACGCCCAAGGGCATGACCGCGCTAAAGCCCTACGCCGTGGACAATGCCGTCATCCTCGCGGCAGGCCTCTCCAGTCGCTTCGCACCCATCTCCTATGAGCGTCCCAAGGGCCTTCTCAAGGTTCGCGGCGAAGTCCTCATCGAGCGTCAGATCGAGCAGCTGCGCGAGGCGGGAATCCTCGACATCGTCGTGGTCGTCGGCTACAAGAAAGAGTCCTTCTACTATCTCGAGGACAAGTACGGCGTGAACATCGTCGTCAACCGCGCCTACGCCGAGCGGAACAACAACTCCTCACTCATGCTCGTGCGAGAGCTGCTCGGAAACACCTATATCTGCTCCTCGGATAATTACTTCGAGGAAAACCCCTTCACGGACCATGTCTGGAAGGCCTACTACTCGGCCGAGTACAATCAGGGGCAAACTGCTGAATGGTGCCTCGAGACGGGCTCCCACGATCGCATTACCAAGGTAAGCGTCGGCGGCTCCGATGCATGGTACATGATCGGCCACGCCTACTTCGACCGCGAGTTCTCCGCTCGCTTCCGCCAGATCCTGGAAGACGAGTACGACCTCCCCCAGACGCAGGACAAGCTCTGGGAGGATCTCTATGCCGAGCACATCGGCGAGCTTGACATGCGGATCCGAAAGTACGACCCACCCATCATCCATGAGTTTGACTCACTCGATGAGCTGCGCGATTTCGACCCTCTGTTCCTGGAGAATCTCGACTCCGAGATCTTCGACAACATCGTTGCGGTTCTTGGGTGCGACAAGTCCGAAATCCGAAATGTCTACCCGCTCAAGCAGGGTCTGACCAACCTCAGCTGCCACTTTACGACCGATGACGGCGAATGGGTCTACCGTCATCCCGGCGTGGGCACCGAGCTCCTCGTGGACCGCAAGGCGGAAAAAACTGCGCTGGAGACGGCGCGAAATCTCGGCCTCGACTCCACCTTCGTATTCGAGAACCCCCGTCGCGGCTGGAAAGTTTCCCGTTTCGTGACGAACTGCAGGAACCTCGATGCACACGACGATGCCCAGCTTGCACAGGCCATGCAGATGGCTCGCAGGCTCCATGAGAGCGGTGCGCAGGTCGAGCGTGCATTCAGCTTTTACGAGGAGGGCAAAGGCTACGAGCGAGCCATCTTAGAACGCGGGCGCATCGATGTGCAGGACTGGCCAGAGATGGAAGCGCAGGCAACGAAGCTCAACGACATGCTTGTCGCCGATGGGGGCGATCCCGTCCTGTGCCACAACGACTTCTTCGGCCTCAACTTCCTAGTCAGCGAAGATGATCATGTCGACCTTATTGACTGGGAATACGCCGGCATGAGCGACTACGCCAACGACTTCGGAACGTTCTGCGTCTGCGAGCAGCTCTCCGAGGACGAGATGCTCAGCGCACTCACCCACTACTTTGGCCGCACGCCCACCGAAGCGGAATGGCGCCATAACTTGGGCCAGGTCGGAATGGCGGGCTGGTGCTGGTACGCCTGGGCCCTCCTAAAGGAAGCCGAGGGCGACAACGTCGGCGAGTGGTCCCACATCTACTACCGTTACGGCAAGACCTACCTCAAGAAAGCCCTTGAGCTATACAAGAAGTCCGGTAAGTAAGTAAATCCAATCACTTTGGCAAACCAGAAAAGAGAAGAAACAGTGCATTACGGCATACTCAGCGGTGCTCTTTGGGCACTGGACACTACCGTGCTCTCGATAGCCCTCGCGATGTCCCCGTTTTCCGATGGAACCGCGGCCGCCATCGCCTTCGCCGCAATCGTGAGCTCCGCATTCCACGACATCCTCTGCGCTCTCTGGATGACGATTTATTCTGCCATCAAGGGTCAACTCGGAAAGGCTCTAGCCGCGATTAAAACCCGCGACGGCCTGGTCGTAGCCGCAGGAGCCTTGCTGGGCGGCCCAATTGGAATGAGCGGATACGTTATGGCCATCAACCTCATCGGGCCCTCCTACACAGCGGTTATTTCCGCCTTCTATCCGGCATTCGGAACGCTACTCGCAGCGATCGTCCTCAAGGAGAAGGTAACCGTCCCGCGCATGATTGCGTTAGCGGCCGCGCTGCTCGGCATTGTCGGCATGAGCGCGGGCGCACTCGGTTCCGACGCAATGACCAACCCCGTACTTGGCATAGCCTGCGCGCTTCTGTGCGTCGTCGGCTGGGGCTCCGAGGCGGTGTTCTGCGCTTGGGGCATGAAGGGCGATAACGTCGACGACGAAACCGCGCTGCAGATTAGGGAGACGACTTCCGGTCTTGTCTACGCCCTGATTGTTCTCCCGGTATTCGGAGCGTGGGGCTTTGCCGCACAGGCAGCGCCCACCATGGCCACAGGCACCGTCGCCCTTTCGGCACTCGCCGGCGTGGCATCGTACCTCTTCTACTACAAGGCCATCTCCAAGATCGGCGCGGCAAGAGGCATGGCACTCAACATTTCCTACTCCGCCTGGGCGGTCATCCTAGGAATCGCACTCGGTAATATCCCCGGACCTCTCGAGATCGGCTGCTGCGTTCTCATTCTCGCGGGCACAGTCCTTGCCGCCTGCGACTGGAAAGAACTATTCGGAAAGACGGCAGCTCGTTAGATTCTGCGCAGTACAGCTACCTAGAAGTCGTTCACTTTGTTGTATGGTTTTGCCATCACGTAAATCTCGATGGGTCAGACTTTGCTGGTGGTTGGCCTGTACTGGGTAGGTTCCCTTGTGGACATAATCGAGATGAATGCAAGGGATTCTTCTGTCAGTTGCCTTTAGAGAGGGCTCATAAATAAATGGGGTATGTTGGAAATTTCAACACACCCCATTTATTTGCGGACTAAAGAGTCGCCAAGGCACTTCGCCACGTCGCGTCAAAATGGTCAAATTATCCATGTAAGGAACCAGTGCAAAATCGCCCTTCTATTTCATGTTCGAACACACCAAAGACACGAAAAAGAAGAGCGACATACATGCAATTTTGAAACCAAGTTTAATAAAAGCCTCGATGATACTGAAGGCGGTCACGAATACCCCGCAGGCCAGCGCCAGATGTTTATCATCAGTTTCAATTCTTCCGGCAATGCACACAGCAAATTCGAACCCCTTCGAATGCTGAGCCAAATTGCGCCGAATATAAGAAACGTCTAGATTTCGCAGCTCACAAGATTAATCTTGCTCACGTAAATAATCACCCAGCTCGGCAAAAGAATCCGCCAGGCCAGTCTTGGGTTCCCAGCCTAGCCCGCGCAATCGCGCAGAAGATAGGCGCAAATGCACATCAGGCGCGTAACCGGCAGAGTTTGACTCGTCAACATCAATAACGACATTGCATTTGCCGCCACCTAGAATGTCACTTGCCAACTCAGCTACAAAGCGAATGGTGCCGTGAGATTCCTCATTGGCAATATTGTAGGAAAGACCTGCCTCCCCGCGGGCTAGTAAGGTCAGAAGCCCTCTCACACAGTCGATTGTATTTACATAATTGCCCTCAGATAGTCCAGTCGTCTTTAAAACGATATTCTCATCACTCATGGCGGAGCGAGCAAACTGAGCAAACGCCCTATTCTCGCCTGGCAAAACACCTGCCCCAAAAGTCTGCGCTAAACGAGCGCTAAGGACCTGAACACCGTGCTGAGCCGCATAAGCCGCACATAGACACTCACACATACGCTTTGACTCCGGATAGCAGCTGCGAGGAGCCGTAAGGTCTATCCAACCCAATGCAGATTCGTTCGCCACTTCCCCGTCAGGCAACGTGCCATAAACCTCCATCGATGAAACATACACCATACGCGCACCCGTCTTACGAGCAACCTCAAGCATGGCTTCCGTTCCCCGTAACGACATCAGAGCGACATCCGCAGGGCACTGAACCATGACCCTCGACTTAGTGACCGCGGCAGCATGAAGGATAAAATCGGCAACGTCGATACTGGGTTCATCTTCCGCAAGGTCGCATTTCGCAACCTCAAGCTTCCCAAGTTCGGAATAGCCCTGAAGAACAGATGACAATTTAGCGTCATCGCGAACAACCGCAACGACACTGCACCCCAGTCCCATCCGGTCATCCGCCAGCAAAAGCGCCTTGCAGACAAGCGAGCCAATGAGCCCCGTGGCCCCGGTTACCGCAATCGTCTTATTTCTGAAAGGTTCGTACAAACTCTCATCAATTCCGGCCAGCAAGCCGTCAAGCAGCTCAGATCTCATGCATTCTCTCCTAGATACCGTAAATCTGTTCATTCTCGCGGGCGTTCAAAATGGCCTGCAGCGAAAAGAAGTCCCCGGGCGTCGTAACCTTTATGTTCTCATCGGGTCCCTCGATGGACGTCAATAAGCATCCCCGTTCGAACATCATAGAAGCAGAATCAATATAATCGTGCTTTCCAGCGGCATCGGCATCGCGATGGGCAGCCAATATCTGATCGAGCCAAAAGCTCTGGGGAGCTCTTGCCAACCTAAGGTTGGAGCGATCGGGTATCGAATCCACCGCACCGTCCGCACCTTCGACTAGCACCGTCTCCTTGGCTCGCACGCAAGTCACGGCAGAGCCCGTTGCCACTACAGACTCAATATTATCAGTAATCAACTGCGCATTAATAAGTGGACGAACCCCATCATGAATGAGCACTACGGAGCGCTTTCCGTCGGCGATTTTCTCGGCCGCCAATAAGCCCTGGAAAATGGATTCCTGCCCGGTAGAACCGCCCGGCACCACGGCGGCAACCTTATCCATATGGCTTGCGTCCAACAACCCACGGCAATAATCCAACCATTCTGCACCACTCACAACAACAATCGAATCGATCATGGGGTGTTCTTGAAAGTGCCGAACGGTGCGAACAATAATAGGCACGCCATGTATGCAAAGAAACTGCTTCGGCAGATCTTTTGAATGCATGCGCGACCCCACGCCGCCGGCAAAAATAACCGCGATATTCATAGTCTCACCCATTGTCTTTCTCATCTCCCGAGAGGATGCCGAGAAAACGCACAAGTCGTTCGCAGCTTCTCGCGTCGCAATCCCCATAGAATTTATTCCTCAATGTCCTTCGCTCTTCGGAATAGCAATCAGACCCTACGGCCACTTCTCTGATAAAGCTGCACAAGCCTTCGTAGGTCATGATTTTTGAGCCGGGCATATAGTCCTCTGGATGATTGATAAGCCCGATCTTGTACTCATCCAAATCAGAAAGTACAAATGCGAGGGGACGATTGAGCACCAAATACTGATACGCAGCACCCGAATAGTCGCTAATTAACGCAGAAGCCTCAAGCATCAAATCATAGTTATCGAAGGCTGACTTCCTCACAGTGTCACCAGTGAGCAATACAACATTACTCAATTTGTCTAAACCAATGGAAGACACATCTTGTTTCGGATGGAGCTTGACTACGAGCACCGTATCGAACTTCGCTAGGAGCTCGTTCAAATCGATAAGACGGCTCTCGCTATCAATCAGCGGTACACCATAAGGGAGAATTGCGTTGGAATCTTCCCTGCCATAGACGACCCCTTTTCGAAACGTAGGCATCCAAAGGATCACCTTCTTGGCAGAATGTGTATTAGACGCGTAACCACTAGTGTGTCTTCCGCTAAAAAGCCTATCAAGATCGGGATAACCCAGATGAAGGATTTCAGTACTCTCGGCGTCGATGCCACACTCATCGATGAAGTAATCATCCATCTCGGGGGTCAAGCCAAGAACATAGTCAACTGAGGGAGAAACCTCCACTAAGCCCTTAGTCTCTTTCAAAGAAAACGCAGCGTGCGTCATATACACAGATACTTGATCTTGACGAACCTTATCCGCTACAGTGCAATCCGCCGTCAGCCACATGGCCGTACAAATTGCCCATGCCTTCTTCCAACTCGGGCCGTACACAGGCACACAACTCACGTTCTTGGGAAGATTAGCCGGCGCGTCGTGATACAAGCGCCACACGATTTTGATTCGATCGTTGTATCCGTTCTCGATGAGCCAGTCGTAAAGAGCCCCGCCGTTACAGTCAAAGTCGTTGTGGCTCTCAATGACAATCTTGTTCTCGAGCGTTCGCCCGCGCGTCAGCAAAGCGACAATCGACACCTGTATCTTTGGCAGTTTGAACCGCCAAATTACCTGAAAGGCCCTGCGAAGGCCCTTCTCTTTCAGATATGTTAAGGGGTTCATTGGCCTAACCTAGCCTTTCCTGCGAACGACGGTAAGAATCTCACGACGCTTGACAAAGAGACAGAAAGCAAGCGCAACGAGCACGGCATATCGAACAACGGCTATGCCGTAAACAACATCCATCCCGAGCGTCATAGCGAGAACCAAGGCGACAGAAAGAAGCAGATACTTACCTGAGTAGACCTGCCGGCCCAACTCTACGCGGCAAATGCGGGCGCTAAACGCCCAATGCATGAAAGCAAGTGCCATATACGAAGCGAGAGTCGTCCAAGCCGCAGCTTTATAGCCAAACAAGGGGATAAGTGCCAGGTTAAGTGAGATGTTCAAAACAGCAGCACCAACGGATGCCGTGGCGATCAGTGACGTTTTCTTGTAGAAATACTCTAGGTTGCTCATCATTGAGTAAAAGAAAATGAAGAACACCGACGCCGACAGCGGCGGAATGACATCGACGGCGTCCGAGTATTCCGGACCAGCGAAAACGGCGAGGATCTCCGGCGCAAAAGCCATCACCATCACAGTGAGCGCAGCAACGAGCGCCAATATCAGGTACCCGCTCTTCCTCACGCCATCGACCCTGTCCTCATCGAGTTCCTGAAAAGTGTACGGGCAGTAAGAGTCATTTATTGCTGTAACGACGATAACCAAAGCCATGGAGATTGAGTACGATACGCTGTAAAGTGCTGCGGCGCTGTTGTTCACCATCTGGCTGATCATCAGCCTGTCTGATTGATTCAACACGTAGTGCGAAAGAAAATGAGGCAGCAGTGGAAGAGTAAAGCTCAGGCCATACTTCCAGTATTTTTTGTTAAAGAAGCACTTGCCTCTTGCAAAGATGAGAACCATAAGTATGGCGCCAGGTAAACCCTTAGCTACAACATCCATTATTACGCGTGCTTCGACCTTGGCATCGGTACATAAGATGGCAAGGATACCGGCTCCTAAACTGAAAAAATTGCTCCCTAAGGTAACAGCAACCAGCGCACGGTAGCGGTATTCGAATCGCTGTCTAGCGCTCCAAAAACTTGAAGCAGTATTCAGTGCAATTTCCACAAAGAGCAAAACAACCAAGAAAGGCGTAAGTCCCATCATTTCAGACCAAAATTCAGGAGCCACGCAGAAAAATGCGAAAAAAATGAGAGTCAGCACTGTAGAAAGCGCCAAAAGCGAAGACTCGAATTGGCTCTGATTAGCCTTGAAATCCAGTCTGCCTCGATTGAACGCACCCCCGAAAAGGTTCAACGTGCAGAAAACCGTCATGATGGATACCCACGACTGGAAGACGCTGAACATTCCGTATTGGTCAGTCGACATTATTCTTGTGAGAATAGGGGTCGCCAGAAGGGATAGACCCTTATTCAGAACATTGCATACAACGAACCAAACCGCCGCCTTAGCAGGAGCGGACATCGTTCTGTATTTAGAAAGGAAATTCAAATGAAGCTCCAGTATTAACCAACGTTTTATTAACTCAGCATTAGTGGAATCGTCCAAGCCGCTTAAGCTCCTCATAATGCTTAATGTCTCTCTGTTTAAATGGGACGGCAGGATGTCCACCGGCAATCGAATAAGCAGGGACATTTCGACAGACAACACTGCCCGCTTGGATAACAGCACCCTCCCCAATAATGACTCCGCCCAAAATAATGACGTTATTGCCAAGCCAAACGTTTTCGCCAATCATCACGTCCTTGTCGATCATTCGATTACCGTAGGGAATTGCATCATCGTGATCATAATCATGAAAAGAAGTGATGATTTGACATCCTGGACCAGAATGGAAGTTGGCACCAACTGTTATCCTGCCATTACCCGACATCGCCATGCCATTGAAGCACACGTTGTCCGAAAGGTACGTCTTATGCGTAACGTAAGACTTGCCACCAACGTAAACACGTCCCTCGCAGGCGGCAGCGGTACGCTTAATCTTTTTGGTGTAATAGAAACGTGCCAACTTTTGCTTTATTGCACTAAATTTCATTTTCGACCTTTTCTCGAAAGCATTCCCTCACGCGTGATGAAGGCCAACATAATAAAAACGTAGCTATAGGGCGTAAAGCTATCGAATACCATCACGAAAAGAAGTGCGCACAAGGCAGATATCGCCACTTTTCGAAAACTCGCATCCAAAATCATGTTCACTTGTCCCGCGATGGAACAAAGCATCCAGACCATTGCAAGAAGAAGGGCAATACCACCATCGATTAAGCACTGCATTACTTGATTATGCGCATAACTCATGCCAGCGCTCCAAAAAGTCGTAATGACCGAATTCTCAACGCCATAACCAAATAGAGGCGAATGTCGAAATAAAGCATCTGCAGATTCCCAGACAAACAAACGACCGCTAAAGGTCCAGTCAAGATCGGTCCCCATGAGCGGGCTCTGTCGGTGAATTGTTAGAATTACGACCAACATGCTAAAAGCAATAAAGAAGATAACAACTATGCGAAGATCCAACTTGAGCAGAATAGGGCATATTTTGAGCAGAAAGAGAACTACGACAAATACGAACAAGGCATAGTGTGCAGAATCCGCGTCCACAGTCACCATGCACGCAATAGAAAGGGCAAGAAACAGAAATGCAAACGAAGGGGTAACCCATTTTTTTAGATAGAGAAAACAGGCTAGGGTTATAGAAAGTAAGCCATACTGACTAAAAACCTGCACATGGCCAAGCATCGTCATATGCAAGCGACCCGCAAACAGCGACGAGGGAACCAGCAGCTGCAGTAGAAAAAGAACCGTAAGGACACGTGCGCAAGCAACGGCATATTCTCGTAACTCATCTTCCGATAAGCTGAGCAAATAAACTGAAATAGCAGGAAAGAATAGAAGTTCTTGTAGACCGCTAGCAACTCCTTTGCTGGATAATGCCGTAACGGAAATAGCCATTAAAAAATAAATAATTATACCAGCTGGAATGTTTAGAGATAGCTCTCCATGACACACGCGAAATGTTATATCGAGCAAAACAAAATACAACGCTAGCATTGCCCACAGCGTTGTAACGGTCTTATATCCAGGAATAATAGAACCCAAGCCCTGCGGCAGGAGAAGCGGAATCAGCACGAAATAACGTATCAAGCTCGCAATGCTCTTGTTTGCTATTGATGTCCGCTGAGACACTGTTGAATAATCAGCCATTATGAAGCGTCCTCTTAATATTCTCTATCCGTTCAACTCCGAGTGAATTAATCAGAAAACGTCGGACTTTGTCCCAACGACTTCCCCATGAATTGGCATACAAAGAAATGGACAAAGTCTCATCACACATGAGATTCCGAGAATCGCCAGGAGCAATTGGATCAAAATAACGTGAAGGATAAACGGTTAATCCGTCAAAACTTTCAATATCTCCCAGGCCGTCCCCTGTATAGCCATGGGAGCGTACTACACGGTCATTTAAGTAAGGACAGGCCAAATCCTTAGAATGCTCCCAGTCAAAAACTAGCTCATCGTATTGTGCGAGCATCTCATGCACCACTGGGCTCGCTTTGGCACAGCCAAAACCGAGCCCAGTGGTGCATAAGTGTCCACACTGCTGAACTCCTATATAACACTGGTTCTCCAGCAGCCCATTTAGGGGCTTTAGAAGCTGAACGTCAGTATCGAGATATACTCCACCATTGTCATAAAGAACCTTGAGCCTTGCCCAGTCAGAAACAAAAGCCCATGCGCCCGCATCATACGCAGAAGCCACAAAGGGATGCTGATGAACGTCGAAATTAGACTCATCCCAACACTGAACCTCAAAGTCGGGACAAATTTTCTTCCACGACTCAAGGCATTTGCGGGCAGTACGCGGAAGCGGCTTACCTCCGAACCAGCAATAATGAATAACTTTGGGAATCATCGAACCCCATTTCTCACGATTCTAATATTTCTCAATCAACCGAGCGGGGTGCCGCACACAGCTCGTTTCCTAGCAACCCACAGAACGGAAGCGCCCAATTTAAGAGCATTAACAATCCTGCTTATTAGTGTTGCTGCCACATGAACGAGCATAATCATTGGGATAGCTGACGCGCCAGGCCTTCAGCCCATGAGTGATGCGCTTATCGACAGGCGGGAGCGTCATATAGTCCCCGTACATTAATGAGAGATAGCAGTTGGAATCCTTGAAGCCAAAGAACCGCTCGTCTTCGAACTCGTACTCGACAAGATCGTTAAAAAGGCTCGCGGGAAAAATCTCAAGCGAGCTGCTGACGGCCCAAGACAAATCAGCGGCGAAACCATTGGTGGAAAAGGATCCATTATCCGTTAACGCCCTGAGCTTACCGAGTGCCCACTGCTGAAGGGAGGTACGCCTGGCAATCGTGCCAAGAACAGTCTTAATCCATCCAGCAACCCCTGGCTGGCCCGAGCTCCATCTTGACGCTTGAAACAGGTATTTATATCGAACTGCGGCATCCCAAGCCTTATTGGCTTCAGCCTCTCTGTCAAACGATACGATCGGGAAAATATCAATCCAGACATATTCACGTATGCCCTCTGCAATGTACGCAGACTTCACCTCGATGCTGGTGTCCACCAGCTTTTCAAAAGGAATTGCAGCGGAACCTTTAAAGTTCAACTGACTGGCAAGCCCAATATGGGAATGCTCTTCTACAATACTGGAGGAAAAACCAGCTATAAAACTTTTGTAGTCTTCGACAGGCATGACAACATCGATGTCGTCGTCCCAGGGAATGAACCCTTTATGTCTAACCGCGCCAAGTAAAGTACCGGCACTCAACGAGTACCGCAATTTGTTCTCGCGGCAATAGGAGTCGAAAATGCGAAGGAGGCGTAGTTCGGCATCTTTCACCTCTTGCATGGATAAATATTCGGTCGTCATATTACGCCCCTTTAGTCATATTTCTATAGCGATCAGAAAGCTGCTTGTAGAGCGACCGCGTGGTGTAACCCGCTTTATCGAGAAACGGAACGTAGTCGACCTTGGCGGTAATTTCCCTTTTGCCGGCGCAGGCTTCCAGCAAATCGGCCCACTCCTTGTCGGAAAGCGAAAGCCCTGCTCGCTGGAGAAGGCCCGTCAGATCGGCCTCCTGGGTAACCGCGTCAGAGCTGAGGATGGGCAGTCCATTTGTCTGGGCCTCAATGAAGGCAATCGGGAGCCCCTCGTGGAAAGAGGGGGCGAGCAGCGCGTCCATGGCGCTGTAGTACCTCCAGATATCGTCAACGGTACCGATGAAAACCGCCGATTCGCCAAGCCCCAATTCAGCCGCCTTCTCCTTCGCCAGGGGAAGTTCCTCGGCTTGGCCGAAGAGCAGAAGGCGGGCATCGGCCTCCCTTGACCGCAGCTGATTGAAGATATCGAGGGCGCGCAGGGTGTTTTTTGCAGGAATGCCCGCTCCAACAAACCCTATGACGGCAGTATCGCCCGGAATCCTAAGCCGATGCCTAACGGCAGCCCGGTCAGAGGACGAGAATCGAAATTTATCGGAATCGACCCCATTGTGCACCAAGGCATAGTCAGCGCCCTGAAAGAGATATTCACCTGCGACCTCGCTGCATGCCCAGCGCTCACTCGCCGCCGGGAGAAACCTCTCTATCATGGCCACGTTGACCATATTCTTCAGACTCGAGGTGCTGCCAAGCGCGCTGTTATGGCAGTGCACGATGCGCGAGGGAACTCCGGCCTTTTTTGACTCAGAGGCGAAGACGAAGCCGAGCGCATTGTTCGTGTGAATCTGAACGATGTCGAAACGGTGCTTCGACAGAAAAGCGCCAAGGCACTTCGCCCCCAGAGTGCCAACCAGCAGCGGGCTGTAGCTATCGATTAAAGGACCGTAGAATCGCTCTCCGAACCTGTCCCCTTCGACGCGTCCAACCGAAAGTACGCTCTGCTCGATATCGGGAGCCGGGCAATCGAGCATCGTGGAGACGAAGGTCCTCACCCCGCCCCTTCCGGGCCCTAGCTGTTGAATGATGTGCAGGACCCGAATCATCGCGACCTACCTTCCAGCACGTCGCCGATCCGCTCGCTCGCATGACCATCACCGTAGGGGTTCGAGGCATGGCTCATGGCCGCGTACTCCCCCTCATCGGAGAGCAGACGACCGAACTCGCGGTAGATGACGTCCTCCTCGGTGCCGACGAGCTTCAGCGTGCCTGCCGCCACACCCTCGGGACGTTCGGTGGTGTCGCGCATCACGAGCACAGGCTTGCCCAGACTAGGCGCCTCCTCCTGGATGCCGCCAGAGTCGGTCAGGATGAGGTGGCTCGCCGCCATGAAGTTGTGGAAGTCGAGAACCTCGAGCGGGTCGATGATGTGCAGGCGGTCGAAACCGTCGAGCTCCTCGTGCGCCGCCTTGCGGACGAGCGGGTTCATGTGGATGGGGTAGATTGCCTTGGTGTCGGGATGCTCCTCCATCACGCGGCGGATGGCGCGGAACATGCGGTGCATGGGCTCGCCCAGGTTCTCGCGGCGGTGCGCCGTGATGAGGATGAGGCGGGAGCCCTCGGCCCAATCGAGCTCGGGGTGGGAGTAGCCCTCGCGCACGGTGGTGCGCAGGGCGTCGATGCCGGTGTTGCCGGTGACCCAGATCCTGGACTCGGGCTTGCCCTCCCCGAGCAGATTCTCCTTGCTGGCCTCCGTGGGGGCGAAGTAGTACTCGCTCACGATGTCGACCGCCTGGCGGTTGAACTCCTCCGGCCAGGGGCTGTAGATGTCGTGCGTGCGCAGCCCGGCCTCGACGTGCCCCACGGGGATCTGCAGGTAGAAGCATGCGAGTGCGGCGGCGAAGCTGGTCGTGGTGTCGCCGTGGACCAGGACTACGTCGGGCCTCTCGTCCTCGAGGATGGCCCTGAGCTTGAGCAGCACGTCGCACGTCACGTCGAACAGCGTCTGGCCAGGCTTCATGATCGCCAGGTCGTGGTCGGGTGTCACGTCGAAGACGCGCAGTACCTGGTCGAGCATCTCGCGGTGCTGGCCCGTCACGGTCACGACGGTCTCGAACTCATCTGTGCGCGCCTTGAGCTCGTTAATGAGCGGGCACATCTTGATAGCCTCCGGGCGGGTACCGAAGACGAGCATTACTTTCTTCTTAGACATTGGCCCTGCTCCTCTTTGACTCCTTGCGGAGAAGCATGTAGAAACGGGTGTTACCGACTAGATAGCGCTTCACCAGGCGCTTGGGCTCCTGCATCATGCGGAAGAGCCACTCCAGGTTCGCGCGCTGCATCCACATCGGCGCTCGCGGGATGTTGCCGGAGACAACGTCGAACGAGCCGCCCACGCCCACAAAAGCGCCCTTGGCGCCCAGCTCGCGGAAACGCTCGATAAGGCGCTCCTTCTTGGGCGAGGTGATGCCCACGAAAACGATGTCGGGTTTAGTCTGCTCAACCTCGGATATCACGGCGTCGAACTCGTCGTCGCCGAAGTAGCCGTCACGGTAGCCGGCGAGGACCATGTTGGGATACCTCTCGGACAGTACCCCTGCGGTCTTTGCGACCACCTCGGCCTTGGCGCCCAGCAGGTAGACCCTGTGCCCCTCGCGCTCGGCCAGCCCGCACAGCTCCCACATGAGGTCGATGCCGGCCACGCGCCCGGGCAGGTCCACGCCCAGCTTCTTGGCGGCCATGACCATGGAGGCGCCATCGGCGTTCACGATTTCGCAGCGGCGCACGCACGCGTCCATCTCGGGGTCGTCGCGCATCTGCAGCAGCTTGTCGGCGTTCACGCCGATCAGGTGGGCGAAGAGCCCCTCCTTGATGAGGGCGTCGGTCGCCTCGACGGTCTGCTCCATCGTCCACGGGTCGACGGGCGTACCGAGCACTTCGACGCGCTTTGGCAGACCAGCGTTAAAACTTGCGTCCTCGTATTTCTCTTGGGTATCTTTAGAAAGCACCATTTCCGCTGACAACCTCAATCACTGTGAGTAGGATTATTTTTAAATCGAACAAAGCGCCCCGCTTGGCGATATATTCCAAGTCGCGTCGGACCATCCCGTCGAAGCCAGTCGAGTTGCGGTCGGTAACCTGCCACCAGCCGGTGATCCCCGGCTTCACTGCAAGGCGCTGCAGGTCGTACTCGGTGTACTCGGCCACCTCATTCGGCAGCGGCGGGCGCGGGCCAACCACAGACATCTGCCCCAGGAACACGTTCAGGAACTGCGGGAACTCGTCGATGGAATGCTTGCGGATGAACTTGCCGATCCTGGTGACGCGCGGGTCCTCCTTCATCTTGAACATGGCGCCGGCGATCTCGTTCTGCTCCTTGAGCTCTGCCAGGCGCTCGTCGGCGTCCCTGTACATGGAGCGGAACTTCCACATGCGGAAGGTGGACAGGCTGCCATCGCGGTGGGTCTGGCCCACGCGGATCTGGCTGTAGAAGGGGTTGCCCTCGCTCTCCAGACGGATAGCGGCGGCAAGAATCAGACTGGGGATAGCGATGGCACCGAGCACGACACCGCTGAACACGATGTCGAACGTGCGCTTGACGGCCCTATAGACAAGGCGCGAACGGTCCCAGTCCATGATGGATTGCATGGCCTTGTAGCGACCGACGCCCTCGCGCCGGCCCATGGCCTGAGCAATCAGCGCCGCCCCCGCAGGCGCATTATTCTCTGTTACTTCTTTAGCAGCCACAATAAAACTTACGTCCCTGTCCCCAGGACCCCCCGTCTATGAATTGAAAATGCGAACGAATTGCCGGCGCAACGTCTCCCTTACGTTTTGCTGGGGACGTCCAGCGCAAGCAGCTCCCTAAAAGTGGAGTCACCCTCGCCCACGTCTACTAGGCACCAGCGTTTATGACGGTCGATCTTTTTAACGCGGGCCTCTTGCCCCACCAAGGGACCTTGCTCTATGTGCAACACGCCGTCTTCGATGCGCGCGACGCTGTTGCGCACCACGCCGTCGTCGTCCAGCACGCTGCGGTACCAGTCCTGTGCATCGTCCGGCATGGGCATGTACGCCCGCTCCCTACTGCCGGCGATGCGACAGACAAAGCTCAACTGGGCCAAAGCCCTATCGAGCGCGGCGGCATCGTGCGTAGCGACGAAGAAATATTCCTTGTACATGGGTTTGGTTTGGAGCGACCAGGCGCCGTCTCGCTTAAACCAGAACTCCTTTTGCATCACAAAAGCGTCCTGCATCAGGTTGTGCGGGATAATGCGGCGGACCTTTTCGCAGGTCTCGCGCTCTTTTCCATGGGGGGTGTGAACCAGATACCAGCGGACGCGGCCGTGCTGGCTGTTGGTGGTGGCACCGTTAAATGCGCCCGGCAGCTGTTCTTGGCGCCGTGCCGTCTGTTCCATGTTCTCCCCCCCCTCTTTTGGCTTTGCGATGCACGCAAATGCAGGGGCGTTTAGAACAGGCTTCTCGCTCGCAGCTAGGCGCAGTCGCAAAAGTACAGGTTTTTGTATCTTTCGACAGACGATATTATACGAGCAATTAATCAACGTTTACCCAGATTACGCAAAAAGTACTGCTAGTAGGTACATCTCCATACCCCTCTACAAAAACCTGTAC
>JABLTR010099029.1_pt1 | contig 82211 bp, 68 predicted proteins | sample 7160071 | NCBI WGS metagenome assembly JABLTR01 (sample SAMN14651230, study PRJNA627086) | human gut metagenome | isolation source: feces | host: Homo sapiens
CAGATTTTGTTTCTTCTTAGAAGATATATTTCTGAGTTTGAATCCGTAAACGGCGCTATTGACTTATCTCCTCTTTATGATAATAAAAACAATAGCGATATTTAGTTTATTTGCAGCGAGCTTTTGATATGTAATTTTAATTAACGCTACAATTATCGGCCCGGAGTACCATTTAGGGATGTATAAAGCATACTTGTATAAATTAGTGAAAAATGGACTACAGTCGGGTGAAATTTTCATGCTTCAGAACATATAGGTATAATTATGTTTGTATTTCCTTGAACGGGTAGATTTAAAAATGTACGATTTTATTCCTTACATTATAATTCTTGCATGTTTGTATTTAAAGCGGTGTTTTTCACAATTAACCATTTTTGTATATATAGAAGCCGCTAACGATTGTCGTCATCTATGATGCATATAAATTGGCTGTGCTTTTATAAACTAATGCGTGTCTTGCAATAAATTTTGATGAAAAGATTAATACTTAAGTGAATAGCAAAAGCCGGTACGGACAAATTTTCCATACCGGCTTTATTAATATCGTCATTTTAGGCCGAAAGATAATTAGGCATATTAAATGGAAGTTTAATTAACATTAAGTGAAACAAAATAATAGCAGCATTTTAACAGCTCCAATAAAGCTTACGGCAAATAGTAAAATATATAGCTGCTTAATATACAAATTGACGGTATTGAGAGATATGACACTGTTAATATATAAATTTCTTGAGCTTTTGAAATTATAAATGTAAATACGCTTTAACCTTTGTTAAGCCGATATATTTCTATAAGTCCGTCGAGAGCCAAATATTCATCATATGTGATTTTTCGCCGGCAATAGGGGAGAATAAATTTTGAAATCCCGCCGGTGGCTATGCAGGCGGCGGATGCTCCCAATTCAAGTTCTATACGCTCACAAAAGCCGTCAATGGCTCCGGCCGCGCCAAATACCGCGCCGCTTATCATGCTGTCATGCGTATTTTTTCCTATAACGCCTACGGGAAAATCTACGCTGACGGGAGGAAGCTGAGCGGTTTTATCGGTGAGAGCCGAAAGCGATATATTGACGCCGGCCATAATGGCCCCGCCGATAAAATCGCCGTTTTTGTCAATCACGCTGACGGTGTTTGCCGTTCCCAAATCGAATATTATGCACGGAGCAGTATACTTTACCTTGGCGCCAACAGCTCCTGCAATAAGGTCGGCGCCGAGAGAAGACGGAGAGTGGATTTTTATATTCAGCCCGGTTTTTATGTCTATTCCGAGTATAAGCGGCAAAGCGCCAGTTACGGCCTTAACGGCTTCACATATTCTGACAGTAAGCGGAGGGACAACTGACGATACAACGGCGCCGGTGATTTGAGAAATATCTATTTTCTCAAACGAGAAAACAGAGCTTATATCTGCAGCATACTGCACCGCCGTGCGCGTGCTGTCGGTTGCGAGGCGTATAAGCTTTATAAAGCGTTTTTCATATATGCCAAATTTTATATTTGTATTTCCTATATCGACTGCCAATATCATATTTCGACCTCCTGCTGAACACAATCGTTCTTAAACTATGACCATTTGGTTATGATGTTTTCTATCCTGCTTAAGTTGTTAAAATGGGTAAGGCAATAGCCAGATTTTCGGCTTAATGATTTAACCTAAACAATGCTGGATAATGATAGCATATGTTTGCAATAAGCATAGAAGATTTTATACGCCGCTGATACTGCATACCTTTTCGCATAAAGTCTTCAAATCCGTCAGCGTGTTTATCTCACTGCACTCGCGGCGGAAATTGGCGGCGCCTTTAATCCCCTTAATATACCATGCGGCGTGCTTTCGTATTTCCAGCATAGCGGTGCGCTCGCCCTTATATTTGGATATAAGCGCCGCATGAATAAGCAATATTTTCATACGGTAGGCAATATCTATATTATCCGGATATGAAAAATAATCATTATTGCATGCAGCGCCGCCGTCAAATGTGTCGATTATATTCGAAATGGCGTCATAAGAGAAATTTCCGTCCGGCGATAAAGCTTCAAAATCACTGCCGCCCGATATGTTTTTAGCTTTAAACGGCATGCCGCTTTGTATACCTTTGCCGGACAATGCCGAATTTATTTGAGCAAATATCCATGGACATCCCAAAGCTCCGCGCCCTATCATTACAAAGTCGCATCCGGTGCGTGAATACATATTTTCCGCGTCTGCCGGAGTATATATGTCTCCGTTGCCTATAACCGGAATGCCGACAGACTTTTTAACGGCCGCTATAGCGTCAAGGTCTGCCGGCGGAGCATACATCTGTTCTCGCGTTCGGCCGTGAACTGTTATAAATGATGCACCGGCAGCCTCGCATCGCTTTGCAAGCTCGGTCGCGGTGAATTCGCCCTTGCTGAAGCCCGTGCGCATTTTGACGCTTACCGGCAAACTTACAGCTTTTACAACAGCTGATACGATTTTTTCAGCCAGCGGCAAATCTTTCATGAGCGCTGAACCGCCGCCGGAGGAGAGCACCTTAGGCGCGGGACAGCCCATGTTTATATCTATAAAATCAGGATGTTTTGCTTCAGCAATTTCTGCGGCTTTCGCCATAGTCTCCGGCTCTGACCCGAAAAGCTGCAGGCCTATCGGCCGCTGGCTGTCTGTTATATTCATGAGCTCTAATGATTTTTTGTCGCCCATAGACACCGCTTTGGCGCTGATAAGCTCAGTTACGCAAAATGCCGCGCCATAGCGCATGCAAAGCTCACGCATGGCTCTGTCGGCCACTCCTGCCATTGGCGCAAGAGCCGCAAAGCCTTCTATTTTTACATTTCCTATCTCCATAAATCCCGCCTGAAAGTATAAATTTATTTATAGATTATATCACACCAAAGGTCACATTGACAGATGATTTGTTAATTATATTATGTTAGTTTATAATAATATGGTATAATAAAAAATAAATCGCTGCTAATTTCTTCAAAATACTTTCGGCATTAAGCGGGCCGGTTTTGGCATGCTCTATATAGTAAGAATGATGAAAAGCGGCCGCATATTTAAAATATGGGGAAAGGTAAGGCAAATGTATACTGCAAAAGAACTGGCTCAGCAGCTGACCAAGCTAAAAATTAATCCTCGCGGCACACTGCTTGTGCACTCTTCTATGAAGTCAATTGGAAATGTAGAGGGCGGCGCACAGACGGTGCTGGACGTACTGTGCAGTTATATGAAAGACGGCTTGCTTGTTTTTCCAACTCATACATGGGCGCAAATGAATCAGTCTTATAACGTATTCAGAGCCGACAGCGAGCCTTCGTGTGTAGGCCTGCTCAGCAATCTCTTTCTTAAGCGGCCGGGTGTTATACGCTCACTGCATCCTACTCATTCGGTAGCTGCGCTGGGCAGAGATGCCGAGAGCTTTACGGCAGGTGAAGAGAGAACAACTACTCCGTGCCCGCGAAATGGATGTTGGGGCAAGCTTTACGATAGAAAGGCTACTATTCTCTTCATCGGCTGTACGCTAAAAAGCAATACATTCCTGCATGGCGTAGAAGAGTGGTGCAACATCGAAAACCGCATTGCAAAGGCTCCGCAGGAATTTATAGTAATTGCGCCTGACGGCAGGCGCTTTTATGTGCCGCAGTACCTCCATCATACCGAGAAGCCGAAAACCGAGCCTTCTGATCATTACGATAAAATGGAGCCGGCATTTAAAGCCGGCGGCGCCGTTTGGTACGGGAATTTCGGCGCTGCGCGATGCATTGCTGCAGATGCGGTAAAAATGGCGGATATAACAACTCGGTATTTGCTTAAAGACACACATTTGTTCGATGACGACAGGCCGCTGAATTTAACCTAATAAAAGAATTTTCAAAATGGATTATAAAGCCTTATGCTTGTGTGTTATAATATTTAATTATGCGGTGTTTTTAAGCAAAAATATATTGGGAGTATTTCTATAAAAGCTATATGCACTCAAAATAATAAGTACACAAATTTATATTTTAAATATTATCATAGCACATGAAATCTAATGGGTTATAAAAGCCTTTATGGCTATTGTGGTTATATTGACTGAAAAATATAATTGCGCCGCAGCGGGCGAAATATTTAAACTTAAAACAAGGAGGATAAAATGAAGCTTCTTGCAATTGACGGAAATTCGATAATAAACAGGGCGTTTTATGGAATTAAATTACTTTCCACCAAGGACGGCACCTTTACCAATGGAATATATGGCTTTTTAAATATACTTTTCAAGCTGCTGGACGATGTAAATCCCGATGCGGTGGCGGCGGCGTTTGATTTGCGCGCGCCGACTTTCAGGCACAAAAAATACGATAAATATAAGGCGGGGCGCAAGGGCATGCCGGACGAGCTTGCCGAGCAGCTTCCAATATTAAAGGATATACTTAAAAATATGGGTTATGCCGTATTAGAGCGCGAGGGGTATGAGGCTGACGATATAATAGGCACACTGGCGGCGTCTGCATCAGAAAACGGCGGCGAGTGCTATATTGCCACGGGCGATAGGGATACATTGCAGCTTGTAAACGACAAGGTCTGCGTAATGCTTGCCTCCACAAAATACGGCCGGCCGGAAACAACGGTTTACGACACAGCGAAAATAAATGAAAAATATGGTCTTAATCCGCCGCAGTTAATTGACGTAAAGGCGCTTATGGGCGATTCCTCCGACAACATACCAGGCGTTGCGGGAATAGGTGAAAAAACGGCTTTATCGCTTATATCTCAGTTTGGCACGCTTGACAGCGTATATGAAAATATAGACAGCGAAGATATAAAGGAGAGTGTAAGAAACAAGCTGGCCGCCGGAAAGGACAGCGCCTATATGAGCTATGAGCTCGGCAAGATATGTACATCCGTGCCGGATATATCCGCTTCTATGTGTAAAAAGGGTGAGAGAAACGACGCCGAGCTTTCACGAATACTTACGCGGCTCGAAATGTATAAAATTATGGAGCGCATGAGCCTTTCACCGTCTGTCGCTGCTGAAAATGCCGCCGCTTCTGAAAAGCTGGAATTTGCGCTTGTGAAGCTGTCGGAGATATCTGAAATGCCGCCGTCTGTTAAAGACGCACTGTTTGGCAGAAATGCAAGGGATAATCAGCCCATGCAGAAAGGTGCAGCAGGCGGTGCTGACGATGCAGAAGAACTGCCAAAGCAGAGAAAAGCTTATGACGGAGAATTTGCCTCAAAGCATACTTCGCAGTCATACACGGATGCTGAGATGGAAGCATATGTTTCGGCAAGCTGCGTCGGCTCTGAAATAGCGGCTGCTGCTGTTTGTACATCCGGCACAGTTTATATTCTTAAAGGAGCTGCGGCAAAGGAATTTTTTGAAAAGTGCCGCGCAGGTCTTGTCGTGCATGACGCTAAGCCGCTTATAAAAATATGCGGCGAGAGGGTAAAAATATCTTTCGATACTATGCTCGCCGCTTACCTTTTAAACCCCTCGGCACACGACTATTCCTTAAAAAGGCTTGCGTCGGAGTATTCGGTAGAGCTGCCAAAGGTAGACGGCAGAGATATGGATGATACAGCGTCAGAGCAGCTCAGCTTTGGAGATATAAGCACGGCAGAGGAGTATGATGACATAATTTTTGACTCGGCGTTGCTTGCAGCAGTGGCGATGCGTCTTAAGCCGGAAATATCGGCACAAAGCATGGACAAACTGCTTTATGATGTGGAAATTCCGCTTGCATACGTCCTTGCCGATATGGAGAATGTCGGCGTTAGAGTTGACGCCGACGGAATAAGGGAATATGGCGCCGTGCTTGGCAAAGAAATAGACGCTCTGCAAAATGAAATATATAATATGGTGGGGTATGAGTTTAATCTCAATTCCCCAAAGCAGCTTTCTGACGCGCTGTTTGTAAAGCTCGGCCTGCACGGCAAGAAAAAGACGAAAAGCGGATATTCTACAGACGTTGAGGTGCTGCAGTCGCTGATAGAAGAACACCCGGTAATAGAGAAAATTTTATACTACAGGCAGATATCGAAATTAAAGTCGACATATTGCGACGCACTGCTTAAGGTGATAGGGGATGACGGCAGGATACATTCCAGCTTTAATCAGACGGAAACCCGTACCGGCCGCATAAGCTCAGCCGAGCCTAATCTTCAGAACATTCCCGTAAGGCAGGAGCTTGGAAGAGAGCTGCGCAAATTTTTTACAGCCTCCCCCGGCTGCCTGCTGTGCGACGCCGACTACTCGCAGATAGAGCTGCGCGTGCTGGCTGGAGTATCAGGCGACAAAGCCATGACGGAAGCCTTTAAAAACGGTACGGACATTCACACTGTCACGGCGTCGCAGGTGTTCGGCGTGCCGGAGAATATGGTTACGCCCCTCATGCGTTCGCACGCAAAGGCTGTCAATTTCGGAATAGTATACGGCATCGGCGCCTTTTCGCTGTCAAAGGATATACACGTAAGCTTTGCCGAGGCAAAAAATTATATTGACGCATACAACAGCACCTATTCCGGCGTAAGCGCGTATATGGAAAGGGCTGTGGAAACCGCCAAAGAAAAGGGCTATGCCGAGACGGCGCTGGGCAGACGCAGATACCTGCCGGAGCTAAAATCGTCGTCGGCGCCGACCCGCGCTTTTGGCGAACGCGTGGCGCGGAATATGCCTATACAGGGCACAGCGGCGGACATAATAAAAATCGCCATGGTGCGTGTATATAACAGGCTGAAAAGCGAGGGACTAAAATCGCGGCTTATACTTCAGGTGCATGACGAGCTTATAGTTGAGGCGCCGGAGAATGAAAAGGAAAGAGCGGTAAAAATACTCGGTGAAGAAATGTGTGGCGCTTATAATATGAGCGTTCCGCTGATTGCCGAGGTGCATACTGGTGAAAATTGGTTCGAGGCAAAGGACTGATTATGACCGCAAAGGTGTTACTCTAATGCTGTACTGTGCAATTTTTAAATGCAGGATAAAATGCAAGGCGGCCGGAGCTTATAATATAATTGCAGATAAGAGAGTATGACGCAAATACTCCAAATTCATTTGCCGCAGCTAAAGCGGCGGGAAAAACTTTCGTTTACTTTTCACTTATAAAGCTTACAAGACTGCGGCGCATCTTTCTGACACAGCGGCCTTGAGTGCTTATATCGCAATATATTGATGCTTTTATTAGGCGGATTTTTATGTTGTATCCGCATGCTTTAAGCCGCAGCGGCAACGCTGTGCTTTAAATGAAGCAGATAAAGAGCATACTCCACTCGGACAAGCGCTTATTAAAAATTTTACGCTTAGACATTTATTTTAAGCTCTACATGAGATGGTAAAATAGGTTAGCCTGCCGGTTTATCGAGATGTATAAGAATTTGGCAAGTGGATTTGCCCCAGCGCATTTTATCAAATTCTGAAAAAGATATTATTCTTAAAACAAGAAATAAGGTGAAATATATGAAAAAAGTATTATTTATATGCACAGGCAATTCCTGTCGCAGCCCCATGGCGGAGGGGCTTATGAAGCAGCGCGCCGAGCGCGAGAGTTTGCCGATAGAGTCCGACAGTGCCGGTTTGAGCGCGTTTGGTGGTCCGATAAGCGATAACGCGATGACGGCGCTTGAAGAAGTAGGCATAGATTTTCACGGGCATACATCAAGGCAGTTTTATCCCGTTATGGCCGACAATTATGATTTAATAGCCGTAATGTCGCCTATGCATGAGTATTATCTGAGACAGATGGGCATAGATAAGGATAAAATTTTAGTAATGGATGTAAACGACCCGTACGGCGAAAATCTGGAGACATATCGCAAAATACGCGACGAAATCGCCGATAAACTGGATTTGGTAATAGAAAGGCTTGGTATAAGTGAAAGATGAGCCGTTTAAAATATCCGCCGCCGTTTCTGACGACATATCGCGCATAGCTCAGCTGGAGCGCCTTTGTTTCAGCGAACCGTGGAGCGTACAGTCGCTGACTGCATGCTGCAAAAATCCGGAATATATTTTTTTCACCGCAAAGGACAAAAATGAAAACATTGCCGGCTACTGCTCCATGCGCTATGTGCTGGACGAGGCGGAGATATGCAATGTGGCGGTAGACGCAAAATATCGCAGAATGGGCGCAGCATCGGCGCTGGTGAGAGAGATAATAAAGACGGCGTGTGAGCTCCATCTCAAATCAATATCGCTTGAGGTGCGAGAGAGCAATGAAGCGGCGATATCTCTTTATGAAAAGTTTGGATTTAATAGGTCGGGCGTGCGCAGAGGCTTTTATGAGAAGCCGCGCGAGGACGCCTTTATAATGACAAAGCAGATAGAAGGTAAAACGGAGGAAATATGAAGATACTTGCTATAGAAAGCTCCTGCGACGAGACGGCCGCCGCCGTAACGGAAGAAAGAAATGTATTATCCAGCGTAGTGGTTTCGCAGATATCCGAGCACGCGGTATACGGCGGGGTTGTGCCGGAGATAGCCTCCCGCAGGCATGCGGAAAACATAGTGCAGGTGGTGAAAAAAGCGCTTGACGACGCTAAAGCCTCTCCTGCTGAAATAGACGCCGTAGCCGTCACATACGCTCCGGGACTAATAGGTGCGCTGCTTGTGGGCGTCAATTTTGCAAAGGGCATGGCGCTTGCGCTGAAAAAGCCGCTTATACCAGTCCATCATATCCGATCGCATATAGCGTCAAACTACATAACTAATCCATCTCTTAAGCCGCCCTTTATGTGTCTTGTCGCATCGGGTGGTCACAGCCACATAGTAATGGTAAACGATTATACTGACTTTAAAGTGCTCGGCCGCACGGTGGACGACGCAGCGGGGGAGTGCTTTGACAAATCCGCCAGAACGCTTGGACTTCCGTACCCTGGAGGAGTACATCTTGATAGACTGGCTGAAAAAGGAAATGCATCTCTTTACAGTCTTCCGCATCCGCACGTAAGCGGAAAATACGACATGAGCTTTTCGGGGCTTAAGACGGCGGTAATTAATCTTGTACACAATGAAAAACAGAAAAACGGCGAGCTTGGGGAGCAGATGCGCGCCGATATAGCTGCCGCAGTGAGATGCAGGGTATGCGACATGCTTATTGACAGCACAATGCGCGCAGCATCGGACTTCGGCATAAAGCAGCTTGCCGTCGCCGGCGGAGTATCGGCAAATTCCGAGCTTCGCAGAAGGCTTAAAGAGGAATGCGAAAGTGCTGGCATAGACTTTTATCTGCCGGATTTATCGCTGTGCGGCGACAATGCTGCAATGGTAGGCGTGCAGGCTTACTATGAATACAGAAACGGGCACACCGCCGGCTCTGACTTGAATGCATATGCTACTATGCCGATTGAAAAGGACTATGAAGATTAGTGCGTCTTAATAGGCAATAAAAAATCATTATGTCATGACATTGAGTATTAGCGGCAAGGAGACTATGCCGGCATGAGACAGAAAAAGTATTGGGACGGCGTACAGGTACAAAGGAGTTTACCACGCCGTTTTGTAGGCAGAAATTTGGAAAATATTCCAGTGCTCGCTAAGGACACGTGCTTTTTTCTTAATAAAGATACTGCTTTGCCGGCTTGCTCTTTAATGATATTTAACATAAATGTGCATAATTGTGATGTGAAAAATAAAAAAGTATGTACATACCGCCGAAAATTGGGATTTGTTTTTGTTATAAATTGAATAATTACTTATTTTGGTTTATAATGATATCGATTAAGGCTTAATGGCTTTATTGTACATCGATATGGCTTTCATAAATAGATGATGGGAAAAAGGCCAAAAAAACGAAAGGGGATAAAATATGTCAGCACTTACATCAAACAAAACAATTCTCGCGTATGTAGAAGAGATGAAAGCGCTTGTCAATCCTGACAATGTGATGTGGATTGACGGCAGCGAGGAACAGCTTGACGCCCTCCGCGCAGAGGCTGTTTCGACCGGCGAAATGATTAAGCTCAATCAGGAAAAGCTTCCGGGATGCTATCTCCACCGCACAGCTGTAAACGACGTTGCTCGCGTTGAGGGACGTACTTTTATTTGCTGTGAAAAGGAAGAGGACGCAGGTCCGACAAATAACTGGATGGATCCTAAAAAGGCATATGATATGCTTTATGATATAGCTAAGAACAGCTATAAGGGCCGCACAATGTACATTATACCTTATTCAATGGGCCCGGTAGGGTCTCCGCTTGCAAAGGCGGGTATTGAGATAACAGACTCTATATATGTTGTTCTCAACATGGCTATAATGACAAGGGTAGGCAAGAAAGTCTTAGACGTACTCGGCGATTCAAACGACTGGGTTCGCGGACTGCACTGCAAGTGCGATATTGACGAAGAGAAGCGTTATATCTGCCACTTCCCGCAGGACAACACAATTATATCTGTTAACTCTGGTTACGGCGGAAATGTTCTGCTTGGCAAGAAGTGCTTTGCTCTGCGCATAGCTTCTTATCAGGGTAAGAACGAGGGCTGGATGGCTGAGCACATGCTCATACTCGGTCTTGAAAATCCGAAAGGCGAAGTTAAATATATCGCTGCGGCTTTCCCGTCAGCCTGCGGTAAGACAAACCTCGCTATGCTTATTCCTCCAGAGGGATACAGGAACAAGGGCTATAAGATTTGGACTGTTGGCGACGACATAGCTTGGATGCGCAAGGGTCCGGACGGACGTCTGTGGGCTATAAATCCGGAAAACGGCTTCTTCGGCGTTGCTCCCGGCACAAATATGAAGTCCAATCCTAACGCTCTTATTTCTACTCAGAAAAACACAATATTCACAAACGTTGTTCAGAATCTTGACGACAACACAGTGTGGTGGGAAGGTCTTGACAAGAACCCGCCGAAGAATGCTCTTAATTGGAAAGGCGAGAAGTGGGATTGCGAAAGCGGAGAAAAGGGTGCTCATCCAAACAGCCGCTTTACTGCTCCGGCAGTTAACTGCCCCTGCATAAGCTCCGAGTTTGAGAGCCTTAACGGTGTGCCAATATCTGCTATAGTATTCGGCGGCCGCCGCGCTAAGACTGCTCCGCTGGTATATCAGTCAAGAGATTTTGTAAATGGTGTATTCGTAGGCTCAATAATGGCATCTGAAACAACTGCAGCTGCTACCGGCGCTGTTGGTGTTGTACGTCGTGATCCTATGGCAATGCTTCCGTTCTGCGGTTATAACATGGGCGACTATTTCGCACATTGGATTGAGATGGGCGAAATGCTCGGCGACAAGGCTCCAAAAATATTCAACGTCAACTGGTTCCGCACCGACGACGAAGGCCATTTCATCTGGCCGGGCTTTGGCGACAATATGCGTGTCCTTAACTGGATTATCGACCGCTGCGAGGGTAAGGTAGACGCTAAGGAAACGGCTATAGGCTATGTTCCTAACGTTGACGATATTGACATAGAGGGTCTTGACCTCACTAAGGATCAGCTTGCAGACATCCTTGAGGTTGATAAGGATCTGTGGATGAAAGAAACCGAGGGTATTGAGGAATTCTATGCTAAGTTCGGTGACAAGCTTCCTAAGGCTCTTAGAAATGAACTTAACGGTCTTAAAGAAAGGCTTGCAAAATAATTAGATAGATACACTTTAAAACAGACAGCATTGCGCTGTCTGTTTTTTTGTTGCCTAAAGTGCTTTGCACAAAAATTCGTCTTTTGGAGCAAAAACATACAGAAGTCACAACGCTCAGTCGCACCGAACATATATGATAGAAGTTTAAGATTATCAGGCTTCCCAAGTTTATAAACAGTGCAGTCCTCCAACATAAGCGGAGATTACACTTTGCACCAGCGGCTTTATCAGTAAATAATTAAACATTTGTAAAGAAAACGTGCTTTATCTTGACAGGGAAAAGGTTAAATTATACAATATAATAAGTCGTTTACAGACGTCGGCGTATTTATAAAGATATCTTCCGGCGGTAAACAGCTGTATAAAATTTATGTAGTCAAATATATTTTTAATTGAGAGGTTTAAAATGGATTTATTCGTAGAGCAGATAGTAGCCAAGAAAAAATCAACAAGAGAAACAGTGCTTCAGGTGTTTATATGGTGGGTAGCGGTTATGCTTGCCGTGGTTTTGTTATATCTTCTGCTGATTATACAAATAGGCGGTATATTTTTATTTGTTGCTTTAATAGGCGAAGTGTTTGGCGCCTATAAGCTATCGAGTAAATTTAACATAGAATATGAGTACGCTGTAACTAATGGATATTTTGATGTAGATAAAATAATAGCTAAATCCAAGCGGCAGAGAGTGCTGTCCACAACCTGCCGTGACTTCGAAACTTTTGGCAAGTACGATGCAAAAGAGCACATAAACAAAAACTATAAGACCCGCCTGATAGCCTGTACAGAAAACGCTGAGGGTCAGTGGTATGCGACGGTCAACACAAAGGATACAGGTTACACGCTGGTAGTGTTTACTCCTAATGAGAGGGTGCTTAATGCGCTAAAAAAATACGTGCCGAGGCAGGTAGCAGGCAATGCGTTTAGGGATTGATACGGTAGAGATAAACAGAATAGAAGAGAGTATAAAAAACAAGCGATTTATTGAAAGAGTATATTCCGCTGAAGAGATAGAAGAGCTTAGCCGGCGCAATTTTATAGCGCAGTCGGCGGCGGCATGCTTTGCGGCCAAGGAAGCGTTTTCCAAGTCAATTGGAACAGGCATACGCGGTTTTTCTTTAAACGAAGTTTCTCTTTTGCATGATGAACTTGGTGCACCGTTTTTAAAATTTTCCGGCAAAGCCGCTGATATATGTAAAGAAAAAGGATATGAATATTCAGTAAGCATAACTCATACTGATAAATATGCCACGGCGGTAGTCGTGGCTTATTAATATTAATGTTGTGGTGATAAAATATGCGTTTTTTTGACAGTGAACAGGTTAGAAAAGCAGAACAAACGGCGTATGATATGGGAATGCCTCCGCTGCGGCTGATGGAAAACGCCGGCTCGGCGGCGGCGCGTATTATTCGCGAAAACTACGAGGTGAGGAATAAACGCATAATAATTGTCTGCGGCAAGGGCAACAACGGCGGCGACGGATTTGTAGTGGCGCGAAAGCTTAAAGAATACGGCGCCGATACTCGCATAGTGCTTGCGGGTGATATGCCTGTGACTGACGAGTCATCCGAGATGCGTATAAGAGCGAGAGATATAGGCATACCAATAGTATCATATCGTACGGAGCCGACGTCTGTCAGCGCGCTTATAAAGAGCGCAGACATTTTGGTAGACGCCATATTCGGCATAGGCTTTAAGGGGGCTGTACGCAAACCGACGGACGCACTTATAAGATTTATGTGTGCAGTCGGAAAGCCTATAATTTCGCTCGACATACCGAGCGGCGCAAATGCCGATACCGGCGCCGTTGAGGGAGACTGCATAAAAGCCGACATAACGGTAAGCTTCATAGCCCTTAAGCCGGCGCACGCCATTTCTCCGGCGGTCGATTACTGCGGCCGCATAATTACTGCTGATATTGGTATATACGACGAAGCGGTAAATAATATAGACACAAAGTTGTATTCGATAGACAAAGACGATATAAGCAGGCTTTTTAGAAAGCGCAGGAAAGACAGCCACAAAGGCGACTTCGGTACGGCGCTGGCGATATGCGGTGCGCGAGGAATGTCTGGCGCAGCGGTTATTGCCGCCTCTGCCGCTGTGAGATGCGGAGCCGGCATAGTAAAGTGCGCGGTACCTGAAGGAATATGCGGAATAGTAGCTGGGTATATGCCGGAATATATGGTCTATCCAATGCCGCAGACCGAAAGCGGCGGGCTTAGCATTAGAGCCTATGACGAAATTATTGAGCTTGCGAATAAATGCGACGCCATACTCATAGGCTGCGGTCTTGGCAGCGATGTGCAGACGGCCAATTTGGTAAAATCACTGCTAAAAAAGATAAATAAACCAATTGTTCTTGACGCCGATGGCATAAATGCCATAGCCGACGACATAAGTATATTAAAGAAAATGTCGGCTCCGGCGGTTTTGACCCCGCATCCGGGCGAGATGGCGCGGCTGTGCGGCGTCACATCGAAAGAGATACAAAGCAACAGGTTTAAGTATGCCAGAGAGTTTGCACAGGAAAATGATATAATTTTACTGCTTAAGGGCGCAAATACCATAGTGGCGTGCGGCGACACGGCGTATATAAACCTCACAGGCTCACCGGCAATGGCAACGGCCGGCAGCGGCGACATGCTCAGCGGCATGATACTTTCATTTATAACGCAGGGCATGGGCATGGCCGACGCAGTGAGGGCGGCCGTATGCATGCACGGACTTGCCGGCGAGATGGCGGAGAAAAAATACTCCCAGCGCTTTGTAACTCCGAGCGATATGATAAACGAACTTGCGGAGCTGTTTTCTGAATTTGAAAACAGTTAGGTGATACATTTGAAAAAACGCCTCCTTATTATTCCGGCGCTGATTTTGCTTATAATAATGCCGTGCTGTCAGGCGGCTAAAACCGAAACTGAGGCACCGCGCAGCATTATAAGCGGATTTTCCTGCGACATAACGGCTAATTATAACAGTATGTCAATATCGGCGCGCATGACATGGCCGTCGGCCGGAGTGTGCTGCATAGAGATAAAGGAGCCGATACCCCTTTCCGGCATGACGCTTAATTGGTCGGGCGGTGAGTTCAGCTTGTCATATATGGGAATAGAAGTGCCGTTTAGTGAAGAGATACTGCCTGATTCCGGCTTTGCCGAGGGAATAGTTAATTCACTGGAGGCAGCCGTTCAGGAGACGGAGTTTGAGATAATTAAATCCGGCAACGAGTATATATACTCTGCCAGCGGTAAATCTGGGGATTACAGCCTTTCATTTGACGAAAGTAGCGGAATTTTAACGGGCATAAGCGTGCCGTCAATCAATTTAGAGGCGGATATTTCGAATTTTGAGACAATGCAGTGAAATATTATTAAAAATCATGATAAATAGAGCAATGCTTTAATATCAGATTAAAATTTTTATAGAAGCGCTAAAAAACACACGCAGAACTTATCGGCGTGTGTTTTTGATATGCTTTTATTTATATAGGCGGCGCCGGCATCTTATTGGAGATAAAGCCGTATATTGTGAGAAAAACATTTATATGCTTCTCATTGAAAAGAGAATGTAGAGAAAATTTTTATTTCATAAATTAAGAATAATCTAAGCCATATATTATAGAAAACAAAAAAAGATATACGCCTAAATAAAAATTGCCAAATGCCGTGCAGATAAGGATATTGGCAAAAGTGTGGCTTACTTAATACAATGTTATTGACGGACATCCCTAAAATCAGGGAAAGCTTAGCATATTTTGCTCCCAATAATGTTTAGCTTTAGGTCTGTCTGGTAAAAATATATATGCGGACATTACCGACAATAGAAAAAAGCGGAGCGTGAAGTAAGTGACAATAAAAAGAGGGGATATATACTATGCAGATTTGAGCCCGGTAGTAGGCTCAGAACAAGGTGGTATCCGTCCGGTACTGATTGTTCAGAACGATATTGGAAACAAGTACAGTCCCACGGTGATTGCCGCGGCAATAACAAGCCAGAAAGATAAGAGCAATCTTCCGACGCACATAAAAGTGAACGCTGAAAACTGCGGGCTGGCCAAAGATTCCATAGTTCTTCTTGAGCAGGTACGGACCATAGACAAAAGAAGGCTAAAAGAAAGAATGGGCAGGCTTGATGAGTCGTCCATGACGGCGGTTAACGATGCAATTACGGTAAGCTTTGGCTTGCCGTCCGCGCAGGACAATACCGTCGGCGGGGCTACATAAGCTTTGCCCGTGCAAATAAAGATAGTTTTGCAGGCTGTATGTTTACAGCCTGCATTTTTTATATTAACAAATAAACGACCGAGCTAAAGCCCGGCCGAAACTTTTATGAATTTTGGAATTTTTGCTTGACGGCATCAATTTTCTGCTGCTCCGCCGGCTGAACCGGATACCATCCGCGAGCTGTCATTTCATTAAAAATATCCGACTGAATATCCTGCTCCTCTTTAAGAATGCAAAGCATTGTATCCCGTACTCCAGGAGTGGCGCATTCATTCGCAAATGTATTATAAGAGCCGGTAATCATTTTTTCAGACGATAATACATCGTCTAAAAGCTCCTTATCCTGCATTGGCGTGTTGTTCATATGCTCTCCTCCTTAGTTGAGATGCGATATCAGTTTACCGATATGTTCCTGATGCTTTTTAGCAATATTTTCGCATTTTGTTCTTATTTGCGGATCACTCGTAAGCTGCGCCACCGCCTGAAACTTTTTGACTAAAAGCTGCTCCATGTTAAGCTGGTCTTCTAAGGCAGAAAGCTCTTTAGAGGTTAAATTAGGCATTAAATCTGCCTCCCTTATAAATATTTATGAATATTTTTCCGTTATATAATTTTTTTATGCATGTAAATGGAATTTTACTTTTGTAAAATAAATAGGCGGCACTATGGTAATATTAACTATAATGGCAGGATAATGTTAATGTTAATTTTATAACAATTAATGTTGACGAAATATATAATATCGTATATAATATTGTTAAGTAATTAACGAATTGGAGGAAATGCCGATGCCAGCAAAAGAAAACAAAGAAGCTGTACAGGTTGACGTCAAAGCAATGATAGACGGTCTTGTTGCCAATGCTCAAAAAGCGTTGGAGGAATACATGTCTATGTCGCAGGAGCAGGTAGATGAGATTGTTCACGCCATGGCGCTTGCCGGACTTGATAATCACTGCTATCTTGCACACCTTGCCATTGACGAAACCGACAGAGGTGTTTATGAGGATAAAATTATAAAGAATATATTCGCAACTGAGTATATTTGGCACTCAATTAAGTATGAAAAGACAGTAGGCGTAGTAAACGAGAACGATATGGAGGGCTATGTAGAGGTAGCCGAGCCGGTAGGCGTTGTCTGCGGCGTTACACCTGTTACAAACCCGACGTCTACAACCATGTTTAAATCTCTTATATGCGCAAAGACCCGAAATCCGATAATATTTGGTTTCCATCCGTCGGCACAGAAGTGCTCGGTTGAAGCTGCAAAAATTCTGAGAGATGCAGCCATTAAGCACGGTGCGCCTGAGCACTGCATTCAGTGGATAGAGTATCCGTCAATTGAGGCGACAAATGCGCTTATGAACCATGAGGGCGTATCAATGATACTTGCAACCGGCGGCCCGGGAATGGTTAAGGCGGCATACAGCGCCGGCAAGCCGGCACTTGGCGTCGGCGCCGGAAACGTTCCGTGCTATATTGAAAAATCTGTTGATGTTGAGCGCGCCTGCACAGACCTTATTATGTCCAAGACGTTTGACAACGGTATGATATGCGCATCAGAGCAGGCGGTAATAGTCGACAAGGAAATACAGAAGCCCTTTGAGAAGTTCATGAAAGAGAACGGCTGCTACTTCTTAAATGAAAAAGAGATAAAGCAGCTTTCAGATTATGCGATAAACTCTGAAAAGGGCGCTGTCAACCCGGCGATAGTTGGTAAAAAGCCGAGCTGGATAGCTGCTAATGCAGGCATCCAGGTTCCTGACGATACCAAGATACTCATAGCTCGTCTTAAGGATGTAGGACCTGAGTATCCGCTTTCAAGAGAAAAGCTTTCCCCAATTTTGGCATACTATGTGGTTGACGGTCCGGAAGAGGGCTTTGACAAGGCTGAAAAGATGCTTCAGCTCGGCGGTCTTGGTCACTCAGCCGTTATACACAGTAACAATGAAGAAATAATCCGCGAGTACGGCGAAAGAATGCGCGCCGGACGTATAATAGCAAATTCTCCGTCATCACAGGGCGCTATAGGCGATATATACAACACGAACACACCGTCGCTGACTCTGGGCTGCGGCTCTTATGGACGCAATTCAACAACATCAAACGTTTCGTCGGTAAACCTGATTAATAAAAAGCGTCTTGCCAAGAGGAGGGTAAATATGCAGTGGTTTAAGGTTCCGCCAAAAATATACTTTGAGGAGGATTCCGTACAGTATCTGCAGAAGATGAAAGACATTTCCAGAGCCTTTATAGTAACCGACCCGACAATGGTAAAGCTTGGTTATGTAGAAAAGGTGCTGTATTATCTGCGCAAGCGCGAGCAGTACTGCCACGCAGAGATTTATTCGGATGTTGAGCCAGACCCGGACGTAGAGACAATCATGCGCGGCGTAGAGGCGATGAACAGCTTCCAGCCGGACGTTATAATAGCGCTTGGCGGTGGTTCTGCTATAGATGCTGCAAAGGGTATGTGGCTGTTCTACGAGCATCCCGACACTTCATTTGACGGACTCAGACTCAAGTTTATGGATATACGCAAGCGCGCTTTCTCTTTCCCGAAGCTTGGCGCCAAGGCGAAGATGGTTGCAATTCCGACGACTTCTGGTACAGGTTCGGAGGTAACATCCTTCTCGGTTATAACCGACCGCAAGAACGGCAATATCAAATATCCGCTGGCCGACTATGCCCTTACACCGGATGTTGCAATTATCGACCCGCAGTTTGTAATGACGTTGCCTAAGTCAATAGTTGCCGATACAGGAATGGACGTTTTGACACATGCTATTGAAGCTTATGTATCGGTAATGGCGAGCGATTATACCGACGGTCTTGCACTTCAGGCGATAGACCTTGTTCACAATTATCTCATACGTTCCTACAGCGACGGAGATAAGGTAGCACGTGAGAAGATGCACAATGCATCCTGCATAGCTGGTATGGCATTTACAAATGCATTCTTGGGCCTTAACCACTCAATGGCTCATAAATTGGGCGGCGAGTTCCACATAGCTCACGGTAGGGCAAACGCGATACTGCTTCCGTATGTTATAGCTTATAACGCGTCAAAGCCGAGTAAGTTCACAATATTCCCGAAATATGAAAAGTTTATTGCCGATGAGAAATACGCAAAGATTGCACGTTTCCTTGGCGTACCCGGCAAGACGACAGAAGAAAGCGTAAAGAATCTTATTGAGGCTATACGCGGCATGATGAAAGAGATGAACATGCCTATGACGATAAAGGACTGCGGCATAGACGAAGCCGTCTTCCTTTCAAAGCTCGACGAGCTGTCAGAGAATGCGCATGAAGACCAGTGCACAAATGCAAACCCAAGATATCCGCTGGTTTCAGAAATCAAGGAAATATACAAGAAAGCATATTACGGCGAATAATAACTAAATAATTCTTATATCTCTTAAATATAATAATCTACAAAAAGAAAAGGTACGGCTATTGTCGTACCTTTTCTTTTAATGAGAAATACAATTTTATATAAATAGATATATCATGCCTTTTTGAGATTGTAAATCAAAACAGGCGTTAATTGATGTGGCTAATATAATTTTAAAGATTAAGCTTTATTAATGCTTTTATGTTCATTATAAAAATCTTTAAGCTCAGCTTTTCTCTCATCGGGAATAAATGTTTTTTTAATTCTTTCTATAGCGCCCTCTAAACACAGCAGTCTATGCATGCAGGCAGATTCATCCATTTGCTTTATCTTAAGCCAAGCAGCCTCAGCGCCTATAGACTTTAGCTCCTTTTCTGTATATATTCCAACATCATTAAGCTGGCGTTCAATTTCTTTGCCTATGTTTGGAAGTTTTGTAAGCTCACCCATATTATATATACCTCCGATAATTTTTATTATTTAAATATTATACTGTTGGTGTGGCTGTAAACGCAAGCGTGAATATTAAATAAGCGAGTATTGTTGATATAATAACTATTATAGAAAGACTATACTTTTTCTTCGCCTTTTCATTTTTCCCCTTTTTAAACTTAAAGAGGAAATAGGCAATAGCAATTATAATAATAGAAAGTTCAACTAAAAGCATTAAAATAAAATTCACTTTAAATATAGTTTTACATGTTTCTGAAGAAAATAATATTATTGAAAAAAGAAGCGATATTGAAAGCACAATTCCTATATTTTCAAAATCCTTATCCGCTTGCTGTTTATCTTCTGCCTTTATACTTTCATTTATTTTCATACATTTCAGTTCGGAGAAAATATAATATATAATATACATTAAACTTATACTTAAAAATGATAGGAAAAAACTGTATAATGGAATGGCATTCTTTGCTTCAGAAAAATTTTCATCTAAGATTTTAGTAGCTTTTAAAAAGATTATTAAAAAAACTGCTGCAAACAAATATAAAATTTTATAAATAAGCTTAAGGCGTCTTTCACGAAGTTCAAATTCATCTTTATTAATGGTATTTAAAAGCTCATTATTTGTTTGCTGTTCTGTATTGTTAATTTCATCATTCATTAAATTTCCCCTCCAAATAGTGAGATTATTATGATAATTTTATCATTTTAATTTATCTTAATATGTCGAAATATAATATATTGAAAACAAAAAAGCGAATTTTTTACAGATATAGCTGTATTACAGAAGTTAAACTTTATAAACAGGGAAGATATCCCCCCTTAGCTATTGACACAGCGCCTTTAAACGTGTTAATATTTAAAGAGTTTTCGGTGCATGATTCTATAGGCCGATTTTACGGCAAAACCTTGTTGCACACGGGGTTTTGCGCGCATTAATTTATAAAAATCTGGAGGTTTTAAAATGCCTGATAAAAATATCCTCAGCTTTTCAATAGATGCAGTGGAGAAGGATATACTTGACTGGTGGGAAAAGAACGAAATATTCCAAAAATTGATGGAGAAAAATAAGGATGGCAAGCCTTTCCGCTTTATTGACGGCCCTATAACTGCCAATAATCCGATGGGCGTTCACCACGCATGGGGCAGGGGAATAAAGGACACTTTTCTGCGCTATAAGGCTATGACGGGGCATACCTGCCATTACCGCAACGGCTTTGACACCCAGGGACTGTGGGTAGAAGTCGAGGTGGAAAAGGAACTTGGCTTTAAAGACAAAAAGGATATTGAAAATTATGGAATGGCCAACTTCACCAGAAAGTGCGTAGAGCGCATTAAGAAATATTCCGGCATTATACGCGACCAGTCGAAAAGGCTCGGCCAGTGGATGGACTGGGACAACTCCTATTACACGCATACAGACGAAAATATTGAGGGTATATGGCACTTTTTAAAAGTCTGCAACGAGCGCGGCTGGATTACTACTAAGCAGCGTCCTATGCCGTGGTGCCCGCGCTGCGGCACGTCTTTGTCCGAGCATGAAATGTCCGGCTCGCATAAGGAAGTAACGCACACATCAGTGTTTGTAAAGGCGTTTGTAAAGGATAAAGACTTTGACATACTCGTCTGGACGACGACGCCGTGGACGCTTTCTTCAAACGTTGCACTGGCTGTTAATCCAGACCTCGACTATGTCATGATAAAATACGCCGGCTCTGACCGCAAGCTGGTGCTTGCAAAGCATGCCCTGAGATTTATAGATGTTGACAGGGAAGTGCTTACCTCATTCAAGGGCAGCGAGCTTGTCGGACTTGAGTATGAAACATTTTTCCCATATCTCGACGCACAGAAAGATATAGTTCATAAGGTAGTGCCATGGGAGGATGTCACGGCTGACGACGGCAGCGGCGTTGTGCATATAGCCCCCGGCTGCGGTGCTGAAGACTTTGATTTGGGCGAGCGTCTCGGCCTTGCTAAAATATGTCCTATAGACGAGAGCGGCATATTTATGGACGGCTTTGATTTTATGTCCGGCAAAAAAGCGAGCGAGGTCGCAAACGAGGTATTTGAAAAGCTCGACGAACAGGGCAAGCTGTTTAAAACTATGGAGTTTACCCACAGCTATCCTGTGTGCTGGCGCTGTAAGACAGAAGTGCTTTTCAGACTGGCAAGCGAGTGGTATATAAAGACGGATGAAGTGCGTCCGCAGCTGCTGGCAGAAGCGGCAAAAGTTAAGTGGGAGCCGGAATATATAGGCAAGCGCATGGAGGACTGGCTCAACAACATGGGCGACTGGAACATATCCCGCAGGCGCTTTTACGGCTTGCCGCTGCCGTTTTACACCTGCAGTGAATGCGGCCATATTACGGTAGTCGGCTCTAAAGAAGAGCTTAAAGAGCTTGGCGGTGAGGGAGTAGATGAACTTCCTGAACTGCACCGTCCGTGGATAGACAGTGTAAAGATTAAATGCCCGCACTGCGGCGCAGAGGTTTCTAGGATATCTGAGGTCGGCGACGTGTGGCTGGACGCCGGTATAGTGCCTTTCTCTACACTTAAGTATTTTAAGGATAAGGAATATTGGCAGAAATACTTCCCGGCAGAGTGGGTAACCGAGATGCGCGAGCAGGTAAGGCTGTGGTTCTACTCGTTGCTGCTGATGAGCGTAACGCTCACCGGCCGTGCACCGTATGAGAGGGTGCTGGCTTACAGCAGCGTTGTCAAAGAGGACGGCACAAAATTCTCAAAAACGGGATATATGATAAAGTTCGACGAAGCTGCCGAAAAGGTGGGCGCCGACGCCATACGCTATTTGTATGATTCTGCGTCTCCTACAAGCGACGTTCGCTTTGGATTTAATCTCTGTGAAGAGGCGCGCCGCAAGCTGCTTGGACTGTTCAACATATATGTCTTCTTTATGACATATGCGATGATAGATAATCCGGATTTGTCAAAAGAGTATGAAAAGACGGACATAACGGATAAATGGCTGGAAAGCCGCATAAACCGCTTTGTCGAGATAACTCATAAAGCTTATGAGGAGTATGACACTCCGGATGTTATACGCGAGTTTGAGCAGTGTGTAGACGACGTATCCAACTGGTATATACGCATAAACCGCCGTCGTTTCTGGAAGTCGGAGATGGACACTGACAAGCTTTCGGCTTACAAGTCGCTTTTCTCGGCTCTTAAGATAATGACGCAGGTAATGGCGCCTATCACTCCGTTTATGTGCGAGTTTATCTGGCTCAACTGCATTTCAAAATATGATAAAAATGTTGAGGAGTCGGTGCATCTTTCATCATTCCCGACGGCCGGCAGCATAGATGAGGACTGCATGGCAAAAGCTGATACCGTAAGGAAAATTATAGCGTTGGCGCTTAAGCTTCGCAATGAAAAGCAGATAAAGGTAAAGCAGCCGCTCTCTGTTATGTATCTTGCCGGCGTAGATGAGAGTGCTTATGGTGATTATATTGATACTATTAAAGATGAGCTTAATATAAAGAAAATTGAAAAGCTCGATAATTTTGACAGCTTAAGAGATTATTATCTCACTCTTAACTTCAAGCAGGCAGGTGCAGCGCTGAAAGGTGACGTCAACAAGGTGAAAAATTTACTTTCTGATGTTGCCGATGATGAGATGTCTAAGCTTGCCGCGGCTGTAAAAAATGGCGAGAGCATAACAATACCGGGCTATGATGCGGAGCTTAAGGCAGACTTATTTACAGTTAACGAAAAATCTAAGGCGCATATAGCGGAAATTGACGATACCATCTCGGTAGCACTGGACACCACTATAACCGACGAGCTTAAGAGAGAGGGAGTTTACAGGGAAATCCTGCGTCAGTGCCAGGTAATACGCAAGGAGGCGGGCTTTAACGTTTCCGACAGGGTAAGATTGTCGATAACATCCGGCAGCGACTTTATAAGCGAAGTTGTTTCGCAGTATAAAGATAGTCTCATGTCTGAGACACTGTCGTCGCTCGGCAATGTGCCGGCCGGCTCTTTTGAAAAAGAGTTTGATATAGACGGCGACACAGTAAAGGTAGCCATATCAGCTGAGTAAATTTATGACAACTTAATTTATAATGATAGACAGTCGCATAGAAATGTGCGGCTGTCTTTTTTGCACACAAAGATAGTTGATGTTAGAAAAAGTAGTCGCTTATTTACAAAGTGATTTCCATATAGAGAAATCTCTACGAAAGCTTTGTCAATTGGAATATGTATGTAATACGGCTTTTAGGCTTTTTGCTCTCATATACCATCAAATTTTTATATTTTTCAAAGAGAGTCAGCCCAAATAAAATATACGCATGTTTCTCTTTAGAAAAAATTAAGAAAAAATTGTATAAAAACAAAAGGTATTTATTGTAATATATGCTGCATGCATAGCATAACTTTTTTTAATGGAGAAAGTTGGTACAAGGTACAAGGTTAAAATCTATTTACGTTTTGACGAAATAAAGGTAATATCTGCATATTGCTGCGGTTTGTGTTGTAATTAATTGAATTTCGTAATATAATAATGGCAGAGGAGTGGTGTAATGAAGGCAGAGAGAACAAGAGACGATATTACATATAAAATTCCTGAAAGCGAAGAAAAAGAATTTGACGTAAGCAGCTTGGTAACTGAAGAGCCGGATATTGAGAACACTGATATTGAAGATATCAAAAGCGCCGATACTGCTGCTCCTAAAAACAAGCTTGAGCATCTTAGCGAAGAAATTATTGACTTTGAAAAAGATACGCGAATTCTGCTCAACGATTATTATGCTGAGCTTATAGACAAAACGGAGAAAAATGAAGAGACCGGCGAATTATATGACAACATAGAAAGAGAAATAAAATCGCTAAAAAACACGGCATCTAATTTAAGCAGGGCGCGAAAAAGAGTATCCATAATGGCGGATGAGCTAAGCACCAGCTTTAACGATGTGAAAAAGGGACGAAGACTGGTAATAGCTCCGCCGGCGAATATTGAGATTGATTATAAAGAAGAAAAAGCAAAACATTTTGCACAGGGAATAAATTTCTACAAGCTATTTCTTATCTGCTTTATAGGCAGCTTTGCAGGCGTTATAGTAGAGCTTTTATGGTGTCTTATAAGAAATGGATATGTAGAAAGCCGTTCAGGTCTTGTATATGGGCCTTTTAACCTGCTTTACGGTGCCGGCGCAGTAGCGCTTACTCTTGCGCTTTATAAATATCGCAACCGCAACTCGACAATATCATTTTTCGGCGGAATGATTGTCGGCAGCGTGCTGGAGTATGTTGTGTCGTGGGGACAGGAGACGTTTTTAGGCTCGCGCTCGTGGGATTATAGTCAAATACCGTTTAATCTAAACGGCAGGATATGTCTTTTATATTCGGTTTTCTGGGGAATATTAGGCGTTTTGTGGATGAAAATTATTTATCCGAGCATGGCTAACATTATCTTGCAGATTCCCAATAAAATAGGCAAAATTGTGACATGGATATTATGCATATTTATGATATTCAACGTAGCCGTCACAATAGTAACTACATACAGATGGTCGCAGCGCGTCGGAGGAAATCCAGCTGACAATGTGTTTGAAAAATTTATAGACGAGCGTTTTCCGAACGAGCGAATGGAAAAGATATTTGCCAATATGAAATTCGATTAATAAGTATTTATATAATTAATAAAATAATTGAATGTATAATCTGGCCTAGTTTAAATTTTAGCGTAAATTTAATATGCAAAATATAAGCCATATTTTATAGACTTATTAATGCATATACTTTTACGCCAAAACTATTGGCCGGATTATTTTTTTATGTTAAAATGTAAGTAATTTAATGTAAATCTGTGAAATAGCATAAGGCGGGGAGGTCATAAACTAATGTTTAAAATACTTATTGCCGAGGACGACACAGAGCTTCTTACTCTATTTAAGCGCGTGCTTACAAAAAGCGGATATATGGTAAAGGGCGTAGCTAATGGGCAGGAAGCACTGGATGCGCTTGATAATGAATATTTTGACATTATAATATCCGACATAATGATGCCGGTTATGGACGGATATAAGCTTGTACGCTCCATGCGCGACGCTGGAATAACCATACCAGTGCTTATGATAACGGCGAAAGATGCCTTTGACGACATGAGAATGGGCTTTTTGTCCGGAACCGACGACTATATGGTAAAGCCGGTAAATATAAATGAGATGGTTTTAAGAGTAGGGGCATTGCTTCGCCGTGCTAAAATGATAAATGACCGCAGACAGGTCATAGGCTCTACCGTGCTTGAGTATGATTCTATGACTGTGACCACAGGTAGCAAAAGCATTGTACTGCCGCAAAAGGAGTTTATGTTGCTTTACAAAATGGCGTCATATCCAGGCCGAATATTTACGCGTCAGCAGATAATGGATGACATTTGGGGCTACGATACGGAAACCGACCCACACACTGTGGATGTACACATTGGAAGGCTTAGAGAACACTTTAGGGACAATCCCGACTTTCAGATAATAACCATGCGTGGAGTTGGATATAAGGTGGTGAAAAAGCATGAGTAGAAAAATTGGCAGCATAAAGGGTCGGAGAAAGCTTGGCATACAGCTTTACTTTATATTTTTAGTGCTTTTAGTTTTAGCGATTAGTATAATAACCACGGGGCTGATTATTTTTCTGTTTGACAAGCTTTTCGGAATTATACTGCCGGGTTTTATAGTGGCAGCTATTATTAGCGTTACCGTAAGTTTAATTATCACGACACACTTAAATCGGCGACTTTTAGCTCCCATTGCCAAACTGAGCAAGTCTATGGAACTTATAGCTGATGGAAAATTTGATGTTCATATTGAAACAAAAAGTAAAATAGGTGAAATTCGCAGAATTTATAACAATTTCAACATTATGGCGCGGGAGCTGAGGTCTACCGAGGTACTGCAAAGCGATTTTATATCAAACGTTTCACACGAAATTAAAACACCTATAGCAGCAATTGAAGGTTACGCCATGCTGCTTCAGGACAGTAATCTTTCGGACGAAGAGGCAAATGAATATTTAAATAAAATACTATTTAATACGCACCGACTGTCGGAGCTTGTTGGCAACATATTGTTGCTGTCAAAACTTGACAATCAGACGATACAAAATCAGAGAGTATCATACAGGCTGGACGAGCAAGTGCGCAAAGCACTTCTGATGCTTGAGCAGAAATGGACGGAAAAGGAGACGGAATTTGACGTCGACATGGAAAAAATAGTCTATTTTGGACATGAGAGCCTTTTGCTGCATGTGTGGACTAATCTCATAGACAACGCGGTAAAATTCGGCCCCAAAGGCGGACTGGTAAAAATCAGGCTAAAAAGGTTTGACAATACTATACGATTTGAGATTGAGGATGACGGAGCGGGAATATCAGAGGAAGACGCAAAGCATATATTTGACAGATTTTATCAATCTGACAGTTCACATAAGGATGAAGGCAACGGTCTTGGCCTTGCGCTGGTAAAGAGAATAATTGATATCTGTAACGGAAACATTGAGCTAAAAAGCGGCAAAGGTTTGGGAAGTAAATTTACGGTTTATTTGCCAATTTATGACGAGAATAATCAAAACTGAATATGTTAATAAATAATTAACCGAATATCAACGGAAATTGATTTTTAGTTGATGTTCGGTTGATTTTTTTGTTGTTAAATAAGTATAGAAAATTATGGCAACAATAGCTTATATAAAAGTAAAAAGCTTTGGGGGTAGTTGAAAAAATGGAAGCAAAAGACAGTCGTCATAAAATTATAACCATACCAAACATTTTGTCTGTTTTTCGGCTGGCGCTTATTCCGCTTATAGTTTGGCTGTATTTAAGTGAACATTATTATTACTCCATAGCGGCGCTTATTTTATCCGGAGCGACTGACGTAATTGACGGTTGGATTGCAAGGCGCTTTAACATGGTGAGCGATGTGGGCAAGGCGCTGGATCCAGTAGCCGACAAGCTTACGCAGATAGCGGCGCTTTTATGTCTGGCAATTAATTTTACGTCAATGGCGGTTTTGCTCATCGTACTTGTTGTCAAGGAAATAATAATGGCGGCCTTTGGAATTGCCGTAATCAAAAAAACAGGCAGCACATACAGTGCAAGCTGGCACGGAAAGGCTACCACCTGCCTGCTTTACGCGACGGTTATTATTCATATTTTTTGGCCCAGTATACCCACCGTTTTATCTTGTATATTAGTTGGTATATGTATAGCCATGATGATATTTTCACTTGTCATGTACAGCAGACAGAATGTAAAAAGAATAAAAAGAGGTCGGGCAGAATAGGCTTTATTTTTTAAGCACAATTATTGCAAGAGGGTGTGATACTCACTGATTTAAAGAGGTATTCGGCTTAAACGAAGAAGAAAGGAGATTAGTTATGATAAAACTTTTAAAACAGATGAAACTAAGAGAAGTAATACTTGCAGCTCTTTGTGCCGTGTTAGTATTAGGTCAAATTTATTTTGATCTCAAGCTGCCGGATTATATGAGTAATCTTACAGTTATACTCCAGACTCCGGGCAGCACGACTTCGGATGTATGGCAGGTAGGCGGAGAAATGCTGCTGTGTGCACTGGCAAGCATGGCGCTGAGCGTAATATGCGGATATTTAGCCGCAAAAGTGGCGGCTGGCTTCAGCTATACCCTGCGTGAGCGCATATTTGGCACAGTTTCAAGCTTTGACCAGCAGGAGATGCTTGATTTTTCCGTTCCGAGCCTTATTACGCGTACAACTAACGACGTTACGCAGATTCAAATGCTTATAGCAATGGGACTCCAGCTTCTTGTAAAATCGCCGGTAATGGCGGTATGGGCTGTTATAAAGATTGTAGGCAAAAGCTGGGAGCTGTCATTAGTAACAGCCGCATTCATAGTGGTACTACTTATTATTATGACGGTAATTATGGTGGTGCTTGTACCGAGATTTAAGCGGGTACAGAGGCAGATAGATTCAATTAACCGCATAACTCGTGAAAATCTTACAGGTATAAAGGTAGTACACGCTTTTAACGCTGAGCAATATCAATGCGACAAATTCAAAACAGCAAACGATAATCTTACAAAAACACAGCTCTTTAACCAGCGCACATTGGCGGTGCTAATGCCGGTAATGACCCTCGCAATGAACGGTCTTGCATTAGCAATATATTGGATAGGCGCTGCGCTTATAAATAATATTCCAAGTATAAATATGGCAGAAAGGCTTACACTTTTCAGCGATGTCGTAGTTTTCAGCACATATGCTACATATGTCATAATGTCGCTAATGATGCTGGTAATGATTTTCATGATGCTGCCGGCTGCAGAGGTTTCTGCCGACCGTATAAATGAAGTACTGAACACGAAATCGAAGATTAAAGAAGGCAGCATGACAGAGGGTCCGGAAACCGGCACAGTGGAATTTAAAAATGTCTCATTCCGTTACCCATCCTCCGAGCACGATGTTCTGCGCAACATAAGCTTTAAAGTAAATAAGGGTGAAACAATCGCCTTTATAGGCGCCACGGGCAGTGCGAAAACTACGTTGGTAAGTCTTGCAGCAAGGCTTTATGATGTAACGGACGGCGAAGTGTTGATAGATGGAATAAATATAAAGGATTATACTTTTGATGCATTATACGACAAAATAGGCTATGTAACGCAGCGTGCGGTATTGTTTTCCGGCACAGTGCGCGACAATATAAACTTTGGCGAAAGCTCGGCGCCGGTCTCCGATGATAATACATGGCGCGCGCTGGATATAGCTCAGGCAACGGATTTTGTCGAAAAAATGCCGGGCGGCATTGAAGCGGAAATAGCGCAGGGCGGCACAAACGTATCAGGCGGTCAGAAACAGAGACTTTCTATCGCTCGTGCGCTTGCACGTCAGCCGGAAATACTGGTCTTTGACGATTCATTTTCAGCGCTTGACTATAAAACTGACGCAAAGCTTCGTACAGAGCTGAATAAACAGTTAAAGGGCACAACTCTTATGATTGTTGCCCAGCGTATAGGTACGATAAGGCACGCGGACAAAATAGTAGTTTTAGACAACGGCGAAGCGGTTGGCATAGGTACACATGACGAGCTCATACAGAATTGCGATGTGTACAGAGAAATTGCAATGTCACAGCTTTCTCCGGAAGAACTTGGTGCATAAGGGAGGTAGATAAATATGATGCATCCACCAATGGGACGGCCGGGCCGAGGCGGCCCGCATACGCAAGAAAGCATTAAGGGCATAAGCATAAGAGAAGTGTCCGGAAAGCTTATAAAGCATTCAAATGACTACCTTCTTCCAGTAATAATTGCCTTAATTCTTGCAGCGGTAGGCGCTGTGCTTACCATAGCAGGTCCTAATCAGCTTGGAAAAATAACAGACTATATATCAGAAGCGCTTTACGGCGATATAAACATGTCGGGAATAGCGCAGGTAGGAATATTTTTAATTACCATATATCTCATAAGCGCTATTTGCACATTTGTACAGCACTTTATAATGTCTACTGTTACACTGCGTGTGTCAAACCGGCTGCGTAAAGACATAAGCGATAAAATAAATCGCGTACCCCTGAAATATTTCAACAAAACTCCTTTCGGCGATGTTTTAAGCCGCATGACAAACGATATTCAGCTGCTGGCGCAGGCACTTTCAAACAGCTTGCCGTCGGTAGTAACGGCCATAGCGCAGTTTACCGGCTGCCTTATAATGATGTTTGTGACAGAATGGCGCATGGCGCTGGCGGCTGTGGCATCCACCGTTTTGGGCTTTGCCATAATGATGATTATAGTATCTCGCTCGCAGAGATATTTCTCACAGCAGCAGACGGCGCTGGGTACTCTGAACGGATATGTAGAGGAAATGTATTCCGGTCATGACGTTGTAAAGCTTTCAAAGGCTTCCCGCCAAATGAATGAAAGATTTAAGGCAATGAACAAAGAGGTTTACAGCGCTAACAGCAAATCCCAGTTTCTCTCTGGAATAATGCAGCCTCTTATGACCTTCATAGGCAATCTTGGCTATGTTGCAGTATGCGTTGTCGGCTCTGTCCTGGTGCTGAACGGAAATGTGAATTTCAGCGTAATAGTATCTTTTATCATGTATGTTCGCCTGTTTACGTCACCGCTGAGCACGTTGGCTCAGGGCATGACTAACATGCAGTCGGCAATAGCCGCAGGAAAACGCGTGTTCGACTTCCTTGAAGAGGAAGAAATGGAAGACGAAAGCGAAAAGCAGGATGTTAACTTTGACGTCAAAGGCGCGGTGGAATTCCAGCATGTACGCTTCAGCTACCCAGATAAGCCGGATGATATAATAATAAAAGACTTCTCTGCAAAAATAGAGCCGGGACAAAAGGTAGCAATAGTAGGCCCGACGGGAGCCGGCAAGACAACCATAGTTAATCTGTTAATGCGGTTTTTCGAGCTAAACAGCGGAAAAATCTTAATAGACGGAGTTCCCACAAGCGATATGAAGAGGGAAAAGGTGCACTCGCTTTTCAGTATGGTTCTTCAAGATACATGGATGTTCGAGGGTACGGTACGCGAAAATCTTGTTTACGATAAAGAGGGAGTATCGGACGAACAGCTTGAAGAGGCTTGCAAAGCCTGCGGAATATATGAGTTTATAATGTCTCTGCCGCACGGATTTGACACAGTGCTCAGCGAGAACACTACGATATCCGCCGGTCAGAAACAGCTATTTACAATAGCCCGTGCAATGATACAGAACAACCCGATGCTTATACTCGACGAGGCTACATCGTCGGTTGATACCCGTACTGAGCTTATTGCCCAAAAGGCCATGGATACGCTCATGCAGAACCGCACAAGCTTCGTAATAGCGCACAGGCTTTCTACTATAAGAAATTCCGACCTTATTTTAGTGCTTAAAGACGGCGACATAATAGAGCAGGGAAATCACGAGCAGCTGCTCAATAAAAACGGCTTCTATGCGGAGCTTTATAAGTCTCAGTTTGAAAAGGCATCCTAAGACTTATTGCGCAGCGTATAAGATGCACTCGATAATGTTTTATCATTTATAGCATTAAGATAATCGTTTAGTGCGTAGACTTTTGATAAAAATTAAATATATTCAAAAATCGCACTGTAAATTCGGGTAAACTTTATGCTTTTAAGATGTATTACATACATTTTTGGCTCCGGATTTACAGTGCTGTTCTAAAATATATAAAAATATGGTATAATAAAGCTGTAATAGATAAATATGTTTATCAGTAAATCCGTTTTATTTTCGTTTTTCATAAAGGAGTAAAAATGTTAAATCAGTCAGAAAATACGATAAAGACAGAAAGAAGCATACCATTTTCGTTAGACGCCGATAATATTTCAACCCTTTTCCATACCACCAAGCTCGATGATTATCGGCGTTTGATGACATACTATAGATGCGCGATTATGGAGATAGAGACAAAATTTAACGTGCTTAACGAGGAATTTTCACTCCAATATGACCGCAATCCGATAGAGTCGATAAAAAGCCGGCTTAAGACTCCGCAGAGCATAGCGCAGAAGCTTAAGAGAAAGGGACTTGACCTTACGGTAGAATCAGTAGAAAAGAATTTGGGCGATGTTGCGGGAATACGCGTGGTCTGCTCTTTCCCAGAAGATGTGTATATGCTTGCCGACGCGCTGCTGAGTCAGGACGACATCAGGCTGATAACAAAGCGCGATTACATAGAGCATCCGAAAGAAAACGGCTACCGCAGCCTGCATCTTATTATAGAGGTTCCGATTTTTCTTGCAGAGGAAAAGCGCCTGATGAAAGCGGAGATTCAGCTTAGAACAATAGCTATGGACTTCTGGGCAAGCCTTGAGCATAAGCTTAGATATAAAAACGACGTTGAAATAGACAAGAATATTTCCGACGAGCTTAGATTATGTGCGGAGATAAGTGCTCATCTTGATTTAAAAATGGACAGTTTAAGAAAATTAATAGAAAACAGCAAAAGCAAATAGTCAGAGTCATTATAAAGATTAGATTATGAAAGCTTTGCAGGGTCGCCATATCTGCGGGCATATAAAAGCGGTGCTTGCATCAATTATTACAAGCCGGAAAATTGGCAATCGCTGCTTTAAAAAATTTCTTATATTAATTTGGCCGGATTTTGACAATTTTCAGCGAAAAGAAGCGCCGCTTATCAGGCGGGAGAAACAGCGGCCGCGAAAAAGCAGTAAAACGATTAAATGCCCGGCAGCATCCTATATGATACAAAAACAAGTTACGCGCGCATAATATTTTGCACGGGACTGTGTTTTCATTCTATATTTTTAAAAAGATACAGATAAAAAATTGCGGAAGGCTATATTTTAGCCTTCCGCAATTAATTAGAGGAGGTTGACGGTTAAAAAACCGCCTTTTAAGCAATATTATTTTATTGCTTAAATTAAATCAATTCGATTTCCCGCATACTGTGCCGGCGGAATGGAGCGACTGTGGGTGTAAATAAATATATGCATGGACGTTAAGAACATAAGATTTATTTCAGCAACCCCATATCCGCCATTTTCAGTACGCAGGAGACCGCAAATTAAACGCAGGCGCAGGTTTACAAATTTATGTAACACCTACGCCTGCGTAAAAAAGTACTTGTTTAGAATAAGAAAAAATAGTATAATACTTACCGCTGGGTGCAGTAAATTATTTACTGCTGCGTATGGTGCTATCTCCACCTGCGTAGACCTCATGGATGCGCAAACATCCATGGGGTTGCCCGGCATTTAATTTTTTGCGGTTTTCCCGCAACCATATTTTAGCACCTTACATCCCTTACGTCAAGTGAATTTATAAAAAAATGTAGAAAATTTTTGAATTTTCTGTTATTTTTCAATCTACAGCAATTAATGCCTTTAATATTTGTTTAAAAGCACTAAAAATACATCTGCAAAACGGCGTTTTAGGCAAAAATCCCTTTAAAAACGCCTTATTTAAGCAATAGTTTATAACTTCAAAGTATATAAAAAAGCAGCAGGGAAGTCTAAATAAGAGCAGAATATATTTATAAAATGCTGCAATTAAATCTACATTTTTGAATATCAGGTCTCAGAAAACATATAGTGATCCTAACCACGCACTTCGCCGCAGGGAAGGCTTATATAAAACATGATTTTGCCTTTTTGTATATTCACGGACCTGTCTTATTTAGATTGCTATCGACAATACTATGTAAAGCATCATGTGACAAATAAAGAATCGGCATTTACGGGAGGCAAAACAGCCGGCAGGTGAAAATTACTCTTGTGTAAGTAATTCATCATCTGCCGGCTGTCTTTTATTATTGCTTAAGCTGACAAAGCCCGTGATAAAATCAGCGGTAGGTAAAAATTATCGGAAAACTATTTTGCAATATCGCTTTTTACAATAGCTGCAGCTTAGTAAAAATAAATCACTGCATAAATCGCCCGAATTTTGGCTTTGCAGTACCTATATTATAAAATTAAAGGCATGCGGTTAAAATGGAGTGCGCATCCATAGTGATATTGCAGCCCTTATCGCCCACTTGAAGCTCAAATGCCTTTTCTTTGTCAGTGGTATTAAGTATAACGGCAACTATACTTCCGTCGGGATTTTCAAAAGCCGTGCTTTCCAAGCCTTTATCAAAGGTAGAAACTAAAATTCTGCGTGCGCCTTTCTGAATAAACCTGCTGAAATGGCCAATATAGCAATATGAGAGCTTTTCAATTACAGTGTCGCTGTCAACATCGCACATTATCGGAGCGTCGCAGAAATTTTTAACATGATTCGGCCCGCCCTGCGTATCAAGTATTAAGTTCCAGTCAATAAAGCCGTTCATTCCGGCTTTCAGATTACCGATAATATCATGCGCGTATCTTTCAGCGTTTTCAATCGGCTCTTTCATGCCGAGCGAGTACTCTACGCAGCCCTCGGTGAAAATAAGCTCCTTATCGGGGTATTTTTCGCTCGCGTACTGAACCGATTCAAAGTGGTCGCCGGTGTACCAGTGAAATCCTATGCCGGAAGTAGCATCATATGCGCCGGGAATTGAAAAAGTTTTTGCAGCACGCTCTACTATTCTGTCCTTATTGTGGTCCCAGATTATTATTTTTATATCGCTAAAGCCTGCGGCGTCGAGCTCCTTACGCAGATAATTAACGGCAAAATCGCCCTCTTCTTCTGCCGTGTAATAGCAGGAATCCCAAAGGCTGTGCGTGGCTTCCGGCTCATTCTGCACGCTGACGCGGGTGATATTTATCCCCTCGGCCTTGTAAGCGTCGACATATTTTACCATGAGCTTTGCCCATGCGCCGTAATATTCCTTAAGCAGACTGCCCTTGTTCATGTCGCCGGTGTCTTTCATAAATGCCGGCGGGCTCCACGGCGAGGCCATAAACTCTATTTCAGAGTTCTTTTCAAGCGCCGCCTTTACAAATGGAATTATATATTCGCGGTCGCCGTCTATTGAGAAGGTTTTCAGCTCGCTGTCGCCCGGCTCTACATACGCGCGGTTGCCGAGAGAGAAGTCGCAGCTCTGGATATGGCAGCGGCAGAAATTGTACTTGTTTCCGCTGTCGCCAAAATACAGATCGATTATTTTGTCCTGCTGTTCTTTGCTCATGCGGCTCCAAACATAAGCAGAGGATTCGGTAAAAGCGCCGCCGAATCCGAATATCTCCTGCTTTTTTATGTCGGGATAGAGTTTTACGACCCGCATGTTGTTTGTGTGCTTCTCAAGTTCAGCCGTCTTCTCAGCAAACCTTGAGCTTTCATTTGACACATAATACTTCATTGTTATGCCTCCAATAATATTATTTTAACTGTTTACAGAATTAAAGATGAATATCAGCACATAAAAGCATATGCGCTCTATGACTGCTTAAACTGTGTGGCGTAGTATTTTGCATATTCTCCATTTAACTTCATGAGCTCTTCATGGCTGCCGCGCTCTTTAATGCCGTCCTCGTCTATTACTATAATCTCGTCGGCATTTTTTATGGTAGAAAGCCGGTGGGCTATCACTAAGGCCGTGCGGCCCTTTGCAAGCTCGTCAAACGACTGCTGTATTTTAAATTCCGTCACTGTATCCAGCGCAGAGGTTGCTTCGTCCAGAATGAGTATTTTCGGATTTTTCAGAAAAATCCTGGCTATGCTTATACGCTGCTTCTGCCCGCCCGAAAGGCGCGCACCGCGCTCGCCGACGTCGGTATCGTAGCCGTCCGGCATTTCCATTATCATTTCATGGATTTCAGCGCGCTTCGCCGCTTCTACAATTTCATCGTCGGTGGCGTCTATGCGGCCGTAGCGTATGTTCTCGCGTATTGTGCCGGCAAAAAGGAATACATCCTGCGAAACTATGCCGATGTTTGAGCGCAGGCTTTGCAGCTTAATTTTGCGGATGTCCGTGCCGTCGATTGTTATTGTGCCATGTGATATATCGTAAAATCTCGGCAGCAGATGACATAGAGTGGTTTTTCCGCCGCCGGACGGGCCAATCACCGCCAGCTTCCGCCCTGCGGGAATATCGAGGTTTATATGCCTTAATACCTTGGTCTTGTCATCATAAGAGAATGAAACATCGTCAAATTTAATGTCGCCTTTTACATTGTTAAGCTCAACGGCGTCGGGCGCGTCGACAATATCCGGGTCTTCGCGCATGAGGGCGACAAATCTGTCAAAGCCCGCCATTCCGGAGGTAAACTGCTCGACAAACTGAGCCAGCTTTCGTATAGGCTGCAAAAATGTAGATATATAAAGCGTGAAAGTCATGAGGTCTATGTAATCTAATCCATCGCTGCCAAGCATGATTATAAGGCCGCCGACGGCTATTACAGCGACGTTGAACATGTTTGTAAAAAACTCCATGCCGCTGTGGAATATGCCCATCGACTTATAATATTCAGATTTTGAGGACTTAAAGCGCTCGTTGTTATCGCCGAATTTTTTTATTTCATAAGACTCATTGGCAAACGCCTTGGCTACCCGCGCGCCGGATATGCTGGATTCTATGCTCGCATTTATGCCGGCAGTGCGTTCCTTAAGGCGTTTGGAGGCGCGCATCATTCTCCGCCGCTGCATGAGGGTAAACAGCACGCAGACAGGTACAAGTATTATAAGCACTAAAGCAAGCTTCCAGTTTATCGTCAGCATGACTATAAATGCGCCTATTATAGTTACAAGCGAAATAAACAAATCCTCTGGTCCATGATGCGCCAGCTCGGTTATATCGAATAAATCGTTTGTCACCCTCGACATAAGATGACCCGTACGGTTTTTATCGTAAAATTTAAAGGAAAGCCGCTGCATATGCCCAAACAGGTCGCGGCGCATGTCGGCTTCTATATATACGCCGAGTGTATGACCCCAATATGTAACAATATAATACGCGGCGGCGCGGATGAAATATGCCGCAACCAGTATTGCCATAAGCGAAAAAAAGGCGCCGTATTTATAATTTGGCAGCAGAGAATTCATTGAATATCTCGTTATTATAGGGAAAATAAGGTCAACGGCCGATATAAAAAGAGCACAAGCCATATCAAGTATAAACAGCTTTATATGCGGACGGTAATATCCCGCAAATAAACGCATTTTGCCATATTTTTTAAACCTCTCGTTATCCAAAAATTAACACTCCAATTATTTTCTAAGGCTAAAAGAACAATTTTTTATATTATATTAATTGCGGCTCCGTATTGCAATAAAAAATAATTATAATTAATTCATATTTTTTTGTTTTTTAACCACCCTCTTAATAATATTTATGTTTGATGTAGTATTTTGGGTGCAGTTAGTTATTATCAATCCGATATTGCTCCCTATATGCTCATCTGCAGTTTTCCTGCACGCTTTTGCTATGAAAAAAACTGACGGAAAGAACAGCTAAATATTCAGCTTTTGAACCGTGGAAAGCCTACATGATTACAGAGTTTTCGGAGAGACAAAACTGACAGCTCACCGGAGAATTTTTAATTTAGTGAAAATATATATCAATAAGTTTTCTGAAATATATAACTAATATAAGCCATTATAAAGCAGGTAACCCCATAGGCGGTGAAGACGCCAATGGGGTTTAAGTGGATGAATGGGACACCTCACAAAGCAGTAAATTACTGCACCCAGCTATAATATTATACTATCTTGTACTTTTGCAAACAAGTATTTCCGTTTATGGGAAATACTTGTGTTTTGTTTAATTCTAAATTGATAGATTGTATTTGATATTATAAATAATAGTTTTTTCTATATTAAGATAATCAGGACTTATGATTTAATTTTTCTGAGCTTCAAATAAAGCAAAAATTTTATTTTTATTTTAAGTTTTATAAAGCTATCAATTTATTCGGAAATATAATACACTTGAGCAATTAATAAAATGCAAACTTTTTTAATAAATAAAAAATAAAATACCCCGGTAAAACCGGGGTATAAAAATTTTAACAGTAATTATAAAAAGATAAAAATCAAAGCCAATACTTATAGAAGTATTATTTTACTGCACAGGAACAACTGCAAAGAATATCAGGTCTTCCTCGCTGTCGTTTATAAGGCTGTGCGAATGTCCCTTGGGGCAATAGTGGCATATCCCGGCTTTAACATTCTCATACTTACCGTCATACAGCACCTTGCCTTTCCCCTCAAGAACATAAATTATTTCGCTGCCGGCCTCATGGGTATGAAGCCCGATAGAAGCGCCGGGAACAAGTTTTGCGCGCATTATCTTATTCAGTCCGTCGGTATGCATATGAGCCCTTAACTCTTTATTTCCGCCGTAAAATTCCGTTAAAACCGTTTCTTCCATATCTGTAAAATTAATAATCATGCTGTTTCCCCTTTTCATAATAATCATTTATAATTTAATACCTTTTGTAATTTTTTGTCAAGCGGAAGCTGATAAAAACTATGCGGCATAGATATGGAGCTTTGGACAAGCTATATAACATTCAAAAGCATATCGTAGCTGGAGAATCTATATCAAGCAAATGTTAAAAAAGTGTTACGTTTTAGCTTTAGGTTGATTTAATTGGGTCAATAATGTAAAATAGTACTAAATATTGGACAGATAAATGCTGCTGCAAGTGCTAAACGCCAAATAGAGTATACGCTTTGCGATAGGACATTGCACATCAGCTATATATTTTATGCTGTCGGCGCCAATGGTTGATTATATCAGTGTGCATTCGGCAGCGGAATTTGATTTTTATCAGCCTATTTAAAATGGGCGGACAGGAGAGGACGGCATGCTTGATTTTTTATCCGGATTTTATCTTGACATAGTGCGATGGATTTTGCCGGTACTGTGTGTGCTTATTATATTTTTCCTGCGCATAAGCCTTGTGCCAAAGCGTCAGCGTCCGCGTCTGCTGGCAATACTTGATATAAAGGGACTTGCCCGCATTCCGATTGAGCAATATGAAACGACTATCGGGCGCAGCCGCACCTGCGACATAGTGCTTCCGCTTTATGTAATATCGCGTCAGCACGCCGTGCTGACTATGAAAGACATAGGCGTGTTTACCATATCGGATACCGGCTCTCAGGCGGGCGTAAAGGTAAACGGCGAGGTTAAAAAGAGCGGTGCTACCGTCGTGTTCGGCGATGAAATTTCACTCGCCGGCGTTGAGATGAAGCTTATTTATCCGACAAAGGCTGATGCCGAAGCGCTTAAAAAGGAAAAGAAATATAGAAAATATAAAAAGGACGAAAAGCGTTTTATTCCGCTGACAATTTTGCTTATAAATTTAGTTCAGCTATTGGGACTTGTAGAGCTGCTGTTAGTTACCGAAAGCAGTTATATACCGCTTTTTTCCGGCATAATGCTGTTTATGGCGGCGCTGATGTGGATTTATAAGCTGGTAAGCCCAAAATTTGGAGTAGAGAATCCATCTGCCGAGATAACAGCCTTTTTTATGACGAGTATTGGCTTTTTAATAGTAGGTGGCGCAGCTCCTGAGAGCTTGCTTAAGCTGTTTATTACTTTCCTTATGGGCTTTACGATATTCATTGTGCTGACCTGCATAATGCGAAATTTGGACCTTGTAATGAAGCTGCGCATGTATGCCGGCATAGCGGCGCTTTTGCTGCTGGCCATCAACGTCATATTCGGTACCGAAATAAACGGGGCCAAAAACTGGATTGATTTAAAATTCATTACCGTGCAGCCGTCAGAGCTTGTAAAAATACTGTTTATATTCTCCAGCGCCGCTACTCTTCAGTGGCTGCTTACTACGAAGAATTTGGCTATACTTATAGCCTTTTCAATAACAATAGTCGGTACGTTGTTTTATCTTGGCGATTTTGGTACTGCGCTCATATTCTTTATGACGTTTATACTTATAGCTTTCATGTCCACCGGCGACGTCAAGGCCATTGTCAGCATATGCGCAATTGCGGGGCTGGGCACGGGATTTATTGTAATATTCAAATCGCATGTAATAAACCGATTTGTAGCGTGGCGGCATGTGTGGGACGCCGCACATCTCAACGGTCTTGGATATCAGATGACACGCACTCTTATAGCCATAACCGACGGCGGCCTGCTCGGCGTAGGTATTGGCAACGGCTTTTTAAGAAATGTATTTGCTTCAGACACCGACCTTATTTTCGGCCTGCTGTGCGAAGAGCTGGGAATAATTATCGGGCTGTGCATAGCAGCCTGCTATATACTCCTTTTGTGGGGAGCTATAAGGGCGTCTAAAAACGCGCGTTCGTCATATTATTCAATTGCGGCATGCGCGACCGCCGGTCTTCTCATATTTCAGGCGGCGCTGAATATTTTCGGCTCAACCGATGTGCTGCCGCTTACCGGCGTAACATTGCCGTTTGTCAGCAACGGCGGTTCGAGCATGATGTCATGCTGGGGAATTTTGGCGTTTATTACCGCAGTGCTCAACAATCGCTCTATTAAAGATTTTAAAAATAAAGAATCAAGGCTTGCAGCGGTAAAATAAGTTATGAGCACAAATCTTCAGCGTTTTAATATACAAGATACAGCATAATTGCGCATATCTTATTGATTTGCGCCGATTAATAATCAGAGGATAAAAATATGAAACGTATAGGACTGCGCGCGAAAATACTTTTTTCATTAATAGCATTATTTTTAGTGGGATTTATCGTCCTTGGTCAGGATTACATCCGGCACAACGGCGAATGGGTGCTGCATCCCGCCAATATGGCGATATATGACAAGGGCAAGCTCGTTGTAACGGCGGATATCATGGATGAGACGGGCGAAGTTTTAGTATCCATGAACGGCGGTGAGACAAAATATAACGACGATAAGCTGATAAGAGAGTCAACGCTGCACGCAGTAGGTGAGCCGACCTCGACGATACCGGGAATTATGTATTATTTTAAAGATCAGCTGATAGGCTACGACATGATAAACGGCATATACGGCAGGGGTAATGATATAACGCTTACCCTTAACGCCGAGCTGTGTTCCATCGCGCTGGATGCCATGGGTAATCACAAAGGCACCGTTGGCGTATACAACTACAAAACCGGCGAGATTATATGCATGGTCAGCACACCGACGTATGATATAAACAACCCGCCGGACATTGCCGGCGATACTACCGGAAAATATGAGGGCGTTTACATGAACCGTCTTACGGGCGGACTTTATGTTCCTGGCTCTGTTTACAAGGTGATAACGGCATATGCCGCCATTGAAAATATAAGCGACATATATGAGCGCGAGTTTGAATGCAATGGCAGCGTGGTTATAAACGGCGAAAAAATCAATTGTACCGAAAAGCACGGCACAATTGATTTTAAGACGGCGCTTGCGCATTCCTGCAATGTTGCCTTTGCTGAGCTTGCAGTAGAACTTGGCCCTGAGATAATGACTGAATATTCTAAAAAGGCCGGCGTAGGTGAAAGATATAATATAAACGGGCTAAAGACGGCAGCATCTATTTACGACGTATCAAATGCCGACGACAATGCGCTCGCATGGTCTGGCATAGGTCAGTATACCGATATGATAAATCCATGCCAGTATATGGTATTTATGGGCGCTGTGGCGAACTCCGGCAAGGCGGTTACACCGCATATTGTAAGCTCTGTTAAAAGCGAGTCGGGTATAAGCCAAATTATACCCAACGGCAGCAAGACTATTAATATGATTGACGCCGACACAGCGGACGAATTAAAATCGCTTATGCGCAACAACGTTACGAGCTATTATGGTGAATCTAATTATGCCGGCCTTAATCTCTGCGCTAAAACCGGCACGGCGGAGATGGAAGGAGAGAAGCCGCACTCATGGTTTGCCGGATTTATGGATGATGAAGAATATCCGTATGCGTTTGTAGTAGTGGTAGAAAACGCCGGTTTCGGCAGGGAATATGCCGCTCCGATTGCAAGAACCGTGCTTAACGCACTCAAGGGTCTGGACGGATAACGGACTGTCTTAGTTTTTGCTGTGCTTTTATTTTGATGCATATGCGCGAAGCGGACTGCATGTTTGTGTTGTTAAACCTATAATTAAGAGGTATTAACTATTTAAGATAAAACGCCTTTGATGTCAGTACTGCTTATTGCAGACTAGAAAATATATTATGATATTAAATATAATGCAGTTATGCATATAAATTCAGGAGGATGTAAAATTGGATGTTATACAGTATTTAATGCAGAGGGATTTCGTATCAGCGGCTATAGCCCTGCTCTCAGGTATGTTTGTTTTGCTTGTCACGCTGCCCATTCACGAGTTTGCGCATGCCTTTGCCGCATATAAGTTAGGAGATCCAACGGCAAAATACAACGGCAGATTAACCTTAAATCCGTTTAAGCATTTGGATTTTATAGGCGCCGCATTGCTTTTGTTCTTTGGGTTTGGTTGGGCAAAGCCGGTGCCGGTTAATCAGAGCAATTTTAAAAATCCTAAAGCAGATATGGCTATTACTGCATTTGCCGGTCCTTTGTCAAATCTGATATTGGCCTTTATAATGCTTTTAATACTCAACATAATTAATATTTTCTATATAAACATTTATATAAATTTATTTTTTAGTTATGCAGCTATGATAAACATAAACCTCGCGGTATTTAATCTTGTGCCGGTGCCGCCTCTGGACGGCTCACGCCTGCTCTTTGCAATCCTGCCGGACAGATTATATTATAAGTTGCAGCAGTATGAGATGCTTTTTTCTATTATCATATTGGCGCTTATAATAACCGGAACTTTAAGCCGTCCGCTGGCCTTTCTTTCCGGCCATATTTACAACGGATTTTCTTATGTGCTTTCACTCATATTCTCACCGCTTATTCACGGCGCGTCAATGCTGATATAATAGTCGAAAGGCAAGGGTATGGAAAAGCTTAATTTTAAAACAGAGGTTTTTGAGGGTCCGCTTGACCTTTTGCTGCATCTCATATCTCAAAAAAAAGTGAGCATATTCGATGTATCGGTAATTGAGCTGATTGACCAGTACATTCAGTGCATGAACGATATGCAGGAAAACGACCTTGATATTTCCAGCGAATTTTTAGAAATGGCAGCGCGGCTTATATATATAAAGACGGTTTCGCTGCTGCCTAAGCATGAGGACGCTGAAAATCTGCAAAACGAGCTGTTAGGCGAGCTCATTGAATATAAGGTTTGCAAGGAGATGGCGGCAGAGCTAAGCCAAATGGCAAACGGTTTTGATTATATTATACGTCCGCAGGAGAATATAAAGGCGGATGAGAAATATAAGAGAAAGCATGATGCAGCTGAGCTTTTAAAGGCGTATATAAGCGCTGTAAGCCGCAGCGAGAGGCGGCTGCCTCCACCTATAAGCGAGTTTAATCCTATAATACACAAAAAAATTGTGCCGGTTTCCGGCAAAGTGGTTTATCTTTTGCGCAGGCTGCGCAAAGAGGGGCATGTTAAAATGCTCAGCCTGTTCAGACCTGCTGATACAAAATCAGATATAGTAGCCACGTTTTTAGCGCTGCTGGAGCTTCTAAAAAGCGAGCGTGTGACGGTCAGCGGCTCTATTGACAACCCAAATATTATTTTTAAAGATGACGGTGATACGCTTGGATAACAGTGAAATAAAAAGGGCGATAGAGGCGATTTTATTTGCCGGCGGGGACCCGGTTCCGGTAAAGCACATGGCACAGGCGCTTAATATTTCTCAGGAGACGGCCGTTAAAGCTGCGGACGAGCTTGCCGCTGAATACTCGCAGTCAAAGCGCGGCATAGTAATAAAAAGATTAAACGATGCATATCAGATGTGCAGCAGCAAAGAAATGGCGGAATATGTAAGGAATGCGCTGGATATAAAAAAGAACACACCTCTCTCTCAGGCGGCCATGGAGGTATTGGCGGTGATAGCATATAATCAGCCGGTAACTCGTTCTTATATTGAGCAGGTTAGGGGAGTAGACTGCAGCGGTGTAATATCAAGCCTTACTGCAAAGGGGCTTATAGAGGAGAAGGGCCGGCTTGATTTGCCGGGGCGTCCGCTTATGTACGGCACTACCGACAATTTTCTGCGCTGCTTTGATATATCGTCGCTTTCTGAGCTTCCGCGCTCTGAAGAAAATATAAACAGCCAGCAGATTGAATGGGAGCTTAAAGATTAAACTTTTATATATTTTTATTGTTTTGACAATATTGGCTTTATGATTTACAATTAAATCTGAAAAATAATTAAATTTATTTTCTAAATTGATTTGCTTATTAATTTTCAGCCGATACTTTAAGTAAGGAATTTGATTTTAAAAGGGGCGGAAAGGATATGTGGCTGTATATTTTGCTCTTTATATTGCTGCTTCTTGCTTTTCTGCTTATAATGCCTATAAACTTGAAGGCGTCTTATAAAACTACAGGCTTAGTAAGTATCAGATATCTGTTTTTTAAAATACAGCTTTACCCGAAAAAGGACAAAAAAGCTAAAAAGGCTAAGGCAAAGGCGCAAAAAGAAGCTGCAAAAGAGGCGTCTGGTGAGAAACCAAAAGAGAAGCTGTCTGTTAAAATACGCGAGATAAGCGATGGAATTTCTCTTATTGCCGATGCAGCGAAACGGCTTTTGAAGCATATAAAGATTAAGCGGTTTTATCTTAATATTAACATAGGCTCGCCGGACGCTGCTGTGACGGCCATTGAATACGGTGCAGTGAGTGCCGCTTTATATCCTGTGTGCGGATTTATATTTTCGCAGTGCAAGGTCGATAAAAAGCATTTTAACGCAAATATAAACGCACGATATGATTTAGAAGAAAGCAGCGCTGAAATAAAGACGGATATAAGCGTATCGTTGATATCTGCAATAGCCATTGCAATTTTAACGCTTTTTAAATATATTTTAAAAATAATGGACAATAATAAAGAAAATGAAATAATTAAAGGCGGTGCAGTAAAATGAGTGAAAGCAATAATAAAATTCAGGGAATTATGGATACCACAATGGAAAAAATCAAGCAGATGTCCGACGCCGACACAATAATAGGCGAAAAGATAACTATTGGTAATGTAACGGTTATACCCGTTTCAAAGGTATCTTATGGATTTGCCTCTGGCGGTTCGGACTTTGCGATGAAATCAGCACAGCAGCCGCTGTTCGGCGGTGGCGGCGGCGCCGGTATGTCTATATCGCCTGTCGCATTTGTTGTTATAAAAGGCGATGATGTAAAGGTTATGCCGGTAACCTGCGCTTCAAACTCTGCCGACAAAGCTATCAGCCTTGTGCCGGAAATGTTTGACAAAATCACGGCTCTGTTTAAAAAGAACAAACCGGAAACATCTGGTAAAAAGGATAATAAATCTGAAAATGCTGCGGCTGCAGATGATAAAAATGTTGACGTAATGAGCAAAATGGCTCCGGATGAAGAACTGCAGTAAATTTTTGCAGTATGCAGTTTGATTATTATATTTATTTTTCTCGTCTAATTTCTCATATAATCGGGAGAGTGCGTTGCATTGCCGGATAAATGCGATAAAGCTGTATGCTCATGGTGCATGGGAAACCAGCTTTTATACGATTATCACAACAATGAATGGGGAATTCCGCTGCACGACGACAAGCGTCAGTTTGAATATTTAACGCTTGAGGTAATGCAGTGTGGACTAAGCTGGCTGCTCATATTGAAAAAAAGGGAAGCTATACGCGCAGCTTTTGCAGACTTTGATTACAGACGCGTTGCAAAATATACCGAGCAGGATATTTATGCCGCTCTAAATGTGCCAGATATGATAAAATCTATCGGCAAAATAAGGGCGGTTGTAAGTAACGCCAAGATATTTATGCAAATGCAAAGCGAGTTCGGCTCTTTTAGCAAGTGGCTTTGGTCATATACCGATGATAAAACGTATATATACAGAGGGCATCAGCAGCATTTGCCTGCTTCAAACGCTTTATCTGAAGAGATAAGTAAATATTTGCGCAAAAGAGGCATGAAATATCTCGGCCCTGTTACTATTTACTCTCATCTTCAGGCATCAGGACTGATAAACGACCACGAGAATGGCTGCTGGATGTATAAATATATAAACGAAAATTTTCCTGTTTGCATATTAGACGATTAAACGTTTTATATATTTTCGCTGTTATAATTAAAATCTGCTATCTTCTAATTGTTTGTACACAAAATAAAATTTGATAAGCATTAAATCACACCATCTGCTCATATAATTAAAAGTGTCAGGTGGTGTTTGCTTTGTATAAAAACGCTTTAAAAATTATAATATCAGCGTTGTTAGCGGGAATGTTTATGTCGTTAACAGCATATGCGGATATTGGGAATATTTCTGCCGCGAGTGTCATACTCGTAGAGCAGGGCAGCATGCGAGTGCTTTTGGAAAAGAGCGCACATGAGAAAATGTCAATGGCCAGTACAACCAAAATAATGACTACTATATTGCTTATAGAGTCAGGTGATTTAAACCGGCAGCTGACCATAACAAATGAGATGCTGGCCGGAGTCGAAGGCTCATCGGTCGGATTTCGTGCCGGAAATGTTGTGACCTGCGCCGACTTAGCATACGGCATGATGCTGGCCTCCGGAAACGATGCAGCGAATGCCGCTGCCATTTATATGGCCGGCTCGCTGGAAAAATTTGCCGAAATGATGAATGAAAAGGCAGCGCAGATAGGCATGACAGACACGCATTTTGTCACTCCATCCGGCCTTGATGCAGATGATCACTATTCTACCGCCTATGACATGGCGCTACTCGCATCTTATGCAATGGATAATCCTGTATTTGCAGAAATAGCGGCTACAACAGTACACCCTATAACCTGCGGCGATCCTGCTCAGACGGTATACTTTTCCAATCACAACCGTCTGCTTAAAACGTATGAAGGGGCTAAGGGCATAAAAACCGGATTTACAAAAAAGTCGGGCAGGTGCCTTGTCTCGTACGCTGAGAGAAATGGCGTGAAGCTTATAGCCGTTACCCTTAAGGCGCCGGACGATTGGAACGACCATGAAACGCTTTTTGACTACGGATTTAATATCTTAAAACCGCACGAAATTAAAACTGAACTGCCGATTACATCCATCAGTGTGGCTGGCGGCACTCCGGACAATATATCAATAGAAGCACAGCCGGCTACTTTAGCGCTTCTCGACGGCGACGAGGGAAAAATAACCAGCAGCGTTTATTTGCCGAAATTTGTATATGCGCCGGTAACTCAAGGTGATACAATAGGCAGGGTAGACTATTATCTTGACGGGCGACTGACCGGCAGTGCGCCTATTGTAGCATCGCAAGATTCAGCGGGAGAAGCAGCCAGCGAAAAAAGCATTATAGAGAAAATGATTTACTGGTTTTATATGCTGCTATGCTGGTAAAATGTTAATTTATCTGATATAATTTCAAATGGTTTTATTAACAGCCTAAGACAGAGTTTAAATTTATATTTATGACATGCCGGCACAACTGATACAGCACAGACAACGCTGCTGTGAGTATTTTATATAACATATATATCCATGTGTAAATAAATATTTTTCCGCTAGCACAGCAGCTTGGCGGATAATATAACAATATAAAAATTTGCACATGTTATTTTTACGATTATAAATGTCATGCATGTATAATGCAGAAGCGGCATATCTTTTGCCGACTATGCTTTTTTAATTGGAGGTATAAATTGGAGGAAAAAATCAGGCTGCAAAAATACTTGTCAGAACATGCGGTGGCTTCCCGCCGTAAATCTGAGGAGCTTATAATGCAGGGCAGGGTAAAAATAAACGGCCGCACAGCCCACATCGGCGACAAAGTTAATCCACGAAAAGATATAGTTACATTAGACGGCAAAAAGATAAAAAAGTCTCCCGATAAAGTTTACATAATGCTTAACAAGCCGCGTGGATATACTACTACAATGTCGGACGAGCTTGGCAGGAAATGCGTTGCCGATTTGGTCAAGGGTGCAAAAGAAAGATTATATCCGGTCGGACGGCTGGACAGGGATTCAGAAGGCCTTATAATAATGACCAACGACGGGGAGTTTGCAAACAGGGTAATGCATCCGTCCGGCAGCATATATAAAACATACAGGGTTACAGTCGCGCCGCCTGTCTCCGATGAGCAGATAAATGCTCTTATAAACGGCGTAGATATAGACGGGCGCATAACTGCAAAGGCGTATGTTGATATAATAGCCGAGGAGGCCGAACGCGTCGTTATAAAAATAGCAATATGCGAGGGACGCAACCGGCAGATACGCAAAATGTGCGAAGCGGTAGGGCTTACCGTCAAGCGTCTTAAGCGCACGGCGATAGGCGGTCTTAAGCTTGGAATGCTCCCGCCCGGCAAATGGACAAGCTTAGACGAAAAGGAGCTAAGCCTAATCTTTAAAAAGATTGATATCTAAAAACGTTGAGAGAAAAAATGCCAACGAAAAACTCGAAAAGATGCGAAAGCAGTAAATATATTGTTGCGCGGCTATATATTGAGCTTTTATGAAATATCATGCAGCGGCTGCTGTATAATAGGGGCGTATGTTTAATTTTTGCCGATGCTTTTATTTTTATATGTGTAATTCGGTTTATGCCGTTTTATGCTATAATAATGCCATAGATATCGGGAGGAGTGCAGCAATGAATCTGCGAATTATGAGTTATAATATTCAGCATGGCCATTTACATTTATGCGGCGGGATTGACCTTAGTAAAACCTGCGACGTCATACGGAAATATAATCCGGATATTGTGGCACTAAATGAAGTGCGAGGCAGAGGCACGCACAGCGAATACACTGCTCAAGCGGAGTATATGGCGGCAAATTTAGGCTATCACTGCTTTTTCGGACGCTCATTATGCATAGGCGGCAGCAATCCGTACGGCAATGCTGTTCTTTCAAAATATCCGATAGTCGACGCACGCATAATACCTATTCCAAATCCTGTTTCTAAAGCGGTAGAACAGCGTTCAATATCTCGTTGTACTATTGAAATTTTAGATGACGGGCATATAGCTCCATTTGCGGTCTATGTTACACATTTCGGATTAACCGAGCCAGAACATGAGCATGCCGTATCTACTTTATTGACGGTGCTTGGCAGCGAAAGGCTTCCATTTGCGCTTATGGGAGATTTCAATATGATTCCAGAAAATCCGATGCTTGCTCCACTTAACCAAATGCTGCGTGGAACAGACGGCAAGCTGTCCGGGCAGTTGAGTTTCCCCTCCGACAATCCACAAAAGAAACTGGATTATATATTTGTTTCAAATAATATTGAGGTAATCTATGCTGAAATACCGCAAATTGCTGTAAGCGACCATTGCCCAATCTTTGCAGATATACAGCTGTATTTATAAATGGGAAAGCTTTAGTATATACTTATAACTCTTTTACGCTGAAAAATTATATACCGCCTATTATATGAAGCTGGTTTAAAGAATGCAGTAAAAATGAGATGTCATATGGCGAATTATAAAAGATTTCAAAAATCTTCTTGTAAATTTAATCAAGTCATGATATAATGCTATGCGTATATGAAATGGAGGTTCATCTATGTCTGTTTTTGATATAATATTAGGTGTTATTACTGTTATTGCATGCGTTATATTAGTTATATTGGTTTTGATGCAGCAGGGCAAACGCGCAGGCGTCAGCAGTGCAGTTGCCGGCGGTTCTGAGACTTTTATTTCTGGTGCTAAAAGCCGCACTAAGGATGCAACACTGAAAAGGGTTACAAAGTATGTTGCTATTGCTATATTTGTGCTTCTTATTATTGCCAATATATACGCATTTTTCAGATAATATAAAATATTATTTATAAATTTTCTGCCCGAAGCTACTTTTGGGCAGTTTTTTATTTTTACTTAAAAGGCGGCATTGTTTTTACGTTTGATGACAGCTAAACGGAGATAAGGATGAAATGACAGTCCTCTATCTGTCACATCGATGGATAAAGCTGATAAGACTATTCATGATAGTACAAAGTGATAGTGTTGATTTGCCTAATAAAGGTACGTCACAGTATGAGTGGCAAAAATATAATATAAATCTAAAAAAAGAATAAAACAAAATAAAAGAGAAAACAACTTGTGATGTATCAGTTTTAAAGTTAATGAGCACTATAAGCAAAATCGCCGATTTCTATATTCGCAATGAGTGGCACTTAAGCGGGCAAAGCTTCATAATATGTAATAATCATCCTTTATATTTTTTTGTTTCTTAACGAATACCGTTTTAAAGCAATTAGAATTTATGGAGGCCATAATATGAAGATAAAATCTGAGATATGCTTTGGCGTAATAGGCGGAGATTTGCGCCAAGCCTGTCTTGCCGATATTCTCAGCAGCGATGGGTATAACGTTGTAATATCCGGGCTTGAGCAGTGCGAAGAGGTAAACGCGAATATAAAAGCGGAAAGCGTAGAAGCGGTTATAAAGGCGGCGGATGTTATAGTGCTTCCGCTGCCGGCGTCGAGGGATAACACATGCGTAAACGCCCCATTTGCCATTGACACCATATATCTCGACAAAATAGCTTCATTGTCTAAAGCTGGACAGCTTATAACCGGAGGCATTTTAAGCGAAGAATTTATTTCGCGCCTTAAAGAGAGCGGAGCATCAGCAGCAGATTACTACAAGCGCGAAGAGCTCACTATACTGAATTCGATACCCACAGCTGAGGGCGCTTTGGAAATAATACTCCGCGAGAGCAAGCGCACTGTATATAATTCAACTGTATTAATATCAGGCTATGGCCGTATTGGCAGAGTGCTTACTAAAATGTTTATCGGCCTTGGCGCAGATGTATATGTGTCCATGCGCAAGCAGTCCGATAAAGCATGGGTGCTTGCAGAGGGCGCTAAGCCGATATTTATAGATAAGATAAAAGATTTTGCCGATAAGTTTGATACGGTTATAAATACCGTTCCCCATGTATTGTTTGACAGTAAGCTTCTAAAGGCGTTTAGGCCGTCAGCGCTCTTTATAGATTTGGCAAGTCTGCCGGGCGGCATAGATTTTGATGCGGCGAACAAGCTTGGAATAAAGGCAATATCGGCACAGTCGCTGCCGGGAAAATGCGCACCGTTTACCGCCGCGGAATTCGTAAAAGAAACAATATTCAATATAATGGAGGAGCAAATTATACTGTAAACAAATCCTGAAAGGAAGGTATGCATGAGAGCAATTAAAGCAGGATTTGCAATGTGCGGCTCCTTCTGCACCTTTGACAGGGCGATTGAGCAAATGAGGATTTTAAAGGAAAAGGGAGTTGATATAATACCAATAATGTCGGAAAATGCAGCCTTTACCGATACTCGCTTTGGAACAGCAGAGCATTTTAGAAACCTTGTCAGCGATATTACCGGCAAAGACATAATTACCGAGATTAAGTCGGCCGAGCCTATTGGGCCAAAAAAAATGATGGATATACTTATAGTAGCTCCATGCACTGGTAATACTCTGGGCAAAATAGCTATGGGAATAAACGATACCTGTGTCACGATGGCGGTCAAATCGCATCTTAGAAACAGCCGGCCGGTACTTTTAAATGTTTCGACAAACGACGCACTTGGTGCATGCGCCAAAAATATAGGCTTTCTGCTAAACTGTAAAAATATTTACTTTGTACCTATGCGTCAGGACGACCCGGTAAAAAAGCCGCGTTCCATTGTTGCGGATTTTACAAAAATAGAAGAGGCAATGCACTCGGCTCTGGACGGAATACAAATTCAGCCAATTATAACGCAGTAAAATTGCGTGATTATGGCTGATTTATACTGCAGTTTGTCTATAGCAATTTAAACAAGCCATTTTTCATATGAGTGTTTTATATGATGAAGTATTTGTCTCATATCACTATAGCGTTGATAATGTATAAATTTTTTATTATTATGGAGCGGCAATTATGCCGCTCTTTGATTATATTGTGTATCACTAAGCATAATATAACTAAATAACCGATTGTTAACATCTTTTTAATTGAAATTATAAATAGGCTATTGTATAATTATTAAGAATAAATATAAAAAAGGAAGCAGGATTGCATTGATAAGCTATGAAGGCGATAAATGTCCGGTATGTCACGCAATATTATTTGACGATGATGATATAGTAGTATGCCCTGAATGCGGAACGCCATATCATAGGGATTGTTACCAGCTTGCGGGCAAGTGTGTTAATTCCGATAAACACGGCACTAACTGGAGATATGTCAGTGAGTCGGAAAAGCACGCGACAGACAGGACTGCAGAAGATGGATATCAGCAGGGGACGACTGGCACCGGCAAAAAGTGTCCAAATTGCGGCGCTATAAGCTCGTCAGGTACAATATTTTGCCCTTACTGCGGATATCAATTTGGCTCAGCGTATAACCCTGGTCAAGGTCCGATGAACGGCTCTTATGAGTATATGGCGCGGGTCATAGACCCCATGGGCGGAATTGACCCAAGGACTGATATTGACGGCGTTCCGGCTTCGGCTTTGATGCCGTTTGTCGCCGTTAATACTCAGCGTTATATTCCTAAATTTGCAGACATGTCAAGACGCAGAAAAAAAGCCTCTTGGAACTGGGCGTCTTTTTTCCTGCGCGGGTATTGGCTCCTTTACCGTAAGTGCTATAAAGAGGGCATAGTCGCATTAGTGATATCACTGATATCAGTTTTGCTTAACATACCGATGAACAATGTCACAAATAGTATAATAGATACTTTGCCGCAGGGCGCAACATATAGCGACCTTTTTGCGGCAATAGGTGATAATCTTTCGCTTTATACCCCGGGAGTAATAATATGCGCCGTACTCAGTATTGTGCTGAGCTTGGGACTGATGATAATTATGGGTATTTTTGGCGATTATATATACAAAAAGCACTGCGTGAACACCGTCAAAGAGATAACGTCAGGAACGGACAGTCAAAATCAGCATGAGCTCATGGCCAAAAAGGGCGGCGTAAATTTCTTTTTGCCTATAATTGCGTATGGCGTTTTTTATTTTGTCAATATTATAATATCAATTATAATTATATAATTTTGGAGGGTTAAAAACATATGAAGAAAGTAACTAAAGCTATTATACCGGCCGGCGGTTTGGGAACAAGAGTGCTGCCCGCATCAAAAGCTATTCCTAAGGAAATGCTGCAGATTGTGGACAAGCCGGCAATCCAGTATATAGTTGAAGAGGCGGTTGCTGCCGGTATAACCGATATACTTGTTATAACCAACCGCGGAAAGTCTATCATTGAAGATCACTTTGATAAGTCGTTTGAGCTTGAGTGCCTGCTTGAGTCTAAGGGAAAGACAGGTCCACTTGAGGAAATAAAGAAGATATCCGAACTTGCAAATATGTGCTACATAAGGCAAAGGGAAGCGAAGGGATTAGGCCATGCAATTATGTGCGCCAAGACATTTGCCGCGGGTGACCCTGTCGCTGTCCTTTACGGCGACGATGTAATAATCGGCGAGGACCCAGCCATAGGCCAGCTTTGCCGCGCTTATGAAAAATACGGCCGCGGCGTTGTAGGCGTAAAAGAGGTTTCAGAAGAGGCTATTCAGAAGTACAGCTCACTTCAGGTGGAGAATATCGACGGCAATGTTTATAAAGTTACCGATATGATTGAAAAGCCCTCTAAAGATGAAATAATGTCGCTTTTCTCAATACTTGGCAGATGCGTACTTCCGTACGATATATTTGAAATACTTGAAAACACGGCTCCCGGTGCTGGAAACGAAATACAGCTTACCGACGCCATGAAAACGCTCGCACGTAGGGATACGATGGTAGCTGTAGATTTCACCGGCACTCGCTATGACATGGGCAACAAGCTTGGTATTATGCAGGCAAACTGCGAAGTAGCGCTTAAACATCCTGAAATAGGCAAAGATTTTAGAAAATATGTCCTTGAATTAGCTGAGAAAATTAAATAATGTAATACTTTTTCTAATAAATTTACTGTTGTTATTGATTTTATTAAGCAATACATATATAATAAATTATATTTTAATAACAGCAATAAATATATGAATTTTGTATTTTCAGTTTTGTCCGCCCGATGCCTTTATATGGTATTGGGCGGTAAATACAATAAAAAATCGTTTTTTATTTATAATTTATCATTAGAGCAATATATATTTACATTGGGCATAAATCAGTTACACAGGCAAAGAAAATATAATATCAATCTATTCAAAGGCAGGTGTAATAATGAATTACAATGTTACTGAAATTGCTGAAAGGATAAAGGAGCTGCGCAAGATATTATCCTATTCACAGCAGGATATGGCGGATAAAATCGCCATAAGCGTAGACGAATACAATGCTTATGAAAATGCAGAGAAAGATTTTCCCGTATCTTTTCTTTACAGCTGCGCGAATGTATTCGGTGTGGATATAATCGAGCTGCTGACGGGCGAGCATCCACGCCTTAAGGGTTATGAGGTCACAAGAGACGGAATGGGCTTGCCTATAAAGAGGCGTGAAAGCTTTGAATATTATCATTTAGCGCCGCATTTTTCCGAAAAGATAGGTGAACCCTTTTTAGTAACTGCTCCTTACATTTCCGGCAATGAGTATACAGAGCTTCAGACGTCCTCGCACCCCGGTCAGGAAATAGATTATATTTTAAGCGGCAGTTTGCGCGTCTCAATCGACGGAAGGGAAGAAGTCGTAAGTGAAGGCGATTGTATAATGTACGACTCCGGCAAGGCGCACGGAATGGCTGCTGTAGGCGGAAAGGACTGTACATTTTTCGCCGTTATTATGAAAAAGTGAAGTGATACATATGCTTAATTTACATTTGGATTATATTGACGAGACCTTTGATGAGCGAGGCGTAATATCCGGTGTTAAGCTGCATTGTCCGGATAATTATAATTTTGCTTTCGACGTAGTAGACAGAATAGCGGCGCATGACGGCGGTAAAACGGCAATGATGTGGGCCAACGACAAGGGTGAGGAAAGATGCTTTACCTTTGCCGATATGAAAAGATATTCCGACAAGGCCGCCAATTACTTTTTAAGTCTCGGCATAAAAAAGGGCGACAGGGTAATGCTCATTTTAAAGCGCCATTATCAGTTCTGGTATGCGCTTTTGGGGCTGCACAAGATAGGTGCAATAGCGATACCTGCCACAAACCTGCTTACGGCAAAGGACATACTGTACCGCTTTAATTTAGCCGGCGTCAGTGCGATTTTATGCACAAATGAGGGTGATATTTTTGAGCATGCCGAAGCAGCAGCGGAAAAATATCCGGACAGCGTTGTAAAAATAATGGCCCGCGGCACCTTAGGCAGCGATATAAAGCCGGGCTGGAACGATTTTGACGCGGGTGTCGACGCTGCATGCGACAGTCTTGAGCGCTATGACACAAGCAAAAACGATTTGATATTGCTGTATTTTACATCCGGCACAACAGGTCAGCCAAAAATGGTAGTGCACGATGAGACATACAGCTTGGGTCATATTGTAACGGCTAAATATTGGCAGAACGTCTGCCCAGACGGGCTGCATCTGACCTTTTCGGAAACTGGTTGGGCAAAGGCTGTATGGGGTAAAATATACGGTCAGTGGCTCATGGAAGCCGGCATATTTGTTTACGATTTTGACAAATTTACTCCCGTCGACCTGCTTCCGCTGTTTGAGAAGTATAAGGTCACGACTTTCTGCGCACCGCCGACGGTTTTCCGCTTCCTTATTAAAGAGGATTTGACTAAGTTCGATTTATCTTCGCTTAAATATGTCGCCATTGCCGGTGAGGCGCTTAATCCTGAGGTATATAATCAGTTTTTAGCGGCTACGGGCATTAAGCTGATGGAGGGCTTTGGCCAGACGGAAACCACATGTGTTGTAATGAATCCAAAGGGTACTACTCCAAAGCCGGGCTCAATGGGTAAGCCAAACCCGCAGTACGATGTTGATATAGTAGACGAAAACGGCAAGCCGGTTGGTCCGGGCACAGTCGGTGAGATTGTAATAAGAACCGACAAGGGCAAGCCAATAGGGCTTTTCTGCGGCTATTACCGCGATGAGCAGCTTACAAAAAGCGTATGGCACGACGGCCTTTATCATACCGGCGACACGGCGTGGAGAGATGAAGACGGCTTTTTCTGGTATGTCGGCCGCATTGACGATATTATAAAATCTTCCGGATACAGGATAGGCCCGTTTGAGATAGAGAGTGTACTTATGGAGCATCCCGCGGTTTTAGAATGTGCTATTACCGGCGTGCCCGACCCCGTTCGCGGACAGGTGGTAAAGGCCACCATAGTGCTTACCAGCGGATATGAGGGCACTGAAGAGCTTCGAAAAGAGCTGCAAAATTACGTCAAAAAGCAGACGGCGCCGTATAAATATCCGCGCGTGATTGATTTTGTAAGCGAGCTTCCGAAAACTATCAGCGGCAAAATCAAGCGCGTAGATATAAGAAAAGAAACAATGTAATTTATCAACGTGCTGTTTTTACAGGATAACGGCGAAACTGTAATCAGGACCGACAAGAGTAAATCAATTAGGCTTTTCTGCGGCTGTTGTCGTGATGAGCGGATTATCAAAACTATGGCTACGCTTTATCACAACGGCGGCACAATATTAAAACAGTGTTTGACATACTTATCGGTGTGTTAGTACCGCGCTGAAACGGCTGTCAGAGACAAAGGGCTTTTAAAAATATCATTTCAACTTGATAAATAGCTTTATGTAACGAAAAAAGGCTGATGTTTTACATCAGCCTTTAAAATTTATATTTGTAAAAAAGTCTCATAAAGGTAAAAATATAAAACAGCATGCTATGGTCGATTGAGCAAATAGGTGCTTATCTATTTAACCTATTTGACCGTTATGGTATGTAATGCAATATTTTCTCACTGCCTCTAAAAATAGTCTAATACGCATTAATTATTGCGCTCCATACGCTCCAACGCTTCGGCGGCGGAATCGACCAAATGTTTAAGTTCCGCGCAATTGGGAGGAAAGGCAGCAGAGAGCTTAAGCGAAATTGGTTATCACTGCGCCAGTGCAGATAATAAATTAAATCATATCTTTAACAGCGCCGGAAATACCATCTATTATCTCATCCTTAGATGCAGTATAAAGCAGGAGTGTCGAAGAATATATAAAGGCGGAATTTTTTATAAATCTCTCTTTTATCATTTCTGCCTGAAGCTTATCCGGCACGGCTATAACGCTGCGCATCATAAGATGACCGCGGTCTTTAACCTCACATATTATGTCAAACCCATTTTCACTTTCACAAATAACAGCGCTGTTGTCCTTGCAGTTTTGATATATACGCGCCGCCTGCATAGCGCTGTGCACCGCCTTGTCGCGCACGGAAATTGGAAGCGCCGTATCGAGCTCAGATACTATCCTTTCTCCGCTTTCGCTAAGGCTGTACAGTTCATCCTTTTCATATATATGTCCAAGGTTGTTAAGCTCATTAACCGCCTGCAGTGTCTCAAAATAATTTACCAGTCCGTCGGCTGAAAGTATATCGGCTATCTGCTTGCCGGTAAGGCCTAAATCTACGCATTTTATCATATAGCAAATGAGTATTTTTATCTGATTTTTATCGGTAAGTCCTCCGGGCTCTATACCGGAAGAAAATGCATTATTATTCATATAATTCCTCCTCTAAATATTTTACACTTTGTTGTGCTGCACGTCAATAGTCATGGCAAATATCGTCGTATATGCTCAAAAAGCTATTGTTGACTTTAGGACAATAAATATTTATAATTATTTAGTATGGATTACTATTTTTTGGCATCAAATTTATGAAACAGGGTGTGTATTTTGGGTATAAATTTTCTCTCATTTGGCAGCGCGCTTCCTGAGGGCGTAGTTACCAACGACGACCTCAGTCATATGGTTGAAACAAACGATGAATGGATATATACGCGCACCGGCATAAAGCAGCGCCATGTTGCAATTAATGAGACTACCGTTTCGCTTGGGACTTATGCGGCAGAGAAAGCTATAAGCAAAGCCGGCATAGATAAAAATGAAATAGATTTGGTGGTATGCGCCACCATAACTCCGGACACAAGCTTTCCGTCTACGGCCGGCATGGTTCGGCAGAAGATAGGGCTTAGAGATATTCCGGCACTTGATGTCTGCGGCGTGGCATGCGCGGGATTTATATATGCTGCTTCCGTTGCGCAGGGATTAATGGCGACAGGCGGTTATAAAACAGCACTCGTTCTGGGCGCCGAGACGCTCAGCAAAATAACCGACTGGTCCGACCGCTCCAGCTGCATTCTTTTCGGCGACGGCGCCGGCGCAGCAATACTTCGCAGCGGCGATGGAAATGGGATTATAACATATAACTTAGACGGCATAAACGACGTAGACGAATATCTAATATGCCGATATCCTGCAAGCGACAGTCCATTTTACAAGGGCGAACAGGTAGACTATACAAAAATGAAAATGAACGGAAATAAGGTTTTCACTTTTGGCATTAATTCCGTTATAGGCGGAGTAACAGAGATGCTTTCACGCTCTGGACTTACGGCCGACGATATAAAATGGATTGTACCACATCAGGCGAATTACAGAATAATATCCTCTGCGGCGCATAGGCTGAATATTCCGGTGGAAAAGTTCTATGTAAATATAGACCACGTCGGCAATACATCATCGGCCAGCATACCCATTGCTTTAGATGAGATGACCGACCAAGGCTTAGTCCAGAAAGGCGATAAAATAATATTGGTCGGCTTTGGCGGCGGACTTGCCGCCGGCTCAATGCTTATTGAGCTATAGTCAGACGTGCTTGCGATGCGTATGCGTCGTAAATTTCTGATTGAATGTTTATAGACGTTTGGCGCTAATAAAAATCTTGGCCAAGTTTTGCTCAGATTACTTAACGGATATAAATTGGTCCAATAAAAATTATTACTATATTTATAATGGAGTGTTAATATGAAAATAGCGGCGGTATTTTCCGGGCAGGGAGCTCAGAAAGCCGGTATGGGAAAATCCTTTTATGAAAGCAGCAAGGCGGCAAAGGACATACTTGACAGTATTCCTTCGCGTATGCTTGAATACTGCTTTGACGGTAGTGATGAAGAGCTGAGCCGCACAGAAATAACACAGCCATGTCTGTATGCGGTATCCTGCGCAGGCGCTGCGGCGCTGAACGAAGCTTTTGCGAAAAACGGCCTTGAAATATCTATGGCGGCGGGATTTAGCCTTGGTGAATATTCCGCGTTGTGCTTCGGCGGCGTTTTTAGCTTTAGCGACGGCTTTGAAATAGTTTCCAACAGAGGCCGCTGGATGGCAGAGGCCGCCGGAGACGGAAAATCAGGTATGGCGGCGGTTATAGGCACTATTGATAAAATAAACGAAGCGGTAGACTATGCCTCGGACGCAGGTATGATACTGCCGGTAAATTATAATTCGCCTAAGCAGACTGTTGTTGCCGGCGAGAACGCCGCTCTTGCAAAATTCACCGAAAAGGCTTCGGAAATGGGGCTGAGAGTTGTCCCGCTGAGCGTAAGCGGCGCTTTTCACAGTCCGCTTATGTCGGGTGCGGCGGATAAGCTTAAGGACTTGCTTTCTAAATATCAGCTTAACAGTCCGCGCATTCCTATATATTCAAACGTCACGGCAAAGCCGTTTGAAAAAGATGATCTTGCCGAGCAGATAAGCCGGCAGACAAAAAGCCCTGTTAAATGGGAAGAAACGGTGCGCAATATGATAAACGACGGCGCGGGTATCTTTATTGAAATAGGCGCCGGTTCAACGCTGTGCGGCCTTATAAGGCGCATAGATAAAAGCGTCACTACTTACTGTGCCGAGAATATGGAAGGCCTTAAAGAGGCCGTAGCGGCTATAACAGCGCAATCTTAACAAAAATCCGGATTATCAATTCCGGTATGAGTGAAAACAGCAGCCATGCAGACGTAGGAAGAACAGATAAATTTCTCTTTGCAGGAGACGCTGATGCACCATATTTAAAGCTTGTGTAGGATACAGATATCAGCCTGCAGTGCTGTAATGAAATTGCAGATATGACGGCAGATATCCGGCGGCCGGCGCAGGGGCTCATGCTGATAGATGTAAATACGTCAGATAATTAAAGATATGTTGGAGGTTTATATATGGACATAAATCTTACAGGTAAAACGGCCGTAATAACCGGCGGACTTAAGGGTATAGGCGCAGCTATTGCCGAAGAATTTGCAAAAAGCGGCGCCAATATAGCTGTAATATCCCGCACTGTTACGGAGGAAAAAAAGAGCGAGCTAAATGAGTTTTATTCAGGTCTTGGCGCAAAGGCCGAGTTTTATGAGTGCGATGTTGCAGACTATGAAAAATGCGAGAAAACAGTAGAGACAATAATCTCCGACTTCGGCGGCATAGACATACTTGTAAACAACGCCGGCATAACGCGCGACGGACTATTTGTAAAGATGGACAGCGATGCCTTTAACAATGTTATTTCGACTAATCTTACGGGTACGTTTAACATGTCGCGGCATGTCGGGCGCTATATGTTCCGCAAAAAGAGCGGCTGCATAATAAATCTTTCGTCGGTGGTAGGAATATACGGCAATGCAGGACAGGCGAATTACAGCGCTTCAAAGGCAGGCATAATCGGCTTTACAAAATCGCTCGCAAAGGAGCTTGGGCCTAGAGGCATAAGAGTAAACGCCATTGCTCCGGGATTTATAGAGACGGATATGACAGGCGTTCTAAGTGATGAGCTTAAGGCACAGATGCTTCAGCGTATATCCCTTAAACGATTTGGCCAGACAAAGGAAGTAGCGGATTTAGCTCTCTTTCTCGCGTCGGAGCATGCGTCTTATATATCCGGTCAGGTAATAGAAATTGACGGCTGCATGAGCGTATAAAATTTAAGCAACGGCAAATTTGTACATTGTCAGCGCAGCCGCCGGCCGCATTTACCGGCTGTATGTAATTTATGCTGCTGCGCTGTTATCGGCTTTAGCCGTATAAAATCTTTTTTAGGAGAGGACTTATGAAAAAGCGTGTAGTTGTAACGGGTATGGGTGCTGTAACTCCTGTGGGCAATAATGTAGAGAAAATGTGGGAAAGCATAAAGGCGGGCAAAAACGGCATAGATTATATAACGCTGTTTGACACTGCTGAGCACAAGGCCAAAGTAGCGGCAGAGGTTAAGGATTTTGACCCGACCGAATATATTGAAAAAAAGGAGCTGCGCCGGCTGGACAGGTTTTGCCATTTTGGCATTGCTGCAGCGGTACAGGCCTATAATCAGAGCGGACTGGAAAGCTCCGGCATAGCGAAAGAGGAGATAGCTGTAATAACCGGCTCCGGCATAGGCGGCATGACGACGTGGGAGTCTGAGCATATAAAGCTTATGGAGAGAGGACCGTCTAAAGTATCTCCGTTTATGATTCCGATGATAATACCAAACATACTTGCGGGAAATATATCAATAAGGTTCGGCGTAAAGGGGCTTAGCCACTGCGTTGTAACAGCCTGCGCCTCAGGCACAGACGCTATAGGCGAGGCTTATAACCTCATTTGCGCATCAAAGGCAAAAGCGGTAATTACCGGAGGTGCCGAGGCGGTTATTACTCCTTTTGCACTGGCTGGATTTTCCAACATGATGGCGCTTTCCACCCGCAACGACCCAAACAACAGCTCTACTCCGTTTGACAAAGACCGCGACGGCTTTGTAATGGGAGAAGGCGCTGGCATGCTTATACTTGAGGATTATGAAACGGCTAAAGCGCGCGGCGCGAAGATTTACGGCGAAATTGTAGGTTACGGCGCCACCTGCGACGCTTATCATATAACTTCACCGGCCCCAGACGGCAGCGGCGCCGCCGAGGCGATGCGCCAAACGCTTAAAGAGGCGGGAATTGCTCCGTCAGAGGTGTCATATATAAATGCGCACGGCACCAGCACACCGCCTAATGATAAATTAGAAACGATAGCCATAAAGGCGGTATTCGGCGATGATGCTTACAATATACCTGTTTCGTCGACGAAATCTATGACAGGCCATATGCTCGGCGCCGCAGGTGCGGTGGAATCGATAATATGCATAAAAGCGCTGGAGGAGGGCTTCATACCACCTACAATAAACCTAAAAAATCCGGACGAAGGTCTTGATTTAGACTATGTTCCCGGCAAGGGTAGAGAGCAGGAGCTTAAATATGCTATTTCCAACTCTTTAGGCTTTGGTGGGCACAACGCTACACTTGCATTTAAACGTTTTGAGGATTAAGGAGGAGGCTTTATGGATATAAATGTAATAAAAGAGCTAATAGCTGTTGCCAAGGCAAACGGCGTGTCGGCGCTTGAGGTGGAGGAAAACGGCTTTAAGGTGCGTGTGGAAAATGGAATTATATCCTCCTCTGCACCGATATCTCAGCCCGTTCAGTATGCCGCTACAGAGACAGCGGCGACATTGGCCCAGCCGGCAGCTCAGGTAAGTACTCCTGCGCAGGAAGCTGCCGCGGCAGATGACAGCGCCAGCTATGATTATGTAAAATCGCCGATGGTTGGTATATTCAATTCTCTTAAAAAGCTTGGCAGGACGGAGATAAAGCCGGGCGATAAAATAGCTCCCGACACAGTCATATGCGCCATAGAGGCAATGAAGATGATGTGCGACATTGAAGCAGAGGTTTCCGGCGAATTAGTTGAATTTATGTGCAATGACGGCGACCAGGTGGAGTTTGGCCAGCTTATTGCTAAAGTGAAGAAATAGCAGCAGTATTTTTTATATTGCAGTATGTAAACTCACGCAGCCGGCGCTTATTACTTACATGATGTGCCGGTGCGCATATATACCAATTCATCGTTTGTCTAAGCCTATATGGCTGACGTCGTCGTTGGCAGCCGCTAAACCGATGTATAGATACCATTATAAAGCGGTGTTTGCTTAGTCAAATAATATGGATGCTGAGTTGACAAATAAGCAAAGTAAAGTGTGAATTTTATTACGGAGTATAAAGTATAAAGAGGTGTTATAAATGCTTAACCGTGAGCAGATTATGGAGCTCATTCCTCATCGCGATCCATTTTTGCTGGTCGATGAGATTATAGAGTTTGAACCGGGCAAACGCGCCGTCGGGCTAAAGCACGTCAGAGAGGACGAATATTATTTTAAAGGGCATTTCCCGCAGAAAAAGGTAATGCCGGGTGTATTAATGATAGAGGCGCTCTCTCAGGTAGGTGCCGCAGCGGTGCTTGCGCTGCCTCAGTTCAAAGGCAAAATAGGATTTTTGGGCGGTGTTAAGGAAGCCAAGTTCCGCCATATGGTAGTACCGGGCGATACACTTCGTCTAGAAGTGGAGCTTGTAAAAATGAAGAGCAGGGTAGGGGTTGGTGCCTGCAAGGCTACCGTAAACGGTGAGCTGGCATGTTCCTGCGAGGTTACGTTTATTATAGGCGATTAATCCTCAGGTTTTAGCGGCGGACATGCGCTGTTTGAAGCTTTCGTGTAACTAAAAATTATGTATGTGTATATCTGCCACAACTTGATATGATATACAATAAGTAATTGCAAGGGAACAGCTGGTAATGTGTCTTTGCATAGTTTTTCTATATGTTTCACTATTATCGGCTGGAACACAGGTAACGTCTTAGAAAAATGTTATCGACGGCAAGTTCTTGGTAAATTTGCAGAAATATTGATATACGGCGGTGCTGTATGCTATAGCTTTGTCGTACAGCAGACAATGTTTTTAATATTTCTATTTTGATGAACTGCTAAAAGCATCAATTTAAGCCGTGTGTTCACCATGCATATTAATGATAAATTTTTCTGTTATAATATATTCGCCGTATGTGCGGCGGAGGAGTTGTAAGATAAATGTTCAAAAAGATACTTATAGCCAATCGCGGCGAAATAGCTGTAAGGATAATACGCGCCTGCAAGGAAATGGATATTTCCACCGTTGCGATAGTGTCGGAAGCAGACAGGGACAGTCTGCACGCATATCTTGCCGATGAGGTAGTATGCGTCGGCGACAATCGTCCTGCCGACAGCTATCTCAATATACAAAATATAATGGCGGCAGCTTATAACAAGGGTGTTGACGCGGTACATCCCGGCTTTGGCTTTTTGTCGGAGAGCGCCGAATTTGCGGAGATTTGCGAGCGAAGCGGCATAAAATTCATAGGTCCTGACGCTAAAAGCATAAAGCTGCTTGGCGATAAGTCGGAAGCAAAACGTACGATGAAGAAAAACGGTGTACCGACAATTCCTGGCTCTGACGGTGAATTAGAGTCGTTTGAAGCGGCAAAAGCGCTGGCGCAAGAAATTGGATTTCCGCTGCTTATAAAAGCTTCTGCAGGCGGCGGCGGCCGCGGCATGCGCGTGGCAGAGTCGATGGACGACTTGGAGCGCGCCTATAAAGAAGCATCAGACGAGGCTAAGGCGTATTTCGGCAACGGCGGCGTATATATGGAAAAGCTTCTCACCAACACCAAGCATATTGAGTTTCAAATACTTGCTGACGAAATGGGAAATGTTATACACCTGTTTGAAAGGGATTGCTCGATGCAACGCCGCAAGCAGAAAGTAATTGAGGAAACTCCGTGCGTTGTGCTTTCCGAAGAAACGCGGCAGAAAATGGGCGAAGCGGCAGTTCGCGCAGCAAAATCCTGCGGTTACAGCAATGCTGGCACGGTTGAGTTTTTGCTGGACGGCGACGGCAATTTCTACTTTATGGAGATGAACACCCGCATACAGGTAGAGCATCCAATAACAGAAATGGTGACGGGTATAGACATAGTAAAAAAGCAGATTGAAATAGCGGCGGGACAGCCTCTTAATATTAAGCAGAGCGATGTACAAATGCGCGGCCATTCTATTGAATGCCGTATAAACGCTGAGGACCCCGAAAAAGGCTTCAGGCCGACGTTTGGCAGAGTGCATCAGTTGTTTATTCCCGGCGGCAACGGCGTCAGGTTTGACACGCAGCTTTATCAGGATTACGAGCTGCCGGTATATTACGACTCGATGGTGGGCAAGCTTATAGTTTTAGCGCCGACGAGGGACGACGCAATTGCCAAGATGAAAGCCGCGCTTTCTGAAATGATAATAGACGGAATAAAAACCAATGTGCTGTTTCAGTACGATTTAATTAACAGCGACGCCTTTAAATCCGGCAAATATACGACTGATACGATAGAGCAGTTAATGAGCAGCAAGGTTGAATAAATATCAGCTGCGTTTTAAAATAAATATATAAATTTGATTTTTATTTAGCGTTGACAAAAATCTACGCACAATATAAAATCAGTTTAATTAAAGATACAAAACCGGCTACAGCCAAATGATAGAGGGTCTGCAAATGCAAATAAAAGATTTATTTATCAAAAATAAAGAGGAGTTCAAATCCGGCAACAAGGTCACAGAAGAAACGCTGCGCCCTGAAATAGACGACAGGATATGGGCGAAATGCAACGGTTGCAACAAGGCACTTTATGAGAAGATGCTGATGAACAATTTAAAGGTATGTCCGCTCTGCTCATATCATTTTCGTCTGACGCCTAAAGAGCGGGTTGACTTTACCTTTGACGAGGGCACATTTACTGAGTTCGATTATGACGACATTGAAACGGTAAATCCATTGGATTTTCCCGGTTATAGGGAGAAGATAGAGGCCAATCGCAAGGCGACAGGTTGCAAAGACGCGGTAATGTGCGGGATTGGCGAAATAGGCGGATATAAAACAGCGGCCTGCATTATGAACAGCTTTTTCATAATGGGCTCTATGGGATATTATGTAGGCGAGGCTATAACCCGCACCATAGAATATGCCACCAAGAACAAGCTGCCTATAGTAATATTCACAACCTCCGGCGGCGCGAGAATGCAGGAGGGCATTGTTTCTTTGATGCAGATGGCCAAAATCAGCGGTGCGCTTGAAAAGCACTCGCAGAAAGGCCTGCTTTATATAACTGTAATAACCAACCCGACGACCGGCGGCGTAACGGCGAGCTTTGCAAGCCTCGGCGATATAATAATAGCCGAAAAGGGTGCGCTTATAGGCTTTGCCGGCAAAAGGGTAATAGAGCAAACAATAAAGCAAAAGCTGCCTAAGGACTTTCAAACGGCGGAATTTGCATGTGAGCACGGCTTTGTTGACTTAATAAGCGAGCGCAAGGATTTAAAAGAGAACATCCGCAAAATACTTATGATGCACAAAACGGAGGGGACAAAATGAGCAAAACGGCATGGGAAAAGATAAAAATTGCCAGGATGATGAACCGTCCCACAGCGGAGTATTACATAAATAAGATTTTTACCGATTTTATGGAGCTTCACGGCGACAGAAACTATGCCGACGACGCTGCTGTAATCGGCGGCATAGCCATGTATAAAGGTATGCCCGTAACGGTAATTGGCGAGGAAAAGGGCACAGACGTAAAAGATAAGGCTCGGCGCAATTTTGGCTCTCCGCACCCGGAAGGGTACAGAAAAGCGCTGCGGCTTATGAAGCAGGCGGAAAAATTCGGCCGGCCGATAATCAATTTTGTAGATACGCAGGGCGCATATTGCGGCATGGGTGCTGAAGAGCGCGGTCAGGGCGAGGCTATAGCCAAAAACTTGGAAGAAATGATGGCGCTTAAGGTTCCTGTGATAAGCGTATTTATAGGCGAAGGCGGCAGCGGCGGCGCGCTGGCGCTGGCGGTTGCCGATCGTATTGCAATGCTGGAAAATGCCGTTTACTCCATACTTTCACCGGAGGGCTTTGCGGCGATATTGTGGAAAGACGCACAAAAGGCGGAGCAGGCCGCCGACGTCATGAAAATAACTGCCGACGAGCTTTTAAAGCTTGATATTATTGAAGAAATTATTCCCGAACCGGAAGAAGGCGCTCAGGTTGACCCCGACTCTGTTGCCAATTCAATAGATGACTTTATCTCACGCAGTCTCGACATTCTTTCTCAAATACCGGCAAATAAGCTGCCAGATTACAGATATAAACGTTTCCGCAGATTATAAATTATTTGTGGCATAACTTAACGTCATATTTAAAAGGCAAATGGAAAAATTCTAATGTACATAAAATAAGTATTGAAAATAAATATAATTATAAGTGAGGGATAGCTATGCCGTTAAAAGTTGGGCTTTTTAACGACTCGTTTCCGCCGACAATAGACGGCGTGGCAAATACAGTTAAAAATTATGCCGAAGTGCTTTCAGATATGGGATGCGACGTCACAGTTGTAACGCCTAAATATCCACATGTAACTGATAATTATAATTTTAACGTATACCGCTATTTTTCAATTAATCTTAATAAAAGCATTGGCTATCGTGCAGGAATTCCTACTCCGGTATCGATGGGGAAAATATTATCGAAAAAGCTTGATATTCTGCATGTGCATTCGCCATTTGTATCATCTCTTATGGCCAAATCGGTATCGATAAAACCCCATCGCCCACCTACTGTTTTTACCTATCATACCAAATTTGACGTTGATATAGACGCTCGGGTCAAAAATCGGCCTATTCGCAAAATCGCCAGAAAAATTGTTCTGGCCAATATCAATATGGCAGATGAGGTTTGGGTAGTCACTGAAACGGCCGCCGAAAGCCTTAGAGGACTAGGTTATAAAGGCGAATATATTGTAATGGAAAACGGCACCGATTTTCCAAAAGGAAAGCTGGGAAAAGACGATACAGACGCTTTAAATAAATTGTACAATATACCTGAAAATGAGCTTATGTTTTTGTTTGTAGGCCGCATGCAATGGTATAAAAATATAAAGCTCATTATTGATTCTTTAAAAGAAGTTAAAAATGCAGGCATATCTTTTAAGGTTTATTTTGTGGGCGATGGAAACGACAAAAGTGATATTGAAAGATATATTAAAGAGATAAATATGGATGACTGTGCTTTCTGTCTTGGTGCAATTTATGATCGCAAGCTTGTAAGGACATTTTTCAGCAGGGCAGATTTATTTCTTTTCCCTTCTGTGTATGATACATCCGGCTTAGTGGTAAAGGAAGCTGCGGCTTGCGCGTGTCCGAGCTTGCTTATAGAAGGCTCCGCCGCTGCTGAAGGTGTTGAGGATGGATTTTCGGGATTTTTAGCCAGCGAAACCGTAGAATCCTGCGCAAATACAATTATATCTGCTGTTAAAGCAGAAAAGTTAACCGAGATTGGAAATAATGCACTTAATCATGTTTATCTTTCGTGGAACGACGCTGTCGGAAAAGCCTATGAAAGATATGAAAAGATAATTGAAGCATGGCCTAAGCGCCGGTAGTAAATTTATATAAACGTAAAAAACGGTCCGTATTATTTGTGCGGACCGTTTTTTACTAAAATTGAATAAAAATCCTTGCCAAATAGTCATCGTAGGCTATAATCGATATGTTTTGGCCACTGCTTATTTGACTTATAAAACAAAATTAATCTTATTTATTTCAAGAACATTTTACATGAGAATTATAAAATCAAGCAAGTATTATGTGCATTTTTTTACTTTATTAATTGTAAAGTATGATATATAATATTAACTGGAATTTTATATTATAATTAGAAATAAAAAGCCGAACGGCGGAATGGGTGATAAGCTTTGAAAGGAACATTTACTGTATCGCTAAAGCGAATTATAGACAGCTTTAATCTTGAAGCGCTTTATCTTCCAAAGGACAGCTCTGAGATTTACATATCATCATCAGCTGTAAATCGGCCAGGACTTGAGCTTGGAGGATTTTTTGAGCATTATAACAAAAATCGCATTCAAATACTCGGACGGTCTGAAACCTCATATATATCTCATTTTGACAGCGATGAGAGGTCTGACAGGATATGCAAGCTGCTTCAACCAGGTCCTCCGGCGGTTATTATATCAAGAGGCATTGAGCCGGAAAGCGAGCTGAGCGACGCCGTAAGAAAATACGGTGTGCCGCTGCTTCGTACAAATGATGAGACGTCAGCGTTTATGTCTGACCTCATATCTTTTCTTAATGTACAGTTAGCACCAAGGGTGACCCGTCATGGCGTTTTCGTAGAAGTTTACGGCGAGGGTATACTTTTGCTTGGCGAGAGCGGAGTCGGTAAGAGTGAAACGGCAATAGAGCTGATTAAACGCGGCCATAGGCTTGTTGCGGATGATGCAGTGGAAATAAGAAAGGTATCCTCAAAAACGCTTGTTGGCTCGGCGCCGGATAAAATTCGGCATTTTATTGAATTACGCGGCATAGGTATAATAAACGCCAGAAGGATTTTTGGCATGGGCTCGGTAAAGCTTACAGAAAAAATAGATTTAATAATAAATCTTGAGCAGTGGGACCCTAATAAAATATATGATAGAATGGGAATAGAGAGCGAAACAACAGAAATATTGGGAAATCATATACCGTCAATAACGATACCCGTTAAGCCGGGCCGCAACCTTGCAATTATAATCGAAGTGGCGGCTATGAATAATCGTCAGAAAAAGATGGGCTTTAACGCGGCAAAAGAATTGCTTAAAGGGTTGGGCATGTACTCCGAAGCGGAAGAAGAAAACCAGCCGGCGGATGAATTTTCTGCTTATGAGTAATAATGCTATTATAATTTCAGACGATAAATTTATTATAAAGCATGCAAAAATATACATTAGTAAATCAAGCCGTAGATGTAGATATAGATATTATTAGCTTGCTAAGCTCGAAAGGCGGGAAATATGTATAATATAGGAATTGATTTAGGCGGAACAAAAATGGCCGCAGGCGTAGTTGATGATGATTATAAAATAATAGGTAAAACATCTCGTCCTACATTAGGCATGCGTCCAGACTATGAAATAGTAGAAGACATGGTGAAATTGTATTATGAATCAGTTGCAGCATCTGGACTTGATGAAGCTGAAATACAGTCAGTAGGCATCGGATGTCCTGGCGCTGTTAATGTTGAAAGCGGTATTTTAGAGGGAACAAATAATCTCAATTTCCATATGTACCCAATAAAAGATGAATTAAGCAAGCGTCTTAAAAAAGAAGTGTACATAGAAAACGACGCCAACGCCGCGGCATATGGCGAGTTTTTGGCCGGCGCTGGACGCGGCAAGACAGATTTTATTGTCATTACTTTAGGAACCGGCGTTGGCAGCGGAATTATAATTAACGGTAAAATCTACAGCGGTCATAACTACGACGGCGCTGAGCTTGGACATATGGTAATAAATATAGACGGCGAGCCGTGTAACTGCGGCCGTTACGGCTGCTGGGAAGCGTATGCTTCCGCCACTGCCCTTATAAGACAGACTAAGGAAGCAATGAGCCGCAATCCGGAATCCGCCATGTGGGACATAGTTGAGGGAAACATCACAAATGTAAACGGCAAAACGGCTTTTGACGCCATGCGCATAAACGATGAGGCTGGAAAAGAGGTCGTGCGCAAATATCTGCGCTATGTCGGCTGCGGAATAGTTAACGTTATAAATATATTCCAACCTGAAGTTGTATGTATAGGCGGAGGAATATCAAAAGAGGGAGACACCATACTAAAACCGATACATGCTCAGGTAAGGGCGGAGCGCTACAGTATGTATGCCCAAAAGCAGACAAAACTTAAGATAGCGGAGCTTGGCAACGACGCTGGAATTATAGGCGCCGCTGAGCTTTACAGATTATATGGTAAAAATTAGCCTTTAATAATATATCAAAGCTATAGCTTTGTATTATAACATTTTTAAAAGCGACAATGATATTTTAAGGAATTTTGCCGCTATCTATTTTTTCTGTAAACATTATAAATCTTCTATTCATGGTATAAATTTATATAAATGTAAATATTATTAATAGAATTTATAATGCTATAATGGATGAAAATCTTTCAAATGATTAACATGCAAAATGATATAGGAGCGATTAATGGAACAAAGCGATAAATACAGCGAGCTAAAATTACAGCTTGCAGCTATAGGCTGCGATTTTAAAGAAAATGAGCCTATGTGCAATCATACCAGCTTTCACATAGGAGGTCCGGCAGATATTTTTATAATGCCAGACTCAGAAGATTCGCTCATTAAAGCGCTGAATATATGCAAAGAGCTTCAAATACCTATAACGGTGGTTGGCAGCGGTACAAACATGCTGGTGTCTGATTTAGGCATTGAAGGGGCAGTTATATCAACTCAGGGACTGAAAGGCATTTCTGTATCTGAAAACGGAAAAATGACGGCCGGCGCCGGAGTAAAAATAATGTCACTGAGCAAGGCAGCTGCCGAGCATTCGCTTACAGGGCTCGAGTTTGCGTGGGGAATACCGGGAAGCGTTGGCGGCGCCGTATATATGAATGCCGGCTGCTACGGCAGCGAAATGAAAGATATATTAATCTCCTGTCGCCATATATCAGTGAGCGGACACACTGGAGAATATACTAAACAAGAACTTAAAATGGGTTATAGAAAAAGCGCCTATACCGACAGTGGGCTTATAATATTATCTGCGACGGTAGCGCTAAAACCCGGCAACAAAGTAGATATAACAGCAAAAATGGAAGAGCTTATGCAGAAAAGGCTCTCAAAGCAACCTTATTATATGCCAAGTGCCGGCAGTACATTTAAGCGTCCTGAGGGAAATTTTGCAGGTTCACTTATAGAGAGCTGCGGACTCAAGGGCACAGCTATTGGCGGCGCACAGGTGAGTGATAAGCATGCGGGTTTTATTGTCAATGCTGGCGGTGCCTCTTGTGACGACGTGCTGCGTCTGATTTCAAAAATAAAAAATACAGTTTATAAGTCAACCGGAATTATGCTTGAATGCGAAATTAAAATTGTCGGCCGTACTTCGGCGTAAGCGTCATTCATACGAATGTACGCCATGGAATTTTCTAGCATGATTATTGCCGTGGACATAATTTGCGGACAAGTAATTGCAGTTAATTCGGAATTATCTGCTTAATATATTAATCTCTAATGATATAAAGGACATAAAAGCATGAAAGAGTATTTTTCACATAGTGTAAAAAAAGAGCTTATGTCGGTACCGAAAAAAAATTGCTGCCAATTTGCCGAATGCTACGGCATGCTTATCTGTGCTTCTGCCTTTTCGGGTATGGCAATGTCTCTATACACTGAAAGCGGTGAAATTGCTGAAAAATACTGTGATTCCATAAAAAGTATATGCAGTATACAATGTGCTCTTTATCCGCCTCAGTCACAAAATGGCGGACTGTATTTATGCATCATTGAAAACGCTAAAGACAAAGCTCTGGTTTTAGAGCGATTTTCTCATAAATTAAACGATGTAAGCACAAGAATTAACTACGCAAATTTTGAGAATGAGTGCTGTTACGCAGCGTTTCTCCGAGGGGCGTTTTTAGTTTGCGGAAGTATATCAGACCCGCAAAAAAATTATCGGCTTGAGTTTAGCATACAGCATAAAAATCTTGCTTCCGACATGGTCAGGGTATTATTTGAGGTAGATATTAACGCGAATATTGCAGCACGCGGAAACGGATATGCGGTATATATAAATGAAAGCGAGCAAATAGAAGACTTGCTCACTATGATGGGTGCTCAGAACTCCACACTGCAAATAATGAATGTTAAAATATATAAAGATATACGTAACAAGGCAAACAGGCTTACTAATTGTGAAACGGCGAACATTTCAAAGACTGCCGATGCCGCAGCAAGACAAATACATGCTATAAAACGTCTTAATGATAAAGGCCAACTTGACATCTTGCCTGAGTCTCTTAAGACTGTGGCAAAATTAAGAATGAATCATCCTGATATGTCGCTTAATGAGCTGTGTAATTTATGCGGAACAAGCAAATCTGGCCTAAGCCGCTGTTTAAATAAGCTTATAGAAATATCAAAAATGGTTTGAAAGCTATATGTGATGCAGATGCGGCGTCAATAATACGCCGATATTATTTTTTGTGCTTGGCAATTTGCTGTAGCATCAACTGTTAAAACAGCAAATTGCTATAATTTTGTAGCAATTCTATTGCAAAAAAGCAGCATTTATGCTGATAATAAAAAAGAGGAAATCTGGAGTCCCTATGAGTTTTGTTCATTTACACCTTCATACCGAATACAGTCTTTTAGACGGCGTATGCCGCATGGAGCCTCTTATGAAGTCTGTGCTTGATAGAGGGCAAACTGCCGTTGCAATAACTGACCATGGTGCTATGTACGGGGTAATAGACTTTTACGACGCTGCTAAAAAATACGGCGTAAAGCCTATAATCGGCTGCGAGGTGTATGTGGCCGCCCGCACAAGGTTCGACAGGGAAGCAAAAGTGGACAGCGAGCATAATCATCTTGTGCTGCTGTGTGAGAATAACGAGGGCTATAAAAACCTTATGCAGCTTGTATCTAAGAGCTTTACAGAAGGCTTTTACGGCCGTCCGCGCGTTGATAAGGAGCTTTTGAAGAAGTACAGCGGCGGACTTATAGCTCTTTCTGCCTGCCTTGCCGGCGAAGTGCCGCGCGCCCTTACATCCGGCGACTATGAACGCGCCAAGAAAACAGCGCTTGAGTTTAGCGAGATTTTCGGCAAAGAAAATTACTTTTTAGAGCTTCAAAACCATGGCATAAAAGAGCAGCAGACGGTAAACGACGGACTGCGCCGTATATCGCGCGAAATCGGCATAAGCTTGGTGGCCACAAATGATGTGCATTATATAGACGCCGACGACAACCGCGTACAGAAGATACTGATATGTATACAGACAAATAAAACGGTAAACGAGGCGGGTGGTCTTGAATTTGCCAGCGATGAGTTCTATCTTAAATCAGAGGATGAGATGCTCGCCGCTCTGCCTCAGGACGCCGAAGCAATAGAAAACACCGCTAAAATTGCCGACAGGTGCAATGTGACCATAGAGTTTGGCGATATTAAGCTTCCGGCTTTCACTGTGGATGGAGAGACGGATAATTTTGCTTATCTGCGCCGTATGGCGTATGATGGACTATATGAAAAATACGGCAAAAATCCCGATGACAGCCTGAAAGAGCGGCTAGACTATGAGCTCAGCGTGGTAAACAGCATGGGCTATACCAACTACTATCTTATAGTGTGGGATTTTGTTCACTACGCCAAACGCAAGGGAATTCCGGTAGGGCCGGGAAGAGGCTCCGGTGCTGGGAGCCTTGTCGCATACTGCATTGGCATAACCGGCATAGACCCTATAAAATACGGACTGCTGTTTGAAAGATTTCTCAATCCCGAGCGCGTCAGCATGCCTGACTTTGACATTGATTTCTGCTACATCCGTCGTCAGGAGGTAATAGACTATGTCGTAAGGAAATACGGCGCCGACCATGTAGCGCAGATAATAACATTCGGCACAATGGCAGCCCGCGGCGCTATACGCGACGTTGCAAGGGCGCTGGACATACCATATTCGGTTGCGGACAGTACCGCAAAGCTTGTGCCAATGAAGCTTAATATAACGATAGATGAGGCGCTGGAGCAGTCAAAAGAGCTTAAAAATTTATATAATTCAGATGAGCGGACAAGAGAGCTTATTGACATGGCCCGCCGCGTTGAGGGCATGCCGCGGCATGCCTCCACACATGCTGCCGGCGTCGTTATAACAAAGGATGAGGTTTCCTCCTATGTTCCGCTGGCAAAAAACGATGAAGCGGTTGTCACTCAGTATACAATGACGGATATTGAGCGGCTTGGTCTTCTAAAAATGGACTTTTTGGGGCTGCGCACCTTAACTGTTATAAAAGAAGCATCCGATGCGGTACGCAGAAAAAATCCGGATTTTGACATTGATAAGGCGCCGCTGGACGACCGTCAGACGATGGAAATGCTCTCTACCGGCAACACGCTGGGCGTTTTCCAGTTTGAATCCGCCGGTATGCGCTCGGTGCTGCGTACGCTGAAGCCGGACAGGCTTGAGGATTTAATAGCTGTTGTCTCACTTTATCGTCCGGGGCCTATGGATTCAATACCAACTTATATCCGCAACCGCCATAACCCATCGCTTATAAAATATAAGACGCCGCAGCTAAAGCCTATTTTAGACGTCACTTACGGCTGCATAGTGTATCAAGAGCAGGTTATGGAAATATTCCGCAAGCTTGCAGGATACACACTTGGCCGCGCCGATATAGTCAGAAGAGCCATGTCCAAGAAAAAGCACGACGTTATGGACAGAGAGCGCGAAATTTTTCTCCATGGCCTGCCGGCGTCGGAAGACGGCCCCGGTATTGACGGCGCTGTCAAGCGCGGCATAGATGAAAAGATTGCAAACGATATATTCGATGACATGACATCTTTTGCATCTTACGCCTTTAACAAATCTCACGCTGCAGCCTACGCTTTTGTATCATATCAGACGGCATATCTGAAATGCCACTATCCGCATGAGTTTATGTCGGCGCTTCTTAACAGCGTTATGGACAATACAAGCAAGGCGGCTGAGTACATGTCTGAATGCGCCCGTCTCGGCATAACGGTACTGCCTCCGGATATTCAGACAAGTATGTCTGGCTTTACCGTATCGGGAGAAAATATAGTATTTGGGCTTCAGGCGATAAAAAATCTCGGACATAAGCTTATAGAGCGTCTCATAGAAGAACGCGAAGAAAACGGCCGATATAAATCGTTTTATGATTTCTGCTCAAGGCTATCGGGCGGCGACATGAACCGACGTGCTCTTGAAAGCCTGGTAAAAAGCGGCGCCTGCGACAATCTTGGCTTAAACCGTTTGCAGATGCTGCGTTCGATTGAGGGAATATTAGAGGATTTAGCTGCCAAGAAGCGCAAAAACGTCGACGGGCAGATAGGATTTTTTGATATAGCGCAAGGGTCGGATGACAGTGTTTATGAAGATTATGATTATCCTAATGTTGCAGAGCTGCCTAAAACCGAGCTGCTGGCAATGGAAAAAGAAGTTACGGGTCTTTATATATCCGGTCATCCGATGGCGCAGTACACAGATATCATTAAAGGGCTTAAATACGTAAATCTCTGCGACATTGCAGAATCCGGAAAAGAAGGCAGCCGGCACGGTGACAATGACCTTGTAAAGATAGCCTGCGTTATAACGGAAATACGGCTTAAAACAACTAAATCTAATCAGACTATGGCTTTTGCAACAATAGAGGACCTCACCGGCAGCATTGAAATGATAGTATTTCCAAAAGTTATGCAGGCATGTTCCATACTCCTGCAGGAGGGTACGGCGGTATATATAAGCGCGCGAATAAGCGTTCGTGAGGACCGTCCGGTGCAGCTTGTCTGCGAAAGCATGGAAGCGATAGACGAAGCCATCAAAGTCGCTGATAAGTCAGATAGTGCCGTTAAATCTGAGGCAACTCCTGAAAAGCGGATAAGGTCGGGTCTATATTTAAAAATAAATTCTATGGATGACGAAAAATATCTTCGTGCGCGGCGGGTAATGGATATATTTGAAGGCAATACTCCGGTAATTTTAGTGCTGTCTGATGGCCGGCGCATGATGTCGCCGCGAAATTTATGGGTAGATATAAACGAGCCGCTTTTAAAGGAACTTAAAAATATTTTAGACGATAAAAATGTTGCTTTCGTAAAATAGGTATATATAAAAAATATTTGCTTGAATCTTCGTTATTGCCGTGATTATGCCTGAAAACTAAATCAGTTAAAACGATTTTCTAAAACTACGCACGTTTTTTGAGTATTATATTTAAGCAGAAATATAAAATAATTGACAACTGTGCTGCAAATGCTATAATATATCTTGTTAAGGCTTTGCAATTTTATTTTGAATGATTTTTGGCTTAGAAAAAGTCTGATATTGCTTTAAGCCGACAACTGACAATAGAATATTCAGATTTACGGGGGGACCGCTATCGGTTGAGAAGGTAGAACCTGACCCTTTGAACCTGTTAGTTAATACTATCGTAGGGAAGTAAGTTTAAGCTGTGCCGGCATATATTTGTCAGCATTGTTGTTAAAATTAAAGCTTGCCTATTGGCAGGCTTTTTGTTTTATAAAAAGTTCGAATGAATTCCAAGACTGTTTCACTTATATTAAAAAATACAAGATTTAAATAGTCTGAGTAAATTGATGAAATTTAGTTTTTAAAATAAAAATAAATTAAAAAGGGGAGAAAAGATAATGGAATATAAAACACAAATGGAGGCCGCAAAGAAAGGTATAATAACCGATAAAATGAAAGCGGTGGCAGAGAGCGAGGGCATATCTGAAGAAGTTCTTTGCGAAAGGATAGCGGCTGGAAGAGTAATAATACCCGCGAACAAAAACCACAAGAATTTAAAGCCGTGCGGTGTAGGCGAGGGACTAAGTACAAAAATAAACGTCAATCTTGGAATATCCGGCGACTGCATAAACTATGAGGTGGAGTATGAAAAAGCGCGTATAGCTGAAAAATATGGCGCGCACGCCATAATGGATTTAAGCAATTACGGCAAAACTAAGGAGTTCAGAGAAAAGCTCATCAATATGTCGCCGCTGATGATAGGCACCGTCCCAGTGTACGACGCCGTCGGCTATCTTGAAAAGGATTTGTGCGACATAACGGCGGATGAATTTCTAAAGGTAGTGCGCGCACATGCCGAAGAGGGCGTTGATTTTATGACAATCCACGCCGGCGTTAACCGCAAAACCGCTGCGGTTATAAAGGAGTCCGGCCGTCTTATGAATATTGTTTCGCGCGGCGGCTCGCTGCTTTTTGCATGGATGGAAATGACCGGCAGAGAAAATCCGTTTTATGAATATTACGACGATGTACTTGACATATTGAGGGAGTATGATGTTGCTATAAGCCTTGGCGACGCCATGCGTCCCGGCTGTATAGAAGACGCCACCGACGTCTGCCAGATAGCCGAGCTGACAGAGCTTGCTATGCTTACAAAGCGCGCATGGGAAAAGGACGTTCAGGTCATGGTAGAGGGTCCGGGACATATGGCTATAAACGAAATAGAGGCGAATATGAAGCTTCAGAAGCGTATGTGTCACGGTGCTCCGTTTTATGTTTTAGGCCCGCTCGTAACCGACATAGCGCCGGGATATGACCATATCACTTCTGCTATAGGCGGCGCTATAGCGGCGGCAAACGGCGCCGACTTTTTGTGCTATGTTACTCCGGCGGAGCATTTGCGTCTGCCTAACGCCGACGACGTAAAGGAAGGTATAATAGCGTCGCGAATAGCCGCCCATGCCGCAGACATTGCAAAGGGGATAAAAGACGCCCGCAAGATAGACAATAAAATGAGCGACGCCCGCCGCCGCATAGACTGGGAGGAAATGTTCACATACGCAATAGACGAAGAAAAAGCGCGCACATATTATGAGCAGGCCGGTAAAAAGAACGGCAGATGCACTATGTGCGGCCGCATGTGCGCAGTGGATACAATGAATAAGGTGTTATCCGGTAAAAAGGTAACTATAGACGAAAGTACAAAAGATTAGCGAATATCAGCCACGCTAATGCAGCTGCTTTTTATACTTGCACTATGGCTAAAGTCCAAAATAATAATGGACAGCCTTTGCTGGCCGGTACTTTTGCTAAAAATCTTGATTTAAAGCAGAATGGTGCCGCGGCGGCATAAATCTGCAACTGTTATTTACCGCAGCTTACCTGTTGCTTTTGCATAATTTTAAAAGCAATGTCAGCACAGCCATAGATAATAGCAGAGCAGTGAAAAATATATAAATTTATCCTTACACCACTCAAACCACCGTTGAAAACACTTGTTTTAATAGCTTTCTAATGGGTCGCAATAATCAGGAATAATTATTGTCCCATTTGGAGATAAGTATAAAATTTTAATAGTATAAAGGAGCAAACAAAATGGGTATTAAAGAAGCATGCAGTGAGATTGTAAAAATCACAAGAGAAAATAGTCCGCTTGTACACAATATGACAAATTATGTCACGGTAAACGACTGTGCAAACGCCGTATTAGCAATCGGTGCATCGCCGGTCATGGCCGATGAAATAGACGAGGTACGCGATATGGTTTCCATAGCCTCTGCGCTTGTAATAAACATAGGTACATTAAACCGCCGCACAATAGAGTCAATGCTTGCCGCCGGCAAGCGCGCAAATGAGCTTAATATTCCTGTAATATTCGACCCTGTGGGAGCCGGCGCTACTCCTCTGCGCACTAAAGTTTCGCAGCGCATAATGTCCGAGATAAAGCTTTCCGTGATAAGAGGCAATATGTCTGAGATAAAGTGCGTAAGCGGCCTTGCAAGCTCGACAAAGGGCGTAGATGCAGCCGAAGACGACGCCGCAGAAGAGAGCGGTGCAGATATTGCCGCAAACCTTGCGAAAAAGCTTGGCTGCACAGTAGCAATAACCGGCGCCGTAGATATAATCTCCGACGGTGAAAGGGTCTGCCGCATAAGCAACGGCGTTGCCGATATGTCTAAGATTACAGGCACCGGCTGCATGACGACCTCAATGACCGGCGGATATGTAGGAGCATGCGGCAAGGCATACGAGGGCGCTGTTACCGCTATAGCAGTAATGGGTATAAGCGGCGAGATATCCTTGGAGCAGAGCCGCGGCACCGGCAGCCTTCGCTCAGGAATAATAGACAGTCTTAGCAATATGACTCCGGAGATATTTTTAAGCAGGGTGAAAATAGATGAAGAAAAATATTGATTTAAGTCTTTATCTTGTGACCGACAGCGAGCTTATGAGCACGCCGACGCTGGATGAAGCGGTAGAGCAGGCGATTATAGGCGGGTGCACTGTTGTACAACTGAGGGAAAAGACGGCATCATCAAGGGAGTTTTATAATACGGCGCTAAGCGTAAAAAAAATTACGGATAAATATAATGTGCCGCTGATAATAAACGACAGACTCGACATAGCCATGGCGATAGACGCCGACGGACTGCATCTCGGCCAGAGCGATTTGCCCATATCCGTCGCGCGGCGTATATTCGGAGATGATAAAATAATAGGAATATCCGCCTCAACGCTTTCCGAGGCAAAGCAGGCGCAAGCTGAGGACGCTGACTATTTAGGGGTTGGCGCAATGTATAAAACCGGAACTAAGACTGACGCCGCAGACGTCACTATGGACGAATTAAAGCGCATAAGAGCGGCGGTAAATATACCCATAGTTGTTATAGGCGGAATAAATAAAACCACTCTGCCGGCCTTTTACGGCACAAATATCGATGGTATATCGGTAGTATCTGCCATTATTGCACAGCCGAATATTACATCTGCGGCGGCAGAGCTTAAGCTCATCGTGAAAAATCTGAGATAACGGAGAATTAGCAGCAGAGAAGAAGCTTTTGGATAAATTTTATTGCAAGTTGCTTTCACCATCAGATTAGGCCAAAATACAAACATATCATATTTTATAAAAATGCTTTTAAGCTTATAATCTAAAATCATAATAAAAAACGCCGGCTTAAAAGCGCGGTGAGATAAGAATTTTTAAGAGGGACGACTGTATGTCGTCCCTCTATCTTTTTACGCACCTATAGGAATTTTTCAGCAATACTCTGAAAGTCAGTGTTCTTTATTTTACAGATTATATTAATATGCTTGGTCCAACTTGCGTATTGAATACAGTAGAAAACTTATTAAAAAGTGCACTCTTTAAGATAAATCCAGCGTCGTCCAGCCGGATGCGTGTTTCCTTCTCCGCTGCCTTTTGCTGCCGGTCGGCGCTAACTGTAGGTTAACAAACCGCAGATTTTATCTATTGATGTATTTCACTTGCTTTTCTCTTCAGCAATAAGCTTTCTCAGTGCTCCCACCGCGCAGTCAATGGCAATATCAGAGGTTATGGGCGTGTCCTCGTTGATTTTTTCACCCGCCTCCTGATTCCAAAGCGCCGTAAGCACCGCGCCGCATGCTATTTTCCTCACCGCGCCTACCGTAAAAAGTGCGGCGCATTCCATTTCAGATGCCAAAACGCCGAGCTTTATCATAGTGCGCCAGTTTTCCTTAAGCTCGTTTGCTACCGGCATACTGTCCGGCGCGTGCTGTCCGTAAAACGAGTCCTTGGAATGTACGACGCCGGCATGATATACCGCGTCCATTTCCTTAGCGGATGATATAAGGGCATTGGTCACATTTATATTCGCAACGGCAGGATATTCAATAGGAGCATAATGCAGCGACGTGCCCTCGTGACGGTATGCCGCAGCGGCTATTATAAGGTCTCCTCCACGTATTTCCGGCTGCATTGCGCCGCAAGTGCCGATGCGCAGCATAGTCTTTATTCCTGCGGCGGCAAGCTCCTCAACCGCAATAGCCGTCGACGGACCGCCTATGCCGGTAGAACATACAACAACTCCTGTGTCGTCAATATAGCCCAAATAGCTGTTATATTCACGGTTAAAGGCTAAATGCTGGAGATTGTCAAGCCGGTCGGCAATAGCACTGCAGCGGCCCGGGTCGCCCGGCAGAAGCGCGTATTTTGCATTTACAGAATTTATTTTTATGTGCATGCTCATGTTTTTACCTCCATGCTAAAATAACTAAAAATCTTAAAAAAATATTTTAATGAAAAATTATTGCTTTTTTATAGTAAAAGTCCAGCATCTTTGCGATAATTTTTCGCTGCCGAGCCCTCAATCAGAATATTATAAAATAATCTGCCAAAACGGCGCTTAAATGACAAAAAGATTAATCATATTGTGACATAAAGTACCGTACTGACAAGCATATAATATTATTAAAGCAAAGGGCCGGTGAGTGAATTGGTTGTATACATAGACATATTGTTTATACTAAATCTTTTCGTAAATTATTTCATACTGCTGGCGGTCGAAAAGCTGTGCAAGGCAGATACCCGATTTTATCGGCGCCTGCTGTCGGCGGCGCTCGGCGGGCTGTATTCAATGTCTATTTTTATTGAGATGAACTTCATGCTGTCACTGCTTGCGCGAGTAATTTTTGCCGCAACAATGGTGCTTGCAGCCTTCGGTTACAGGAATATTAAAAGATTTCTCCGCCTTATAGCCGCGCTCTTTTGCGTATCTTTTATATATGCCGGAATAATGATGGCGATATGGCTAATTATAAAGCCTAAAAATATGGTGGTAAATAACGGCGTAGTATATTTTAACATATCTCCGCTGATACTTATTGTTTCAACGCTTGTTTGCTATTTACTCCTAACGCTTATAAGAAAGCTTATGAAACGGCCACTGTCGGCATCGAAATTTTACAGCATATCGGTAAGCAATGAAAATAAGACGGTTATTTTAAAGGCGCTGCTTGACACCGGCCACGCGCTTACAGATATTTTCTCAGATTTGCCGGTGATTGTAGCAGAGTACTCATCCGTAAAAGAGATTATACCACAGGTGGCGGCAGAATATTTCAAG
>JABLTR010016284.1_pt1 | contig 81767 bp, 77 predicted proteins | sample 7160071 | NCBI WGS metagenome assembly JABLTR01 (sample SAMN14651230, study PRJNA627086) | human gut metagenome | isolation source: feces | host: Homo sapiens
AAACAGCCGATTATCGTATTCAATCCACCCTGCCCTTGCGGGGCGGGACGGGCGCAGATTTTGAGATGGCAGATTAAATACAATTTCAATCCACCCGCCCCTTGCGGGGCGGGACCCCAAGCGCAGTGTCATTGTCATAGTCTTTGTTATTTCAATCCACCCGCCCCTTGCGGGGCGGGACTTTTTTAAGTCAGAATGGTATTACTTTTTATGTATTTCAATCCACCCGCCCCTTGCGGGGCGGGACCGGTCCGCGCTGCGATGAGCGAGGGAGGGGTACCGATTTCAATCCACCCGCCCCTTGCGGGGCGGGACCAAATAAGCGCGCAGCAAATCGCCACAACCAAAATTTCAATCCACCCGCCCCTTGCGGGGCGGGACCTGACAGACACAGTTATTTCTTTTTCATCCATGTATTTCAATCCACCCGCCCCTTGCGGGGCGGGACCTCCACTCATTATAAAGGTGGTGATACAATGGCTATTTCAATCCACCCGCCCCTTGCGGGGCGGGACACATAAAATTTCTGCGTGTGAGCCAGCTGAGCGATTTCAATCCACCCGCCCCTTGCGGGGCGGGACCTCTCCCTCCCGCAGCAGCATCCGCTTTGCGGCCGCATTTCAATCCACCCGCCCCTTGCGGGGCGGGACCGGAACGCTGGCCGTGGTGCAGACGCTGCCGTGATTTCAATCCACCCGCCCCTTGCGGGGCGGGACCGTGCGGCCATCCCAGAGTTCTGCGAAAAATACAATTTCAATCCACCCGCCCCTTGCGGGGCGGGACGGGCGCAGATTTTGAGATGGCAGATTAAATACAATTTCAATCCACCCGCCCCTTGCGGGGCGGGACGAATCCTTTATGGGTGAGCCGGACGGAGGTGGGATTTCAATCCACCCGCCCCTTGCGGGGCGGGACCCAGCCTTATCCTGCGAGTATCCGGTAACCGTCAATTTCAATCCACCCGCCCCTTGCGGGGCGGGACATAAAGCTCAATCGCCGTCGTAAAGCCAAGGCCATTTCAATCCACCCGCCCCTTGCGGGGCGGGACGAGTCCCATAAAGCAACATCCTTACATGTCGCGATTTCAATCCACCCGCCCCTTGCGGGGCGGGACTCCGAGCGCGGCCGCTTCGGCTTCTTGCTGCCGGATTTCAATCCACCCGCCCCTTGCGGGGCGGGACCGCACTGTGCGTGCCAACGTTTTGCGGCAGCCGATTTCAATCCACCCGCCCCTTGCGGGGCGGGACCATATCATGCCCACTTCATCGATTAAAATGCAGATTTCAATCCACCCGCCCCTTGCGGGGCGGGACCGATCTGGCTGGCTGCGTCGCCCCAGCTCTTGCATTTCAATCCACCCGCCCCTTGCGGGGCGGGACTGATGCCCTGCAGCGCGGCCAGCGCGCAGCGGGAATTTCAATCCACCCGCCCCTTGCGGGGCGGGACTCAGCGCCGTCGTCGTTTTCCTGGCCTGCTCCAATTTCAATCCACCCGCCCCTTGCGGGGCGGGACGTCGTCTTTCCGGCCGGTGTTGTACAGATAGTTATTTCAATCCACCCGCCCCTTGCGGGGCGGGACCGCGCTATGGGTGCTATGCGATATCGAGGCGCTATTTCAATCCACCCGCCCCTTGCGGGGCGGGACCCGTAGCCATGTTTATCCGACGTTGCCCACTCAGAATTTCAATCCACCCGCCCCTTGCGGGGCGGGACACCATAGGCACATCATGGAAATCGACCTCGACATATTTCAATCCACCCGCCCCTTGCGGGGCGGGACTGACTACAAGCAGCAGCTTGCAGACAACGATAAATTTCAATCCACCCGCCCCTTGCGGGGCGGGACTCCAGCTAGATTATATGACGGGGGCATTCGAGCTATTTCAATCCACCCGCCCCTTGCGGGGCGGGACCGTCGTCCACGTGGAGTATCGACAAGGGCAACCAATTTCAATCCACCCGCCCCTTGCGGGGCGGGACAGCGATCTTGCACAAAAAAACTGTGCAAAACATCGCATATTGCACAAAAAGTGCATTTACCCTGGCCGTATTGAGCGGTTTTCTGGCTTTGATGCGGCCATTTTTTCTGCCAAACGTGCACAAATTTCGGTGCGAACCTTCCGAAGAATCGCTGCTCGCTCCCCGTTCGCACGCTTATACCATCAGGACCCCCTCCGGCTGATAGCCGGCATTGATGCCGAAGTGTTCCACCTTGGCTTCATAGCGATTGCCCAGATAATAAAACCGCAGGCTGTCCTTCTCCTTGTCCATCAGGGAACAGAGCTTATGCTGAAGCTGCCTGCACTGCGCAGCATCCAATATGCACTCGAACACGGAATTCTGGACGCGCTGCCCATAGTTCACGCATTGCTTTGCAATCAGGCGGAGCCGCCTCCTTCCTGCCGCATCCTGTGTGTTCACATCATAAGAGATCAGAACCAGCATAGGCTCACTTCCAGAGAAACGGCGGATAGGCATCCAGATCGCGGCGCAGATACCGCGCCAGCAGCAGGGCCTGCATGTAGGGAACCAGTCCCCACGGGAGCTTTTCTCCCAGATAGGGATGCGTTATCGTCTCCTGTTTGCGCTCCTGCCAGCTTTTCAGGAATTTTCGGCGGCCCATATCCGTCATAAGCACTGCGCCGTTCTCTGCCGTTTCAAAATCCTCCGCCCGCATGACCTGATTGTTGATGAGCGTCAGCACGAACCGGTCCGCCATGCACGGCCGCAGCTCCTCCATAAGGTCCAGCGCAAGCGATGTTCTGCCGGGACGATCCCGGTGCAGAAAGCCGACATAGGCATCCAGACCGACGCTCTCCAGCGCGGAAGCGCAGCTTCCGGCCAGCAGACTGTAGGAAAAGGAGAGCATTGCATTGACATTGTCCAGCGGCGGCCGCCGGTTTCGGCCGCGATAATAGAACGTCTCCTTGCTGCGCAGGATCATATCGTCGAATACCTCAAAGTAAACCGACGCAGCCGCGCCCTCCAGACCACGCAGAGAATCGAGTGAACCCGCCTCCATGACCTGCGGCAGGATATCGCGGATCGCTGCAGAGGCATTTTCGAACCGCTCCGCATCGATGCGCAGCTTATGGTCGCGCTTGGTCCGCTCAATACTCCACCGGCCGTTATACAGCTTACCCCAGATCATGAGTTTTGCGATCCGGCAGCTGGCGGCCGGATCATCCGCCACCCGGTACTGCTCTCTGCGCAGCAGCACATTCCCGTTTTCCACGCCCGCCGTCCGCGCCAGGAATCTGCCGCTCGGCGTGCAGAAGCTCAGGCCGATATTGCGTTTGGTACAGGCCCCCATCAGAGCGGGCGAAGCCCCGGCATAGGAGAAGCTGACGATCTCTTCCAGATTGTGCAGAGGAAACCGCCCTGCCTCCTCCTTTTCCCGGCGGACAACGATATTTTCGCCGTCGAGTGTCAGATAGGCATCCTCCGAGGTGACAAACAGCGTGTTGAGCAGTCGTCTCATGGTATTTCCTCCATATGTCTCTGCAGGTAGCTTTTCACGGAACCGCAGCGCGACATTCTCGGCAGGCACAGGTCTTTCAGGGAACAGGCATTGCAGGACTTCGTCGGCTTCACCTTCGGCGTATGGCCGCGCCGGTAGAGGCTGTGCATTTCCTTCATGGTATCCACCACCTCCCGGCGCAGCTCCGGCGTGAACTCTACCTCGACCCGGTGCCGCATTTCGCCGAAATACAGCGCGCCCTTTTGGATATCGCAGCAAAGCATTTCTTCCAGACACATCGCCTGCCCGCAGAGCTGCAGCTCATTGGCCAGGTCTTCCCGCGGCGAGCCGTGCTTGTACTCGACCGGATAGGGCCGGAAGCGGCCCTCCTCGCCCGGAAGCGGGATCCCGTCAGCCGACTTTCGGAACTCCACGACATCGCATGCCCCGGAGGCGCCCAGCGTCGGAGACGAGATCGCCAGATCGCGCGTCACGATCACGCCGGCGCGCTTTTCCCGCAGGCCGGAGTCGTGCGCCCGTTCGTGCATAAGCTCCCCGTCCACGGTCCTGACATTCTCCGCCCACAGATTTTCGATATGGATCAAAGCCCACTGTCTGCGGCAGAACCGGAAATGCTGGATCCCGGAAAGCTGGAGATACTCGTCCTCGTTATACGCCATCTATGATCTCCGGAACAAGGCCGGGCAGCTCATCGAGCGTGATCTCATAGTCGTCCACACATGTCGGGATCCCTTCCGGATTCTTGGGCGTGACATGGACGCTTCGATGCACCTTTGCGGACGAATACTGTCCCTCCTTGCAGTTATGTTCCCACCAGAAGAGCTTTACGACCTCCATGGAGCCCTCCGGCCGCGCGGCGGAGGCATCGTTCGCGAAGAGCGTGCGGAGGCATTCCTTCACAACAGCTGCATCCTCCTGCGAGAAGCCGGTCTTTTCCGCCAACTGCACGTTGATCGCGCCCTTGATCTCATAGAATCCAAATCTGACAAAATGCTTCGTACCCATGGTATCCGACGAGCGCTTCTCGCCCGTTTCGCCGTTGACGCTCTTGGTGATCTGCATCTCTTCGATCTCGACCGGAGAGATGCTGACTGCCTGATGAATCGAAACAGGTCCGCGGACGCCGACGGAGACACCGCTCTTGTCATTGCTCTTGAATGCGAAAACCTGTCCGAAGCTCCGTACATCCATCCACTTTTCGCACGCAGTCTGTGCATAGGTCTCTTTCTCCTTGATCCCCTTGGTCGCAGCCGTCGCGCGATCACTCAGGCTTTTGAAGCCGTCGTCGCAGCGGTCCTCAGACTGTACGAAAATCGCATTGCCCATGTCCTGCATCCGGTTCCGGAGCTTCCGCTTAATGCACACGTCCGAGATCTCGCCCATGCCGTTATAATCCGTCCGGGGACGGTTGCCGTTCAGTGGGTCTCCGTTTCCGTTTGCGTTCGTTACCGAGATCAGTGCCACAAAATCGATCTTATTCTTCAGTGCTGCCATGTTTTATTCCTCCTCTGTATGATTTGTTGTGTCGTTTTTGGTGAAAAAGGCATTTCGCTGCAGCTCATAGCCCATGAGATACAGATCCTCCAGCTGCCGGTTCAGCTCGTTCTCCGGGAATCCACGCAGAATGTTGATAATTTCCCCCACAAGCTGTTTATAGCGTCTGACCTGCCATGCATCGATGCGATCGAGATACGCACGCTCCAGCTGACGGTTGACCCGCTCAAACACGGTGAACGGCCGTCTTCGGAACTCGCTCATAAATTTGATGGCATTTGTCTGCCTGTTTTCGTTTGTCTTTGTGTAGTAGTCCATCTCCGCACGTTCCATCACAGCCAGCAGCCTGCCATATTGGAAGCTGCGGTTATTTGTGTCCAGTTCCCAAGCCATTTCATTACCTCCCTGTTTTGTGTCATACCGATATTTCTGGAGAACAGCACAGGCTGCATGCACGATTTTTCTCCAGTTCAAAACATCATAGGCCAGCGGGGAAGACGCCCGCTGCGTCAATGCTTTCAGAATATCCAGTGGGAAGATCCCACCGTTCATTTTGCAGTTCAGCAGTCGCTGCAGGTGCTGACGCTGGATGCGATCGTCTGTTTCCAAAAAGTTATTTCGCTGGGTACCAAAAGCACAATCCACGAGTTGAAGCAAATTAGGAGCCTGTATTCCGTAATTCCCTGCTAACCAGCAGCAATGCGCATCCCAATCGTGTATCCGCTCCAGAAAGGTCTTGAGCGTGATCTCGTTGTAATAGGTTACCGCAAGGCGGCCGGTCGTCGCAGCATCAAAGCTTACCAGAACGGCGCAGTCCGTGTCCTGCAGCTGGTGATCCTTTCGGAAGCTCAGCAGCGTACTTTTTAACTGTTCTTGATAATCGCTCGGCTTCCGGAGCGGCGCAGCATCTGCGTCCCGCATCCGCCGCATCGGTCTTGGGAGCGTTTTTCCGGCAGGGTTCCAGCAGAGGAATATCCGTTTTCCGGAAAACTCCCGAACCCCCTGTTCGGACGCCAGCCAGCGCAGCGCATTGTGCGCTTTCTGCGAAGCGATATAGCCGACCGTAGCTGCCTGGCCATCATCCAAAAAGCGTCCCCGATAGGTAAAGCCGCTTGAATCATTGGCCGAGATCAGCTTTGCATTCCCATTCACCGGGATGATGCCCTTGGGATGCTGCAAAGCTATGGGTTCTGTTTTTCCTTCCAGCATACACAAAGCCATATCCCGCGTTGCCAGCTGGCTGCAATAATAGGATTCGAACGCAGAGAAGAGATTCCGGTTCTTCCAGCAGGCAGGTTCCTCTGTGGGAATGCCCAATACGCGCCAGCAGATCATCTGTTTTTCATCATAGCCTCCGCCTTTTTCCAAAGCAAGGACACCGCATTTCGTAAGGTCCTTAAGAACCGAGCCGTTCCTAACATACGTGGAAATCGCGGTGAGAAACGGATGCGCATATGCAGATCTTTCCCATTTTCGCAGTGCAGTAAGATAAAGCTCGTGTGCCTCTTTGTTCGTGTTGGCAACATACTTCAGCTGATCACAGAGAGGATGCGCCGCAAGTCCACTGGTGCGGCCGCTGGATTCCTCCGTCACCGGGATCAGAATTTTGGGTTCCTTCTTATCGACTTTGCGCGCGGCTAGGAACTTTCCCTGTGCATTCAATGTGATCTCAATGTTTGCGCTTGTCAGAATGTGGCCGATCGGCGCAAGCGGCTCATGCCCGTCCCGGTACACGCCGATCAGGGCAGTATTGGCATCATACGTCTCGATAGCTCGCTGCAGCAGTCCCATTATGTTCCCTCCTCAAATTCCTGCAGGCCGGAGAAATTGTTCAGTTTCTCCCCGAAGGGCTTGATATTCATTGGACCGATCGTTTTATACTGCGGGCACTGCTCCGGCGGCAGGAACGTGATCACGCCGTGCTTCATCACCGGATTCCAGAAGCGGACGGTCATTTTCCCGCTGATCTCCTTGGAATAGGCCTCATCGGCATAAGTGATGCCATGGTACATCAGGCCAAAGGCAAGCTCCGGCGTTTCATCATAAGCGCCCGTCCCCTCGCCGAAGACGCACGGCTCCACATAGCCCTGACATTCCCGCGTTCCCAAGAAGATGTCCCGGCGTCCTCCTTTGCGGATCATCTTCTTTGCGATCTCATGGTGCTTGTTCTCATTGCGGTCCGCCGCCAGCTCCGGCCGGTTCTCGTTCCATTCAAAATGGGCGCGGACCTGATAGCAGCAGTCTTTCAGATAAGTATAGTAGCTGAGATCATTTCCTCCCGAATACTTGATCGGGCGGATTCCCTTTGTCTCCATCTGGATAGGATGCATCACGCGCACGGCATCGATGACCCAGATGATCGTCGGCTTCCAATAGACAGACTGCAGGATGCCCTTGAGCGCCTCATAGGTCGGCACCTGATAGCTGCACTTTTCTCCGCCGACACGCAGGATGGGGTCCGAGAACAGGGCATAGTCCCCCGTTACCTGAAACTCCACGATGTTGTCGTACCTTGTGTTTTTCAAGCTGCTTACACCTCCATAAATCCCTGTTTTTTCTGGTTGCGAATGAGTCCGACCGTATCATCATAAAAGCCGTCCGCCAGAACCCAGACACAGCCGCCGCAGGCGGGAAACAGCGCGTTTTCCTGTTCCAGCCGTTTTTTCTGATGGGAATACAGGCTCACCGTGAAGCCGTTTGCCTCTTTCAGCAGAGCGGCACGATATGCCGGGTCCACTCTGCACCGTTCGGAGCACAGTTCTGTGATGAGCTGCTTTCCCCTGCCATACGGTACGATCACATCCGTCGTGTTCTCGTCAAATACGGAGAATTCCTGCCCTGCGGTTTTCAGTGCCTGCCACAGGACGAAGCCCTCGACATCGGTACAGTCCTCATCGGCATATTTTTCATTGGTCCCCATCAGGTCAAAGAGTGTCGTTCCCAGCTGGTCAACCGGATAGTCCTGCGCTTCCTCCGCCATGTCGCGATACAAAGCTCGATAGTAATAGCGGATCGCGTCAGAGGAAAACAGGTCGCCTGCAAAGCGCTCCGGTTCCGTGCGGAACGCCTCCAGCAATTCAAGCGTTGCGGTCTTGCCCCGTTGGATATCCCGCAGATGCCCCAGCGTTTCATCGGCGCAGTTCACGGCATACACCGGGCGCGGCGCACTCGATGCGCCGCCGCGATTGCACCGTCCGGCCGCCTGCACGATGCTGTCCATACCAGCCGTCAGGCGCAGAACGGCATCGAAGGAGATGTCTACACCCGCCTCGATCACCTGCGTGGCAACGCAAAGGACCCTTTCGCGCTGCGCAAGCGCTTTCTGCAGGGATACCAGCACCACCCGACGGTGCTGCATACACATTCCGGCCGACAGGTGGAAGCTGCGATAGTCCGGCGAGCGCGTCTCTTCCAGCAGATAGGCCGCCTCGTTTTTCTTGTTGCACACGACAAGCAGGCTTTCGGTCTCCTCCATTTTCTCACGGATCAGCTCCGGGAGGTCCTCCAGACGACGGTCCGGCAAGCCGTGCAGCTCCGTCCGGCGGAAGGCTGCCCAGAGTTCTGCATCCCACGGCACGATCTCCTGCGGCTGTACCGGCAGCGGGTGGGCAGCGTCCTTCAGCTCTGGCTGCGTTGCTGAGCACAGCACGATCGTTGCGCCGCACTGCTCGCTCAGAAACCGGATCGCAAGGTTAAACAGGGTCAGCATCTTGACGGGCACGGTCTGCACCTCATCAATAACGATCACACTGCTGCAGAGAGCCTGAAAGCGACGGATCGCCGTCGTTCTTCCATCGAACAGTGTGTTCAGCAGTTGGACCAGTGTCGTGATGATGATCGGCGCATTCCAGCTTTGCACCAGAAGCTCCCGCTCGTCCAGCTCGCCCTGCGCAGGCTCTGTCTGCACAACGTTGGAATGATGCTCCAGGATCAGGCTGTCGTCGCCGACATACTGATGGATGACGGCTGCATTCTGTTCCAGGATCGACAGCAGCGGAGAAGTGAAGATCAACCGGCTTTTCCGGAAATACATTGCATGCGCCAGCGCATACCGCAGGGAGCTGAGCGTCTTGCCGCCGCCCGTCGGGACATTCAGCCGATAGATCCCCGGCTTGTTTTCGGCGAACACACGGCACTGATCTGAGATCGCATGCCGGGCTTTTTCCACCGGCGTGCCGCATGGGAATTCCTGCAGCTTTTCTTCCAGATATTCCAATCGATCTTTCCAGATCGGAGCCATATCCTCCGGCCAAACTCGCGGATGTGCATCGATCTGGAAGGCCGCCGTGTCGCAGCGGTCTCCCTCGATCACTGCGGACAGGAGCAGCCTTGCGAGCAGGCCTGTTTCAAAAGCGTACTCGCGATCGTTATCATAGTTCCTGTCCATGCGACCAATGACTTCGTTGATCTCCTCCGAAGCCGCTGCAAAAAGTGTCTCGATCTCCTCAGTCGGTATTTCTTGCCGGAAGGCAGCGACCGCTTCCTCATAGGAGATGTCCTGCTTTTCGGCGCGATATTGCAGGCCGATGCGTCGCATTTGGTCCACGCAGTCGAATAATCCGTGGTGCGCGCCGACTGCAAAGGCAAGCAGCTCTGCACAGGAAATGGTTTGGATGTCCCCGCGATGGTATTGCTCCATCAGGTAACGGCAGCCCTGAAACGTGTGGATCACGCTGCCGCGCTTCGTGCTGTCTCCCTCGTCCAGATACTGCTGGAAAGCCTCTGTGTATTTACCTAAATCGTGGAGCAGCCCCGCCAGATAGCCCGCATGCTCCAGGCCGACCTGCCGCAGGCACTGCGCGGCCCGCTGCGCCGTTCCCACCAAATGCTCCCGCACCGTCTGCGTGACGATCGCTCCGTCCGGCATCTCGCGCTTGTGCGCATAGAATTCCATGCTCCTCACCTGCCTTTCGCTTATCTGTCCTCATTTTACAGGATCCGCTGTCCAATAAATTGGACTCTGCCCAAAAAATTCAACATTTTTCTCTCTTTTTTCAAATATCCGCAAAGCCAACTATTCTTTCCTTCATTATATCTCATATTTCGGCATAATTCAACAATCATATGACGTTTTTCTGAACATTTATTCGACAGTTTGACGAACCCCCACCATTCTCTGCCGCTGTTTCGCGTAATTTTCCCCCGGCGGCACGCGGGGCTTGACGGGAGCGGCTCAAAATGATAAAATATCTTTGTTTCAGAATGCAGATATGCCGCTGTGGTGGAATAGGCAGACACAAGGGACTTAAAATCCCTCGCCCTAAAAAGCGTACCGGTTCGACCCCGGTCAGCGGCACCAAAAAAGGCACGCCGGTCGGATACCGAGGTATCAGCGGCGCGCCTTTTCTATTTGATTGGAGAAATATGAGATGGACATTCGGGAATACAAGGCCGAGGATGTCCTGCACCTCTACGTCAGCGTCGGCTGGACGGCCTACACGGACGACCCGGCAGCGCTGGAGCGCGGCTTCCGCCATTCGCTGCTGGTTCTGGCCGCGTGGGAGGACGGCGAGCTGGCCGGGCTGATCCGCGCAGTCGGCGACGGCGCGACGATCGTGTTCATTCAGGATATTCTGGTCGCGCCGGAGCGGCAGCGCCGCGGGATCGGCACAGCCCTGCTGCGCGCCTTGCTCGAGCGATTCAACGGCGTGCGGCAGATCGAGCTGACGACGGACGACACGCCGGAGACGGCCGCATTTTACCGCTCGCTCGGCTTTGCCGACTTTGCCGGCCTCGGCTGCCGGGGCTTCATGCTGGATTAGAATATAAGGCAACACCGCACAATTCAGCAAGAGCATTTAGCGCGAGATTTTTTGTCGAGGCAAGGTTTGAAACGTGCAGATGTACTCTGTGTACCCGCAAGGGGCATGCCGCATCCGTAGGGCGGCAAAGCCGCCAACGGCTGCGCAATACCTCAAACTTTTCGAACCGACGGATCGGCGAAAAATATCCGGCAAAGGCCGAAGCTGCAATTGTGCGGTGCTGCCATAAATTGACCCGCTGCAGGGAACCCTGCAGCGGACTTTTGTTATTTACGCGTTATGGGGACTCAGTTCACGTAGGCACGCCAGAGGAACGTCACGGCGTGAGCACGCTGGCAGAGCGTATCCGGCTCAAAGTGCGTCTCATCCATGCCCTTGACAATGCCGTTCTCTACGCCCCAGGCAACTGCCTGCGCATAGTAGGCATTGGCCGGGACATCGGCAAACGTCGTACCGCTTGCCTGCGGCATGCCCTTCGCGCGCCACAGGAACGTCAGCGCATGCGCGCGGCTGCAGGCCGTATCCGGCTCAAAGTGCGTCTCATCCATGCCCTTGACGATGCCGTTCTCGACCCCCCAGAGGACTGCGTCATAGTAGTAGGCAGAGGCATCGACATCAACGAACGGATTGGTCGTCGTCTTCGGCTGCGGCATACCGTTTGCACGCCACAGGAACGTCAGCGCCTGCGCACGGGTGCAGACCGTCTCCGGCTCGAAGTGCATCTCATCCATGCCCTTGACGACGCCGTTTTCCACGCCCCAGAGAACCGCGTCATAGAAGTAGTCCTTCTCGGCCACGTCGACGAACGGATTGCGGATGCGCCAGCCCGCGTAGACCGTCGTGTCGGCCTCGAGCGTCAGGCTTGTGATGGGCTGCGTCAGCGCGGCGTCGAGATACCAGCCGGTGAAGTCATAGCCCTCGCGCTCCGTCACATAGGCGCTCAGGTCCACGGCAGTACCGACGGGCAGCTCCACGCGCTCCACAACGGAACCGCCGTTGGAGACAAAGCTCAGGACGGCATTGTGCACCGTCTCGATGGTGAATTCCACCCTTGTTTCCGCACTGACGGAGTTGCCGCGGACGGCGACGGCGCGCACGACGGCGGACTGCTCCAGCGTGAACGGGCCGGTGTAGAGCGTGCCGTTCAGAGGATCGGAGCCGTCAAGTGTGTAGTAGATCGCAGCGTCGGCAGAGGCCGCCGTGATGGTCACGGTCTGCGCCTCGGCGTAGCTGCCGCCGTCCGGCGTGATGACCGGTGCCTCGGGCGCCTGCGGGTCAAGCTCGAGCGCCGGAGCGTTCTTCTGCCGGACCTCGCCGTCCAGGATCCAGCTGTCCACCGTCAGGCTGCCGTCCGCACGCAGCTTGATGCTGTAGCGGGTGACGCCGTCCTGCAGGGCGGAACGCAGCTCGTGGTCCTCGCACTGGTTTTCGTTGAGCAGGTCGCGGAACGTCTCGCTGCGCAGCTCCGCGCCGGTCATGGCGGCCGTGTTGCGCACAACGCCGGTCGAGCCCATGGTCACGTTCGTGCCGATGTCCTTTGCAGGCGTCACGACGCTGTTGCCGCTGCGCTGCTCCTGCTCGCTGTTGAAGTAGCCGTAATTCACGGTGCCGATGGCCGTGTTGCGGCCCGCGATGCCGCCGATGTCGCCCGTGGCGTTCTTCGACGTGAGCTTCATGTCGGAATAGTTGTTGCCCGCAACACCCGCCTGCATACCGGCGATGCCGCCGATGGTCGCAGCGTTCACGCCTGCATCGGCATAGATGCTGCCCATGGCGTAGCTGTTGGCCAGGATCGAGAAGCCGTCCAGACCGACGATGCCGCCTGCCAGCGCACTGCCGCTGACGGAGACCGTCGTCAGGTCGACATGGGCGCTGCAGTTCAGGATCACGCTGTCATAGCTCTGACCCACGATACCGCCGACCGTGCTCCAGTCCTTGGAGGACGCGGAGACCGTGCCGGAGACGGCGCAGTTCGTGATGAGCGCGCCTGCGCCGGTCTCGGACTTATCCATAACACCGGCGACGATGCCCGCATAGATGCGGACGCTGTCTGTGCGCTTGATATTGATCTGTGCATTTTCGATGGCGACGTTGCGGATGATCGCGCCGTCGGCATAGGCGAACAGACCGGCTGCGACATAGTCCGCAGGCGTCTCCTCCGTGCCGATGCGCAGGCCGAGAATCTTGTGGTTCTGTCCGTCGAAAATACCGCTGAAACAGTGCGCTCCGGCATTGCCTGCCGGGACCCATTTGCGGCCCGCGAGATCGATATCCGCCGTCAGGACGATGTATTCCCCGGCAAAATGCTCTTCCTCATTCACGGCTGCCGCAAAGGCACGCAGCTGATCGGCCGTAGCGATGCGGTACGGGTCGGCCTTCGTGCCGCTGCCGCCGTCGAAGATCGCGGTGGGATCGGCAGGATCATAGGTCGAGGTATCGCCGAGCAGGGCGCGGTTCAGGGCGACCTTCAGCGCGGACTTCAGGGTGCTGTCGTCCGCCGTGTCGCTGTCGGCGCGTTCGACTGTCTGGCTGCTGACCACGGCGGCGAGGATCTCCTCGGCATGGTCGGCGTCGAAGTCCTTCGGGGTGACGATCTCGGCGGAGACGATCTTGCCGTCCTTCACGACGATGCGGACAATGACATGCTCCGCCTCATCGCGGCCGTAGTACACGCCGTCCTGATAGGCATATTCGGGCGTCGGGTCCGGCTTTTCCACGGGAACATAGGTGATGCCCGCCGCGCCGCCGCGCGGGACCGCCTTGCCGTCGACGACCGTCCAGCGCAGGAGCGGGACCGTCAGCTCGGCCGGGTCGACTGGGAATGCGGCAAAGTTCTCATTCAGGGCCGCGGCCAGAGCGGCAGGCTCCAGCGTCATGGCCGTGACGTTGTAGATAAACGCACCGTTAAGCAGATCGCCGTCCTCGTTGTAGCCGGACGGAATGACCGTGCCGAAGGCGACCGGCGGATCGAGGCGCTGATCCTCGATGGTCAGGGCCGCATCCTCTGCATAGTAGCTGTCATAGCTCTCGCTGATGGCCGTGGCCATGCCGCCGAGCGCGCCGACAAACTTCGTCCACGTCTTGGACGTCAGCGTGCAGTCGCTGTAGCAGTTCACAAGCGTACCGGCCTGGCAGCCTGCAATGCCGCCGAGGTAGCTCACGCCGCTGTCGTCCACGGTGCGGTCCGTGGCCGCGGTCAGCGTGCCGGTCGCATAGGAGTTTGCGATGATGCCGAAGGCGTTCATGGCCGTGATGCCGCCCGCCTCGGCGTTTGCCGTCTTGCAGTAGGCGTCGAGCGTGACATCCGCGCCGCAGTTGTAGATTTCGCTGCGCTGGCTGTAGCCGATGAGGCCGCCCGCAAAGCTGCTGTTTGCAAAGCTGCCGTTTTCGGTGCGGACCTGCACCGTGCCCGCCGCATAACAGCGGTCGATGAGCGCAAGGTCGCTGCAGCCTGCCAGCAGACCGGCAGACACCGTCTGCTCGCCCGTGACATAGATGCTGCCCTCCACGCGGAGGTCCTCGACGGAAGCACCGTCCATCAGGGCCGCAAACAGGCCGTAGTACGTCTTCGTCGTGTCGGTCACAGGCGCGCTCGCTGTGCCGATGCTCATGCCGGAAATGGTGTGGCCACGGCCGTCAAAGTGGCCGCGGAAGGCCTGCACACCTCTGTCCGTGTGGCCGATGGGGGCCCACTCTGCGCCGGTCAGGTCGAGATCGGCCGCCAGAGCGATGTAGGCTCCGTCAAAGTCGCTCTTTGCAAAGAACGCGCGGAAGGCCTGCAGCTGGGCAAGCGTGCGGATGATCCACGGATCCTCCTCCGTGCCGTCACCGCTGTCAAAGAAGTCCGGCGTCGGGATCTCGGTATCCTCATAGACTCTGGCGCTCAGGACCGTCTTGCCGTCCTCATTGCGCTCCCAAGCATACCATGCCGCCGGGCGCAGCGCAGCCAGCTCCTCTGCGGTAAAGCCGACATCCTCGCCGGTCAGCCAGCGGTCAGTGCGGCCGAGGCCCGCAGTCGAGAGGCCCTCGTTCATGGTGTCTGCAAACGTCTTCGCGCCGGTGTCGGCAGCAGAGACATTCTCCAGCCGGACCGTGTCGCCCATGGCGCCCGCGGCAGCCGTCTCGATCTGCGTGCCGTTGGCCGTCACAACGGAGGCCGTCTCATAGCGGCAGCCAACGACCAAGCCGTTCAGCGCGCGGCTTGCGGAAATTTTACCGGCCAGCATACCGGCGGCAGGCGCTGCCACATCCATGGCGTTGACCAGCTCGATGTTGCCGGAGGCATAGCAGTTGTGCAGCAGGCCGGTCGCCTGGCCGATCAGGCCGCCTGCAGCGCCGCTGATGGTGCTGGTGAGCGTGTAGCCGTTGTGTGAGATCACATCGCCCAGCGCAGCACAGTTTGCCAGCATGGCGCCGTTGCTGTTGATGGCGGTGATGCCGCCGACGCAGGTCAGGCCGCTCTTGGAAATGGCGGAGACCGTCACATCGGTCCAGCAGTTCGTGATGACGCCGTACATCGCCTGCGCGCCGAGGATGCCGCCGGTGTAGGCCCAGTTTTCCGCTGTCAGGGAGATGGCGGAGCCGGTGACGGAGCAGTTGTCGATACGGACGCCCGAGCCAATGCTCAGGGAGCCGCCCGCGATGCCGCCGACGAACGGACGCGTCCACTGGCCCACTGCGGAGCCGTAGATGCTCACGCCGGTCAGGTGCAGATTGCGGACCCGTGCATCGTTTGCCAGAATGTCAAAGAAACCGAGCGGCGTATCCGAGGCATCGGCCGGAGCGGACTCCGTGCCGATGGTCATGCCGGAGACCGTGTGGCCCTGGCCGTCGAACGTACCGGCGAAGGAATGGATCGGCGTCCAGTCGCCGTTCAGGGGGATATCGGCATCCAGCGCGACATACTGACCGGCATAGGTCTCGCCGTCCGCCGTCGTCGCTGCGAAGGCGCGCAGCTGCGCTTCGGTACGGATGAGGAACGGAGCGGTCTCGGAGCCGTCGCCGCCCGCAAACGTCGGGTCATCCTGCGAGCCGCCGAGGACGACTTTGCCGTCCGCAAGGCCCCAGCTCTGCCAGGCAGCCGGGCGCATGGCCGCAAGGCTCTCGGCAGTATAGGAGGTGAACTTGCCGCTGCTCGTCAGATAGGCATCCGTCTCGGCAATGCCGCTTTCGGAGATGCCGTCGTTCATGGCCGCGGCAAAGGCCGCATCCGTGACGCTGTCGTGCACGGTGATCTTGTTGTAGTCGAAATACCACGACGAGGGGATGGAGCCGGTCGCCTTGGCCGTCTGCGTCCCGCCGTTGTATCGCAGAACTGCGCCATTGAAATAGTGGCCGGAGACGACCACACCGCCGCTCTGCTCGCCGATGAGGCAGCCGAGATAGACGTTCTTGACGCTCTCGGCAGAATCCTGCAGGGAGACATTGCCGGAGGCGTAGCAGTTGTGGGTCAGATAGGCCGAGGAGCCCAGCAGGCCGCCCGCGCGGCACCAGTTGTATTCCGCACTGACGCCCGTGACCGAGACATCGCCCAGCGCGGCCGCATTGGCGATCATGCTGCTGCCGCCGATGGTGGCGACAAGGCCGCCCGCGCAGGCGGGAGAATTGGCAGAGACTGCGGTGACGGTAATATCCGTCCAGCAGTTCGTCACAACGTTTTCGCGGTCGAGACGACCGGCAAGGCCGCCCGCATAGGCAAACGTGCCGGAGGCAGCGGAGATCGTGCTGCCCGTGACGGAGCAGTTGTCGATGCGCACATTGCTGCCCGCCGTGCCCGCGCCGCCGACGAGGCCGCCGGCATAGATTCGGTCATCCAGCGCCGCGCCGGAGCGCTGCACATAGACGGAGGCGTTCGTCAGGTGCAGGTCATGCACCTTGGCCGTGTTGGCCAGCACATCGAAGAAGCCCGCAGAAACCAGCTTGGAGGGCGCATCGGCCGTGCCGATGGTCATGCCGGAGACCGTGTGATCACCGCCGTCGAACGTGCCGCCGAAGCTGTGGACCGGCGTCCACTCGCCGTTCAGGGCGATGTCGGCCGTCAGGACGAAGTAGACATTCGTCGTCACGAGCTTTCCGGCCTGCGTGGCCTCGGCAAAGGCGCGCAGCTGCGCTTCCGTCGCGATCTGATAGGGATCGCCGACCGAGCCGTCGCCGCCTGCGAAGTAATCCGGCTCTTCCGGCGTGACGGAGCCGCCCGCCGTGGGCAGCAGCGCGCCGTCCGCATTGCGCTCCCATGCGCACCAGCCGTTTTCCGTCATGCTCAGCAGGCTGTCGAGCGTGATGTCGCCGGTCAGCAGGGATTCGGACTTGAAGTAGGCCTGCCCCTTTGCCAGCTCCTCCGGCGTCAGGGCTGCGGTGAGCCTGGTCAGCAGGGTCTCGGAGGCGATCTCAGCGGCCGTCAGACCCTCGCAGTGGTCGTTGTCGCTCTCACTGTAGTTCAGCACGTCGTAGCCGACTGCCAGCGGCGTCGAGACCTCGCCGTCATAATAGGTCTGCTTCTCTTCCTTGTTGAAATAGCAGTTGTAAGCCGCAGACAGAGCCGAGGGAGAGCCGACAACGCCGCCGATCGGCACGTCCGCGCCGTCCTCAGAGGACATGGCGTCCATATGGATGCGGCTGGAGGAATAGCTGGCATAGACCGCGCCGGAGCTGTAGCCCACAACGCCGCCCGCGCCGTACATCATGGAGGTGTTGCCGTAGTTTGCCACGGAGCCGAGGGCCGCGCAGTTCACAACGGCGGAGTTGTTGCCGGTATCGCCGACGATGCCGCCGACAAAGCTGTCAGAGCTTCCCTTGGCATAGACGACAACGTTCGTCCAGCTGTTGCAGATGAGGCTCTTGATGCCGATGCTGCCGACGAGGCCGCCGACGTAGGAATAATAGGGAGAAGTCGTATCGCTGTAGATCGTGCCGGTCGCCCAGCAGCTCTCGACGATGCTGTTCTCGCTGATCCCGGCCGCCAGAAGGCCGACGCTCGGGTCCGTCGCGGTCTTGTTGTAGATCGCGGCGTTGATAACGCCGACGTTGCGGATGGCAGCGCCCTTGCCTACCGAGCCGAAGAGGCCTGCCTCCGTATAGGAAGCCTTCTCGCTTTCCGAGCCGATGGTCATGCCGGTGATCGTATGATAGTTGCCGTTGAAGCTGCCGTTGAACGAGCCCGTCGCGCCGATGGGCGTCCACGCAGTCCCGGTCAGGTCCAGATCGGCATCCAGACTGATGTACTGGCCCTCATAGCCCGTGCCGCCGTTGACGGCTGCGGCAAAGGCCTGCAGCTGCGCGGCCGTGCGGATGAGATACGGGTCGCTCTTCGTGCCGCTGCCGGACGCGAAGACCGGAGTCTCCTTCGATTCGGCCTGACGGAACACGTCCTTCGCAGCTTCCTTGATGGCATTGCTGCTCAGGGTCGCGCCGGTCACGGCGTCGAGCTTTTCGACCTGCTCCGGGGTCTGCAGACCGACGAGCCGGTCAAGAAGCACCTTGGCCTTTTCCCAATAGCGGGCAGTTTCCGAATGGGTCACATTGTCCACGCTCGCGATCGCGCCGTTCGTCAGCGTGAGCGTCAGCGCCACAGACCCGTTGCGGCCCGTACCCGTACCGGTGTAGGTGCCGCTCTCGTAGGTCGCCGCGACAGCCGGAGCGACGCAGCCGAGCACCAGAAGCACGGACAGCGCCACCGCCAGCAGGCGGCGAGTCACACGATGTTTTGTCATCTCTTGGGTTTCCTCCTTTTTTTATTTGGCAATACCGCATAATTTGGCCTTCGCCGGATATTTTTCGCCGAATGCTCTCGCTGAATTGTGCGGTGCTGCCTTAAAAAACGGACCAAAAAATGGATCCGATTTTTCAGATTTCCTTCGTCAGCTGCCGGTACAGCAGCGTGACGATCTGCGCGCGGGTGCACAGGTCATCCGGGCTGAAGCAGCCGCTGCCTGTGCCGTTCGTAACGTTGTTCTCCGCCGCCCACGCGACGGCCGCGGCATAGTAGCTCCCGGCGGGGACGTCCGCAAAGGCCGTACTGCCGGAAGACTCCGGCTCCCCTACCGCACGCCACAGGAACGTGACGATCTGTGCGCGCGTGCACGGGGCATCCGGGCTGAAGCAGCCGCCGCCCGTGCCGTTCGTAACGTTGTTCTCCGCCGCCCAGGCAACGGCCGCGGCATAGTAGCTGTCCGCCGGGACATCGGCAAAGGCCGTATTGCCGGAGGGCTCCGGTCTCCCGGCAGCACGCCACAGGAACGTGACTGCCTGCGCGCGGGTGCAGGACAGGTCCGGTGAGAACGTCGTCATCGTCGTGCCGTTCACCACGCCGCGGGACAAGCCCCAGACGACGGCGTCATAGTAATAGGCATCCTCCGGCACATCCCGGAACGGGAGCTGCATCACTTCGCCGCAGCGGACGCAGATGCCGTTCACGACCTCGTGGCCCAGCGGCTCCAGCGGCTGGCGGCGCAGTTCGCCGCAGATCGTGCAGCGGAAGTCGATCCAGCCCGACATGGTGCAAGTCGGCTCGCGACGGCCCGTTTCGACCAGCTGATGATCATGCATCTTCGGCTGCGTCGTATACCACAGGCTGCTCGTCTCGCCGCGGTAGACCGTCAGCGGAGTCTTCGTCTTGGCATAGCAGCGGAAGCAGCCCGCATCCGCATCATACTGCAGCGTGCGGCTGAGATAGCGCGCGCTGCGGATCGTCATATGACCGTCCTCCATGGAAATGACCCAGCGGGACAGCGACGTTCCGGTGTCCTGCGCCGTGTTGAGCTGCTCGCTGTTCGAGCGGCAGGCCAGATAAACCGCATCAGAAGTGCCGCCGAGGCGGATGGCATACTGCTCCGTGCCTACGGCACGCTCGATCTGTACAACGACCGCAGCGGAAACGCCGCGCAGCGCGCCGCCCTCCTCTGCAAGCCCGGCATCGGCAAACGGGACTGCCGCCTCGCTGCTGCCGAGCGCCGCGCCCGTGACCGAGCCGTCACACAGGAGGGCATGGCCCTCGGCAGAGAGCACATAGGTGCCGCTCCAGTCCTCCGGGGCCTCTGTCAGCTCATGGAAGGCAGGCGTCGTTCCGGCCGGAGTCGCAAAATAGCGATAGACGGCGTAGAGCGTCTGCTCCGGCTGCGCAACGGCAAACTCACTCCCGGCGCGGAGATAGGACAGGCTCCCGACCGGCTCCGCCTGCTCCTGCAGGGACCAGCCCGCAAAGGAATAGTCCTGCGCATCCGCTGCCGGAGTCCCGACGGGAAGCGGCAGGGGCTCCGCATCCCCGACATAGCTCTGGATATCCGCCTGCGTGACGCCGTCCGGCACGGCAAAGTGCAGCACAGCGGGCGTCTTGGCCGAGAAGTGGATCGTGATCGTGCAGTCCGCGCGCAGGGACGAGATGCGGAACAGGTCGCCCTCCTGCGTCACAACAGCGGCCCCCTCCGGGGTGACCGTTGCGCCGTCGGCATAGTAGCCGCGGGCCGGGACGGCCGTGACCGTCATGCCCTTCTGGACGACCGTTCCGGCCGTTTTCGGGGCGTCCGTCGTCACGGTCGCGGTGAAGCTCTCCAGCAGGCTCCAGACGGAGCTGACCTCCTGCACGGCGTCGACCTTGCCGTGACCGGGATAGGCGTCCTCCGCCGAGACGACGATGGGGAAGGCTGCATGCTTCCGTACGGCTTCCTCCAGCGTTGCGGCGGTCTGGGAGGAATCGCTGCCCAGAATGGCGGGCGAGCAGTCCCAGTTGCCGTAGCGGGCCTTCATTGTGCGGATAGACTCCGCGACCGTGCCGCCCTGCAGCAGCTTGTTGAAAAATTCCTCTTCAAAGCAGTAATCGCCGATAAAGGTAACGGACTGGCTGTAGCCGTAGACCACGCCGGCTCCCGCGTCCATAAGTGGGCCCTCGAGGCCGTCCGTGGCCATGCCGAGGCAGATCGCCATCCAGACAAGGCCGCCGTTTGCGGGCTTTTCCATATGGTTGGCAATGACCGTACCGTCGACCTCATAGTAGCGCATGCCGTTGATGCCGCTTCCGCCGTAGACGGCGTGGCCGCCGGCATAGTCCTCGGTCGTCAGGCCATCGCCGCTCTGCAGGCAGAGGTAGGACGTCGTCGCTTTGGAGGTGTAGTCCTCATTGTCGCCGGTATAATCTGTGGTGCCGTGGCTGTCAAACAGGATAACGCCGCCGGACTCGACCGCGTCGGCAATGGCGTCAACCGTCGCGGCCTCCGTTTTATAATAGTAGAACGTGCCCTCGGACTTCGCGGCAATGCGCTGGCCCTCTTCGTAGTACTGGCGCGTGAATGAGCTGTCCAGACCGTAGTACGGCTGGAAGAGATACACGTCGCGCCCGTGCTGCACGCCGCGCAGGGCGGGAGTGCTTTCCAGCGTTTCCGTCTGCGCCGGTTCCTGCGCACGCTCGCTGATGCGCTCCAGCTGCGGGTTATACGAGCAGGTGATGCCCGCATCCGTCTGCCAGGTCACGCAGCTGCCGTTCGCAGAGACCGTGCCCGGCCGGACGCCGTCGGCTGTCTCCAGCCAATCGCAGAGCGCCCCGGTGTCGGCCGCACCCGCCGTGCCGCCGTTCGTGCCGTCCGCCGACGGCAGCGAGGCAAAGATCGCGTCGGCTGCGGCATAATCCGCCTCCGTCAGCTCCCGCGGCTCCGCCTGCTCGCCCGGCGCTGCCGAAGCGGCGGTGCACAGCGAGAACAGCACGGCCACGGATGCCAGCAGAGCCAGAAGCCGTTTCCATCGATTCAACATGCTATTTCCTCCTGTGAATTCTGGTTAGTCTCGCCTAACTCAAGGCCGCATCCCATCGACGCATGCTCCGTCCGGAGGGGGGTGGCCTCGCTTCCGTTCTGCCGCAGGTTTTGGTTAGGCAGCGCTAACTCATGTTGGAAAGAAATCCGCCCAGAGGCGGTCCGGATATCCGGTTCTCATTTCCCGTATATCCTAGTGTATTTTACCGGAGACATCGGGTATTGTCAAGATGGATTTGTGTAAAATTTTCCTGCGGCGAACACCCGGTTCGCCGCAGGTCAGAATCAGACAATATACTGCAGGACCTCGGTCTCGTCCTCGCCGTTGAGATAGATGCGCGGAATACGCTTGTTGATGCCGCACATCAGCTCATACGGGATGGTCCCGAGGCGGTTGGCAAGGCTCGTCAGCTCGATGCTGTCGCCGCCATCCTCGCCGAAGACCGTGACGACGTCGCCGACCTTTGCCTCCGGCACGCGCGTGATATCGACCATGCACATGTCCATGCAGATGCGGCCGACCTGCGGCACGCGCCTGCCATGCAGCAGGAATGACACGTTGCTCGAAAGGCTGCGCGGGAAACCGTCTGCATAGCCGATGCCGACGACGGCGATGCGGGCAGGGTCCTCCGTCGTGTAGGTGCGGCCATAGCTGATCGTGATATTCGGCTCAAAATCGCGGATCTGGAAGATCGTGGAGCGCAGGGACATCACGGGCCGCAGATCGATCATGCCGCGCAGGTCCTCCGACGGGAGCACACCGTAGGTCGCGATGCCGGGACGGACCATATCGAGCGCATACTCGGGATAGAGAATGGTAGCACCGCTGTTGCAGCAGTGGCGGATCTCCGGCTCGATGCCCACGCCCTTGAGGGCGCTCAGCATCTGCGTGAAGCGCTCGAACTGCGTATGCGTAAAATTCGCGTCGGCTCCGTCGATGGAATCCGCGACCGGGAAATGCATGAAAATTCCCTCGATGAGAAGCTTGGGCATCTGCGCAACTTCATTCAGCTCCTCGACCGTCTTCGGGTGGTCATAGGCAAAGAAGCCGAGGCGCGACATGCCCGTATCCAACTTGATGTGGACCTTGAGGCGGCGCCCTGAGCCCTTGAGCTCCTCGTGCAGCGCGCGGGCATATTCGAGGCTGTGGACCTCCTGCCGCAGTCCCATGGCGACCAGATCGCGCGCATAGGCAGGCGGCGTATAGCCCAAAATCAGGATGGGACGGCGGATGCCGCCGCGGCGGAGCTGCATGGCCTCCTCCAGATTGGAGACGGCAAGGAACTCCGCGCCCAGCTCACACAGATGGCGGCTGATGGGCACGGCACCATGGCCGTAGGCGTCGGCCTTGACCACGCCGAGGAGGCGGCAGCCGGATGGGATCTTCGCCCGGAGCTGCTGGTAGTTATGATTCAGGTTGTCGAGCGAAATATCCGCCCAGGTTCTCTTTAAATAATCCATGTAAATTTACTTCCGTTATTTCAGACTGAACTCTGATATCGTCAAATTCAGAATACGCTGACCATTATAGCATACTTCCGCATAAATTGGTATGCCATTTTCAAACCAGGTGTCCACCTTGAGCATTTTTTCTTCATAATCCTTCTCATAGGTCGCGCGGAACCGGCCGTCCTCCTCCCCGCCCGCGGCGAGATAGGCGGAGGACCAGCAATATGCCACGACGGCCGGACCAGCCGCCGGAGCGAGCCTTCCGTTTGCCAACAGGCCGAAGTCCATCATCAGGCCGTCATAGGTGACGGTTCCGCCGGTCTCGTCCACCGCTGCAGTGATTCCGGCCAGCGTCTCCGGCGCGGCGACGGTGAAATGCGTCGGGCCGTTCACCTCTGTCTCGCAGTCGAGCGCAAACGGGACGACATAATCTCCGTAATCTGCCGTCAGCTCCGCGCGGAAGCTGCAGCCCCCGGCCTGCACCAGCGAGGCGCGGAACGCGATGGCGGGCGAAACGCCCTGGCTTCTTCCTCCGCAGCCGCCGAGCAGCAGGCAGAGGCACATCATCAGTACGGCGCAGCCTCGCCGCACGCGCATCCCCTCCTATGGCAATAGATATGGCAGCTCCGCCGCAACGTCCGAGGGCAGCAGGCCGTACTCCCCCATCCGGGCGGCGCAGCGGTCGGCCGCCGTTCCGTGGAGCCACGCAGCCGCAGCCGCCGCATGCACGGGCGGCAGGCCCTGCCCCAGCAGTGAGACGAGAATGCCCGCCAGCACGTCGCCGCTCCCACCCGTAGCAAGGCCCGGATTGCCGCAGCGGTTCTCCCAGCGCTCGTCCGCGCCGCAGATGGCAGTCCGGTGTCCCTTGAGCAGCACCGTCGCGCCGGTCTTCTCCGCAAGCGCCGCAGCCGCGCCCATGCGGTCCTCCCCCGGCAGCCTGCCCATCAGGCGGCGGTATTCGCCGTCGTGCGGCGTGAGCACCACGGGACAGGCTGCGCCGCGCAGTACATCTATATGCCCCTCGAGCACGTTTATGCCATCGGCATCCACCACAACAGGGCAGGATGCATTGGCAAGCACAGCCTGCACGGCGGCAAACGTCCCGGCGCTTCTGCCCAGGCCGCAGCCAATCAGGCAGGCATCGCAGCCGGAAAGCCGCGCCAGAATTTCCGGAACGGCACTCTCTGCCAGCATGCCACCCTGCGCGGGAAGCGGGAACACCATCGGCTCGAGCAGCTTTCCCGCCACGATGGGATACACCGGCTCCGGCACGCCGACGAAGATCAGCCCCGCGCCGGACCGCGCCGCACCCATGGCAGCCAGCGCCGGAGCGCCTGTATAGCCGACGGCCCCGCACAGCAGCAGGATGCGGCCGAAATCGCCCTTGTGCGTCTCGCGCGCCCGCCGCGGGAGCCAGCCGCAGAGCCGCTCCGCGTCCATGATCGATATTTCCGCCATGTTCTCGCCCCGATCTGCCGCAATGCGGCTTTTTTGTTATTATTATAATGTACCGCAAAAAAATAGTCAAATCCCGGGCGGATTTCCCTTGCAACCTTCGAAAAAATATGTTAGAATTTTGGCGATACAGAAGAAAAGCTGTGACCGGGCCGCCGGCTGCAAAATGTGGGCTCAGAGAGGGTGCGTTGCTGTGAGCACTCCCCGCAGGCAGTGCAGGCCTTCCCCCGTGAGCTTCCGGCTGAACGCCCTGCGGAGCATACGCTCCGCGGCAATTAGGCACGGACGGGTCGCTCCGTTATCGGTTTGAGTGCGCCGTGTCAGCGGCGAATGGCGGGTGGTACCGCGGAAGTTCTGTCTTTCGTCCCCTTTCGGACGGAGGACTTTTTCTTTTCCCTGCAACATTTCTTTGCAAAAAGGAGAGCCAACATGAAAGAACAACTGGAACAGATCAAGGCGAAAGCACTGGCTGACCTCGCAGCGGCGGCAGATATGTCCGCGCTGGATGCCGTGCGCGTGCGCGTGCTTGGCAAAAAGGGCGAGCTGACTGCCGTCCTGAAGCAGATGGGCAAGCTGTCTGCCGAGGAACGTCCCGTCATGGGCCAGATGGCAAACGCCGTCCGTGCCAAGCTCGAGGACGCGCTCGAAAAGCGCCGCGCCGCGCTGGATGCCGCTGCGCTCGAGTCAAAGCTCGAGGCCGAGGCCGTGGATGTCACCATCCCCGGCAAAACCGTGGAGATGGGCCACCAGCACCCGATGAACCGCGTGCTGCAGGAGGTCAAGGAGATCTTCATCGGCATGGGCTATCAGATCGTCGACGGCCCGGAGATCGAGGAGGCCGCCTACAACTTCACGAAGCTGAACATCGAAGAGGGCCATCCCTCCCGCGACCGCTCCGACACCTTCTATTTTGACGACGACGATTCCGTCCTGCTGCGCACGCAGACCAGCCCCATGCAGATCCGCGTCATGGAGCAGCAGAAGCCGCCCATCCGCATGCTGGCCCCCGGCCGCGTGTTCCGCAAGGACGAGGCCGACGCCACGCACTCCCCGATGTTCCATCAGATCGAGGGCCTCGTCGTCGACGAGGGCATCACGATGGGCGACCTGAAGGGCGCGCTGGAGACGCTCATCAAGCGCCTGTACGGCGAGGACGCCGTCGTGCGCTTCCGCCCGCATCATTTCCCGTTCACGGAGCCAAGCTGCGAGGTCGACATGCAGTGCTTCAAGTGCCACGGCACGGGCGAGACGGCCGGTCAGGTCTGCTCCACCTGCCATGGCGAGGGCTGGATCGAGCTGCTGGGCGCCGGTATGGTGCACCCGAAGGTGCTCGAGGGCTGCGGCATTGACCCGAAGAAGTACTCCGGCTTTGCCTTCGGCATCGGTCTGGAGCGCATGGCCATGGGCCGTCTGCGCATCAACGACCTGCGCCTGATCTTTGACAACGACGTGCGGTTCCTTTCGCAGTTCTGAGGAGGTAGAGCAATGAAACTGAACAGAAAATGGCTCAACGAAGAATTCGTGGATCTCTCCGGCGTGCCGGATCGGGAGTTTGTCGAGACCATGACCATCGCCGGTCAGAAGGTCGAGACCTATGAGCGGCTCGATGCCGAGCTGCGCAATGTCGTTGTCGGCCGCGTCGTGTCCATCACGCGCCACACGAACTCCGACCACATGTGGGTATGCCAGATCGACGTCGGCGCGGGCGAGCCCGTGCAGATCGTCACCGGCGCGCAGAACGTGCACGAGGGCGACCTTGTCCCCGTGGCCCAGCATAATTCCTGGCTGCCCGGCGGCGTGCACATCACAAAGGGCAAGCTGCGCGGCGAGGTATCGAACGGCATGCTCTGCTCCCTGAAGGAGCTCGGCCTGACGCTCAACGACTTCCCCTATGCCATTGAGGACGGCATCTGGATCCTGCAGGAGGACTGCAAGCCCGGCGACGACATCAACACCGTCATCGGCAACGACGACACCGTTGTGGACTTTGAGATCACGAACAACCGCCCGGACTGCTATTCCATCCTCGGTCTGGCCCGCGAGGCCGCTGCCGCTTTCAACAAGCCGATGCGCCATCACGACCCGGTCGTGCGCGGCGGCGCGGCAGGCGAGCTGTCCGAGCTGCTGGAAGTCGAGGTCCCCGCAGAGGACCTGTGCCGCCGCTACACCGCGCGCATGGTACGCAATGTGAAAATCGCGCCGTCGCCGAAGTGGCTGCGCCAGCGCCTGCGCGCCAACGGCGTCCGCCCCATCAACAACATCGTCGATATCACGAACTATGTCATGCTGGAATACGGCCAGCCGATGCACGCCTTTGACTACCGCTATGTCGGCTCCGGCAAGATCATCGTCCGCCGCAGCGAGCCGGGCGAGGCCCTGACGACGCTCGACGGCAATGTCCGCACCCTGACGCCCGGCATGCTCGTCATCGCCGACGAGACGAAGCCCATCGGCCTTGCCGGCATCATGGGCGGCGAGAACAGCGAGATCATGGACGACACGGTCGATGTCGTCTTCGAATCCGCAAACTTCAACGGCACGTCCATCCGCCAGACGGCCCTTGCCCTCGGCATGCGCACGGAGGCCTCCGGCAAGTTTGAAAAGAACATCGATCCGCTGCTGACGCTCCCCGCCGTGGACCGCGCCTGCGAGCTCGTCGAGCTGCTGGGCGCCGGTGAGGTCATGGACGGCGTCATCGACGTGCTCAACGACATCCCCGAGCCGCGCACCATCGAGCTGGAGCCGGACCGCATCAATGCCCTGCTCGGCACGGACATCTCCGAGGCCGACATGGTCGAATATCTGCGCCGTCTGGAGATCCCCGTCGAGGGCCATGAGATCCGCGTGCCGTCGTGGCGTCCCGATCTGGTCGGCATGGCGGACATAGCCGAGGAGGTCGGCCGTCTGTTCGGCTATAACAACATCCCCACGACGACGTTCCGCGGCGCTGCCACGGAGGGCGGCTATACGGAGGCCATGAAGCTCGAGAACCGCGCCGGTTCCCTGTGCCGCAGCCTCGGCTACAGCGAGATCCTGACGTATTCCTTCGTCTCCCCGTCCATCTTCGATCAGATCCGCCTGCCGGAGGACTCTTCCCTGCGCAATGCCATGCGCATCCAGAACCCACTCGGCGAGGATGCCTCCATCATGCGCACCGTCGCACTGCCGTCCATGCTCGCCATTTTGGCGCGCAACAACGCCTATCACAACGATGCCGTCAAGCTCTATGAGCTGGCGAAGGTCTACCTGCCGAAGCCCGGCCAGATCCTGCCGGACGAGCCGAAGCATCTGGTGCTCGGCACCTACGGCGAGCACGAGGACTTCTTCAAGATGAAGGGCGAGATCGAGGCCTTCCTGCGCGGCATGAATGTCCCCGAGGCCCGCTATACCGCCGAGAAGCACGACCCGACGTTCCATCCCGGCCGCTGCGCCCGCGTCAGCGTGGGCGGCGTCGACCTCGGCTGCTTCGGCCAGATCCATCCGCTCGTGGCCCGCAGCTACGGCATTGACGGCGAGATTTTCGCCGCAGAGCTGAACTTCACGGCCCTGCTGTCCCTGCAGCTGCCGGAAAAGACCTATACGCCGCTGCCAAAGTACCCGGCCGTCACCCGCGACATCGCCGTCGTCTGCGACGAGGCCGTAACGGTCGCCGCCCTGTCCGACTGCATCCGCGCCGCAGGCGGCAGGCTGCTGCGCAGCGTGGAGCTGTTCGATATCTACCGCGGCAAGGGCATCGCTTCCGGCTCGAAGAGCGCAGCCTTCCGCCTGACGCTCCGTGCAGACGACCGCACGCTGACGGATGCCGATTCCGACGGCGTCGTGTCCGCCGTTCTGGCCGCTCTGGAAAAAGAGCTGAACGCCAAGCTCCGCTGAGCACCGTTTTGTTTCCAATTTGTTTACGCATTTTTCCTTTACTTTATCCCGAATTTCGGATATGATAGAGGAAAGGAAGAAAGGAGGCGGACGTAATTGGATCATAACACGATCAAATTCAGCGTGCCGGTCGACAACAGTGCGGAGATGAAGCAGATCCTCACGGAGGTCTATCGCTCCCTCACGGAAAAGGGCTATAATCCGATCAATCAGATCGTGGGCTATCTTCTTTCCGAGGATCCGACCTACATCACCAACCACAATAACGCTCGCAGCCTCATCTGCAAGCTCGATCGCGACGAGCTTCTTCAGGAGCTTGTCCGGCACTACCTGTTTGATTAGTTCCCCGCCCGGGGAGGCTTCTGCGGCAAGTAGAGGCCTCCCCTCTTTTTCTGCCCTCCCAAGCAAAAAACATCCGACAGTTCCAGCATCGCATCCCCGGACCATTGTAACGCTTTCCGCTGTAAAAATTACAAATCGGCAGAAATTCCGAATTTGCTATTGACAATTCGGTTTCTATGTGTTACAATTCGGTTACATTTTATTTGGAGGTTCCCGAATGTCCGAAAAAAATGAAGTCCTCACCTACAAGGGCCACCCCCTGATGCGGAAGGACAATCTGGTTTATTACGGTTCCATGGCAGACGAATTCATCGTCATGCTGCAGATCCTCGAAACAAAAAAGCTCGACGATCTCGAGCTTGCAACAAAGGTCTCCGTCCAGCTCCAGCGCACGGATCCCGCCGCCAAGGCGCGCGACCGCGTGGTGAAGAAGACGGAAAAGGACGGCTTCTACACGGCTTTGGATGTTGGCTGTGTGTGGCTGGAACGTGCACTGAACGCAAAATAAGCACAATTTCTGTTTGGGAGGTACTTTTACATGAAACGGATGATCAAGGTCCTGTTGATCCTTGCCGCCACGGTCGCCGCTGTTGCAGCGCTTGCGATCACGGCAGGCGCCACGGAGCTGAAAACCGGCATTGGCATTGTCGAAGCGAGCGGCGGCCTTCGCCTTCGCTCTCAGGCTTCTACCAGCTCCGATATTCTCTCGACGGCGCACAACGGAGACAACGTCGTAGTCATCCGTCAGGTCGGAGACTGGTATCTGGTCAACTACAATCTGAAGATCGGCTACATGCACTCCGACTATACCACCTTCAAGGAGCGCGAGAACATCGAGCTGGGCTACGGCTCCGTCGATCCCTATCTCGCCAATATCCGCAGCGGCCCGTCCACTTCCTCCGGTCTTGTTGATCAGGCAGGCAGCGGCGCGAAGGTCTTCATCTTCGGCTTCAACTGCGGCTGGTACAAGGTGAAGTACAACGGCCAGATCGGCTACATCCGCAGCGACCTCGTCACCCTGCTGGAAAAGCCCTACTGCAACAGCGGTTCCTCGAGCAGCGGCTCGAGCTACTCCTCCGCCACCGGCTATGACGATTCCTATTCCTCGGGCAGCAGCTCCTCGAGCAGCACCTCACTTGGCACGCAGATCGCGAATTACGGCATGTCGTTCGTCGGTTATCCTTACGTCTACGGCGGCACTTCTCCCTCCGGCTTTGACTGCTCCGGCTTTGTGCAGTACATCTACCGCCAGTTCGGCTACAGCATCAACCGCACCGCGACCGCGCAGCTCGCAAACGGCTACTACGTCTCCTATGACAGCCTGATTCCCGGTGATCTCGTCTTCTTCGGCAGCGGCTCGTCCGCTTCCCACGTCGGCATGTACATCGGCGGCGGTGAATTCGTCCATGCGGCCAATTCCCGCTCCGGCGTCAAGATCTCGAGCCTCTCGGAAAGCTGGTACGCAGCCCGGTACATCGGCGCCCGCCGCATCGTCGGCTAAAGCAGAACATACTCCCCTGCGCAGGACAAGCTCCTGCGCAGGTTTTTTTACAGTTGATACCACGCATTTCCCATGGTATAATGAAGCAAATATAGTGGGAGGAGTAACCATCATGAGGTACAGAAGATTGGGAAAGACCGGGCTGCAGGTCAGTGAGATTGGCTTCGGTGGGGAATGGCTGGAGCGGCACCCCGAGGCAGAGGGCATTGAGCTGATCCACCACGCCGCCGCACAGGGGATCAACATTCTCGACTGCTGGATGGCAGACCCGACATCCCGGGATATCATCGGCAAAGGCATCCGGGACAACCGCAGTCACTGGTATATCCAGGGCCACATCGGCTCCACCTGGAAAGACGGTCAATATTTCCGAAGCCGAGACATACAATACGTGCGCCCGGCGTTCGAAGACCTTCTGCAGCGCCTGCAGACGGACTACATCGATCTCGGCATGATCCACTATGTGGACTCCGAGCAGGATTGGGCCCAGATCCAGCACTCGGATTATCTGGATTACATCATGGGCCTCAAAAAGGCCGGTGTCATCCGCCATATTGGCATCAGCTCCCATAACCCGAAGGTCGCAAAGCTGGCTGCGGAGTCCGGTTATGTCGAGATGATCCTGTTCAGCATCAACCCCGCCTTCGATATGCTGCCCGCCAGTGAGGATAGCGACACGTTGTTCGCGGAGGAATTCAGCGCAGAGCTCAAGGGGATCGATCCCGAGCACGCAGCGCTCTACAGCATCTGCGAGCAGCACGACGTCGGCATCACGGTGATGAAGCCCTTCGCCGGAGGCAGGCTATTCGACGCGAAGCGCTCCCCGTTCGGCGTAAGCCTGACGCCGGTGCAGTGCATCCACTATGCCCTGACCCGCCCTGCCGTCAGCTCGGTCCTATGCGGCTATGACACGAAGGAACAGGTCGATCAGGCCGTTGCCTACGAGAACGCCTCGCACGAGGAAAAGGACTTCGCTTCGGTCATCGCCAACGCGCCGCTCCACGCCTATCGTGGCCAGTGCACCTACTGCGGGCACTGCAAGCCCTGCCCTGCCGGCCTCGACATCGGCATGATCAACAAATTCTACGATCTCGCCACCATGCAGCCGGAGGTCCCCGCCACCGTGCGCTCGCACTACGAGGCGCTGGAGCACACCGCCTCGGCCTGCATCGGCTGCCGCTCCTGTGAGTCCCGCTGCCCGTTCGGCGTGCCCATTGCGGAGCGGATGGAAAAGGCCGCAGCCCTGTTCGGCTGCTGAAGTCCCCTCTGAAACAGCAAATCACGCAGGCCGATTGTCAGCCTGCGTGATTTTCATTTCGATCTTTTATTTTTCTTCCGGCTTTTTCTCCGAGCAGAGCTCCGCTGCCGCATGCAGCCGCTCAGAGGACTCGCGGAATACGTCCTGCACGCCGTCAAGCGCCTGCTTCAGGCGCTCATAATCCGCGTGGAACCGATCGGACAGGCCTGTAATGTCCTGCCGTCTGGCCTTGAGCTTTTCCTCGGCCTGTTCGAACGCGCTGCGCATCCGGACGGCAGACGCCGCGGCACGCTCGCGCGCCATGCGCTCAGTCTGCTCAGCGCGGCGGTAAGCCGTCAGCTCCATCTCATCATAGCGCGGCTTCTGAACGGCCGCTGCAGGCCGCTCTGCGGGCTCCTGCGCCTGCCGGAGCGCAGCGTTCTGCTCACGCAGCTCGGCAAGCTCGGCGCGAAGCTGCGAAAGCTCCTGCTTCTGCCGCTCCGACTCCTCCTGCCGAGCGGCAAGCTCCTTCTTCTGCTGCTCCAGCTCCTCCTGCTGGCGGGTGCGCTCCTCCGCCAGGCGGCGCAGCTCCAGCTCGTGCTCGCTCGTCGTCTTCTGAATGAACTGCACCACATCCATGCGATTGAAGCCGTGCAGGGAGCTGCGGAAGCTATCCGTCGTCGCTGCCATTGCCATTCCTCCCGATTCTCTCCCGATTCGGGAGTTTTTTCTCATTATAGCACGCGGAACGGCGAAAAACAATATATACCACGGAATTTTGACGGATGTTCTCTCCCCTGCCCGGCAAGTTTTCCCATTTTTCTTCTTTACTTTGTCCAAACTATCTGCTATAATAATGGATGCAAATGCGCCGGTGGCTCAATGGATAGAGCATCAGATTCCGGTTCTGAGGGTTGGGGGTTCGAGTCCCTTCCGGCGTGCCATCTCCGGATCAGGCGGGCTGACGATTCATTCGTCGGCCCGTTTGTTGTTTATGCCGGAAAAAACGCGGATGATGCGCCTGTACTTTCTTCTTTCTCCTGTTTTCCGCTATAATCATAGCCGCGGTATCCCGCAAATCAGAACGAGGAGAAAGAAAATCATGAGAAAATGCATCCGCACAGCAGCCGCTCTGCTGCTGGCCCTCGCCCTTGCAGCCGGACTTTTCGGCTGCAGCAAACTTGCCCCGATCGTCAGTGGGGGCGACAAGCCCCACTCCACGGAGCCTGCGGCCACAGGATTGCAAACGGACACCGAAGACACGCAGAACACGGAAAATACAGAAGACACCGGTGAGCAGGACTGGGCCGGCGAAGGGGGGTCCTCCGATTCGGCGCCCGTGGAGACGGACCCGCCTGTGTGGGAGGGGCCGGAAACCGTAGTATATCTCGCGCCCTATGACGCGCTGGCCGTGGAATACGGCGGCTATTTCTATTATGTGGACCGGGACGACAATCTCTGCCGCACGACCACGGACATGACGGACTATACGCTCTTCTGCGAGGCGCAGATCCGGGGCGACGTCCGCATCATTGGCATCACGGACGCCGGGAGGATGTACCTGAGCAGCGGCGGGCAGTCGTGCTATGTCGATCTGGCCGAGGGCCGGGACGGCATGGCGGCCGACTACGGCATGGTCGAGTCGCAGACGTTCACAGGCGCTGCCCTCTCCATCGGCATCCGCGCCCTGCGCGGCGGCTGGATGTACTACACAAAGTCCGGCGAAAACGGTCTGTTCCGCGCAAAGATCGGCGCAGTGCCCGAGGAGGAAAACTGCATCGTCTTCGACAAGGACATCCGTGAAGCGGCCGTGACCGGCGATTACCTGATCTACACCTACAACAGAGGCAGCCGCGCCGACCTGCAGGTCACGCTGGCAGACGATCCCGACAGCCTGCTGCTCACGATCGAGGGCAACGGCACCTATCCGACGACCATGCTCGCCGGTACGGACGACCGGAGCGGGACGCCCCTGCTGCTCGTCTCGCGCTATGAGCTCATCGACCGCGGCGCCGAATACTCCGTCTATGACCTTTCGACGCTCGAGCTCGCGACGGACAGTATGCTGGACAGCGCCAAATTGCAGCGCCTTGGATATTGCTTCGGCAAAAATGGGGACGAGATCGTCTGCTTCAACAACTGTCTCCGCTTCGATCCCTTCGGGACGTTCTCAGACGGCAGCAGCCAATACTATCCGAACGCCTACTATACGGACGACTATCTCGTGAGCTTTTTCAGCATCACCTATGCCGGAAACGGCTGGTACTTCTTCGCGGACGCGGATCAGGGCGGCGCGACCCATGCCATTGAGGAAGGCGGCACCGAGCTCATCCCGCTCGTCTGACCCATAAAATCAGCCCGGCTGCCAAATGATGGCAGCCGGGAAAATTTAGGGAAGCTCTGATTAAATCAGCAAGAGTGGATGGCGAGAGATTTTCTGTCAAGTCAAGGTTTGAAAAATGCAGGAATACTTTGTGTATTTCTAGTTTTTCAAACCGATGGATTGGCGGAAAATATCCGCCATCCACCGCAGATGATTTATTCAGAGTTTCCTTAGCTCAAATGTGGTGTCAGGAACGCCGCAAGCGTTACGCTTTCCAGATAATTCTGAATGAGATTGTCCAGCTCCGTCCAGATCGGTTTCGTGCGGCAGTCCTGCGTGCGGTCGCAGGAGCACTGACCGTTTTCCATGCACGAAACAGGGGCCAGCGTGCCCTCCGTCAGGTTCAGAATTTCGGCCAAGGTGTATTCCTCCGGTCGGCGATTCAGCCGGTAGCCGCCACCCTTGCCGTGAATAGCATCGACGAGCCCGGCCTTCGACAGGACGGTCATGATATTCTCCAGATATTTTCTGGAGATCTCCTCGCGGTCTGCGATCTCCTTCAGGGGGACATATTCCTCCAGCCCGCTTTCCGCCAGATCGATCATGACGCGCAGCGCATAGCGGCCCTTTGTTGAAATCATCATTGCGTATTTCTCCTCAGAGGATCGTTCCGCCGCCGACGACGGTATCGCCGTCATACAGCACAACGGCCTGCCCGCGTGCAATGGCGCGCTGCGGCTCGTCGAACGAGACATGCACCGTGCCGTCCGGATTCTGCGTGACGGTCGCAGGCTGCTCCTGCTGGCGGTAGCGGATTTTTGCCTTGACGTGCAGCTCGGCGGGCGGCGTTTCATAGGCGATCCAGTTGAAATCGCCCGCATCCAGCTCCGTGGTGAACAGGGCCTCATTCGGGCCGAGCACGACGGTGTTGTCCTCCGGGCGCTTCTCACAGACATAATACGGATGCTCGATGCCGAGGCCCAGTCCCTTGCGCTGGCCGATCGTATAGTGGATGATGCCTGCATGCTCGCCCAGCACATGGCCCTCCCGGTCCACGAATGGGCCGGGCTTCGCCTTTTGGCCGGTTCGCAGCTCAATGACGCGGGCATAGTCTCCGTCCGGCACGAAGCAGATATCCTGACTGTCGCGCTTTCTGGCGTTCACAAGGCCATGCTTCTCGGCAATCTCACGCGCCTCGGTCTTGTGCAGCGTGCCGAGCGGGAAGCGCAGATGCGCCAGCTGGTGCTGATTCAGGAAATACAGCACATAGCTCTGGTCCTTGCTGTCGTCCACGGCCTTTTTCAGGAGCCAGCGGCCGTTTTCCTGCTCGATGCGGGCATAGTGCCCCGTGGCGACGGCATCACAGCCAAGCAACTCCGCGCGCTCGACGAGTTTGGCGAATTTCATGTAGCGGTTGCAGTCGATGCAGGGGTTCGGTGTCGCGCCGCGCTCATAGGCATCCACAAAGCGGTCCATCACCTGCTCGCCGAAGCCGTCCGTGAAATTGAACACATAAAACGGCATACCGAGCTGATAGGCCACGCTGCGCGCATCCTCGACGTCTTCGAGCGAGCAGCAGCTCTTTTCGCGCGATACCCCGGCGTCCTCATTGTGGAACAGCCGCATCGTTGCGCCGACACATTCGCAGCCTGCCTCAGATAGCAGGAGGGCGGCGACGCTGGAATCCACGCCGCCGCTCATCGCGATCAAGATCTTCTCAGGCTTCACAGTGGTCACAATGCGAGCAGTCCGGGAACTTGGACTCGTCATAGGCGATGCCGTGCTTGTCGTAGTAGTCCTTCACCGCTGCCTTGATGGCCTCCTCCGCCAGAACGGAGCAGTGCATCTTGTACGCGGGCAGTCCGTCCAGCGCCTCGGCAACAGCCTTGTTCGTCAGCTCAAGAGCCTGAGACAGGGGCTTGCCCTTGATGAGCTCCGTTGCCATGGAGCTCGAGGCGATGGCGGAGCCGCAGCCGAAGGTTTCGAACTTGACATCGGAAATTTTGTCGTCGTCGATCTTCAGGTAGATCTTCATGATATCGCCGCACTTGGCATTGCCGACCTCGCCGATGCCGTCGGCATTCTCGATGATGCCGACATTGCGCGGATGCTGGAAATGGTCCATCACTTTTTCGCTATACAGTGCCATAACTGATTCCTCCTCAGAGAATAAACGATTTCTTGCCCTCGACCAGATCGCGCCAGACCGGGGACATGCCGCGCAGATAGGCGACGATCTCCGGCACGCAGGCCAGAATATGGTCGATCTCCGCTTCCGTGTTGCTCTCGCAGAGCGTCAGGCGCAGCGAGCCGTGCGCGACCTCATGCGGGCGGCCGATGGCCAGCAGAACGTGGCTCGGGTCGAGTGAGCCAGACGTACAGGCGGAGCCGGACGAGGCACAGATGCCCTTGCCGTCGAGCAGCAGGAGCATGGACTCGCCCTCGATGCCCTCAAAGCAGAAGTTCACATTGCCGGGCAGGCGATGCTCGCGGTCGCCGTTGAGCGCACAGTGTGGAATTTTCGACAGGCCGTCGATGAGCTTGTCCCGCAGGGCCGTGACCTTGGCGATGTTCTCATCCATATGCTCGCAGGCCTCGCGGAAGGCCGCAGCCATGCCGGCGATGCCGCCGACGTTCTCGGTACCGGCGCGCTTGCCGCGCTCCTGGGCGCCGCCCTCGATGAGGTTCGTCAGGAAAATGCCCTTGCGCGCGTACAGAAGGCCGACGCCCTTTGGGCCATGGAACTTGTGGGCCGAGAGAGAGAGCATATCGATATTCTGCTCGCGGACGTTGATGGGCAGATGACCGGCAGCCTGCACCGCATCGGTGTGGAACAGGACGCCGCGCTCGCGGCAGACCGCACCGATCTCGGCGATCGGCTGAATCGTGCCGATCTCGTTGTTTGCATACATGACCGTCACGAGGCAGGTATCCTCGCGGATGGCGTCCGCGACCTGCTGGGCCGTGACGAGGCCGTTTTCATGAACATCGAGCAGTGTGACCTCAAAGCCCTGCTTCTCCAGACGCTTCAGGCTGTGCAGGATGGCATGATGCTCAAAGGCGGTGGAGATGATGTGCTTTTTGCCCTTGCGCGCGCCGAGCGTGGCCGCCGTCAGCAGGGCTTGATTGTCCGCCTCGCTGCCGCCGGACGTGAACGTGATCTCACGGGCGTCGCAGCCAAGGTACTTTGCCATCGTCTCGCGCGAAGCCTGCAGGGACTCCGCAGCCTTCTGCCCCAGCGTATACAGGCTCGAAGGGTTGCCATAGCTCTCGCGCAGGAAGGGCAGCATGGCATCCACGGCGGCCTGACTCATCCGCGTGGTGGCAGCATTGTCAGCATAAACGTTCATGTGGATTCTCCTTTATGGTGTCTCCGGCCGGGCCGGAATTGGAATTGTAAGATGCCTCCGGAAGAATTTCCCATCATCCCGGTAGGTTAATAGGATGATATCATATTTTACCCACAAAGTCAATGGGTAGTCCAAAGATTCCCGCGCGTTCGCGAAAAAATCTCAGAAAAGACTTGACTTTTGGCGAAAAATCGAGTATGATATGCAAGCTGATTTCAGTGATCTGATATCGGCGCAAAAGTGGAGAGGTGGCTGAGCTGGCCGAAGGCGCACGACTGGAAATCGTGTAGGCGTTAAAAGCGTCTCGCGGGTTCGAATCCCGCCCTCTCCGCCATAAGTCCACCGTAATTTTGATAGAATTACGGTGGACTTTTTCTATGCCCGAAAACCGCTTGAAATAAGGCTTTTCGGCTATTCCGCACATAAGCGAACCCCGCTGCAGAGCAATTCTGCGGCGGGGTTTCGTGCGTTTTATAGGGTTCGTGGACTTCTATGCCGTTGTAATCGTTAAACGGCTGAGGTAATCGTTGAACTACTGGGAATATTCGTTAAACTACCGAGGTAATCGTTAAACAGCCGAGTTCTGATAATACCCCTTATGAGAAAATCGGCGATGAAGTGCGGTCGTTGGCGGATTTAGTGCCTTTTGAGATACCGTCATCTTGGGAATGGTGCCGGGTAGGCGATCTTTTCTCAAATATGTCTGGGCTTGCGTACAAAAAGGATGCCCTCGCTATAAAGGCGGACAAAATGATAAGGGTACTGCGTGGCGGAAATATCGGTGAGGAACAGTTCCTTTTTAAGGGCGACGATGTCTTCATCTCAAGCGAGCTCGTAAAACCAGAGCTGTATTTGAGAAAAAACTATATGATCACGCCTGCAGTTAGTAGCCTGGATCACATCGGCAAAATCGCACTCATAGACAAAGATTATTCCGACACGGTTGTTGGCGGTTTTGTGCTTATGCTCATACCACACTTTAACGACGATGTCGTATCAGAATATCTGCTTTACGCTTTTGCTGCTAAACACCATCGTGATAACTGCCGAAACATTACACACAAATCCGGACAAGCGTTTTATAACCTCTCTCGTGAGCAGATGATGAATCTGCCAGTCCCGATTCCGCCACGCGAGGAAATGGGACGGATTATTGCGATGCTGAAACGAGTGCTCCCCAAGGTGGCAGATTACGCTGTTGTGGACACAGCGCTCCAAAATCTCAATGGCAGTTTCCCAGAGGCTCTCAAGAAGTCGATACTGCAAGAGGCAGTCCAGGGCAAGCTGGTACCACAAGACCCGTCTGACGAGCCTGCAGAGGCTCTGCTGGAGCGTATCCGGGAGGAAAAACAGCGGCTCATCAAAGAGGGCAAAATCAAAAAGGACAAGCACGAATCCGTCATTTTCAGACGGGATAATTCTCATTATGAAAAGCGGGGTTCCGAAGATGTCTGTATCGACGAGGAGGTACCGTTTGAGATACCAGAGAACTGGGCCTGGGCGCGCCTTTCGTCGTTCGGCGTTTTCAGTAGTGGCAAAACGCCCTCGATGTCAAACCCGCAGTTCTGGAACGGTAATGTACCATGGGTAACTTCAAAGGATATGAAGCGTCCGGTGATTACAGATTCTGAGATGCATATCTCTGAGTTGGCAGCGTCAACTATGCAATTGTATCCTGCCGGTACGCTCCTTCTGGTTGCCCGAAGCGGCATTCTGAAAAGATTGCTCCCCCTTTGCAAACTTGGCATTGACAGCACCATAAACCAGGACATAAAAGCCTTTTCGCTTTATGATATTGAGTTGTCTGAGTGGCTGTTCTACGGGATTAAAGCTTTTGAACCGTACATCCTCAAAGAGCTCGTGAAATCAGTCACAACGGTAGAGAGCCTCAAATTTGATGAGTTTGCAGCTATGATGATTCCTGTACCGCCACTGTCAGAACAGAGAAGAATAATAGCTGCGATTAAAGCGGCGATGAAACTACTGACGCCGATGTCCAGCAACCCGTTATTCTCATTATGAGAAGTTGGATGGTGTGGAGCGCTGTATCGACGATGAACTGCCCTTTGAGATCCCCGAAACTTGGGAGTGGGTACGGCTCGGAACTGTTTTTCAACACAACACAGGAAAAGCCTTAAACGCCGCAAATCGGGACGGCGAAAAGCTCACCTATATTACGACCTCCAACTTATACTGGGATCGTTTTGTTTTGGATAACCTCAAAACCATGCCCTTTACGGATTCAGAGGTCGATAAATGTACAGTACAACAGGGCGATCTCTTAGTTTGTGAGGGTGGGGATATCGGTCGTGCAGCTATCTGGGGAAGCCCCGAACCCATGCGTATTCAAAATCATATTCACAGACTACGAGCTTATGTGCCTGTCTGTACTCGGTTATTTTACTATCTCTTTTACCTTTACAAAGGCGCAGGCTGGATTGGCGGAAAAGGCATAGCTATTCAAGGCTTATCCTCCAATGCAATCCACAATCTGCTGTTCCCGTTACCGCCACTCCACGAACAAGAACGCATTGTCAGCGCCATCGATACGGCGCTCAGCATAGTACAGAAACTGTAAAACAACCAGGCATACGCAAAAGCAGTGCGTATGCCTGGTTTCCTTTTACCAGTCTATGACCTCATCGACGATGGCTCGTTGCTCGGTCGAGGTTTTGCGGAGATAAATGCGGGTGGTTTCGATACTTTCGTGTCCCATAAGGTCCGCGAGGAATGCGATGTCGTTGCAGCGCTCCAAGAAGCTCTTTGCAAAGCGGTGCCGGAAGGAATGCGGGTAAATGACCACCGGGTCTATGCCATACCGGACTGCCAGCTTTTTTAGTTGCCCTGAGATGCCTCTTGTGGTGATTCTGTCACCGTATTTGTTCAAAAAAATGAAGCCGCTTTCTTGGTGCTTATCGTTCAGCCAAGAAAGGGCTTCATTCTGCAGAGCCTTTGGTATGTATATTCGTCGGAGTTTGCCGCCCTTCGAATATAAGTCCAAATGCCCCAGTTTGATGTGTTCCACCTTGATCTGTATGAGCTCACTGACTCGTGCGCCGGTAGCGGCCAGGAAGCGTATTACAAAGTACCAGAAGAGCTCGTCATCCCGCTTGAGGCAGTTTTTGAAATACTCATAATCTGCTTCGCTAATGACATTTTCCAGAAAGGCTTTCTGCTGCACTCGTACAAACGGCATTTTCCAGCTCTCTTTGCCAATGCTCTCCAAGTAGCAGTTGATTGCCCTCAGACGCAGATTGACGGTCTTAGGCTTGTAGTTCTCAATCAACCACACCTTATACGCCCGCAGGTTCTTTTTCGTGATACCATCGTACTGCGAGCTGTATTGCCTAATGGCAAAAAGGTACGAGGATATCGTGTTTTCCGAGAGGTTTGTGCCTCTCAAGTGTCTTTCGAATTCTTCTATTATCATAGTGAAAGACCTCCTTTCACTATGATATTATACCGTGTTCCTTTTACAGCCCTTTGACCAGAGGGAGCAATTCCACGATCCGCTGGACGATGCGGTGCTGTTCTGCAAGCGGAGGTAGTGGAATAAGAAAGCGTTCAATTCTGGCTATTGCCAGCTTGGGTTGCCCGACCTGTGTTGTTGCCGCTGCGATTTGCTCTTGAATCAACCCAGACTGAAGCACTTTAATGAGCCAATCCTGATTCACGCCAGCAAGAACAAGCCTATCTGCATTTTCGGTCAGATTTGCACCATCGAGCTCGTCTGGGATTTTTCCAACTCGTCCAATCGTCCCGGCGACAGTAATAAAAACGTCGGTCTTATTGATTATGTACCTTGAAATCGAGGGATAAATATCTTCTGGGACATACAATAGCCGGTCGGTTGATACACCGCCATCCGTCATATCTGACACACGGATATAGACATGACCCGTGTTGCATTCGGTTAGTTTTCTACCTGCTGGAATTCTCTTGCCTCCCAGAACCGCAGCAATTGTTCCAAGGCGGCACCAGCACCAGTTTTCCGGTATTTCAAACGGCAGTTCCTCGTCGATACAGCGCTCCACGCCGTCCAACTTCTCATAATGAGAATTATCCCGTCTGAAAATAATGGATTCGTGCTTGTCCTTTTTGATTTTGCCTTCCTTGATGAGCCGCTGTTTCTCCGCCCGGATACGTTCCAGCAGAGCCTCTGCAGGCTCGTCAGACGGATCTTGCGGTACCAGCTTGCCCTGGACTGCCTCTTGCAGTATCGACTTCTTGAGGGCTTCTGGGAAAGCAGCATTCAATGAAAGCAGCTTTGTATCGGCAGCAGCGTATTGCTCCAGACATGGTGAGAGTTCCGAAACCTTTTGGACGATTCGCTTCTGTTCACTGACTGGAGGAACCGGAAAGAGCGACTGCAAAACATCCTCTCTTGCGATGCCTGGGATCATGCTCTTTGCCGCCGCTTTCAGATTCTCAACAAGCGTATCCAGCACAAGTTGAATGTACGGCACATACAACTCACTGATTGGCCGAATGGCCATGATCTGTCTTGCGATATGTACTTGCGATTCCTGAAGGACAGCCATCGTACCTACTGTACCTTTGCAGGTGAGCAAAATATCTCCACAATATGCAAAGGCACGACCATATTCCGTCCAACGGTTAATTAATACATTTCCATTTTCGATATTTGAGGCCCCGGTAATGTAAGGAATGCCTTTTCCGCAATCATTGTATTTATCCGGGGTCATATCTTGCCCAGATTGAAGCTCAATGACCGTGCCCAGCCGCACCCACTCCCACGAATCGGGGATGTCAAACGGTACTTCATCGGCCAACGACCGCACTTCATCGCCGATTTTCTCATAAGGGGTATTATCGGCACCTTTGAAGATAACAGAGGGGTTCTTTTCACGTTTGATTTTCTTCTCTTTGATGAGCCGTTCTTTCTCCGCACGGATGCGTTCCAGCAGAACGCTGGCGGGTTCGTCATTTGGGTCCTGCGGCACGAGCTTGCCCTGAACAGCCATCTGGAGAATGGAGTTTTTCAGTTGCTGTGCAGTCATTCGTCGCCCTCCTCCGTGATGTCGATGCCAAGGATATCGGTGATCTGGGCAAGGATGCGGTCAATGTCAGCGTTTAGGCTTGCCCGCTTCTCCTGGTACTGCTGAATCAGTTCCTTCGGCGGCAGGATCTCCTCCTCTTCGTGAGGATAGCCGCAGAGGTCGATATTATAGCTCCGTGCTTTCAGTTCCTCGACGGTGTACTTCTTCGCCTTGTCGAAGCCGTCAATGGTGATCTCCTCGCGGTTGTCCCACCACTCAACAGCAGGGGCAAAGTGCTCCAGCTTCATGGGCTTCGGCTTGGAGAAGTTCTTGTATTCCTCTGGCATATCCAGACGATAGAACCAAGTTTCGGTCGTGGGATGCGTCCGGTCGAAGAAAAGGATGTTTGTCGTGATAGAGGTGTACGGCGCAAACACGCTGTGCGGCATACGGATGACCGTATGGAGATTGAACTCAGACAGCAGCTTTTCCTTGATCGCCATTTTCGCGTTATCCGTACCGAACAGGAAGCCGTCCGGCAGAATGATGGCGCACCGACCGTTCTGCTTCAGCCGATACATGATGACAGACATAAATAGGTCTGCGGTTTCGCTGCTGCGAAGGTCTGCCGGGAAATTCTGCTTTACGCCCTCTTTTTCATTTCCACCGTAAGGAGGATTCATCAAAATGACATCGAAGCGGTCGCTCTCTTTGTACTCACGCACATTCTTTTCCAGGCTGTTGCCGTGGATAATGCGAGGGTTGTCGATGTCGTGGAGCAGCATATTCGTGGCGCACAGAAGGAACGGCAGCGCCTTCTTTTCAATGCCATAGATGGAGTTGCTGTAAACCGTTCTGTCCTCGACTGTCTGCACTTGGGCATCCAGCACCTTCAGCGCAGAGGTGAGGAAGCCGCCTGTACCGCAGGCGAAGTCCGCAATAGACTCGCCGAGCTTTGGCTTGATCATCTGCACCATAAAATCCGTGACAGCACGGGGCGTATAGAATTCACCGGAGTTACCGGCGCTCTGCAAGCTGCGGAGGATCGTTTCGTAAATCTCGCCGAAGGCGTGGCGGTCCTCGTACTCTTCAAAGTCTATCTCGTCAATGACATTGATAACCTGGCGAAGCAGGATACCGTCCTTCATGTAGTTGTTGTTGTCCTCGAAGGCGGTGCGGACAATGATCTGGCTCATGGGGGTATTCTCATCGATTTCGATGGCTTTGAGGGTCGGGAACAGTTTTCCGTTCACGAAATCCAGAAGGGCATCGCCGGTGAGCGCCTTGCCGTCCTTGTGGTCAACGGCCCAATTGCGCCAGCGCAGCTCCTCCGGGATGATGGAAGTGTAATTCTCGTCGTAAAACTCCCAGATCTCCTCCTTGGCGTCATACACCTTCAAAAAGAGAATCCAAACCATCTGCTCGATGCGCTGGGCATCGCCGTTGATGCCCGCATCATTCCGCATAATGTCCTGCAGTCGTTTTACCAGGTTATTTAAACTCATATCTTATATCTCCTTACGCAGCGTAGATTTCCTTCTGCAAATCACGGATCGCTTGAATGTACCCGTTTTTGCCACCGAACAGCTTTGCGATTTTCATGGGGGTGCCGAATTTGCGGAACGGGTCATTGGACAGAATTTCGAGGTTCTCGATGTCCTGAATGCCCTCGTTCATGTATTTGTCCAGCAACGCACTCAGAACTTCCTGTGCCAAGCCGGAGTACTTGTAGAGGTATCCACGCTTGCGGACATTGTTCGCCCGTTCTGCCTTCGTCAGCGGTGCCTTGTCGTAGGCAATGTGGCAGATAAGGTCGAAATCGTCAATATCCTTATTCCCGGCGATCTGCCGCAGCGCTCCCAGAAGGACGCCGCGCTCCTGCAGTTCGTCAATGATGGCTTGTTTCTTCTCCTCGGAATTCCAGGCACTAAGGAAAGAATCCAGGGTGGCATACTCGCCGAGGATGTTCTTCTTGGAGTAGTCCGTCACGCTTTCCGTGATGAGCTTGCCGTCCTTGTCGTAGTATTGGACACGCTCATTCAGGATCGTGACCTCGACACCACGTACCCGGAATTTATGCTTCTTTTCGGGCGGGTCGTCGGTGTCCCCACCGGGACCGGGAGTCGGGATGGGCGGCTTCGGCGGATCGATGGTCGGCTCTTCGCCGGGATCATCGCTATCATCAATGATAGAGATCGGGTCGCCATCGAATTCCGGGTCTGCAAAGAGTCGGCAGGCGTTGCGGAAATCCATGATGGTGAAATACTCTTTGCCATAATCGGGCTTGAGCCGTGTGCCACGACCGATGATCTGCTTGAACTCGGTCATGGAATTTATGTTGTTGTCCAGAACGATGAGCCGGCACGTTTTGCAGTCCACGCCAGTCGTCATCAGTTTGGAGGTCGTAACGATCACGGGATATTTGCTGTCCTCTCCGATAAAGTAGTCGAGCTGCGCCTTGCCCTCGGCGTTGTCACCGGTGATGCGCATGACATACTTGGCATTCTCCGCCACCAGGTCACTGTTCTCGTTCACGAGCGCCTGCCGCATTCGCTCGGCATGGTCGATGTCTACACAGAAAACGATGGTCTTGGCAAAGCGGTCGTTCTCCTTCAAAAAGCGAGTGATGCGCTTTGCCACGGCGGTGGTACGCTCATCAATGATGAGGTTTTTATCATAGTCCTTGGTGTTGTACTCCCGGTCCTCGATCTCGTAACCGTAGATGTCGTGCTGTCCTGCCGTGGGACGCCAACCTTCCAGGTCTTTATCCAGGCCGACACGGAGGACTTTGTACGGAGCGAGGAAGCCGTCGTCGATACCTTGTTTCAGACTATATGTATAAATGGGTTCGCCGAAGTAAGAGATATTGGATACCTCTTTTGTTTCCTTGGGTGTAGCAGTCATACCGATCTGCGTGGCGCTGTGGAAATATTCGAGTATCCTGCGCCAACGGGAGTCCTCCTTGGCGCTGCCACGGTGACACTCATCAATGACAATGAGGTCAAAGAAATCCGGCTGGAATGCTCGGAACGGCTCTTCGTTCTCGTCACCCGCCAACTGCTGATAGAGGGACAGATACAGCTCATAGGAGCTATCCAGCTTTTTGCCCTCGATTTTCGTCATGACCTTTGCAAAAGGCTTGAAGTCCTGTTGCATGGTCTGGTCAACGAGGATGTTGCGGTCAGCAAGGAACAGGATCTTTTTCTTTCGACCGGATTTCCAAAGGCGGTGGATGATCTGAAACGCAGTATAGGTCTTGCCGGTACCGGTCGCCATAACGAGGAGGATACGATCCTGCCCACGGGCTACTGCATCAACGGTGCGGTTGATGGCGATACGCTGATAGTAGCGAGGGGTCTTATCACCAGGCTGGAAATAATACGGCTCGGTAATGAGCTGCTCCTGCTCCGGCGTGAAGTGCTCGTCGCCGATATGCCGTTGCCAGAGATCCTGCGGCGAAGGAAACTGCTCAAGCGTCAGTTCACGCTCTTTCCCGGTTTTCATATCGTGTTCCAGGAAACCGTCGCCATTCGAGCTGTACACAAACGGAATGTCCAGCACTTCGGCATATTCGATGGCCTGCTGCATCCCGGCTCCAACGCTGTGCCGGTTATCTTTCGCCTCGACAATAGCCAGCGGGATATTGGGCTTGTAGTAAAGCAGATAGTCTGTGCGCTTTCTCTTTCCTCTGGCGGTGACATTTCCGCGGACGATGACACGACCGTCCGTGAAGTTGTACTCCATGCGGATCTGCTTCTGCCTGTCCCAGCCAGCGCCCTCAATGGCTGGGGTAATAAACTGAAGTTTGATGTCCTCCTCAGTCATTTCATGTTTTTTCATAAGGTCGCCCATGCCAATGCCTCCTTCTGTTGCTTCCGATAACTCAAAATTATCGGAAGTTAATGGGGGTAAAAGAGCGCAGCGCGGCTGCGGACTTTTACATAATAAACTTGATCTATTTGTAGATGCCTTTATTCATCTTTTGTGACTTCCATGATGTCACCGATATCGACGCCCAATGCACAGCAAACTCTTACAAGCACATCGAGCCGTACATACTCATCTTTTGCGAGCTTTGTAACTGCTGCAGGACTGAGGTCTGCCGCCTCTTGCAGGTCTTTCTTCTTCATACCCCGATCGATAAGCAGCTTAAATAATTTCTTATAAGAAACGCCCATTTGACCGTCCTCGCTTTCTGCACATACTAATTCAAGATTATTATATCACCAATCCTGCTGAAAAACAAGATAATCCTCAAATTTGTGAAGAAAACTTTCATGTTTCGGAGAGTATATTCCAGCACGGAACACTCTTCCGCTTGGCATAATCAATCGTGTTCTTGGTGCCACTGGGCTGACCGTTGAACACAGCAATTACCAGAGCCGAATGGTCGACCATCCACTCATTGCGGATCTGGAAGCAGGCTCTGCTGTACCCCGGACAGATAAAACGAACAAGGTCGGCGGCGGCAAGAATGACATTGTACCGTCGTTGCCATTCGGCACTCCATCCACGCTCAAAGCCTTCGTATGGGCTGGCACAAATCAGTTTTACATTCGCACCCTCTTTCCGCAGACGCAGCACGATCTCAGCCGCCCAGATATCCACCCCACGAGCCATGCCGGAAATAAATACATTCTTGCCATCGGCAATTGCCTCTTTGATCGCAGTTTCCAGAGCCTTCACGATCACGCTTTCAGACTGTTTCAGCTTCTCTGGGCGGTGGCCAGCAAAACACACTCTGTGCATCCGTTTCTGTTCCTCGGTCAGCATTGTCATCCCTCCGTACTGAATTCCCGTTTTTATACAGTTTAACATAACGGTATGCTCAGTACAAGTAGCCAGTACAATACCTTTTAGTTTGCGGGTAAAATAATTACAGGAAGGGTGGTGATGCTATGGACACGCACGAGAGGCTCCGGCAGCTCTTAAACGAGCGCGGGTGGACTGAGTATAGGCTGGCAAAGAACTGCGGCTTATCCGAGTCCACGATTGCGAATATTTATAGGAGGAATACAGTCCCCTCACTCGCAACGCTGGAAGCGATCTGTAAGGGATTCGGCATCACGATGGCGCAGTTCTTTGCCGAGGGTGAGATGGTCGAAATCAACCCAGAACTCAAAGAGCTGTTTGAAAACTGGGTCAACCTCACACCGGAACAAAAGAAAGCGGCGAACCAGATGCTGAAAGCCATGAATAAGGACAAGTAAATCACCGATGTTGAAATAAGGAGCTGAAAGGCTTCTTATTTTTTTGCTCCCAATACCGTTAACCTGAGCACTATATACCATTTAAGTTAACGGTTTTTATATTTCCACGATATAATAGAATTCGCCGGCTCCGAGCTGCGGTGTGGGCTTATCTGCCTACATAATCTGCGGCAGGAGGAGGTGAACCTATGAAGATAACGAAAAAACAACCACTTCGACCTCGCGGTCGCAGCGAGGAAAAAAGGCAGTCCACCAAGAATGCCATCCGTGATGCATACATCAACGGTCCGCAAAAGGAGGTACAGATCATTCCTGCAAAAAGGGATATGGAAGCGGAAACCGAAAAGAAAAAACTTCGTGTGTGTGCGTACTGCCGTGTCAGCACGGATGAGGACACTCAGGCAAGCAGTTACGAGCTTCAAGTTCAAAACTATACCCGTATGATCCAGGAGAATCCGGAATGGGAGTTTGCCGGTATTTTCGCCGATGAGGGCATTTCCGGCACTTCCGTTCTGCACCGTGAGCACTTTCTCGAAATGATCGAGAAATGCAAAGCGGGAGAGATCGACCTTATCATCACGAAGCAAGTCAGCCGTTTTGCCAGAAATGTGCTTGACAGTCTGAACTACATTTTCATGCTGCGAAAGCTCGACCCGCCTGTGGGCGTGTACTTCGAGACCGAGAAGCTCAACACGCTGGATAAGAGCAGCGATATGGTCATTACCGTATTGAGCCTTGTGGCGCAAAGTGAGTCCGAGCAAAAATCCAACAGTCTGAAATGGTCATTCAAGCGCCGAAGGGCGCAGGGGCTTGGGATCTATCCAAGTTGGGCTCTGCTCGGCTATCGGCTGGATGATGAAAAGAGCTGGGAAATCGTAGAGGATGAAGCGGATATTGTCAGAACCATATACAGTCTCTACCTGGACGGCTATTCATCCACGCAAATTGCGGAATTGCTGACAAAAAGCGGCATTCCCACTGTAAAAGGTCTATCGGTTTGGAGTTCCGGCAGTGTCCTGGGCATCCTCAAAAACGAAAAATACTGTGGGGACGCCTTGTGTCAAAAAACAGTTACGATAGACTTTTTCACGCATAAGAGTGTAAAGAACAACGGCATAGAACCGCAGTATTTCGTTGAGGGGCATCATATCCCCATCATCGAGAAAAACGACTGGCTGTTGGCACAGCAGATCCGTAAAGAACGACGGTATCGGAAACGGCGCAGCACCCACCGGAAGCCACGCATCGTGGTCAAGGGAGTACTGTCCGGCTTCATGATCGTCGACCCATCGTGGGACGAGGAGTATGTGGACAATCTACTTATCTCTGCGACCCAAAAACCAGAACCCGCCCCGGCAGTTGCCGAGGAGGACGAAAACTTTATTGTAATTGAGAAGGAGTAACTACCATGTTTGAAAAATTTTCTGTCATCGACCTTATTAAAACCCGTTCCGCCTCTGTCTGCACTTTCGCAGGCAATATCGTGAAGTTCAATGTGCAGACCGCACAGGAGCTCCACTTCCCGGAGTACATCCAGTTTCTGATCGAGCCGAAGTCGAAGCAGTTCGCTATCCGGGCCTGCAAGGAGGATGCCCCGAATGCCGTGCGCTTCTCCAAGCCGGAGGGCGCGCAGAAAGCGCAGATCAAAATCAGCAACGCCACGGTCGTGGATATGGTCAGAAAACTGATGGACTGGAATGCCGAGGATAATTGGAACGTCCCCGGTATTTACTTTGCCGACGAACAGGGCATCATGTATGCACTGGAATCGGCATACGCACCCAGATCGAAAGGTGGCTGGGCAGCCCGCCGTGAGCGTGAAGCTGCCGCCGCTATCGCAGAGGACATCATAGACAACGAGGAGGTCGATAACTAAGTGAAAGATGCCGGACTGCCCACGCTTTTGGTGTCAGTCCGGCATCGTTTTTGCTTATTCATCCGCACTTTCGCCGCTATGCTCGTTTTCGGAGAGGCTTGGGTCTGCGAGTTTCCGAAACATTTCTTCCATGTTGATGGGATGTAAAGAGGCTGTGACCTCATCCCAATCGATAAGCTCATAGTTGTAAAAATCGAATTTTTCCTTATTTTCTTTATAGTACCCCTTGGCGCACAAACACAGCACCATGCACAGCCTCCGCACATTTACTCGGTAACTGCGGACTTCCGTGCCGTCAGAGCTTGTCATTACACTGCTTCCTTCTCCGCCGTAAATGCGAAACGGTTGCTCTGACTGAATTACCAACGAAAAGCGGTCGATTGGGATGGGATGCTTCCCGTTCTTTTGCAGGTTCGGATTTCCTTCATGGAGCAATGAGCAGCGGAGGCTATATACCACCTCACCGCTTAAGTACGGCATTTCCGGTTCGTCCTCAGTACACTTTGGAGGTTTCTCCGTCACCCCCACAATTTTATCGTACCACTGTATATAGCGCTCTCTGGTACTACGCAAAGATGGATATTCCGCCTTTCCGCAGATGTCCGGCAGTGTGAGCGCCAGGTTCAGCGCTGCAAAATAGAGGTCGTGGTTCAGCGCTTTTTCTATCTCATCTATGATTCGCAGTATCATCGCCTACTGCCTCCGCTCTACAAACCATCGTCCGATGTTGTTTCCTGTAAGGTCTGCGCTGCGCTCGAAAAACAGATAGCTCTGGTGACCGCCGATCCATATCGTATAGCGGTCGCCCTGGCCTCCGGCTTTCAGCGCAGGAGCTTGACGGATATCGGACACACGGTCTATCTCATATTTCTCGCCGTCCTCCCAAGTGATGATCCTGGGGAACATCGTGCCGTCAGCAGCAAAATCTGCTTTGACGGCTACATATACTTTCAGCGGCTTATTCACCGTAGCAGTCTGCATCGTCCGGCACCTCCATATTGGCAAGGAAATTACTCCGCGCCGAGATCGGCGGCTCTATCAGCTTATAGCCCTTCCACTTCAGCACACGGAATTTAAAATCAAGCAGTTCCGCTGGGACGCGGAGCATTGCGGCGGCAGAGAAAAAAGTGGTGTCACGGTTGAGTGTTTCAAGGACATCCTGGTCTCTGAGTAAATACTCGGCAGCAAACAGATTGGCGTCCTTCTCCAACAGCGAGCTCTCATCGAATAGGCCAATATCGTGAAATGCGTGAATGCCCGAATGACGGTGCAACACTGCATGACCCAGCTCATGGGCGACAATGATTCGCTGAACTGCTTCCGGCAGGTCACAGTTTACCGTGATCGTTCGTATCCGCTTGCTCTCTAAGTAAAACCCTTTTATGGCATCCGGGGCGTTTCCGAGGGTCTGACTGAGCAGAAGGATGTTCATGTCCTCGCAAAGCCGGAACGGATCGCTTTCGTGGTATTTCTTTTGTAGGGCTTCAACTGCGCCGCACACTTCTGCGTATGACACAGGCTCACCTCCTCCTTATGTAAAATGGGTATACTGACCCCATGCTGTAATTATACAACGGTAACTGTCCCATAAAACGGACATTACTTGTTCTTGCGACCAAATTTCACCTTTGCTTCATCCTTGCAGGCGACATACGCCCGCATGACCGCCTCAAAGAACTGGTCTTTCTGTTCCTGGGACAGTTCACCACCTGCGAACAACGCAGCATTGTCTCGGAGGAGCTGGTCAACATCACGGGCTCCGGAAGATCCGTACCGTTCACGGGCCTCTTCAAGATAGCCGTCTTTCTCAATGTCGGCCATTGGGTCGAGGCAGGAATCGTCGGAAAGATACTTTGAGGATATATTCAGCGCTTTTGCGAGCTTCAACATCGTGGAAGCCCTGGCAATTGCGCCACCGGACTCATAGGAAGCAATTGTCCGCTTGGAAACGCCAGTGCTATCAGCAAGTTGCTGTTGGGTCAGACCCGCTTGCTCTCTGGCCACCTTGATCTTGTCCGAGAAAGTCATAGGATACCTTCTTTCGATAAATTTCATCTCGTAACTTCATCAACTTCATCTGAGCTATTGACAAAACTTCATCGACAGGCTATTATGTAGGTGAAGTTTGATGAAGTTACGAATATAATATACTTCACTTTCTTCACCTTGTCAATAGGTTTTGATGAAGTTTTGTTGAAGGAGATGGAATTATGCAGAATCATGCCATTCTCCACAGTGATCTGAATTGCTTTTACGCTTCCGTTGAGACAATGCTCGACCCAAGTCTTAGAGGAAAGGCGGTGGCAGTCTGCGGCTGCACGGAGGACAGACACGGCATTGTGCTTGCCAAGTCTGAACTGGCGAAGAAAGCCGGTGTAAAAACTGGGATGGTCAACTGGGAGGCGAAGCAGTGCTGTCGTGACCTTATTATCATACCACCGCAATACGACCAATATCTCAAATACTCGAAGCTCACCCAAGCTATCTACCAGAGATACACGGATATGGTGGAACCTTTCGGCATGGATGAATGCTGGCTCGATGTGACCGGCAGCCGGTATGTCTGCGGGGATGCCCGGATGATTGCTGAAAATATCCGCCGCTCTGTAAAGGAGGAGCTCGGTCTGACCGTCAGCATCGGCGTATCCTTTAATAAGGTGTTCGCCAAATTGGGGTCCGATCTAAAAAAGCCGGATGCCATCACAGAGATCTCACCGGAGTCATACAAAGAGAAGGTCTGGCCGCTCCCATGCAGTGATATGATCTATTGCGGTCCCGCCACCACCAAGAAGTTGGCGCAGTACGGCATCCATACGATCGGAGATGTTGCCGTGTGTGACCCGCTGTTTCTGAAAGGGCTTCTGGGGGTGAACGGTCTTGCGCTCTGGACCTACGCCAATGGCAGAGATCATTCCAGGGTGATGCATAAGGATTTCGTTTCCCCGGTCAAATCGGTCGGCCACGGCATCACTTGTGTCTCCGACCTGGAAAACGAAGAAGAGGTGTGGAAGGTCATTTTCGCTCTTTCGCAGGATATCGGTCACCGCCTCCGGCTGCATAACCTCGCCACCCGTACCGTCCAAGTCCATGTCCGAGGCAATGATCTGTTCGGCTCACAGTATCAATGCAAGCTGCCGCTCAAGACACAGCTTCCCTCGGAGATCGCCGCTGCCGCATTTCGGAGTTTTAAAGAGCGGTATCCCTGGAACACGAAGGTCAGAGCGGTCACCGTCCGTGCCATTGAACTCTCGCCCAAAGACAGTGCCGAGCAGCTCACGCTGTTTGATAATGTCCAGCACCGCATGGCAATGGAGAAAGTCCAGGATGCTGTGGAGGAGATCCGTGGTCGTTTCGGCAAGAGCGCCATCACTTACGCCTGCCTCATGGGCGATTTAAAAATGCCCACAGACGGAAGAGATAAAGTCAAAATGCCGGGGCTGATGTATCAATAAACGATGTTTTTCAAATATTTTCTGCTTTACCTCTTGACAAGTCCGTGTGCCGTGCGTATAATAGTGTTAGCAGGGTTGCTAACAAGCGTACAAGCATCCGTGCTAATTCGATTCACCGTTGTGATGAGAAGTTGCCCGCAAGTATGATAATAGTGCCACAAATAGGCTGAATGAATCAAGATAGGGCTTATAATGTAAAGTAGAAAAGGTGAACGACATGAACACACAGTACCAGAATTTTGGAGAGTTCCTTCAAAGGAAACGCACAGAGAAACAAATCACGCTCCGCAAAATGGCGGAAATGATAGGGATCACTGCGCCCTATCTGACCGACATTGAGAAGGACCGCCGCAATCCTCCCGAAATGGAGAAGCTGGAGCTGATTTCCCAAATTCTCATGCTGAACGACGAGGATAAAACTACGATGTATGATCTGGCCGGCAAGAAGAGAAACTCTGTTGCCCCAGACCTGCCTGACTATATCATGGAACACGACTATGTGTCCGCTGCGCTTCGCACGGCACGTGACCTTGATGCAAGCGAGGCTGACTGGTTGAAGTTCGTCGAGGAGCTCCGGCAGCGAAAGGGGTAATTTATAAAGATGTACACTCCCTCTCTTCGAGTGAAGAACAACGGCGTACCGATTTTGAGCAAAGCCGAGATCGATGCCATCGGAGAGCGTTTCGTACAGGATTTTCAGCCGGAAGTCCTCACGAACCCCTCTCCCGTGGACATCGAAGGGTTTATTGAATTCTATCTCGGAATGACGCCGGATTATCAATATTTGTCCCACAATGGCGTGTACCTTGGGATGACTGTATTTAACGACACCAATAAGGTGCCGGTTTTTGACCCTGCCACAAATCGGGCGGAGTACATCAGTGCCAAGGCCCGTACCGTCATCATCGACAACCGCCTTCTGGATGAGAGCCAACGGCATCGTTACCGCTTTACGCTCGGACATGAGGGTGGGCATGACATCTTCCATTCCGGCTATTTCTCGTATAACCCCGACCAGGTATCCATTTTTGACGATGAGCTCATCGCCCCCATGATACAGTGCCGGGTCGACAATGGCATGACAAATAAATCGGACACTCGCAAATGGGACGACCATGACTGGATGGAATGGCAGGCCAACCATCTGTCCGCTGCCGTTTTGATGCCGAAGTGTTCGGTGGATCTGCTGGCACGATCCTGCAAGGACAAGCTCAAAACCCCTACATCCCGTGCGATACTGATCGCTAAAATGTCTGACTGCTTCGATGTTTCCATCCAGGCGGCGACAAACAGGCTCAAAGACCTCGGTTACATCAAAACCAACGATACGACCGATTATTCCTACGCTTCTGCCATCATGGATTTTGCAGGCGTGGTCGGTTCTTGAGCGTCCATATCGAAAACTACAGCGGGTTTTACCGCCCGCTGTGTTTTTTTACAGCAAGCGTTAGCAAGTTTGCTAACAAGATAACACTAAGGAGGTGGTGCCTATGACTACAGCAAGAAAGGAGGACCCCGATGGTAGCGTACCGAGATTGTAAGGGACATCTCGTCTGCATGGCGGATGCCCAGACAGGGATCGTTGAGATCCAGCACAAAGACCGTGCGGTAAGAATGACCGTGCCTGTGGGCGACAGCTTCACAGTGACACTGCGAGATACCGAAACGGTTATGACGCGAATCAGCACCAGGGCTTTCCAAGTGGAAAGCCACGCTCGTGCAGCGTAATGCACACAAAGTAAAGATCATCCGCAGAGCTGCAAGACGGCCAGGATTTAGCCTCCCCTTCGTGGGGTGCGCTATGTCCCGGCCGTCTTTTGTTTTTCTCGAAGGTCTGAAAAACCTTATATACCCTTGGGGCAAGTAGCCCTACCAAATTTAATCTCAAAGCCTTGAGATGCGCATTAGAGGCGGCGGGATACATAGAGAACCGAAAACCCCACAGGGATTTTTTGAACTCGATGTACCCACCGTGCTTTGCCATGCCTTCTTGTAGGTGTTGTCTGCCGGTGAGTCCGTCGTGACCACCGGCTCTTTTTGTGTCCCGGCCGCTCGGTGCCGCCTCAAGCGGAAAGGACACATTATGAAAATCAAATACGCATTCTTGGACGGAACAGTGACGGAGGTCGAGGTTTCTGACGAAATCGGTGCCGTCATCATCGACAGCCGTAAGGCGGAGCACGCGCAGGACGAGCGTCATCGCTACCATTGCTACTCCTACGACGCCATCGACTACGAGGGCGAGGAGTACGGTGCTCGCGACGAATACGCCATAGAGGATGATTCGGCAGAACAGACCGCTCGTATCCGAGAAGCCTTCTCGCATTTGACCGCCACCCAGCAGCGCCGGCTTCGGCTGTACGCAAACGGTAAGACCCTGCGGGAAATCGCTGCCATCGAAGAGGCCAGCTTTCAGTCTGTTTCCGAGTCCATCGAGGCAGGCAGAAAAAAGTTTTTGAAAATTTTCTGCCAGACACCCTGACAAATCCCCGATTTTTCTGGGTACACCGGAAGGCAACAAAATACAAGCCCTCCGGAAAGGACGGTAACCCCGTATGAGACACAACTTGAATATCCGTGTTTCAGACAAGCCCAAAAACGGTGGTGTAGTTGCTTGCAGAACGGTCAGCATCCGTGAAAAGCTCTTCACCCTGCTCCTGGGTCCCAAGCAGAAGGTCATGGTCGTGGTTCCCGGCAACACGGTCGAGTCCATTGCCATCACCGAAGTTCCGATGGGAGGTGGCACACATGAGTAAGGTCAAGCTCCTGCTCGATGTGGTCGAGGATCTTCGCTCCCTGGCGGACAGCGTTCAGGCTGTGGCAGATGCCATGCTGCAGAACGAACCGACTGTCGATGCAGAGCCGAAGGCACCCGCACCTGCTCCCCAAAAGGAACTGACGCTGGAAGAAGTCCGAGCAGTTCTCGGTGAAAAGAGCCGAGCCGGATTCACGGCCGAGATCCAGGCGCTCCTCAAAAAGTACGGCGCTCCGAAGCTCTCCGGCATCGACCCCAAGCACTATGAGGCGCTGCTCAAAGATGTGGAGGTGCTGAAGGATGCCACCTAATCGTCACGCAGTCCTCTCGGCATCTTCCTCTCACCGCTGGCTTCACTGCAATCCCTCCGCTCGATTGGAATTAGAGTTTGAGGACAGAGAAACGGAAGCCGCAGCCGAAGGCACCGCCGCTCATGCGCTGGCGGAACACAAGCTCCGCAAAGCTCTGAAGATGCGCTCCACCCGCCCGGTCAGCAAGTACGACTCCGACGAAATGGAACTGTACACGGACGGTTATGTGGAATTCGTTCTGGAAGCCTTCGAGGAGGCCCGGCAGGATTGCCCGGACCCAAAGGTGCTCATTGAGCAGCGGCTGGACTTCTCCTGCTATGTGCCGGACGGTTTCGGGACCGGCGACTGCCTCATCGTGGCGGACAAGCTCCTCCACATTATTGACCTCAAATACGGTCAAGGTGTGCTGGTAAATGCCGAAGAAAATCCACAGATGATGCTGTATGCCCTCGGCGCACTCCGCATCTTCGATTGCCTTTACGACATTGAGACGGTTTCCATGACCATCTACCAGCCCCGCCGGGAGAATGTCAGCACCTGGGTCATTTCAGTCACCGACCTTCGGGAATGGGCGGAAAAGACGCTGAAACCCAAGGCAGAGCTTGCCTTCAAGGGCGAAGGCGACTATTGCCCCGGTACGTGGTGCCAATTCTGCAAGGCGGCGGTCAAGTGCCGTGCCAGAGCCGATGCCAAGCTCCAACTTGCCAAATACGAGTTTGCCCAGCCGCCTCTGCTTTCCGATGCGGAGATCGGCGACATTCTCGGCAAGCTGGATGATCTCACCAAATGGGCGAATGAGCTCATGGCCTACGCCCAGGACGCAGCGGTCAACCACGGAAAACAGTGGCCCGGCTACAAGCTGGTGGAGAGCCGCACCAATCGCAAGTACACCGACGAGGATGCCGTTGTCGCTGCTGCCCGTGCGGCCGGGTATACCGACATCTTCAAGAAGTCCCTCATTCCCATCACCGAGATGGAGAAGCTCATGGGCAAAAAGACCTTTGCCGAGGTGCTCGGCAGTCTGGTCGTCAAGCCCAAAGGAAAGCCGACGCTCGTTCCCGCATCCGACCGGCGTCCGGCTATTACGACCACGGGTGCAAAACAAGACTTTACCGACTATAAAGGAGAACTGTAATTATGGCTAACAAGATGAATTCGACCAAAGTTGTGACCGGCGTTGTCCGCCTGTCCTACGCAAACGTGTGGGAGCCTGCCTCTATTAACGGCAGCAACCCCAAGTATTCCGTGTCCCTCATTATTCCGAAATCCGATAAGCAGACCCTCGACGCCATCAACGCCGCCGTGGACGCTGCCATCAAGGAGGGCGCCGCCAAGTTTGGTGGGAAGATCCCCAACAAGGCGGCTCTGAAGCTCCCGCTCCGTGACGGCGATACCGAGCGTGACGATGAAGCCTACAAGAACAGCTTCTTCGTAAACGCCAACAGCACCACCGCGCCCCAGATCGTGGACCGCAGCGTCCAGCCGATCCTCGACCGCTCCGAGGTGTATTCCGGCTGCTACGCCAGAGTGTCCGTAAACTTCTACGCCTTCAATTCCAATGGCAACCGCGGCATCGCCTGTGGCCTCGGCAACATCCAGAAGGTTCGTGACGGTGAGCCTCTCGGCGGTAAGTCCTCTGCGGCTGACGATTTCGCCACCGACCTGGACGACGACTTCCTGTCCTGAGAAAGGAGTGCAACACAATGGAACTGATTCAGAACATCCTGGTAACCGCCCTCCTTGGCATCTGGGCCTGCCTCAGCATCGGCTTCTTCGTTTGGTTGATGCAGGGCATCAGCAATGACCACAAGCGTGAAAAGCGTGAGAAGGAACAGGCTTCCCGTGACCTGGAATACCACGAGAAGCGCATGAAGGAATTGAAGTAACCCCAGACGGCTCTGTGGGTGGCAGAAATTGACCTCTGCCACCCATATTCCGTAGGAAGGAATGCGTATGAAAACACTTAGCATCGATATGAGGAAGAGTGTTCTCCCACGCTCCGTGCAGGTGTTGTTCCTGCGGCGGTGGCACTGGAAAACCATCCGACCGACAGCCGGGTCAAGCTATCCGAGGACGGCAATGTGCAGACGCTGACCTCCCGCATGGGGACGGGCGGCAACAATGTGCCGCTTGTGATGAAGATCCGCTCCGGCTGCGAAGGCGGTGGCAAGGGCGCGCTCATTCAGGAGAACAAATCCGCGACTCTGTCCTGCAACAATGACCAGACGCTGTTCGAGCCTTGCGGCTGGGACGGCGGGCAGATTTCTCCGACGCTCACCAAACAGAACGCAGGTGGAAACCAGCGGATGCCGGACAAGGACAACTTCACCTGCGTCCTTCAGTCCTTCGGCATCTGCTCCAAGGATTCCAATGCCATGAAGTCGGATAATCCCCACAGCGGGATCTACGAAGCGGAAACCGCACGGACGCTTGACGGCAACGGCGGCAACCCCTCCTGCAATCAGGGCGGCATTGCCGTTGTTGCTTTCACGCAAAATCAGCGTGATGAAGTTCGTGACCTCGGTGACCGCTCCGCTGTGGTGTGCGCCAATGCCGGAACAAAGCAGCAGACCTTTGTACTGCAAGGCTCCATGATCGGCCGTGAGGACAAAAACGGTCCCCAGGGCGACGGCATCAACGAGGATGTCAGCTTTACGCTTAACACCGTTGACCGCCACGCCGTGTACAGCATGACAACCGGCAGCTTTGCCCAGGTTTCCGAAGATAAGGCTCCTACCGTCCTTGCCCGTGACTACAAAGACCCCACCGCCGTTTGCTACGGCATCGGCAGAGACACCTTCAACCAGGGGCAGAACGCCAAGTTCGCTCCGACCTTTGAAAAGGAGCTTCAGCCGACACTGGTGGCAAAAGGGCCGGGCGCTATCCAAAGCGGATACACCGTCCGCCGTTTGACGCCCACCGAGTGCGCCAGACTCCAAGGCTTCCCGGACAACTGGTGCGCTGACCTCGGCACGGAAAAACCGTCCGATGAAGAGATGTACTTCTGGCACAAGGTGTTCAAGACCTATTCCGAAGTGACCGGCTGCAAAATGAAATCCGACAAGCAGGTCGCCAAGTGGCTGAAAGATCCGTATTCCGACAGTGCGGGATATAAGATGTGGGGCAACGGCGTGGCACTCCCGTGCGTATGGTTCGTGCTCTGCGGGATCGTGTGGTATGCACAGTCCGGCGGCGATAATGCGCCGATATAATCTACACCGGAAATGTGAAGATATAACTGGATATATGCCGAGCATGACGGTAATATGTGACTACCAAAAATCAAGGAGGTCACGAAAATGACGATTACAATCCATGCACAGGGCGCAGAGCGCAAGCGGCTGGTGCAGACCATCTCCGACTGGCTCGGCGTTCCCGCAAAGTACTGTGGCGCACCCACATTCAACTATGAGGTGGATTACTTCACCATTGACCGAAACGGCAGCCTTTCCTTTGACGACCGTGTCGACAGCGAGGTCATCGAGCGGCTGCTTCAGCACATCTACGATGAAGGCTTTGATATCGACCAGAGCCACACCGAGGATGAGGACGAGCCTTGCGCCGTCTGCGTTTCCATGCCGAGGAGCCTGTTCATCGACAGCAACCTGGAAAACCTCAAGGCACTCATCACAGCCAAGGGAAGTCTTATCAAGAAAGCCCTCGGAGTCGCTGACCTGCCACTGGAAATCACGGACACGAAGGTATCCTTCCCTTGGTTCCCGGCGACTCCCACCCCGGACGAGATGAACGCCTACGACACCTTCATCTGCAAGCTGTGCGAGATGGCACGGAATCAGAAACGGATCAACGCAACGGAAAAGCCGACCGACAATGAGAAATATGCATTCCGCTGCTTTCTCCTGCGGCTGGGTTTTATCGGCGCGGAATACAAAACCGCGCGGAAAATACTGCTGAAGAACCTGTCCGGCTCCTCGGCATTCAGGAACGGAGGTGCGCAGCATGAGATTTCCGAGTAAAGAGACGGTCGAGCGTATCCGTAAGGAATACCCGGTCGGCACCCGTGTGGAGCTTGTTCAGATGGATGACCCACAGGCACCGCCTGTCGGCACGAAAGGCACCGTGCGAGGTGTGGATGACATCGGCAGCATCATGGTTGCCTGGGATAACGGCTGCGGTCTGAGCGTGGCTTACGGGGAGGATATTTGCCGTAAACTGCTGTAATATACACAGTTTCCGAACCACAAGATCGTGTAGTTTATAGCTCAGATATAACTGGATATAGTGTGCTTTCAGAGGTAATATGTGACTACCGAAAGGGAAACAAACCAAAACGGAGGTCACAAACATGAGCCAGAGAACAGAAAACCAGGTAGCCGAAATGAAGAAGCAGACCATCGGGGTCGAGGTCGAAATGAACAGCATCACCAGAGAGAAGGCCGCAAGGCTGGCAGCCACCTTCTTTGGTACCGGGCGGTACGAGAACACCGCTTGCCGCAACGGCTACTGCACTTGGTCGGCTTGGGATGAGAGCGGACGCGAGTGGAAATTCCAGAAGGACGTCAGCATCGCGGGCCTGGACAGCGAGAAATGCGAGATGGTCACGCCGATCCTCACCTACGCTGACATGGAGACCTTGCAGGAGCTGGTTCGCCGCCTCCGCAAAGCCGGAGCAAAAAGCGATGCCACCAGAGGCTGCGGTGTTCACATCCACATCGGTGCCAAGGGACACACGCCCCAAACGCTCCGAAACCTCGCAAACATCATGGCAAGCCACGAAGACCTCCTGGCAATCGCACTGAACCTCGACAGAGGCCGCATCAGCCGCTACTGCCGCACGGTTGACCCCAGATTCCTGGAACGGCTGAACAACAGAAAACCCACCACCATGGCAGCCTTGGCTGATATTTGGTACGGCAGCCAGAACGCCGACTACGGCAGAAGCCAGCACTACAACGACAGCCGCTACCATATGCTGAACCTCCACGCCACCTTCACCAAGGGAACGGTCGAGTTCCGGCTCTTCCAGTTCGATGCTCCGGCAGACGGCAAGCAGAACGGACTCCACGCTGGCCAGCTCAAGAGTTACATTCAGCTCTGCCTCGCCCTGAGCCAGATGGCAAAGACAGTCAGAACCGCAAGCCCCAAGCCCCAGCAGAACGAGAACCCCAAATACGCAATGCGCACTTGGCTCCTTCGCCTCGGCTTTATTGGCGACGAGTTCAAGACCGCAAGAGAGCTCCTCACGAAGCGCCTGGATGGGGATGCAGCTTTCCGCAGCGGCAGAGCAGCCGCTTGAAGGACGCAGCCCAGCGGCCCCCGAACCCGCTGATGGCGGGCTTTCGGTGGTAGAAGGCAACTTCGGAAAGGAGTATTTTTTATGGAAAAACGCTATTACATCGCTTACGGCAGCAACCTCAATGTCCGTCAGATGCGGATGCGCTGCCCGTCGGCACGGATCATCGGCACATCGGTTCTCAAGGATTACGAACTGCTTTTCAAGGGCAGCAAAACAGGCTCTTACCTTACGGTGGAAAAGAAGTCCGGCGTCTCAGTTCCTGTTGCTGTATGGGAAGTCACCGCAGAGGATGAAAAAGCCCTGGACCATTACGAGGGCTTCCCGAACTTCTATTACAAGAAGGAGTTGACCCTACCAATCAAGGGTATCCGCACGGGCAAAATCCGTAAGCGCCGGGTATTCGTGTACATCATGCATGAGGACAGGACCATCGGCATTCCGTCCATTCCTTATATGCAGACCTGCATCCAGGGCTACGACGATTTTGGCTTTGACCGGCTTGTGCTGATAGACGCTTATCTCAAATGTGGGGAGGAACATCATGAGGGAAAATAAAATCATCCGAATATCGGTCTGTCCCAGGTGCGGGCAAGCTTACCGGGAGCATCCGGCTCTTTCAAGGCTCGACAACGAAACACTCATCTGCCCGGATTGTGGCACACGGGAGGCGCTCGATTCCATCGGCGTAAAACCGGATGAGCAGGAGCAGATCATCGCCTCCATTCACCGCTGCCGCCAGCCGGAATAACGCTGTAAAATACACAGTTTTTACTCCGAATGATCGTGTACTATATGCCTCCGAAATGACTGGCTATAGCACTTGACCATCCGCTCTACCGCTTGCTCCACGATGAGCCGAACCCGGAGATGAGCTCCTTTGTATTCCGAGAAACGCTCATGACGCACCTGCTCCTCTGGGGCAACGCTTACGCTCAGATCATCCGAAACGGCAAAGGTGAAGTGGTGGCGTTGTACCCACTTATGCCCAACCGCATGGAGGTCAACCGGGACAAGAACGGCAAGCTCTACTACCTCTATTCCACCCAGTCCGATGATGCACCCACCATGAAAGGCTCAACGGTCTATCTTGACCCATCCGAAGTGCTTCACATTCCCGGTTTGGGTTTTGACGGCTTGGTGGGCTACAGTCCCATCGCTATGGCAAAGAACGCCATTGGCATGGCGATTGCCTGTGAGGAATACGGTGCAAAATTCTTCGCCAACGGTGCCGCTCCGGGCGGTGTGCTGGAACACCCCGGTACGATCAAAGACCCTCAGCGTGTGCGTGAGAGCTGGCAGTCCACCTTCGGTGGCAGCGGTAACGCCAATAAGATCGCCGTGCTGGAGGAAGGCATGAAATACACGCCTATCGGCATCTCGCCGGAGCAGGCACAGTTCCTCGAAACACGAAAATTCCAAATCAATGAAATTGCTCGAATTTTCCGAGTCCCGCCCCACATGGTCGGCGACCTGGAAAAGTCGAGCTTTTCTAATATCGAGCAGCAGTCCCTTGAGTTTGTGAAATACACCCTTGACCCCTGGGTCATCCGCTGGGAGCAATCCATTCAACGGTCGCTCCTGTCGAAGGACGAAAAAGCCGTGTATTTCGTGAAGTTCAATCTGGAAGGTCTGCTCCGCGGCGATTACCAGAGCCGCATGAACGGGTACGCCATCGGCCGCCAGAACGGCTGGATGTCTGCCAACGACATCCGTGAGCTGGAAAACCTCGACCGCATCCCGGCAGAGGACGGCGGCGACTTATACCTCATCAACGGCAATATGCTCCCGCTGCAAAACGCCGGAGCTTTTGCAAATATCAACACCGATAACGGAAAGGAGGAAAAATCCGATGAAGAAGTTCTGGAATTGGAAAAACAGGACAGTGACCAACGAGGAGACGCAGGAACAGATCCAAGAGAGAACCCTGTTCTTAAACGGCACGATCGCTGAGGAGAGCTGGTTTGACGATGAAATCACGCCGCAGCTTTTCAAGGATGAGCTGATGTCCGGCTCCGGGAATATCACTGTCTGGATCAACTCGCCCGGTGGTGACTGCGTGGCAGCCGCCCAAATCTACAATATGCTGATGGACTACCACGGTGACGTCACAGTCAAGATCGACGGTATTGCCGCCTCTGCCGCATCCGTCATTGCGATGGCAGGTACGAAGGTGCTCATGTCACCCACGGCGCTCATGATGATCCACAACCCCTTGACGGTCGCTATCGGTGACAGCGAGGAGATGCAGAAGGCAATCGATATGCTCTCCGAAGTCAAGGAAAGCATCATCAATGCCTACGAGATCAAGACCGGCCTGTCCCGTGCCAAGCTCAGCCACCTCATGGATGCCGAGACCTGGATGAATGCCAACAAGGCTGTGGAGCTGGGCTTTGCCGATGATTTGCTGTTCAAGGCAGACGGTGAAAGCGCCGCTGCGGAGGACAGCTTCGTGTTCAGCCGCAGAGCCGTCACCAACTCGCTCATGTCCAAGGTCAAGAGCCATCACACACTGTCCGAACCTGCGAAAAGTGCAGGCACACCCATCTCCGAGCTCGAAAAGAGACTCGCACTTATCAAACCTTAAGGAGGATACAAACAATGAGTAAGATCAACGAACTGCGCGCACAGCGTGCAAAGACCTGGGAGCAGACGAAGGCATTTCTCGACTCCCACCGAAGCGATAAGGGCGTCCTCACCGCCGAGGACACCGCCACCTATGAGAAGATGGAACAGGAGATCGTCGACCTCGGTCGTGAGATCGAGCGCCAAGAGCGTCTGGACGCTTTCGAGCGTGAGCTGAACACTCCGGTCAATACCCCCATCACCCAGAAGCCCGACACGGCAAAGGTGGACACCAAGACTGGCCGTGCTTCCGATGCCTATAAGAAGGCGTTCTGGGCGCAGGCACGTACCAAGGGCGGTATGCTGACCGCAGAGATCCGCAATGCTCTGCAGGAAGGCGTGGACAGCGAGGGCGGTTACCTCGTCCCCGATGAATTTGAGCAGACGCTGGTGCAGTCTCTCGAAGCCGAGAATGTGGTCAGAAGCCTGGCTCATGTCATCACCACTGCCTCCGGCAGTCACAAGATCCCCATCGTCGCCACCAAGGGCACTGCCGCCTGGGTCGATGAGGAAGGCACCATTCCCGAAGGCGATGATGCTTTCGGTCAGCAGCTCATCGGCGCACACAAGGTCGCTACCATGATCAAGGTGTCCGAGGAGCTTCTGAACGACTCTGCCTTTGACCTGGAAGCCTACTTCCGCACCGAGTTCGCCCGCCGTATCGGCAACAAGGAGGAAGAGGCGTTCCTCACCGGCGACGGCAGCGGCAAGCCCACGGGTATTTTCAATGCCACTGGCGGCGGTCAGCTTGGCGTCACGGCCGGTTCTGCGACCGCCATCACCGCCGATGAGCTCATCGACCTGTTCTACTCTCTGAACAGCGCCTACCGCAAGAACGCCGTGTGGCTTCTGAATGACTCCACCATGAAGAACATCCGCAAGCTGAAGGACTCCAACGGCCAGTATCTGTGGCAGCCCGCTCTGCACGAGGGCGGTTTTGATACGCTGCTCGGCAAGCGTATCTACACCTCTCCCTATGCGCCGGAGCTGGCGGCCGGTCAGAAGACCGTTGCTTTCGGCGACTTCAACTACTACTGGATCGGCGACCGCCTGGGTATTACCTTCAAGCGTCTGAACGAGCGCTTTGCGGAGACCGGTCAGATCGGTTTCATCGCATCCAAGCGCCTGGACGGCAAGCTCATTCTGCCCGAAGCCATCAAGGTACTGCAGCAGAAAGGCTCCGCTTCTTCCGGCGGTTAATGAGAGGAGGCGGCGGTGATGGACGAGCTTCTTTCCAAAGTGAAAGCCAACCTTATCCTGGAACACACGGCGGATGATGAGCCGCTGAAAGGCTACATCACTGCCGCTGTTTCTTACGCCGAAAGCTACCAGCACATCCCGGAGGGCTATTACACGGAGAACCCTATGCCAGCCACCACAGAGCAAGCCGTCATCATGCTGTCGTCCCACTTCTATGAAAGCCGGGACGGCAGCACGGGCGGCTTCTTTGCGGATAACACCGGAGCGGCGCAGCAGGTGTGGAACACCGTCAATCTGCTGCTCCGCTTGGATAGGCGGTGGCAGGTATGAGCTTTGGAAAAATGAACGGCTTTGCCGACATCGTGGAAAGCCGTCAAGTCAAGGACAGCGAGGGCTTTACCCATTCCGAGGATGAAGTCCTCGCTTCCGTCCGTGTGTACCGGGAAGGTCGGCACGGCAGTCAGCGGTGGGCAAACCTCGCTGCATTCAGTGAAGCGACCGACCTGTTCCGCTTTCGATGTATTCCTGGGCTGACGGTCACTACCGACCAGTTTCTCATCTGCGATGACTGTCGCTACGACATTATGTCCGTGGAGGATGTAAAGGGGCGTGGGATGTACATTGAGTTGCTGGCAAAGAAGGAGGTGCCGACCGTTGGCTAAGTGCGATATGAAAATGCCGGAGGATTTCCTTCTGAAGATATCCAAGCTCGGCAGCAACTTTGACAGCGTGGCAGATACCGTCCTGCAGGCCGGTGGCGAGGTCGTGCTGAAAAGGGTCAAGAGCAATCTTTCCTCCGTCATTGGCAGAGGGACAAAATTCAAATCCCGCACCACGGGCGAACTGGAAGGCGCACTCGGCCTTTCGCCCTCCAAGCTGAACCGGGACGGCAACCACGACATCAAGGTCGGTTTTGCCGAGCCACGCTCGGACGGCGGCAGCAATGCCAAGCTGGCCAACATTCTCGAATACGGCAAGCACGGTCAGCCCGCAAAACCGTTTCTGAAACCTGCGAAAACGGCATCCCGGCAGGAATGCATCGATGCCATGACCAAGGCGCTGGATGAGGAGGTGGAAAAGCTGTGAGTCTTCTATCCGATTTACAAACCATCGCCGAGCATTGCGGTGTTCCAGTGGAAACGGGTGTGTTCTCCGGCAAAGCCCCGGACACCTATTTTGTGATAACCCCGCTATCGGACAACTTTGAGCTTCACGCCGACAACGCTCCCGGCTGTGAGACACAGGAGGCACGGCTGTCCCTCTTCACAAAGGGCAGTTACACCAAACTGAAAAATGCACTCGTCCGAGCCATGCTGGGTGCGGATTTTTATATTACCGACCGCCGGTACATCGGCTTTGAGACCGAAACCGGCTATCATCACTACGCCATTGATGTGGCGCAAATCTACGAACTGGAGGAATAAGTTATGGCGACTATCGGTCTTGACAAACTGTATTACGCAAAAATTACCGAGAACGACGCCGGTGAGGAAACCTACGGTACGCCGTCCCAGCTTGCCAAAGCCATCTCCGCTGACCTTTCGGTGGAACTGGCAGAGGCGACGCTCTATGCCGATGACGGCGCTTCGGAGATCGTGAAGGAATTCAAATCCGGCACACTCTCCCTCGGCATTGACGATATCGGCTCTGCGGCGGCATCCGACCTCACGGGTGCGACTATTGACAAGAACAAGGTGCTGATTTCCGCATCCGAGGACGGCGGCGACCCTGTGGCGGTAGGCTTCCGTGCCAAGAAGTCCAACGGCAAGTACAAGTATTACTGGCTGTACCGCGTGAAATTCGGTATTCCGGCGACGAACCTTGCCACCAAGGGCGACAGCATTACCTTTTCCACGCCGACCATTGAAGGCACCATTCTGCGCCGCAACAAGGCAGACGCAGGCGGCAAGCACCCGTGGAAAGCGGAGGCACTGGAGGGCGATGTGACCGCTGCGACTATCACGAACTGGTATAAGGAAGTCTATGAGCCGACCTATACCACGACACCCGAAAAACAAGGTTAACGGAGGTAACGCACAATGGATAACGAAAGAACCGCAGTTATCAACATCGGTGACGAGGAGTACACGCTGCTCCTCACAACCAAAGCCACCAAGGAGATCGCCGGTCGCTATGGCGGGCTGGAAAACCTCGGCGAGAAGCTGATGAAGTCCGAGAACTTTGAAATGGCCATCGGAGAGATCGTGTGGCTCATCACGCTTCTGGCAAATCAGAGCATCCTCATTCACAACCTCAAGGATAAAGAGCATCCCAAGGAGCTGCTCACCGAGGATGTGGTGGAGCTTCTGACCACGCCCCTCGACCTTGCCGATTACAAAACCGCCATTACGGAAGCTCTCTACAAGGGCACCAAGCGGAATGTGGAAAGTGAGAAAGACGCAAAAAACGCGCAAGTCGGGTAACGGTCTCCGATGCGGAGCTGTTTACCCGGCTTCTTTATTACGGTCTTGCCCACCTGCATCTCAGCCAAGATGAGGTGTGGCTGATGCCGTTTGGACTTCTGCTGGATCTGTGGGAGTGCCACAAACAGTATAACGGGCAGGCTATTCCTGCTCACGAACACTACATTGACGATATTATCCCGGATGACATTTAAGGAGGTGACGGTAAATGGCAGACAGTTTCGGACTGAAGATCGGTCTTGAGGGCGAAAAGGAGTTCAAAAAAGCGCTGGCGGACATCAACCAGTCCTTCAAGGTGCTCGGCTCCGAAATGAAGCTCGCCACCTCTCAGTTCGATAAAAATGACAAATCCGTGGAGGCTCTCGCCGCACGGAATAAGGTGCTGCGAAAAGAGATCGATGAGCAGACTACAAAAATCGAAACTCTTCGTAAGGCTCTGCAGAATGCCGCCACCTCTTTCGGAGAGAACGACCGCCGCACCCAGAACTGGCAGATCCAACTCAACAATGCCGAAGCCGCCCTCAACGATATGAATCGTGAGCTGGACGAGAACGAGAAAGCCATCAAGGAGGGCGGCAAGGCTGCGGAGGAATCCGGCAGTAAGTTTGAAGGCTTCGGCAAGGTTCTCAAAACCGTAGGTGTGGCACTCGGTGCCGTGGTTGTTGCCGCAGGTGCCGCCGCCGTGAAGCTCGGAAAAGAGGTCATCGCTGCCTATGCAGACTACGAGCAGCTGGTCGGCGGCGTTGACACCCTGTTCAAGGACTCCTCGCAGGAGATCCAGCGGTATGCCGCCAGCGCATACAAAACGGCGGGACTCTCTGCCAACGAGTACATGGAGACGGTCACAGGGTTCTCTGCAAGCCTGATCCAGTCCCTCGGCGGTGATACCGAGAAGGCCGCAAAGTATGCGGACATGGCAATTACGGATATGTCCGACAACGCCAACAAGATGGGTACGGATATGTCCTCCATTCAGAATGCCTACCAGGGCTTTGCCAAGCAGAACTACACGATGCTCGACAACCTCAAGCTGGGCTACGGCGGCACAAAGCAGGAAATGGAGCGCCTGCTTGCCGATGCGGAGAAGATATCCGGTGTCAAGTACGACATTTCCTCCTACGCAGATGTGGTGGAAGCCATCCATGTCATGCAGGAGAGCATGGACATTGCAGGAACGACCGCCAAGGAAGCGGAAGCCACTATTTCCGGCTCTGTCAATGCACTGAAATCCGCCGTGTCGAACCTCATTGTAGGCTTTGGTGATGCGGACGCTGACATGGAGCTGCTGTGCAACAACATGGTGGATGCCTTCAAGACCGTGGTGGCGAACATCACCCCGGTTATTGAGAACATCGTGGCGGCTCTGCCCACGGCGCTGGATGCCCTGCTGACGGCTGTGGGTGAACTGCTGCCCACACTGCTGGAAGCAGTCACCGAACTGTTCTCGCAGGTGCTGGAAACGCTGCTATCCCTGCTTCCGCAGCTTATCCCGGCGGCTGTGTCTGCGCTCATGACCATCGTGAACGCGCTGATCGAGAATCTGCCCCTGCTTATTGAGGCAGCGGTGCAGCTGGTGTCTACACTTGTGACCGGCATTGCGGACGCGCTGCCCACGCTTATTCCGGCAGCGGTGCAGGCTATCGTCACCATCGTACAAGGTCTGGTGGACAGCCTGCCGATGCTCTTGGATGCAGCCTTGCAGCTTATAACAGGTCTTGCGCAGGGACTCTTGGACGCAATACCCGTGTTGATTGCCGCTCTGCCGGAGATCATCAACGGGATCATTACCTTCTTACTTGATTCGATTCCTCAGATCATCGAAACAGGCATTCAGCTTCTGACCTCGCTTGTTGCCGCATTGCCGGATATCATTATGGCAATCGTGGAAGCCATTCCGAAAATCATTGATGGAATCATCACTGCCGTGCTGAATGCCATACCGCTCATTATTCAAGCGGGCATTGATTTGCTGATTTCCCTCATTCAAGCCCTGCCGCAGATCATCACGACCATCGTGCAGGCGATTCCGCAAATCATCTCCGGTATTGTCAATGCCCTCATCGGGAACATCGACAAGATCATCATGCCAGGCGTTCAGTTGTTCGTTGCTCTGATTGAAAATCTGCCCACCATTATCGTAGAGATCGTCAAAGCGGTGCCGCAGATTATTGCGGGTATCGTGAAAGCCTTCGGCTCTCTGATGTATAAAATCGTGGAGATCGGCGGCAATATCGTAAAAGGCCTGTGGGACGGTATTACCCAGCTTGCCTCGTGGCTGTGGGACAAGGTATCCGGGTGGATCTCCTCCATCTGGGACGGCATCTGCGATTTCTTCGGTATCCATTCGCCCTCGAAGGAGATGGCATGGGTCGGTGAAATGCTGGTCAAGGGTCTTGCAGGTTCCATTGACGACAACGGCGATGAAGCGGTCAAAGCCGCCGAAGGTATGGCCGAGGACATCAACGGTGTCATGGGTGACCTTGCTCACGATATGCAGACGGCTCTGCCCACCGACTTTGATGTGAACGGCTCGATTCGCTCCGCCGTGGACGGCGTGGTCGGCAAGGCGGCATCCGCTTTCACCATTGCCCTGAACATTACGAATTTCAACAATTACAGCAGTGAGGATATCCGTCAGCTCACCAATGAAGTCATGGAAACGGCGAACCAGTTCGCCCAGCGGAAAGGAGTGGTATTCGCATGACCTATTTCACCTACAACGGCCGCAGTTCCGCTGAGTTCGGTCTGCATATCGAGAAAAAAGATGTGTTCTCCGCACCGGAGTACGATGCGGAGTTCATCTCCATTCCCGGCAGGAGTGGCGACATCATCAATCCCAACCGCCGATTTTCCAACATCAAAGTGACCTACACGGTGTTCCTCGCACGTAAGAATACCGCCGCCCTTGCCGATGTTCTACGGAACATCAAAGGTTGGTTGTACTCCGAGCCGGACAGATACCATGAGATCACCGACTCCTATGATGCGGAGTATTTCCGCTACGGCGTCATCTCCGGCACTCTGGACATTGAGGAACAGCTGAACAAGGTCGGCAGCTTTACCGTGACCTTCAACTGCAAGCCGTTCAAATACAGCTATGAGGGTCAGCAGACCATAGCGGTAGATGATTCCACGCTGACCGTCACCAACCCGACGGCGTTTGAAAGCCGACCGTACCGGAGATACACGCTTCACGGGCTGGACGGACTATTCGGACGCAAAGGCATTCTCGGTCACGCAGCCGAAAAGCGTCCGAGCCTGTCTCGGCGGCACGGAAGGTTCCATGCTCTCCAAATGGCACGGCGAGTTTGAGTGGGACAACTTCACGGTAAAGTTCCATTCGCACCGTGGGCAGAAGACCGGCGTGGTCATTGAATACGGCAAGAACCTCACCGCCCTGGAGCAGGACGAGGACAACAGCGGCGTGTATACCGCACTGCTCCCGTATGCCGTGTACACCCCGGAAGGCTCGGACACCGAAACGGTGATCACGCTGCCGGAGATAACGCTCCCCATTGTGACCTCGGAGATCGTCCGGGCGAAAACGCTTATCATGGATTTCTCCGACCAGTTTGACGGAGTTGTGACCGAGGAAGCCCTCAGAGCAAAAGCAAACAGTTACATCAAGGTAAATCCGCTGGGAGCGACTATCCCCACGGTGAAGGTATCCTTCGAGCCGCTTTGGAAACAGCCGGGGTATTCGGCACTCCTGGAGCGGGTCAATCTCTGCGATACCGTCACCATCCGGCATTCACTGCTTGGTGTGAGCGTGTCGGCTATGGTCATTGAAACCGTGTACGACACCCTCGCCGAACGGTATGTGAGCATTTCCCTCGGTCAGAGCAAGTCCAGTATGATCACCACCATCTCCGAGGTGCAGTCCTCGGTTGATAAGGTGGAGTCCACGGTGGGACGCTTTCCAAAGCTGCTCCAAACCGCCATCGGTAAAGCCACCGGGCTTATCACCGGCCAGAGCGGCGGCTATGTGGTTATTAACACAGACAGCGAAAGCGGGCAGCCCTACGAGCTGCTCATTCTGGACGCTCCCTCCATTGACGAAGCCGTGAATGTCTGGCGGTGGAATGTGGGCGGCTTAGGCTTTTCCCATAATGGCTACAACGGCCCCTACGAAACCGCCATCACGGCAGACGGTCAGATCGTCGCAGACTTCATCACTTCCGGCTCTCTGGTAGCAAACATCATCAAGGCAGGTGTCATCCAGTCGCAGGACGGCTCGTCCTGGTGGGACTTGGAGAGCGGCGAAGTCGTGCTTCGTGCCTACGCCACCAGCAAGGAGGTCACCGAGGTCAGCGACCGCATTACCACCATTGAGGAACAGAAAATGCTCCGGCTCGTCATCATCTCGTCCAACGGGAACATCTTCAAGAACGGCAATGTAAAAACGCTGCTTTCCGCCAAGGTGTACTCCTGGGACGAGGACATCACCGACACGCTGGATGCCAACCAGTTTGTCTGGACAAGGGTGTCGGAGGATACAGAGGCGGACAAAGTCTGGAATGAACAGCATTTCGGCGGCGCAAAGTCCGTGGTCATCACCGGTGCGGATGTCAAAGTCCGCGCCACTTTTTATTGTGACCTCATTGACACCACGACCAGGCAGAGCCTGTTATAACGGAGGAATTCATTATGGCAACCGCAGAACCCACAACAGGAACCGGCAGAGTGCCCGTTCCTGATACAACAACTTTAAAGGAGGCTTCTCACATGAGCAAAGCACAAGGTCAGTTTACCATCATCGACTACAATGACGCACTGACGCTGACGGGGTACATCGGCTCGAACCTCGCCAAGACTCAGATGTATAACCCCGACAACGGCAGTTACACCCCCGACTGGAAAACGAAGAACCTCGTTCTGACACCCAGTCTGTATGTCATCGGCACCACTGCCGACCAGATCGCCACTGCCAATGTCACCTCGGTCAAGTGGTATGTGGGTGACAGCAACACCGCCATCACCGCGGGCACGAACTACGCCCTCAGTGGTGCCAAGAGTCACATCCTCACGGTCAAGGCCAATGTCATGGCGGAACTGCCCGGCATCGACTATCGCTGTGTCATCACTTACAAGGACGAAAGCACCGGTCTGTCGCTGACCCATCCGCTGACCATTTCCTTCTCCCGTGTGGTCAACGGTTCCGGCATCGTCGACCTGCTGGTCACCACGCCCAACGGAAATGTGTTCAAGAACGAGGAGGTCGCCAGTCTGACCGCCAAGGCCGAGCTGTGGCGCGGCTCTACGGTAGACACCACCAAGGTCAGCTACAAGTGGGCGGTTATGGACGCTTCCGTCACCGCCGCTTCTTCCACCGGCTATGATGCAGACTTCGGCATCGGCTGGCGCAAACTCTCGGATACCGCCGACAAATACACCGGCACGGCCACCAATACCCTCACGGTCTACGCCGCAGCGGTGGACAGCTACGCTGTGTTCAAGTGCTGTGCCCAGGACACGGATTCCGCATCCGCTTCTTATAACACGAAGTTTTTCGATGTGGCGACCTTCATCGACAACTCCGACCCGTTGCAGATCATCGTCACCTCCACGGGCGGCGATGTGTTCAAGAACGGCCAGGGCACGACTGTGCTGACCGCCGTCTGCTATCAGGCAGGCTCCGAGGTGGACGCAGCCGGAAACGGCAGTTACACCTGGACGAAGTACAACAAGGATGGTGTAGTCGATACCTCTTGGGGAACCAACGGCAGCAAGACCGGCAAGACCCTGTCGGTGTCCAGCGCCGATGTGGATACCAAGGCAACCTTTATGGTCGTTGTGGCACTTTAAGGAGGTGGTGAGATGATCGCATCGGCACAGTTCACGATTATCAGTCTCTGCGATGTGGTCACCTCGGACACGCCGCCGGAGAACCCCTATGAGGGGCAGCTCTGGGTGGATACTTCCGTGACCCCGCCGGAAACGAAGATATGGGACGGAAATGAATGGGTGGTGCAGAACGACATTGAAACGATCCGCACCACCATTTCCATTCTGACCGAGAAGGACGCACAGTTCCAGCAGACCATCGACGGGCTGAACAGCTATGTGGCGACCCTTACCGAAACGGTGGAAACAGTGTCCAACGACCAGGGCGTCCTGGAGGAACGGGTGCTGAACTCCGAAAGCCGTGTTTCGGAATTGGAACACACGGTGAATGGACTGTCCGTCACCATGCAGGAGCAGTACATCGGCGGCATCAACTATGTGCAGAATTCCTCTGGGCTGAACGGCATAACGGACGATTGGAGCTACTCCGGTACGGTAAAAACAGATACCTCCACCGATACCCAGAACAACACCATTTCCGACTCCTGCTTTGTGCTGGGCGCATACTCCTCGTTGTCGCAGTACATCCGAGGGGTGGTCCCCGGCACTTATACGATCTCGGTTCGGGCAAAGAAAACCTCGACCATGTCCGGGTATTTCTATGTAACCTACAACGGGAACAAAACCAAGTACCTGTTCAATAAGTCCACGGCGTTTGACTGGACGGATTACTCCGTAACGCTCACGGATGTGACCGACCCCACGTTGCGTATTTACTGCTACTGTCGGGATGCGTCCATTTATCTCGCCGACATCATGATCTCCGAAGGAGCGATTCCCCGAAAGTGGACGCCTGCTCCCAACGAGATCTACACTCAGGAGGTCAAGATCGACAAGCGGGGCATCGAGGTAACCAACAGCGCATCGTCCCAGCGGACGGTCATCACAAACACGGAGTTCGCCGGTTACTACAACGACGAGGTGATCTTCACCCTGAACAAGGACGAAACGCAGACCAAGAAAACCACGGTGGACGGCGAGCTGACCGTGGGCAAAACGAAGTTTGTCCCGATGCCGACGGCGTCCGAGGGGCTGAACATCGTCATTCTGGATTAAGGAGGGAAAGCTATGGCAACTTGGAAAAGTGCAGCATACGATGGGCGCTATCTTCAACTGGACATTTCAGAAAGCGTGAATGTGGTCGGTAACAGCTCAACACTTTCCTGGACGCTGACCTCTACCGGTGGCGCATCCACTTACTACACCATTGACACGACCACTGTAACGATCAATGGTACGACCGTATACTCAAAGGGCCGTACCTATTGGGATGACCGTGTTTTCCCGGCAAAGAAAGGTTCTGTCAGTGGCACGATTACTGTAGCTCACAACAGCAACGGCAGCAAAACGATTGCGGTCGGATTCTCGACCCGTGTTTATATCTACGGTTCACAGGAATACGGCGGCAGCATGACGCTGACTACCATTGACCGCTCTGCTCCCACAGTTACATTCAGTACATCGAATGTCACGGCAAACGGGTTCAAAATCTCCGCGACATCCTCGGCCACGGCGGACGTCTGGCAGTACAGTACAAACGGCGGTTCGAGCTGGACGCAGTTCTCAACGACGGCATCCACCAGCGCCAGCGTAACATTGTCCTCGCTCTCACCGAATACAAGCTACACGGTGAGGGTCAGAGCAAGGCGGCAGTACAACCATGTCTACGGCACTTCCGGCAGTTCCACGGTCAAGACGCTGGGCGGTGCTGTGGTGAATAGTGTCAACACGGTGACGGCGGACAATGCCACGGTTTCCATTACCATCAATGTGACCGTGTACGAAGCCTCCTACACCAATACGCTGGTGCTCAAAAACGGCAGCGCGACCATCCTGACTATTTCCGGGCTTTCCTGGTCGAAGGGCACGGCGAACCGCACGGTCACGCTGACATCGGCGCAGAGGACAACGCTGTTGAACGCTATGGCGTCCATCAAGTCGTTCACAGGTACCTTTGCGGTTTCGTCCTACAGCGGGTCTACGCAGATCGGCAGCACCTCAAGCAAGACCGCCACTGTACTGACCACGGCAACCAATTCTGCTCCAACCATAAGCGGATTCACTTATGCCGACAGCTACACGACCACGAAAAACCTCACAGGCAACGACCAGCTATTCGTTCAGAACTACTCGACCCTCAAGGTCACGCCCGGAACGGCAACTGCAAAAAACGGTGCCAGTATTTCCAACTACACAGCTTCCTGCAACGGGCTGTCATCCTCTAACACTACCGGCTCTGCCTTATCTGTTGGAAAGATCGCCAAGTCCGGCAGCGTAACGGTCACGCTCACGGTCACGGACTCCCGCGGTTATACCGCCAGCGTTTCCCAAACTATTACGGTCATCCCATACGCAAAGCCGAAGGTGTCCTCGGTGACGCTCCGACGAACCAACGACATTGAAGCGGAAATGCAGCTCAAATTCAGTGGCTCTATTTCTGCTGTGACCGTAGACGGGACGCAGAAAAACAGCGTGGTTTATGTGCGGTATCGTTACAAGAAAACCAGTGAGAGCAGCTACGGCAGCTACACCAGCATCTATTCCGGCACGACAAAAAGCGGAACCTCTTTCAGCTACTCCAATTTGGAACTGTGCAATCTGGATGCCAACAGTTCCTACGACTTCCATTTGCAGATCCAAGACAAGCTCTATTCTTTGAGCAGTCTGGATCTGTATTTTACTGTCCCGCAGGGTACGCCGCTCATTGCGCTTCGGAAAAAGAAGGTCGGCATCAACACGCCGGAGCCACAAGCCATGCTGGATGTTGCCGGAGATATGCGGGTGGATGGCTCACCCCTTGCGGATTTTGTCATTCAGCAAGGGACAAGCGGCATCTGGAATTACCGTAAATGGAAAAGCGGTACAGCGGAATGTTGGGGTCAGTATTCCTTTACGACCGCCATTTCGACGGCATGGGGCGTGCTCTATGAGAGCGGAGCAATTGCGCTCCCTAATTTTCCATTTACCTTCGCGGAAATTCCCCATGTCCATATCTCCACGGAGAACAGCAATTACGCCATGTTTGTGGAGCGAGGCAGTTCGAGTAGCTGGTCTACAACGACCAACCCCGGAAAGATATTTGCCGTAAGACCAAATACGGTACCATCGGCAACCTACAAGGTATCAATCTATGCCATCGGAAAAGTGTGACGCTCCGGCGTCACTTTTTTCATACACAAATTCAACTTTCAAAGGAGGACAAACAACATGAAAGAATTCTGGACGACCATTCAGGTGGTGTTCGCCGGTATCGGCGGCTGGCTCGGATGGTTCTTGGGAGGATGTGACGGCTTGCTTTATGCGCTTCTGGCTTTCGTGGTCATCGACTATGTGACCGGCATCATGTGCGCCGTGGTGGACAAGAAGCTGTCCAGCGAAGTCGGATTCAAGGGCATTTTCAAAAAGGTGCTCATCTTCGCTCTGGTCGGCATCGGGCATATTCTCGACACCCGCGTCATCGGCAGCGGCTCGGTGATGCGTACCGCCGTCATTTTCTTCTATTTGTCGAATGAGGGCGTGTCCCTGTTGGAAAACGCCGCATACCTGGGACTGCCTATTCCGCAGAAGCTGAAATCCGTTCTGGAGCAGCTTCATGACCGCAGTGAAAAGGAGGATGAATAATATGGCTTACACAAACAGTTCCCTGGTGTCCTACACCAAACTCAGCCCGAACCACTCCGGGCAGCGTACCCACAGCATTGACCGCATCACGCCGCACTGCGTGGTGGGTCAGTGCAGTGTGGAAACGCTGGGCAACATCTTTTTGCCGACCTCACGGCAGGCAAGCAGCAACTATGGCATCGGCGTGGACGGTCGGGTCGGGATGTATGTGGAAGAGAAAAACCGCTCCTGGTGCTCCTCCTCCGCAGCCAACGACCAGAGAGCTATCACCATCGAGTGTGCCAGCGACAACACCGAGCCTTACGCTTTCAAGGATGTGGTGTACAAGAGACTCATCGAGCTTTGCACCGATATCTGCAGGCGAAACGGCAAAACCAAGCTGCTCTGGCTGGGCGATAAGACCAAGACGCTGAACTACACTCCGAAGTCTGACGAGATGGTTCTGACCGTCCATCGCTGGTTTACGAACAAATCCTGCCCCGGCAACTGGATGTATGCCCGTATGGGCGATCTGGCATCCAGGGTCACGGCAGCTCTCGGCAGCGAGGTGAAGCCGGTCGAACCGACCCAACCCACCGGCACAATCAAAGCTGGCGACCTCGTGACCATTACGGGCAGTACCTACTACAACGGCAAATCCATTCCCGGCTGGGTGAAGAAGCTCTGCTGGTATGTGGTCGAGGTCAGCGGCGACCGTGCCGTCATCAATAAGGATGAATCCGGCAGGTACGCCATCATGTCGCCGGTCAAGACCTCTGCGCTTGCCGTGGCAGGCACGAAACCCGCCGGGGACTACCGCATCCACACAGTGGTGCATGGTGACACCCTCTGGGCAATCGCCAAGAAGTATCTCGGCAACGGCAGCCGCTATAAGGAAATCGTCAGCCTGAACGGGCTGAAAAGCAATGTCATCTACAGCGGCATGAAGCTGAAGATTCCGAATAAGTAAATCGAACCTATCACACGCCCTCTGCGGATTTTTCCGTGGAGGGCGTTATTTTTTTTGCCCATTTTACCCTGACAAAAGTGCCTTTTCTCTGGGTATAGCGAGAAACGCTATTTCTCAGGAATGAGGTATCAATCACACTATGACAGACACGGAACGCTCACGAATTGTGGAACTCCAACACCAGGGCTACGGGTATAAGAAAATATCCGCTATAACAGGGCTACCGCTAAACACTGTAAAGTCCTTTTGCGCCAGACATCCTGTGCAGATCAAAGAGATGCCGGACTCAAATGCCCTGTGCCGAAACTGCCTGGCTCCGCTTGAGCAGACACCGCATAAACGGAAAAGGATGTTCTGCTCCGATGCCTGCCGAATGGCGTGGTGGAACGCACATCCCGAAAGAGTGCAGCGAAAAGCGTACTACACACTCACTTGCCGACATTGCGGGAAGCAGTTTGAAAGCTATGGCAACAGCCATCGGGTGTTCTGCTCCCGTGACTGCTATTTGAAATTCCGCAGGAAGGAGGCCGACCATGAGTGATTACGATAAGCGTCTGTTTGCCTACCAGATGGCGATGGCACTCGCCCGGAGTATGCGTTCCAAGGGGCTGATATCAGCCAAAGAGTACGCTAAGATCGATACAATTATAGCCAATAAATACGGTATATCTTCGTGTAGTATATTCCGCTGAAATCACTGGATAAATCGTGTTTTTAGAGGTAATATGTCACACACCAAAGGGAGGTGAACCACATGAAGAGAGTAGTAGAAAGGGTCGATGCCCTAATTCCCGCACAGCCGAGAGCTTTGCGTGTTTGCGCTTATGCCCGTGTTTCCACAGGAAAGGATGCCATGCTGCATTCACTGTCCGCGCAAGTCAGTTATTACAGCAAAATGATTCAGAGCCACAACGGGTGGATGTACTGCGGCGTTTACAGCGATGAGGCTGTGACCGGCACAAAAAGAGAACGAGCCGGGTTTCAGCACATGATTGAGGAGTGCCGCCAAGGGAACATCGATCTTGTTATTACGAAGAGCATATCCCGTTTCGCCAGAAATACGGTGACGCTTCTTCAGACTGTCCGAGAGCTGAAAAGCCTGGGTGTAGATGTGTTCTTTGAAGAGCAGCACATCCACACCATGAGTGCGGACGGTGAGCTGATGATGACCATCCTGGCGTCCTACGCACAGGAAGAGAGTTTGTCAGCCAGTGAAAATCAGAAATGGCGTGTCCGAAAAGCCTTTGAAAACGGAGAAATCATCAACCTCCGCTTTCTGTTCGGCTATGACATCACACCGGACGGCATAAGGGTGAACGAGACGGACGCTGCCATCGTCCGAGAGATATTTGCACGGTTCAACGGCGGCGAGAGCATGAGTTCCATCTGCCGTGACCTTGATGCCAGAGGACATAAAGGCGTTCTCGGCGGCACATGGTGTGCGGAGCGGATGCGGAATACCTTATCCAATGAAAAGTACCTCGGCAATGCACTCCTGCAAAAGCAATACCGCAACAACCACATTGAAAAGAAACTGTTACCCAATCGAGGAGAGCTTCCGATGTACTATGCTGAGGGAACGCATGAGCCAATCATCGACCAGGCAACATTTGATAAGGCACAGGAGCGGCTCAGAATACTGGCGCAACAGACTTCCAACCGCAAAAAACCGACTCATTCAGCTTTTTCGGGGCTGATTCACTGCGGACTGTGCGGCAATACCTATAAGCGCGTAACTTACCGCAAAAAACACTACTGGAATTGCACTACATTCCAGACAAAAGGAAAATCCGAATGTGCTGCAAAGCGGATTCCAGAAGAAACGCTCGAAGTCCTCACCTGCGAGGTGCTGGGAGAGGGCAGCATCGACAGCGATATGGTCAGAAGCAAAATAACGGCAATCAGAGCAGAGAAAAACAATGTGGTCGTGTACTGCATGGACGACGGTTCTGAAATCGTTAAACGATGGAAAGACCGCTCCAGAGCAGAAAGCTGGACGCCTGAAATGAAAGAAAAGGCACGGCAGCGGGCATTACAGGCAAGGAGGAAAAAGGAATGAACAGAACAGCAGCACGGTCGGTCACAGTCATTCCGCCGACCATCAATCCGCTGACGCACCTTTCCAGGGTGGCTGTACAAAAACGGCGGGTCGCAGGATACGCAAGAGTGTCCACAGACAGCGATGAGCAGTTCACCAGCTACGAGGCACAGGTGGATTACTACACGCAATACATCAAACGCAATCCCGAATGGGAGTTTGTTAAGGTTTACACCGACGAGGGCATTTCCGGCACGAATACCAAGCATCGCATCGGCTTTAATGAAATGATCGCCGACGCCATGTCCGGTAAAATCGACCTCATCGTCACAAAGTCGGTCAGCCGCTTCGCCCGAAATACGGTCGACAGCCTGGTTACCATCCGCAAACTGAAAGAAAAAGGCGTAGAAGTCTACTTCGAAAAAGAGAACATCTACACCTTTGACGGCAAGGGCGAACTGCTGCTTACTATCATGTCGAGCTTGGCACAGGAAGAAAGCCGCTCCATATCCGAGAATGTTACCTGGGGACAGAGAAAACGGTTTGCCGATGGAAAGGTCAATCTCCCATACAAGCAGTTCCTCGGCTATCGCAAAGGAGCGGACGGTTTTCCAGAAGTCGTTCCGGATGAGGCAATCGTTGTCCGCCGGATTTATACTCGATTCATGGAGGGGTTGACGCCGGGGGCCATTGCAAAGGAACTGACAGCAGATGGAATTCCGACTCCATCGAGAAAACAACGCTGGCAGACCAGTACAGTGGAAAGCATCCTTCAAAACGAGAAATACAAGGGCGCTGCACTCCTTCAGAAATGCTTCACGGTCGATTTCCTCACAAAAAAGAGGAAGGTCAATGAGGGCGAGGTGCCGCAGTATTATGTGGAACACAGCCATGAGCCGATAATTACGCCGGAAGAGTTCGACAAAGTTCAGACGGAGCTTGCGCGGCGCAAGCAGATCAGCCGCCAGTACAGCGGAAAGAGCATTTTTTCTTCCCGCATCGTCTGCGGGGACTGCGGCTCCTACTTTGGCTCGAAAGTCTGGAACTCGACCTCAAAATACCGCAGGGTCATCTGGCAATGCAACGGCAAATTCAAGGGTGAGCACAAATGCGAAACGCCGCATCTGGACGAGGAAACCATTAAAGCGCGGTTCGTGACCGCCCTTAACGCTATCATCGAAAGCAAAGACAACATCCTTGAGGATTGCCGATTGATGCAAGCCACCCTGACAGACTGTACAGGCATTGATACAGAAATCGAGAGTCTGCTTGAGGAGATCGATGTGGTGACCGAACTGACAAAGCGTTGCATTGCGGAGAATTCGCAAACGGCGCAGAATCAGGAAGAGTACGCCGCACGGTACAATGGGTTTGTGGAGCGGTACGAAAAAGCCAAGGCACAGCTTGAGCAGCTCCGCGCCACAAAGGCGGCACGGGAAGCCCAGGCAGAAGCCATCGGAGCATTTATGTTCGAGGTGCAGGAATTGGATGCCCTCACCGAGTTTGACGAAAAGCTCTGGTTGACAGTCATTGACACAGTGACCGTTCACGCCGACGGACGAATGACCTTCAAATTCCAGGGTGGTAAAACGCTCACTTCTTATTGACAATTCTCTAAATATGCTGTATAATCGGTATATACCGTAAACAAAGGGGACATATCTATGCCAAGACCGCCACGGTGCCGTCGGATTTGTGGCGCACCACAAGTTGAGACATTCTGCCCCGACGGATGTGGGGATAGTGAGCCGATCCTGCTGACGCTGGACGAGTACGAGGTCATTCGGCTGGTTGACTTAGAGCAGCAAACCCACGAGCAGTGTGCCGCGCAGATGGATATTTCCCGCTCTACCGTGCAGGAGATTTACAAAAGCGCACGGCGCAAGATCGCAGCGTGTCTTGTCCACGGGAAACCGTTGCACATCACCGGGGGAAACTACCGCATCTGCGGAGGACAGGAGGCAGCCCACTGCGGCCGCTGCTGCCGGATGCAGAGAGCCAACACAGAAAAATCAGGCAAAAATTGCAAAGGAGATTCCATTATGAAAATTGCAGTTACCTATGAAAACGGTCAAATTTTTCAGCATTTCGGCCACACTGAACAGTTCAAGATTTATGAAGCTGCGGACGGCAAAATCACTCATGCGGAAATTGTTGATACCAACGGCAGCGGTCACGGCGCACTGGCAGGCTTCCTGATGCAG
>JABLTR010054205.1_pt1 | contig 81142 bp, 65 predicted proteins | sample 7160071 | NCBI WGS metagenome assembly JABLTR01 (sample SAMN14651230, study PRJNA627086) | human gut metagenome | isolation source: feces | host: Homo sapiens
AAGATATGTCAAGACTTGGGCGTGATTATTTGCAGGTGGGAATGTACACAGAAATTATGTTCCCGAACATGGATGTCCATTTTATTGCTGTCAATGATGGCGTGGATAGCCATGTGGGGGAGAATGAGTTTACCCCATTTCGTAACATAATCAACGAATGGTACGCAAAGGACACCAGCAAAAAAATCCGTGCAGTCAAACGTTCTAAAGGAATGGCAGGCGAGCATATCGGTTCTCACGCTCCTTATGGCTACATGAAGAATCCTGACAATAAAAAGGAATGGCTTATAGATGAAGAAGCCGCCGAAGTGGTTCGGGAAATCTTCCGTTTATGTGTCAATGGTTATGGACCGACACGAATTGCAAATATTCTAACGGAAAGAAAAATTCTTTGCCCTACTTATTATGCGTTAGAGCATGGGGAAAAGCCACGAACCGTTCTTCCACCTGACAAGTATCTGTGGAGCGCAACTGTGGTATCTCACATCTTAGAAAGAATGGATTATTTAGGACATACTGTGAATTTTAAGACCCATGTTAAGTCTTATAAAAATCGCAAAAAAATTGATAACAGTCCTGAACAATGGAGGATTTTTGAGAATACCCATGAAGCAATCATTGACAAGGAAACCTTTGAGATTGTACAGAAAATCCGTTCCGGAAAACGCCGCCCTACCAAAATGGGGGATATGCCTATGTTCTCTGGTTTGCTCTACTGTGCAGATTGCGGAAGCAAAATGACATTTCATAGGCAAATGGCACAGAGCGCAGAGAAACATAATTTTGTATGCAGCAATTACCGGCACAATTCAAAATCATGTACTATGCACTATATTCGTAATGTAGTAGTCGAACAAATTGTGCTGGAAAACCTGAAAGAAGTTATCCGCTATGTATCAGATTATGAAGATGAATTTGTTCAGATGGTCATGGATACGGATATGCGGCAAAGAAATAAAGAACTGTCGCAAAAGAAAAAACGGCTTACAGAAATCCATTCCCGTATTCAAGAGTTGGACAAAATTTTTCAACGGATTTATGAAGACAATATTAGTGGAAAACTTTCAGATGAGCGCTTTATGAAACTTTCAAAAGGATATGAGGAAGAACAGCATACTTTGCAGAAAGAACAGACTTCCTTAGAGAAAGAATTACAGAAAGAAGAAAAACAATCTGTGGATGTAAAGCAATTTCTTTCAGTAGTCCGCAAGTACACTAACCTTACAGAACTAACACCAGAAATTGTACATGAGTTTATCGACAAAATTATTGTCCATGCTCCTGATAAGAGCAGCGGTAAACGCTTACAGGAAATTGAAATTATCTATAACCATATCGGAGTATTCGACCACTCAAAGGTCACTTTGTGGAAAGGGAAAGCGGTATAGTACGCAACATACTATACCGCAAAACCTAAATCTTAAAAACATCCTTACCAAACCCTCACATTGCAACGTTTTTCAGCGAATTTCCAGACGAACTCAAAAAGCTGTCTTTCCTTTTTCAAGGCATAGACAGCTTTTTCTTTATTCCGTATAGCTTCTTTCCAACGTCGCGATGCAGCAATAGCCCGGATATTCCTTCCCCAGCTCGGCGGTCATACGGCGGCGGATTTCCGTTTCGCTGAATGGGCAGTCATACGGCACCACACAGTCAAACACGACGTTCACACGCTTGGCGCCCGGCACGATACGCAGATCGTGAATCGTCATCTTCGCGTAAATCGTTTTGCAGATTTTGCTGACAGCTTCGCGCAGAGCGGGCACGCGCGGGTCGTCCGTCGCCACGGGATCGTAATGCACGATCAGATGCAGCCGCTCGTCCTTCAAAAAATCGCGCTCAATGCCATCGATCACATCATGGCTGGCGATCGGGTCCTGCCTCGCGGACATTTCCACATGCACGCTGGCAAACTGCCTGCCGGGGCCGTAATCGTGAATCATCAAATCATGCACGCCCAGCACGCCGGGATAGCTCATCAGCTTTTCGCGGATATGGCTGACCAGTTCCGGCGACGGCGCGTTGCCCAGCAGCGGGTTAAGCGTCTCTTTGACCAGCGAAACGCCGCTGATGAGGATGAACACCGCCACCGCCGCGCCGACATAGCCATCCAGTTCCAGCCCGGTCAGCTTGGCGGCAATCGTGCACAGCAGCACTGCGCCGGTGGTGATCACATCGTTGCGGCTGTCGCTGGCCGTGGCCTCCAGCGTGGTTGAGCCGATGCGCCGCCCCATATTCGCGTTAAAAGCGGCCATCCACAGCTTCACCAGTATCGACGCGGCCAGCACGCCGACGCTCACCCAACTGAACGTCACCGGTTCGGGCGCAAAAATCTTGCCGACGCTGCTTTTGAGCAGCTCCACGCCGATGACGAGAATCATCACCGCGACGGTCATGCCGGAAAGGTATTCAAACCGGCCGTGACCGTAGGGATGCTCCGCGTCGGCGGGCCTGTCGGCCAGCTTGAAGCCCAGCAGACTGATTAAACTGCTGGATACATCCGACAGGTTATTCACCGCGTCGGCCATGATCGCGACCGAGCCGCTGAGCAGCCCGGCAAACAATTTGCCCGCAAACAGCAGCACGTTGCAGCCGATGCCCACCAGGCTCGCCGCCTTGCCGTAGGCGCTGCGCACGCGCTCATCCTTCACATTTTCATAATCCGGAATTCGGCGGATGATCCATTGTGTCAACATGTTTTACACGCTCCCTTTTTTATCGGGGAACAAACCGTTCCTTGCCAAAAGGCCATTTTGCGTAAAATTCGACATGCCGCCGCCTTTTCCTTCCATGTTAGTTAAACCTTTTTGAAAATTTTTAAATGTTTGCACAGCGTAACGCGCTACATCACTTCAATCCGCTCGATCATCCGCCTGCCCTGTCCCGTCGGCACGGTGACGGCAAGCGCCGCATTCACCCGCGCAATGTTCGGCGCGAGCCGCGTGACCAACCCAGCGCGCTCGTCAAACCGTTCCGGCGCATGCAGCGGCGCAAAGCGAAGCGGCACAACCGCGTCATAGGCGGGCAGCCCCTCCGCCGCACCCGCGCGCATCAGCAGCGCATCCGCGCCCGCGTCCCCCGCCAGCCGCATGGTCAGGTAGCGCAGCAGCACATTCGGCGCGGCCTGCTCGGTTTCACCCGCTTCCGGCATATCGGGCGCTTCCGGACGCAGTTCAAGCTGAATCAGTCCGTCCGGCCAGATGAGCGCGTAGCCGTGCGGCGCGGGTTCGATTCGGCTGACCTTCCCCTGTTCCAGCGCCAGTTCCAGCGCCATCGGCTTGGCGTTTTCGGTCAGGGGCATGTATTCGATGAAGATTTCCGCGTCTCTCGCCGTTGGGAACGTCTGCCCCTCGCCGTCCACCGGCCCGCAGAATTGCCCGTTGATCGTCAGTAAGCCCCGTATCGCGCATTGAATGCAGAGCATGCACCGCATGGCGTTCACCTCTCGTTTCTTCTTCGGTATATGCAAAAAGAGGAGAGGCATATGCCCCTCCCCCGTCTGCGTCTTTCAGCAGCTTACAGCCCAATCTCCGCCGCGCCGACGACGCCCATCCGGGCAGACAGCTCGCGCGGAACAGCAATCGCGCCCTCGTGGCCCAGCGCTTCCAGCACGTCGATCATCGCCTGCTGCACGGGCGCCTTGCCCGCGACATAAATGCGCGGCTCGACGATTTCGCGCGGTCCGTTCATGTCCGGCGCAACGCCGAGCGCCGCGCCAAGGTTGCGGTGCAGCGGGATGACGATATCCGGCATGGGGATTTCTTCCGGCTGATCCGGCAGAAACGCTTCCATCGCCTGCACGTCGAGCGCCAGCGCCGCGCCGAGCAGATAGCTTTGCACCTCTGCATGGCTGCGCTTGCCGAGCGTCTTCAAAATGCGCCCGGAGAACGCTGCGCGGCCCAGCCCGCTCTGCGAACAGGCCCACGCGCCCTCCATCGCCATCCGCCTGTCATAGGCCTCCGGGGCGACAAACGCGCCGCCGACCGCGTCAGCCAGAATGGTATGATGGGTCATCGCGTCGAGCAGTTCGCCGGAAATCGAGGTCATGCAGCCGAGGATTTTGCCTTCTGCGCTCATGGCGACGAATTTATTGTGCGAACCGGGCAGGATGAACATGGCGCTGGTCTCCGGTTCAAGCAGCGTGAACAGGCCGACGGCTTCGGTCTCCTCCCCGCGCATCATATCCATCATCCCGAAATTATCCAGATCGACCGATCCGGCGAAATTGCGCACGCCGGGGATGAAATAGATCGGGAACGGCGCGATCTCCGGGAAGGTCTGCGTCCGCATTGCGTCGTGCAGATCGCCCACCGACGCGGGCGCGGGCACATGCGGAATTTCGAGCAGCCCCATGTCGCTGGTAATCATGCCGTATGCGACGCACTTTTTCACGTCGCCCGCGCCCAGCCCATTCCGGGCCAGCAGCCGGTCGATGCAGGCCCGGAGCGTCGTTTTCAGATATTGATTATTTCCGTCAACAGCCGTATGGCGGACGCCGCCGTCCTCCTTCACCGCGTCAACGGGCTTTTGTTTTTCATCCAGCAGCGTCACGCGCAGGTTCGTCGTGCCGCCGTCAATCACCAGAAACATAGGCTTCCTTTCTTGGGGCTCTGCCCCAAATCCCAGCAGGAACCTGGAACGTCATTCACTGTATCCCGCACAGCGGGCGTTCATTCCGTTCCTGCACCTCCCTCTTCGCTTCGCGACGGGATAATCAGCAGGCATTCAAAATTCCATGCCTGGGCGCACATACGCGTCCAGGCGTTTTTAAACCCGCATTGGGCTTACGAATGCTTTTCGTTCCACGCCGCAATCGCGTCGGTGAACTGCTTCGCGCGCGCCTGAATCGCGGCAAAATCGCCGCTTTTCACAGCGGAAGCCAGCACGAGCTGACCGCCCACGCCGAAGCCGCAGACGCCCGCATCGAGGAACTGCTCCACATTTTCGGGCTTCACGCCGCCGACGGCGGACATATCGATATAACCCAGCGGCCCGCGCACGGCTTTGATGTAGTCCACGCCGAGCGTACCCGCCGGGAACAGTTTCACAATATCCGCGCCTGCGCCGTGCGCCGCGACGATCTCCGTCGGGGTCAGCGCGCCGGGCATGGAAACCATGCCGAGCTGACGGGTGCGGCGAATCACGCCGTAATCGACATTGGGCGAGATGACCAGGCACGCGCCCGCGTCACAGGCGGCCTCAACCTCCTGCACGGTCAGCGCCGTTCCACAGCCGACAAGCACGCGATCGCCGTATTTTTCGGCCGTATGGCGGATCTTTTCGGCGTTTTCCTTCACGCATTCGTCACTGTCATGGTCGAACGTAAATTCAAGCACGCGCACGCCGCCCGCAATCAGTGCTTCCACCACGCCGTCGAGCTTATCCGCCGGCACATGGCGCAGAATGGCGACAAGCTTTGCCGCCTTGATCTGCGTCAGCGCCTCATGATGTGACAACATATCCGTTCCCTCCGCTTATGCGCACAGAGCGACGATAGCATACGCATAGATACGCGCAGCTTTAACGAAGTTCGCCACATCGATGCTCTCGTTCGCCTGATGCTCCAACTCCAGTTCGCCGGGGAACATCATGCCGTAGGCCACGCCTTCCTTGAGGTGGCGCGCATACGTGCCGCCGCCGATGGCGAACGGCTTCGCACTTTCGCCTGTGATCGTATTGTACACATCCATCAGCTTGGCGACCAGTTCGCTGGATTCCGGCACATGATGCGGCACGCTCGGTTCAATCGGTTCGAGCGCATACCCCGCGGGCGCGAGGCGGCGCTGCACGGTTTCGCCGATGGTCTCCGGGTTGAAGAACACCGGATAGCGGCAGTCAAAGGTCACGTCGATTTTGCCTTCCCTGGCGAAGAGCAGGCCGAGGTTGATGGTCAGCGCGCCGGAAACCTTGTCGCTGCCCGCAATGCCCAGATCCTCGCCCGCAGACTCGCGGCCCGCCGCCTCATCCAGCAGCGCAATCGGCGCGCCGCCGATGCCGAGCTTGGCGAGCACGTGTACGAGCATCTTCGCGGCGTTCTTGCCCTTCTCCGGCACGGACGCATGCGCGGATACGCCGGTCACGGTCAGGCGGGTGTTGCCGTCCACCAGTTCGCTTTCCAGCGCGCAGTCCTCATCATCCACGTCAAACGCGTCCGCCGCGGCCTCGCGCCAGTCGCCCGCCAGCACGGCCACCGCCTGATTCGGCACGACGTTCACGCGCGTGCCGGAAGCGATTTCGATCAGCCGCGCGTCGTCGAGCGCCGCGTGCAGCGCCAGCTTGAGGCCGCCCTTTTCGGTATTGATAAGCGGGAAATTCGCGTCCGGAGAGAAGCCCCTATTCGGCAGGCCGATTTTCTGCTCATAATATTCGAGATCCTGCATGCCGCACTCCTCGTCGCAGCCCAGAATCAGGCGGCAGCGGCGGCGGAGCGGAATGCCCGCGTTCAGAATGGCCTTCATCGCGAACACGGCGGCCACACCCGGCCCCTTATCGTCGCTGGTGCCGCGGCCGATCATGCGACCGTCGATGATTTCCGCGCCGTAGGGATCGTGATCCCAGCCGTCGCCTTCCGGCACAACGTCCAGATGGCTCAGCACGGCGATCACCTCGTCGCCCTCGCCGATTTCCGTGTCGCAGCAATAGCCGTCCACGTCGCGCGGCTCCATGCCCAAGCGCTTCAAATCCGCCATCGCGGTATCCAGCGCGCGGCGGACGTCCGCGCCAAAGGGCGCGTTCTCGGCGCTACGCTCCGCGCGAACGCTCGGCACGCGAATCCAGCGCTGAAGTGTTTCGATCATATCGCCCTCAAGGGCTTTCAGTTCGGCATCCAGTTTCTCGTTGTACTGCATCTTGAAACTCCTTTCTTTTTCGGGGCGTTGGGGCGCTGCCCCAAACCCCGGCAGGGAACTCATTTCCCTGCACCTTCTGGATATTGACTGCTTCGCAGTCCATAAGGCTTCAAACTTATTCTTTCCTTCTCCATGATTGCATGGCAATCATGGCATGGGAGATGTCGGAACTTCAGATTCCGACCGCCCCCTTACCCCAAAACGGTTTTCAGGTGCGCCAGCGCCGCTTCAAGCTGCGCGCGCGGACAACCAATGTTCAGGCGGATAAATCCGCGCCCACTTTCGCCGAAGAACAGGCCGTCGTTCACCTTCACATGCGCCTCAAAAATGCGGCGCATCAGCTCTTCCTGCTCAAGTTCCAGCGCGCGGCAATCCAGCCATATCAGGTAGGTCGCCTCCAGCGGCGTGACGACCACCTTCGGGAAATTTGCCTTTGCATAGGCCATCACCAGGTCGCGGTTGTCCATCAGATACGATTTCAGCCCGTCCAGCCACGCGTCGCAGCCGGTATAGGCCGCGCGCGTCGCAGCCAGAGCAAACACATTGCCGCTCTTCACGCCGCAGGAGGTGAATTCCTTTGCAATCGCCTCGCGCATCTTCTCGTTTTTGCAGATCAGCGAAGCCTGCTGCAAGCCCGCGACATTGAACGTCTTGCTCGCCGCGCAAAGCATCACCGCCAGCTCGTCCGCGTGCTCCATCGTCAGCACGCTGTGGTGCGCATTCGGCGCAAAGACGAAATCCGCATGAATCTCGTCGCAGACCAGCGGCACACCATATTTATAGCACAGGTTGACCACGTCTGCAAGCTCTTCCTTCGTCCACGCGCGGCCGCATGGATTATGCGGCGAGCAGAACATGACCAGCTTCGCTTCGCGGGCGGCCAGCTTGCCTTCCGCGTCGACGAGGTTCAGCGTGTATCGGCCAAGCGCGTCGCGCGCCATCGGGCTTTCCACAATTCTGCGCCCACTCTCTTTGATGGAAGCGTAGAACGGGCCGTAAACCGGCGTGAAAATCAGCACGCCGTCGCCCGGCTCGGTCAGCGCGCGCACGCACAGACGCAGTTCGGATACGACGCACGGCCCCATCAGCACGTCCTTCGGTTCAAAGCTGACCCCGTGGCGGCGCTTCCAGTAGTCGCGCAGCGCGCACGCATCCGCTTCGCCGCTCATCGTGTAGCCCCACGTTCCCTGATCGACGACCTTCTGCACGGCCTCGCGGATGGCGGGCGCGGACGGGAAATCCATATCCGCCACCCACATGGGCACCATATCCGGGTCGCGGTGCTCCTCCAGCATGCCGTCCCACTTCATGCAGTCCGTACCGCGGCGCTCAAGCCCCGCATCAAAATACGCCTTGTCAAACCCCATGGTTATTCCTCCTTTGTTTTGCAAACCGCCAGCATCAGCGGCAAAAGGCAGACAAACGGATACAGATACCGCCCCTGCATCACCGGGCCGAGCAGATACGTGCCCCACAGCAGAATCGGCAGAAGCAGCACCGCAAAGCGCTTCCACCTGCCCGCATACATCGCGTGCAGCACGCACAGCCCCATCAGCCAGATGACCAGCCCGGCATTGAATACCCAGCGCAGAAGCGGAAATTCATCCGCACCGTTCGCCCAAATGTGCACATCCAGCCATGCGCGGACTGCGTCAAAGCGCGAGGGATGCACAATCGGCGGCTGCGTATACAGCGCGGTCAATACCCCTCCGTATGAGCCAGAATCGATGTACTCCGGCGTAACCCGGTAAGTCGTCGTCGGATATAAAAACGGAAGCATCAAATCCAGAAACGCATCCAGATAAATGTTCGGACACTTTCTGCCGATGGAAAGCCACAGCTTTGCCGCTCCGGCCGGATCCGCTTCAAACGCCTCGTTGTTGAAGCACCACTTCACTGGGTCGGCCAGCGTCGGATTATAGCGTTCATAGCCCCTGTCGCGCAGATAGGTATCCAACGCCTGCTGCTCCTCCTCGGTGAAAACCTCAGGCGCAAGCCGGTGCGCACGGGAAAGCTGCTGCATCGGCACGGAAAACATTTCGCGGATATTGCCCTTTCCAGCCTGTGTCGCCGCCGCCAACCCCTGATTGGCGGCGATGCTCAATATGGCGGCGATCAGCGCGTAACAGGCAATGCGGCGGACGCCTTTTCCAAAAAGCATCAGCAGCGCCACCCAAACCAGCATCGCATAAATCATGTTGTTGCGCAGCAGACAGGCCAGCATCCCGCTGATCACCAGGATGATCAAGCGCGGCTTTGTCAGCGTCCCCACACGCTGAAGCTCCAGCGTCAGGGCAAAAAACAGCGTCAAAAAACCGGAAAACAGCACATCCTTGGTGCAGGTGCTCGCAAAAATCATATGATAGGGCCAGAGGGCGAATACCGCCGTGCAAACCCTCGCCGCACGGCGTGAACAGCTTCTGGAAATGGACGCACATGAAAGCGCGTAACCCTCCCCCAGAATTATAATCTGGATTGCGCTGTAAACCGCCGCGCACTTTTCCAGCGAACCCAGCGCTTCAAACAAAGATAGACACGCGCCTAAAAACAACGTGTGCGCCAGCGGATGAAACTGCGTGTACGCATGATATACGACCTGTTCAGCCTGCACCTGCGTGTCATAAGCAAACGTGCCCGGATAATAAATCAGAAAAATCGGCACGTAGCAGGCAACGATCAGCAGAAACGCGAGGCCCGTCCGAAAGGGCTTTTCCGCCGCCTTCTCTCTGTCTGAATGCCTGGGCAGAATCTTTTCAAGCAGCACCCACAGCACGCCGAACGCAACGCAGAAGGCAGGCAGAAGTCGCTTAATCGTTTCGCCGGGCTGCGTCGCTCCGTACTGCTCCATTTGTGACCCCAGCGCAAACAGAAGCGCATAGACCCATGCGCCAAACGTCAGCACGAGCCGTTTTCTTATTTTTTCTTTTTTCGGCACACTCGTCATGCGCTGGCCCTCTCTTTTTATACATAAATGATCTTTTTCTCATGGATTGCAGCGCAATCCAAAAATGGGAAATCCAAGAACCTCAGGTTCTTGGCGGAAATCGCAAGGAGCTGAAAGCAACTATGCGAGTTTCCCGGACTTGGGGCAGCGCCCCAACCTTCCTCTCCGTCTCCCCCTCTTTCGGCACGGCCAGCAGCAACGGGAGCATGCAGACAAACGGATACAGATACCGCCCCTGCATCACCGGGCCGAGCAGATACGTGCCCCACAGCAGAATCGGCAGAAGCAGAATGCCAAATCGCTTCCAATTCCCCGTGTACATCGCAAAGAGCGCGGAAAGCAGCATCAGCCAAATCACAACGCCCGCGTTGAACCCCCAGCGCAGCGCCGGAATATCCCGCGCACCGGTTGACCAGATGTGCTCGTCCAGCCAGTCGCGCACGCCCTTGAATCGCGCGGGCTGAATCATGTCGTCTCCGCCGAACGGCATGGTCAGCGCGCGCGGAGACATGCCCGTTTCAATGTATTTGGCCGTACCCGCATACGCCCGATAGGGATACAGAAACGGCAGATCCAGCTCCAGCAGCGCGTCCAGATAAAGATCCGGCCGTCTCTGGCCGACGGTCAGCCAAAGTTTGAAAAAGCCCGCCTTATCTTCCAGAATCACATCGGTGGATAAATCGTTTTTCGTGAAGTCGGCCAGCGTCGCGTCATAGCGCGTGTAGCCCTCGTTGCCAAAGTATGTATCCATGGCAACCATTTCTTCGTCCGTGAAGGTTTCCGGGGCAAGCGTGTACACGCGGGAAAGCTGCTGCGCCGGAACGCTGAGCATCTCCTTCGCATCGCCGCTGTCCGCATGCGTCAGCGCAGCCAGCGCCTGATTGACGCCCATGCCCAGCACCGCCGCCAGCAGCGCCCAGCAGGCCGCGCGGCGCATGCCCCTGCCAAACACGAGCAGCAGCGCCACCCAGACCAGCATAGCGTAAATCATGTTGTTGCGCAGCAGGCACGCCATCATGCCCGCAAACACGCACATTGCCATGCGGCGCGCACAAAGGCCGCCTGCCTGCACATATTCCAGCGTGTAGGCGACGAACACTGCGAGGAACGCCGCAAACAGCACGTCCTTGGTAAAATTGCTGGCGAACACCGCATGATACGGGCAGAGGGCGAAAAACGCCGCCGCAATCCGCGCCGCTCTGCGCGAACAGGCGCGGGAAATCGACGCGCAGACCAGCGCAAAGCAGATCGATACCAGCGTCATCTGAATCGCGCTGCACAGCAGCGCGCACTTTTCAAAGGATTGCAGCAGGCCGTATGCGTCCAGACAGAATTTGAGCAGCAGCGTATGCGCCAGCGGATAGAACATGCTGTAACTGTTCTTGGCGATCTGGAAGGTCTGCGCGGTCACGTCATAGGTGAACGAACCGGGAAATTCGATGAGCAGCATCGGCGTATAGCACGCGAAAAACAGCAGCGCCGCGCCCCATGTGCAGAAGGGTTTTTGGCTTTCGCGCGGCCTGCACATCAGTTTCGGCATCGCGATGGCCAACAGCGCCGCCAGCACGACAAAGGCGATCGGAAACGCGGCGGCAAACCGCGCAAGCGTCCTGCTCCATGCCGTCGCGCCGAACTGCTCGATCTGGCTGCACAGCGCCGTCAGCAGCGCATAGCCAAACGCGCCAAGCAGCAGCACGGCCAGCTTTCTGCCCCGGTTTTCGCAAAACAAGTTCTTTACTTTCTGCATGCGATCACCCAATAGCCGCCGTCCCGCTCGATGGTTTCGGCTTCAGCGTACAATTCTTTGAGGTATTTGAGCGCGCTCGGCGCGCCCTGCTGCTTGCGGATAACCAGCACCAGAATGCCGCCGTCGGCAAGGTGCGCTTTGGCATCTGCGAACATCTGATAAATCACGGCCTTACCCGCGCGGATCGGCGGGTTGGTGATAACCGCGTCAAACTCGCCTTCGATATTGGCAAAGCCGTCGGAAAGCACAGCTTTGGCCTGCATACCGTTTTTCTGCACATTGCGAACTGCGAGGTCGAGCGCGCGCTCATTCACGTCGGCCATCGTCACTTCCAGCGACGGGAAGCGGGAGAGCGTCATGACGGTCATCGCGCCCCAGCCGCAGCCCATATCGAGCACTCGCCCATGCAGTTCCGGCAGGCTTTTGCAGAGAATTTCGCTGCCGGGGTCGATATGCTGTTTGGAAAACACGCCCGCGTCCGTCTCAAACGCCAGCGTTTTCCCCATGAACACGCTGGTGAAATGTCGCTCTTCGTGTTCGCTGTTCGGGGTATGGGTATAATAATATTCAGGCATAAGGGCTCCTTTCGTGTGAGGGAAACGGCTTGGGGCTTTGCCCCAAACCCCACCAAGAACCTGAGGTTCTTGGATTTCCCATCTTTGATTGCTTCGCAATCAAATGAAAATACTTTTATTGCTGAAAAAACGTTGTAGGAGCGGAGCGCACAGTGCGCTGTCCTTTTTCTCCGAAAAACGCGCCCGTTTCACGAGTGCGCGTCCGTATCAATCCGCTCACTCTGTTTCTTTTACAGCGGCATACAATATGCCTGTTTCGCAGACAAGCTGTTCGGTTTGGAACAATTCTTCTTCTCCCGGCTGTTCCAGCAGCCTGACTTCTTCCTCGGTCAGCTCGCGCCACTTTCCCGGCTGCAAATCGGGGTCGAGCGCAAGGCCGCCGATGGCCATACGCTTGAGGTAGACGACCTGTTTTCCCCTTGCCGCGAACATGCGCTTGACCTGATGGTATTTGCCCTCGGTCACGCGGATATAGGCCGCGTCGCCGCCGTCGCGATCGATTTGGGCGGGCCGCGCGTCAAACTCGCCGTCCGCGTCGCGAATATGAATGCCCGCCTCCAGCGCGGCGACATCCTCGTCGGTCAGTTCGCCGTCGAGCCGCGCGTAATAAACCTTGCCGACTTCATGTTTGGGCGAAATGATGCGGTGCGCCAGCTGGCCGTCGGACGTGATCACCAACAGGCCCTCGGTATCCTTATCCAGCCGCCCGGCGGGCATCGCGCCCATCGCGGCATACATCGGCGGAAGCAGATCCATCACGGTTTTCTGCTTTTTGTCGCGCGCAGCGGTCAGCACGCCGGAGGGCTTGTTGAGCATCACGTGGCGGACGGCCTTGTAATACAGCGCCCGGCCATCCAGCCGGATATCGTCCGTCTCGCCGCAGACCTGCATGCCCGCGTCCTTCGCCGCCCGGCCGTCCACCGTCACGCGCCCCGCGCGCACCATCGCTTTGATTTCGCTTCTCGTGCCCTCTCCGAGCAGCGCAAGCAGCTTGTCAAGCCGCATTTTGTCGCTCAAATCCTCGTCCTCCAAGCCCTGTCGTTTCATGTGCTTTCCATTATACAGCACGACAGACGGTTTTGCAATCTCGCGGTGCGCCTGGCGAATTTTTTGTCAACCCACACGATTTGTTTTTCCTTTGTTTTCTTCGTCCGAGTGGGACGAAAAATGCCCGCCTGGACGCGATGTGTTCAAAAACTGTCCGGATTCCGAGGTTCGTCATGGAAACATCACATGAATTTGCTTTTCCTTTTGCACAGATTATGGTATAATGCAGACAAACGGAAAAAGCCGCGTGAAATGAAGCGCGCCGCTTTCCGATGCGTTTTCGGCAAGATAAACCCAATATCACAGGAGTGTGTTCACAATGAGGAAGAAGCAATGCGTTGCCATGCTGCTCGCGGGCGGCCAAGGCAGCCGTCTGGGCATCCTGACCAAGGATGTCGCCAAGCCGGCAGTTCCCTATGGCGGAAAATACCGCATCATCGATTTTCCGCTCTCCAACTGCACCAATTCGGGCATCGACGTGGTCGGCGTTTTGACGCAGTATCGTCCGCTGGAGCTGAACGCCTATATCGGTTCCGGCTCTCCGTGGGATCTCGACCTGTCCAACGGCGGCGTTTACGTCCTGCCGCCGTATCAGACCGGCAAGACCGGCGAATGGTACAAGGGCACGGCCAACGCCATCTATCAGAACATTCCTTTCATCGCTCAGTGGGACCCGGAGTACGTGCTGGTGCTCTCCGGCGACCATATCTATAAGATGGATTATAACGCGATGCTGCGCGATCACATCAAAAACGGCGCGGATCTGACCATCGCCGTGCGCGAAGTGCCGTGGGAGGAAGCGCCGCGCTTCGGCATTCTCAACACGGACGAAAACAACCGCATCACCGAGTTTGAGGAGAAGCCCGCCCAGCCCAAGAGCAACAAGGCTTCCATGGGCGTTTATATCTTCTCCTGGAGCAAAATGCGCAAGTACCTGGAGCTGGACGAGGCCAATCCGAACAGCAGCAACGACTTCGGCAAAAACATCATCCCGGCGATGCTTGAGGCCGGCGAGAAGCTGTATACCTACACCTTCGACGGCTACTGGAAGGACGTGGGCACCATCGAATCCCTCTGGGAAGCGAACATGGACCTGCTCGAAATGCCCATGCCGATCGACCTGTACGACAAGCGCTGGCGCATCTACGCCCGTAATCCGGGCATGCCGCCGCACTACATCGCCGACGGCGCGAAGGTCGTCAACTGCCTGATTACCGAGGGCTGCGAGGTTAAGGGCGTCATCAATCACTCCGTGCTCTTTGCGGGCGTGACGGTGGAGACCGGCGCGGAAATCACCGACGCGGTCATCATGCCGGGCGCGGTCATTGAGCGCGGCGCGGTGGTTCGCCGCGCCATTGTCGCCGAAAACGCGCACATCTGCGCGGGCGCGGTGGTCGGCGAGGAGACCGGCAAGATCGCCGTGATCGGCCACAACGCCGTGATCCCTGCGGGAGATAAGGTTGCCGCGGGCGTTCAGGTGGACGCCGGCGCGCAGCAGTAAGGAGGGCACCCACAATGAAAGACGTCATGGGTTTGATTTTTACCGGTGAAAACGATATTCACCTCGGCGAGCTGACCAGCCTGCGCGCGGTTGCCGCCCTTCCGATCGCGGGCCGTTACCGCGTGGTCGATTTCCAGCTTTCCTCGATGGTGCACAGCGGCATCAAGAACGTCGGCGTGATTACCCAGAAGAATTATTCTTCGCTGATGGATCACATCGGTTCCGGCCGCGAGTGGGATCTGCACGGCAAGCAGGGTCTTGTGATGCTGCCGCCGTTCCTGACCCGCGAGAACATGGGCGTTTATTCCGGTCTGCTGGACGCGCTCAAATCCAACAGCACCTATCTGCGCCTCTCCCGTCAGGAATACATTGTGCTGACCAACAGCCACACGATCTATAATATGGATTACACCGACGCGCTCAAGTTCCACATGGAAAAGGGCGCGGACATGACCGTGCTCTATGCCCACGGCGCGAAGGCCGTCGGCACCGAGGGCGAAAACGACACGTTCCTCTCCGTTGATGAAGAGGGCAAGGTCACGGGCATGGAAATCGGCTCCTCCGTTCCGACCCGCGACTGTGCGTCCCTGAAGGTTTACATCACCAAGCGCGAGCTGCTTCGTCAGCTGGTCGAGCAGGCGGCCGCCAACGGCATGCACGACTTCGACCGCGACATCCTCCAGCGCAACATCAACGACGGCAACCTCAAGGTTTACGGCTACGAATACAAGGGGCTGGCCTGCCAGATCGATTCCATCCAGTCCTACTTCAACTTCAACATGTCGCTGCTCAACAGCGACGTGCGCCGTCAGCTCTTCCCGGCAGACCGCCCCGTGTATACGAAGGTGCGCGATGACCTGCCGGCCCGCTATGTGGACGAATGCGAATGCTCCAACTCGCTGATCGCCAACGGCTGCGTGATCGAAGGCACGGTCATCAACTCCGTCCTCTTCCGCGGCGTGAAGGTCGCCAAGGGCGCGGTCGTCAAAAACTCCATCGTCATGCAGGACGCGCAGATTCAGGAAGGCGCGGAGATCGATCACTGCATTCTCGACAAGCAGAGCGTCATCCGCCGCAACGGCCGCCTGATCGCGCCCGCCGCTTATCCGATTGTCATCGCCAAGAACGTTGTGATTTAAGTCAAAGCGGGGGCTGTTCATGCGTGGACGGTTCCCGCCTTTTTCCAATTTAACCAAGTAAACGAGGAGGAATCCACATGAAGATTCTCTTTGCGGCATCCGAATGCGTGCCTTTCATCAAGACCGGCGGTCTGGCCGACGTGGTGGGCGCACTTTCCCCCGTGCTCAAGGCGCAGGGCCACGACGTGCGCGTCATCCTGCCGCTCTACGCCGCCATCCCGGAGCAGTATGTCAGCCAGATGAAGCTCGAATGCGAGTTTGAGGTTGAGCTTTGCTGGCGCCGCCAGTACTGCGGCGTGAAGAGCCTTGAATATCAGGGCGTGACCTTCTACTTCGTGGATAACCAGTATTACTTCGGCCGCTCCTATATCTACGGTCTGGGCGGCGACGAATACGAGCGCTTCGGCTTCTTTGACCGCGCGGTCATCGACGCGCTGGTGCATCTTGACTTCAAGCCCGACGTCATCCACTGCCACGACTGGCAGACCGGCATGATCCCGGCGCTGCTCAAGATTCAGTATGCGCAGTTCCCGTTCTATCAGGATATGAAGACCGTCTACACCATCCACAACCTCCAGTATCAGGGCGTGTTCCCGATCAAGGCGGTTCAGGATACGCTGGGGCTGGGCGACAGCCTGTTCACCTCGGACAAGCTGGAATGCTACGGCTGCGCGAACTACATGAAGGCCGGTCTGGTCTACGCCGACGAGCTGACCACCGTGTCGCCGAGCTATGCGGATGAGATTCAGACCGCGTTCTACGGCGAGCGTCTGGACGGCCTCCTCCGCGCGCGCAAAGATCAGCTGGTGGGCATTCTCAACGGCATCGACGTGAACGATTACGATCCGTCGAAAGATCCGCAGATTTACGCGAACTATGATCCGTATCACCTCGGCGGCAAGGAAACCTGTAAGGCGGAGCTGCAAAAGGAACTCGGCCTGACCGTCGATCCGACCGTTCCGCTGGTTGGCATCATTTCCCGCCTGTCCAATCAGAAGGGCTTCGACCTCATCGAGTGCGTCATCCGCGAGCTGATGGCGACGGGCATTCAGCTCGTCGTGCTCGGCATGGGCGAAGCGAAATACACCAACCTGTTCTCCTGGGCGGAGAGCGAGTATCCGGGGCGGCTGGCGGCGCGCTTTGCGATGAACCACCAACTGGCGCACCGCATCTACGCGGGCAGCGACATGTTCCTCATGCCCAGCCAGTTCGAACCGTGCGGCCTTTCCCAGATGATCGCCATGCGCTACGGTTCCGTGCCGATCGCGCGCGAAACGGGCGGTCTGCGCGACACCGTGCTCTCCTACAACAAGTTCACCGACGAGGGCAACGGCTTCACCTTCTTCAACTACAACGCGCATGACATGCTGCACACCGTGCGCCGCGCCGTGCATTATTATCAGAACAACCGCGAGGTCTGGTACCGCCTCATTGTGCGCGGCATGACCGGCGATTACAGCTGGTATTCCTCCGCCGGCAAGTATCTGGCACTGTATGAAGACGTGACCAAGCCCGCGACGCAGTTCTCTCTCACCGAGGAGCAGCCCGAAAACCCTAAGGCCGCCCCGGCTTTGCAAGCAGAAGCCGGGGATGTGAAGGAAGAAGCGCCCAAGACTGAAGAAAAACCCAAAGCCAAGCGCTCTCCCCGCAAAAAGGCTGAGCCGAAAGCCGAAGCGCCTGCCAAGGTGAAGGAAGCGCCCAAGGCTGAGGAAGCACCCAAGAAGCGCGGCCGCAAGCCCAAGGCCGAAGCCGCCGCCGAAGCAAAGGAAGCGTCCAAGACCGAGGAAGCACCTAAGGCCAAGCGCGCTCCCCGCAAAAAGGCTGAGCCGAAAGCCGAAGCGCCTGCCGAGGTGAAGGAAGAGTCCAAGGCCGAATAAACCCGTTTATCCACCCCCGACACGGTTTTCCCGCCGTGCCGGGGATTTTGTTGATTCGCCGTTTTCCCCGCTATTGATTCTTTTGCTCAATTCCATTACAATAGAGGGTACAATTCACAACGAGGGAGTTTTATCCTGCATGTCTTTTCTGCGAAAGCACGCCGCGCCTGCTGCGGCTTTATTCTGTGCGCTGTTCGCGTTTGCCGCGCCCTATCTCATCCCCGCCAATCCGGACAGCGCCTTCTTCCGGGGCGGCGTATGGGGCGCGCTGCTGGTTGCCGCCTGCCTGTATCCGGTTTGGCAGGCTCTGCGGCGCGCCGAACCACGCAAGCTTCTCTGCGGCATGGGTTGGGCGCTGCTGTTTTCTCTCGCGCTGAGCCTCGGTTCGGAGTTATTCATCTATAACGGCCTGCTTCGCGGCATGGGCAGTCTGCTCCGGCGCATTGCCGTGCCGCTGATGGCCGCGCCCGCGCTGGGCGCTCTATCCGCGCGGCTGTTCAGCGCAAAGCCCCGCGAAACCCAGGCGCTGCGCTTTCCCCTGTGGGGCTATGCGCTGGTCATTGTGCTGGGCTGGCTTCCGGTCTGGCTTGCGTTTTTTCCCGGCATGATCAACTACGATTTCCCCGCGCAGTATCAGCAGCATATCGATCACGCCTATTCCTCGCTGCATCCGCTGCTGCACAGCGCGCTGAGCAACGGCCTGATGGCGCTGGGAGAAGCTTTCTCCTCCCCCACGCTCGGCCTGCTGCTGAACACGGTTTTGCAGATGCTCGTGTTCTCGTTCGCGCTGGCGTATAGCTGCGCATTCGTCCAAAAGCGCGGCGCGCCCGCCTGGGCGCTTGCGGCGATGACAGCCGCTTACGCCCTGCTGCCCATCTTTTCGACGATGGCGCTTTCCACCTGTAAGGATACGCTTTTCTCCGCCGCGCTGCTCGTGCTTTCGCTGCAAGCCTTTGAGCTTCTGGAAGCGCCGGAAGCCTTCTTCCGAAAAATCGGCCTGAGGCCGCTCTCTCTTCCGTCAAAGTCTGTAAAAACTCAAGCTTCTCCGGTACACGCGGCCAACCCATCGCAGTTTCCTGTAAAGCAGCGAAAAGCAACGCTTTTCCTCTTTTTGCTCTGCGTCGTCGGCACGGCGCTTTTGCGCAACAACGGGCTTTTCGCTTTTGCCCTGCTGATTCCCGCGCTGCTCATCGCGGCGCGCGGCTGGCGCAGACAAACGGCGCTGCTGCTGGCGGCCTGTCTGTGCGCGGCGGGCATGGTGAACGGCGGGCTGACGCTCCTGCTGCATCCCAGCCGCGAAAATACGTCCTTCCAGCTGTACAGCATTCCCGCGCAACAGCTTGTCCGCGCGTATAACAGCGGCACAATGAGCGACGCGGACAAAGAGGAAATCCGCTCGTGGTACGTTTCGGATGAAGGGCTGGCCGTCTATCCCCATCTGGCCGATCCGGCCAAGGGCTATCTCGACCGGGAACGCATTCAGCATTCGGGCGGCGATTTCCTCGCCCTGTGGCAAAAGCACGCCAAAACCCATGCGCATGAATATCTCGAAGCGTTTCTGATGCTGAACGTCGGTTCCTGGTACCCAGACGATTTGAGCCAATCCACCATCTATCCCGACGTTTCCTACAACGACAAGGGCTATTTGCAGCTGCAAGAGACAGATATGCGCGCATACGGCATTGAAACGACGTGCTTTCTGCCCGCCGTCCGCAACCTGTTCGAGCAGATCTGCCGCCGCAACAGCTACCAGAAATATCCGCTGGTTTCGCTGCTCTTCGCCGTCGCCACGCCGTTCTGGCTGATTCTCTTCGCCTGTGCCAAGCTCATCAGCGGCAGGCGCGCGCGCATGCTCCCGGCCGCACTGGGCGCGCTGGGCGTCTGGCTGAGTTATCTGTTTGGCCCATGCACCCTGCCGCGCTACGCCCTGCCGCTGTTCTGCCTTGCGCCCGCGCTGCTGATTCTGTCTTTCTTGCCGCCTTACTGCGAAAGGAGTTCCGGTTTATGCACTTTCTGAAAAGCCATCGTTCGACCCTGCTGACGCTTTTTTCCGTTCTGGCCGCCGCGTTCGCCGCGCCGTACCTCGTGCCCGGCGATCCGGATGCCCAGGTCTTCCGAAACGGCGTCCTGCCCGCGCTGCTCCTGCTGGCGGCGGCCTACCCCGTGCATGCCGCGTTTGAAAAACATCCGGCGCGCGCGCTGAAATATGGCCTTTTTCTGGGGCTGGTCTTCACGTTTTTCCTCGGCATCGGCAGCGAATTGATGTTTTACGATCAGCTCCTGCCCGGCATGGGCAGTCTGATTCGCCGCTTCGCCGTTCCCTGCATGGCAACTCCGCTCGTCGGCGCGCTGTTTTCCCATCTGTTCGCCCTGCCCCGGCGCGCGCCTGGCGCTTCCAGGCGCCAGCTCCCCTATCTGTTTTATTTTCTGGTTTTTGCCCTGTCTTACGGCGCAACGCTGCTCGCCTTCTTCCCCGGCATCATCAATTATGATTTCGAGGGCGAAATTGTGCAGTACCTGACCGGCGAATATCTGGCTTCCCATCCGATTTTCCATACCGTGCTGACCGGCGTGCTCTATCGGCTCGGCACTTTGGTTTTCGGCAGCGCAACCGGCGGCGCAGCGACATACAGCGTCTTCCAGCTGCTGTGTCTGTCCGCCATGTTCGCGTGGTGCTGCTGCTTTTTACAAAAGCGCGTGCCGCTCTGGGCAACGCTGCTGCTGACGGCCGCGATGGCGATCCTGCCCTATAACGGCGTGCTGGCCATTTCCACCATCAAGGATACGTTGTTCACCGGGCTGTGCGCCATGCTCTGCCTGACCCTGTGGGAAATCGCCGAATCGCCGGAAGCGTTTCTGAGCCGAAAAAAGAACCTCGCCCGCCTGTTCGGCATCTGCCTGACGATGTCGCTGCTGCGCCACAACGCCGTCTTCGCGACGCTGCCCGCGCTGCTGGTCGTCATTCTGCTTTGCCGAAACGGGCGCAAAAAGGCCGTCGCCGCCTGCGCCGTCACGCTGCTCTTCTGTCTGGCCGCGCCGCGCTGTCTGCAATACGCGACCCATGCCAAAGCACTTCTCAGCTCCGAGCTGATGAGCGTCCCCTGTCAGCAGCTGATGCGCACGGCTTCCCGCGCAACGGATTTGACCGAGGAAGAATACGACGAAATCAGCGCATGGTTTTCCGATGCGATCCACCGCTATCGTCCCAGCTATGCCGACCCGGCCAAGGGCGGCAACTTCGATCTGGAACGCTACAACGAGCATCCCGAAGCATACTGGTCGATGTATCTGAAATACGCCAAACGCTATCCCCGCATTTATGTAGAGGCGTTTCTGGCCAACTGCATGGGTATCTGGTATCCGGACGACACCACGCATGCGCACACGATGGACAGCGAGGAATGGGATTTCGTCTACCTGAAAACCGGCAACATCGTTCCGGAAATCGTCGGCGAAGTGAACGCGCATTCGTACCTGCCCGCCTACCGCACGTGGATTTACAATTCCATGCATCATTCCCGCCACGAAAACGTACCGCTGTATGCCCAGCTGTTCAAGCCTTCGACCTACGTCTATCTGATGCTGGCGCTGACGCTGCTGCTGCGCTACCGTCGCGAAAAAAAGTTTGCGCTGTGTACGCTGCCCACGTGGGGCATCATCTTCTCGCTGCTGTTTTCGGCGTGCATCCTCATCCGCTACTCCTATCCCTTTATGACCTGCGCGCCGATGTTCCTGCTGCTGGTGCTCTTCTCAGACCGCCGCGCCGCATAATGGTTTTCGCCTTAAACCTGCTGATATCAGTCAACTTAAAGAGCAAAATCAAGAAATTCATCTATTCTTTCATTGGCAGAAAGGGCTCTTTTCCCCCTTCGGGGGGAGAAGAGCTTTTTTTCTATAATTCTGAAGCAGCAGTTTTTTTGTGCCCTTCATCCATCCCCTGCATATGAAAAAAAAACTCTGCTTTTCCCCTTGACAAACGCCTTGTCCTAGTGTATGATTGTGTTAAGTGCTTAATACAGCCATACAAGAAAGGAGTCTCATTCTATGGATTGGACAATCGTCGCCGGGCGGCCTGTCTATCTCCAGCTGATCGAACAGCTGGAACTTGCCATCATCACCGGCGAATATCCGCCGGGAGAAAAAATTCCCGGCGTGCGCGACCTCGCCGCTCAGGCGCAGGTCAACCCGAATACCATGCAGCGCGCGCTGGCCGAATTGGAAGCGCGCGGCCTGCTGGAAACCCAGCGGACGGCGGGGCGAACCGTCACATCCGACACGGAAAAACTGGCGCAGGCACGGCAGTCGCTGGCCCGGAAGCTGGTTCATGATTTTTATCGTCAGGCGTCGGCGCTCGGCCTCACAAAAGCCGAACTGGCCGCGCTGCTTGAACAGGAGGAGGGGTAATCATGGCGGCTATTTACACCGCAAACCATCTTGAAAAGAAATACGGAGGGCGTGCCGCGCTGCGCGACGTGAGCTTCTCGATCGAGCCGGGAAAGCTGGTCGGTCTGCTCGGCCCGAACGGCGCGGGCAAATCCACGCTGATCAAATGCTCAATGGGGCTGCTCACGCCGACTTCCGGCGAAATTGCCATCGGCGGCGTGAAACCCGGCCCGGCGAGCAAGTCCATCACATCCTATCTGCCCGACCGCATGGCGCTCTCTTCAGGCCTGCGCGTGCGCGACGCGGTGGCGATGTACGCGGATTTCTTCACGGATTTCGACCGCACAAAGGCGCGCGACATGCTGCTGGATTTGAAACTCGACGACGGCCAGCGCATCGGCGCGATGAGCAAGGGCATGCGGGAAAAAATGCAGCTCTGCCTGGTGATGGCGCGCGCCGCGCGGCTGTATCTGCTCGATGAGCCGCTGGGCGGCGTCGATCCGGCTGCGCGGGATTACATTTTGAACACCATTCTGCGCAATTACAGCGAAAACGCGTCCGTCGTGCTCTCCACCCATCTGATTGGGGATATCGAGCGCGTGCTGGACGAGGTGCTGATGCTCAAAGATAACACGGTTTTCCTGCATCAGAGCGTGGATGAGCTGCGCGAGGAACACGGGTGCAGCGTGGATGAATACTTCAGGGAGGTGTTTCGGGCATGATTCGCAAATTGCTCAAAGTTGAATTTCGGGACGCGCTTTCCTCCATGCTGCCCATAGGCGTCGGCATGGTCGCGCTGAGCGCACTGGTGGCGCTGACCTCCGTGCTCACCGGACGGCTCGGCTTCCATTCCGGCCATTGGGATTGGCTGAACGCCCTGCTGTCTTTCGCGACAGGCGTGTGCTTCATCGCGGTGCTGGTGGTCTGCTTCGCCGCGAACGTCAACCGCTTTTTCCGCATGCTCGGCGAGGAAGGCTATGTTCAGCTGGTCCTGCCCGCGACGATGGGCCAACACATCGCGGCCAAGCTGATTGCCGCCGTCGCGACGACGCTGCTGACCTTCGTCTTTCTGGCCGCCTGCACCTTTTTGATGGCGCTGCCGACCAGCGTCAACGCTTTCGCCGCTTTCCTTCGCGAAACGGGCAGCGCGATTCACAGCCTCGGTCTGCCCGCATCGCTGCTGCTTGCGTTGTTTGTCGTGCTGGGTATCGCGATCGTCTATCTGCACACATATCTCTCCATCGCAATCGGCAGTCTGTTCACCCAGCACCGCAAGCTGGCGAGCATCATCGCGTTTTTCGCACTGCAATTCATCGCGCAGATTCTGTTCATGCTGGTCATTTACTTCGTCGCGACGCACATGGAGGCCTTCATAGATGGTCTCAGCCAGTTCGCCATCAACCTGCTCAGCAGCCCAAACGGGGAGTTGAAAGCGTTTTACGGTTCGCTCATCGGCGCTTCGGCGGTTGAAGCCGCCATCGATGCGGTTCTCTGGCTCGTCACGCAGACAATTCTCACCAAAAAGCTGAATCTGCCGTAAAAGAACGAACGGAACGGCGGGGCTTTGCCCCACACCCCAGCAGGAACCTGAGGTTCCTGCACTTTCCGCTTCATGGATTGCTCCACAATCCATTCCATATAAAAAGCGACGTACTCATCCATTGAGATGCGTCGCTTTTTACGTTCTTCTCCCCCGGACGCGCCCCGCAGGGCTTTCGTCCGGGACGTAACCCCCGTTTCCGGGTGCAGGGTGTCCCTGCTCGTTTTAATGGGGGTTATGGGGTTCTTAGGGAATTTAAGGGGGAGAAATCGAAATCTCCCCTAATCCCCTAAGCCTGCGGAGCATTTATAAATCATCCGAACTCACGCCGCCGCCATAGCGCTTGAGTACGTATTCCCCGTTCTCGTCCTTCTCGTAATCAAAACCATAGTCGCCGTTCTTGCCGTTCAGCTCATAGCTGATGGTCACGATCACGCGGTCAGCCTTCGTGTTTTTGCAGGCCACGCCGGTTTCCTTAACCGTCGCATCCGGAAACGCTTCGGTGAATAGGCTGACCGCCTTTTCCCGCACAACGGGCACAAAGCTCCAATCGATGTCCCCGCCGTTATTCTGCGGCGTTTCCACCTGATTGCTTTGAATCTTCTCCCCCGCCTCGTGCAGCGCGTTTTCAATGCCCGTGCAGCCGGAAAGGGATATCAGCAGCGCGATGAGGATCAGAAGAAAACATGTTTTTTTCATCATATGGACGTCTCCTTTTTCTGAACAAAAAGCCGTGTAATTCTAAAACTTACACTGTATGTTTTTTATCCCCACGCCTTTTTCAGCGCGGAAAGCCCCTGCCGGATCTGTTCTTCATCCATGCCGGAAAAGCCGAGCAGCACGACGCGGCTTTCGTCGTTCTGCATCACCGCGTAATCAGAGAGACGCGTCAGGTGCACGCCCGCCTGTTCGGCCAGCGGCGCCAGCTCGCGCGCGGGCGCTTTGCCGCCGACACGAAGCAGCGCGTACAGCCCCGCGCCGCACGGCGCGATGTCGCCAAGGTTCAGCGTCTGCACAGCTTCCGTCAGCGCCGCCAGACGCGCGCGGTAGATCACGCGCATCCGCGCGATGTGCCGCTCCAAAAAGCCGCCGGCGATGAACTTGCGCAGCGTCTCCTGCTCAAAGCCGGGCACGGTGCAGGCTGCGTGCATCGTCCGATAGCGCGCCGCCAGCTCTTCGGGCAGCACCATGAAACTCAGGCGCAGACCGGGCGCGAGCGTCCGCGAAAATGTGTTCATATAGACGACCTGCCGCCCGCCGTCCATCGCGCGCAAAGCAGGCGCGCCCGCGCCGGAAAAGCGGAACTCACTGTCGTAATCATCCTCCAAAATATAACCGCCCGTCTCGCGCGCCCAGCGCAGCAGCGCTTCCCGCTGGCCGGGCTGCATCTCCTCGCCCGTCGGAAATTGATGGGTCGGGGTAACGTAGGCCGCGCCCGCGCCGCTTCGATACAGTTCGCGCACGTCGATGGCCCCGCCTGAAAGCGGCGTCGGCGCAATCCGCGCGCCGCTGACCACCAGAATGCGCCGCACACGCGAATAGCCGGGGTCCTCCACCGCAAAAAGGCGTTCCCGCCCGATCAGCGCAACCAATGCGGAAACCAGCACCTCCGTGCCCGCGCCGAGGACGATGGCATCCGGCGGCACATCCATCCCGCGCATGCGATGCAGATAGCCCGCGATCTCCCGGCGAAGCGCCGGTTCGCCCTGAGGATCGCCGGAAAGCAGCAGCGTTGCGCTCTGTTCGCTGAGCACCTCGCGCATCAGCCGCGCCCATGTGGCATACGGAAAATGTGCCGCGTCCGCCGCGCCCGTGCCGAAATTCCAGCGCACAGGCGGTTTTTCCCCTGTGGCCGCGCCGACGTTTGGCGTCTGTTCCAGCGCATAAATGCCGCTTCGGGGTCGGCTTTCGCAAAGTCCTTCGCTGATGAGCCGCGCATACGCCGCCTCCACCGTCGCCGTGCTGACGCTCAGGTGCGCCGCCAGCTCGCGCTTGGAGGGCATGCGCTCGCCCGGCCGAATACCGCCGCGCTCCATTTCGCGCTTGAGCGCGGTGTAGAGCTGTTCGCAAAGGGGCGTTCTACTCGCCGGTTCCAATGTACACGTAAACATGTTTCATCCTTTGGGGCTTTGCCCCAAACCCCACCAAGAACCTGAGGTTCTTGGATTTCCCACCTTCCGGCAACAATGTTGCCGGATTGATTTTTTACCCATCGCGAAGCGAAACGGAAGGTGCAGGGAACTCAGTTTCCTGCCGGGGCGTGGGGCAGCGCCCCACCGTCCCCCTCTCCAACCTCCGCCTCGCAGTGCGCCCAGTCTCGGACATGATCCCACGCAACGTAAAAACCCGCGCCGTGGCTGCAAAAAACGCTTCCGGGCGGGTTCTGTACGTCCGCCAGCGCGTCGTATCCGAGCTTCTGCACGACTTCCGCCTGATTTTTGCAGGGTTCATAACGGTAAAACCACGATGCAATGCGCCCGTGGCCGCGCGTGGATGCGGCGAACTTCGTCGGATAATCCCAAAACATCGCCGCCGTGCATGCGCCCGTCAGCGTCGTCTCTTCGCCGTCCGTTTCGGATGCGTCCAGCTGCGCACCGATGCGCAGCAGCTCGCCCGTCACCCGCGCCAACGCCCCGCTCGGCATCGCCAGCTCAAACCGAACAACCGGCTCAAGCAGCACGTTTTCCGCCTGCATCAGCGCATTGCGGATCGCGCGGCAGGTCGCTTCACGAAAGTCGCCGCCTTCTGTGTGCTTGAGGTGCGCGCGCCCTGCAATCAACCGCACATGCACATCCGTCAGCGGGCTGCCCGTCAGCACGCCGGGATGCTCCCGCTCAAAGACGTGCGTGCGAATCAGCCGCTTCCAGTTCTCGTCCAGCGAATTGGGCGGGCAGTCCGCCGTAAACGTGACGCCGCTCCCCGGCGCGCCGGGTTCCAGCCTGAGCCATACCTCGGCATAGTGCCTCAGCGGCTCGTAATGCCCGATGCCCACGACGGGCGCGTCAATCGTCTCCTTGTAGAGCACGTGCGGCGGCAGCATGCGCACCCTGTCGCCAAAGCGCGACGCTAAAACGCCTTGCAGCACCTCGACCTGCACAGCGCCCATCACGCCGACGGATACGCCCTCCGCCTCTGGACGAACGGAAAGCAGCGGATCTTCTTCCTCCAGCTCGCGCAGGTGCATCAGCAGCGTGCTCTGCGTCAGCGGCTCGACCGGCTCCACCTGCACGCTCATCAGCGGCACGGTTTCGGGCGCTTCAAGGCCGCAATCCGCGCCAATGCGCTCCCCCGGTTTGGCCGAAAGCCCTGCCAGCGCGACGGTCTGCCCCGCATGCGCTTCGCCCATCGTCAATAGTTTTCCGCCTTGCGGCGCGAGAACCGCCGCCACTTTGCACGCGCCGGAGAGCGTCTGCACCTCGTCGCGCGCATGCAGAACGCCGCCCGTCACTTTCACATACGTATAGCGAACGCCGCCGACGCGCCGCACCCGATACGCCTTTGCGGAAAACGGCAGGCGTTCCTTCTGCGCATAATTCGTGCGGCAGAGCGCGCCGACGGCCTCGATCAGCGCGTCCACGCCCATATCGTTCAGCGCGCTGCCCGCCAAAACCGGATAAAGCGCGCAGGCCGCAAACGCGCGCCGCGCGCCCGAAAGATAGTCCGCTTTCGTCGCGGTTTCATCCAGATGCTGTTCCAGAAGGACTTCGTCGCGCTCGGCCAGCGCCTCGCGCACGTCGCCCGCCATCAGCACGCAGTCGCCGGAAAGCAGCCTGCGCATCTGCGCCGTGACGCGCGAAACATCCGCGCCCTCTCTGTCCGTCTTATTCAGAAAGATGATCGTCGGTATTTTCCGCTTTTGCAGCAGCTTGAAGAGCGTCGCCGTGTGGCTCTGCACGCCTTCCGCACAGGAGACGACCAGCAGCGCCGCATCCAGCACGGAAAGCGCGCGCTCCATCTCGCCGGAAAAATCGACGTGCCCCGGCGTATCCATCAGCGTGACGAGCAGCGGCTCGTCCCCCGAAACGGGCCACGCCAGCGTCGCCTGCTCGGTAAAAATCGTGATGCCGCGCGCGCGTTCCATCGGGTCGTCGTCCATGAATGCGTCGCCGTGATCGACGCGTCCGCACGCGCGAATCACGCCCGCGTGCCGAAGCAGCTGTTCGCAGAGCGTCGTCTTGCCCGCATCGACATGCGCCGCAACCCCCAGCGTCAGATTCATGGCTGTTCCTCCGCCTGTCCTTCATGCGCTTTTTCGTCCTCTTCGCGAATGCGGTCAAACACTGCGTCCACCACCTTCTGCTGATGGCGCGTGAATTTGCGCCCCTTGAGATAGGCGCGCGCCATTTCCGGCCGACGGCGGAGCGTGATATAGAGCGATTCGCTGATCTGCCAATCGACAATGTGCGCGTGGTTGCCGCCCAGCAGCGGTTCGGGCACGGTCAGCCCCTCGAACTCACGCGGGCGGGTGTACTGCGGATATTCCAGCAGACCGGAAGAAAAGCTCTCCGTCTGCGCGCTCTCCTCGCAGCCGAGCACGCCCGGCACAAGCCGCGCCACGCAGTCCACCAGCACCATCGCGCCCAGCTCGCCGCCGGTCAGAATATAGTCGCCGATGGAAAGCTCCTCGTCGATGCACAAATCCAGTGCGCGCTGGTCCACGCCCTCGTAATGGCCGCAAAGCAAAATCAGCTCGTCCTCTTTGGCGAGCTGCTCGGCCTTCTTCTGCGTCAGCGTTTCGCCGCGCGGGGAAAGATAAATGCGCCGCACCTTTCTGTCCCCCTGCACGTCGCGGATCGCATCCACGATCGGCTGGGCCAGCATCACCATGCCCGCGCCGCCGCCAAAGGGCGCATCGTCCGTGTTATGGTGCTTGTTTTTGGAATAGGCGCGGATATCCACCTCGCGGATATCCAGAATACCCGCTTTTTCCGCGCGGCCGAGCATGCTCGTATGCAGCGGGGTAAACATCTCCGGAAAGGTGGTCAAAATCGTGATTTTCATTTGTCCTCCGTGGGGTCAGGCGCGAGCAGCGTCATCTCCTGCCTGGCCATCTCTTCCAGCACGGCGTACATCTGCTCTTCCTGGGTGGCAATTTCCAGAATCTCGATTTCGCGCAGGGTGACGGTCTCTTCTTCCGCCTCGCGGCCGAAGAAGTCCAGCAGCCGCAGTTTGAGCCGCAGACCGTTGGCCTCCAGCACGCGGCCCGTGATCATATCGTCGCCCATGATAACCGAGACGATCTCGCCCCGCTCCTTACAGGCGATCAACACGCTCAGAAGCAGATCGGTATCCTCCGCAGGCGCTTCCGTAAAAAAGCAGCGATGATGCTGCTTGTGATAAGCGAGCAGCATCGCCAGCCGCTGTTCATATTCCTCCCCCGCGAGCACCTGAATGACGTCCTGATTGCGCCGCACGCGCCAGCCGTCAATCTGCCCCCATGGGCTTAAATCGCACATGAGCACATGCTGCCCGTCCACCGCCTCGACAAAGCCCCCGGAAAATCCCTCCGGATCGTCCGGATCGGTGTAAACGGAGGCCAGCGCGCCCTGCGCCGCCAAAATCCTGAGCAGATAAACCATATATCCGTTTGTCATCGTTTCTTACTCCCTCAGTCAGCTTCGCTGACAGCCCCCTCCCAGAGGGAGCCTTTTGGTATATACATCATTGCCAAAGAACAACGCCTCCCTCTTTGAGGGAGGTGGTCGCGTTAGCGACCGGAAGGAGTTAATACCTTCTCTTGGGCAGATAGAACCTTCTCCTGCCCCAAATATCCACAATCATGATGCACGGCTCACCCGCGCAGACGGGCATTTCCAGCGTCGCGGCCAGCGCCGGAGTCGCCACGCTGCGCACGCTCGCGGCACAGGGCCGATACGTATCGCCCTGCACAAACCCACAGCTCCATTGATCCACGGCGTCCAAACCGCTGATGCCCGCAGCCTGCGCAGCTTCGTTTTCAAAGCTGATGAGCCGCACTGTGTACGAGCTGATCGCCGGAAAGACCTCCGCTTCCACCGCGCAGTCATCCGCGCCGCACGGCGCTTCCACGTCGAAGGTGAAATCCAGCGGCTTGCCCGCCGTGCTCTGCGCCAGCCGTTTGCCCGTCGTCGCAATCGCCAGCGGGCTTTGATCGACGCACAAAAAACGCCGATTCAGCCCCGCCGCCGCGACGGCCGACGTGCCGCTGCCCGCAAACAGGTCGCAGATGAGATCGCCTTCCTGCGAAGAACAGCTGACAATGCGTTCCAACAGCTTGAGCGGCTTCTGGGTCTCGTATCCGGTGCGCTGGGGATCTTTCTGCTGCAAATGGCTGATATCGTCCCAGACGTCGCCGGGATAGGCGGGCTCATCGTCGTAATAGCGGTATTCTTTGCCGCCGGACATGATCGCGCGATAGCTGCGCCCATTTTCATCCACGGCGCGGCGCATATGGTTGCTGCGCGACTCGTTGCGCGCAACCGGCACGGCCTTGAGGTTGAAATAATACGATCTCGACCGCGCATAAAACAGAATCACGTCGTGCTTGCGCGGAAAATAGCTGCGCGCGCGGCCGCCCGTCTGATAGCTCCAAATGATTTCATTGAGGAAATTGCTCTCGCCGAAAACCTCGTCCATCAGCAGCCGCAGATGCGCGTACATCCGGCTGTCGATATGCAGAAAGATGGTGCCTTCCTTTTTAAGCAGTTCGCGTGAAAGCAGCAGCGTCTTTTTCATCATCGCCAGATATTCCGTGCGATCCGGCCAGCGGTCGTCATAAGCGGGCAGATTGAGGCTGGGCGATCCGTTTTTATAGCCGCCTTCGCCAATGCGCACCTTCATATCGAACTGCTTGCCCGTGTTAAACGGCGGATCAAGGTAGATGGTCTGCACCTGCCCTCCAAAGCGAGACAGCAGAATCTCCCCCTCCTCCGGCATTTTTGCCTGGATGAGCGTGCCCATGCTCTCCCGACCCATATGGCGCTCTGCGACGCAGCTGATATATGTGCAGGGCATGGCCATCCACCTTTCTAAGCGACTTGCGCTTCTTTTGATTCCGGCGTATCCACAGACACGCTCCCTAATATAGTATTATACTGTTTTTTACGGCTTTTTACAAGGGGTGAAGACAGCAAAAAAGCGGCCTGAGGCCGCTCTCGCTTCCGCCAAAGTTCAAAAAAACTCAAGCGTTTGCATACGCGGCTCATTTGCTGTAATTTCCTATCTTTATTACAAAAAACTCCGTCCCTTGTCCACACAAAGAACGGAGTTGAAATGGATTTTCCTCCCATCGCTTACAGCATGCAATTTCCTCAGTCAGTTTTCTTCCTGAGGGAGGCGGCACGCTGCAGCCGCGACGGAAGGCGTTTCATTTTCTTAGAGGAAGATGTACTTGAGCACGAACAGCACAGCCAGCACATACATCAGCGGCTTGACCTTCTTGCCCTTGCCGGAAACCACGTGCAGCACCACATAGGAGATGATGCCCATGGAAATGCCTTCGGAAATGCTGTAAAACAGCGGCATGGCGACAATGGCCAGATACGCCGGAATGGCCTCGGCCATGTTATCCTCGTCGAAGCGAATCTCGGTGACGGTGGAAACCATCAGATAGCCGACCATCATCAGCGCCGGAGCGGTCGCGAAGGACGGAATCGCCGTGAAGATCGGCGCAAAGAACATGGAGGCGAGGAACAGAATGCCGGTGGTCAGCGCGGTCAGACCCGTGCGGCCGCCGACAGCCACGCCGGAAGCGGACTCGACAAAGGTGGTGATGGTCGAAGTGCCCATCACAGCGCCGACGGTGGTGCCGATGGCGTCCGCCATGAGCGCGGGCTTGATGCCCGGCAGACGGCCTTCCTCGTCGAGCATGTCGGCCTTAGTCGCCACGCCGATGAGGGTGCCGAGGGTATCAAAGATATCCACGAACAGGAAGGAGAACACGACGATGATGAAGTTGACAATGCCGACGTTGCTGAAATCCACGTTGAAGCACTGTCCGAAGGTCATGCCCAGCTTGGAGAAATCCGTCAGCGCCATCGTCGGGAACAGCGTGTAGAAGCCGTTGGCCGGGTCCGGCACATAAATGCCGACGACCTGGCAGATCATGCCGATAATCCACGTCGCCAGAATGCCCAGCAGGATCGCGCCGCGCACATGATGGATGTACAGCGCCGCCATGATGAACAGGCCGACCAGCGCCAGCAGCGCGCAGATGCCGTGGGTGTTAAAGTTCTCGGTGAAGCTCGTGATCGTCACCAGCGTGGAGGAATCAACCGCCAGACCGGCGTTCTGCAAGCCGATGAAGCAGATGAACAGGCCGATGCCGACGGAAACGCCGCGCTTGAGCGTCAGCGGGATGGCGTTGAAAATCGCCTCGCGCACGTTCGTCAGGCTCAGCACGATGAAGATCAGGCCCTCGACGAAGACGGCCAGCAGTGCAACCTGCCAGGTGTAGCCCATGCCCAGCACGACGGTGTAGGCCAGGAACGCGTTGAGGCCCATGCCCGCGGACAGCGCGAACGGCAGATTCGCCATCAGGCCCATGCACGCCGTGCCGATGAAGGAAGACAGCGCCGTCGCCAACAGGACGGCGGTGGAGTCCATGCCCGCAGCGGACAAGATGCTCGGATTGACGGCCAGAATGTAGGCCATCGTCATAAATGTAGTGATGCCCGCCATGATTTCCGTCTTGGCAGTGGTTTTGTGTTTGCTCAGCTGAAAGACCTTTTCAAACACAGTTTTCATTCCCTTCTCTTCTTCTTTCATTCCCCCACACTTTCATCCGGGAGAGCTTGTATTTTAGCACATTTCAAAAGGCAGTTTCAATCTTTTTCCGAATTTTTATTTAAGTTCTTTTATGAAATGTTCGGATTTTCTTTTTTTATCAAATAGGTACGACAAAGCGGACGCGCAATGCGCGTCCGCCTTGTTTATGCAGCCTTCCGCGAAAAGAAAGTCTGCGTTTTATTATTCGCAGCTACGCCAAGGCTCCCGCCACGAGAGGCGTTACGCCATCAGCGCCTTGCACGCCTCAACCAGCTCGGCGTTCTCCTTTGCGGAGTCTTCCGGGTTGCCGGCGTTCGTGTTGACATAGAGCTTGATCTTCGGCTCGGTGCCGGACGGGCGGATGCAGACCCACGCGTCGTCCACCAGCTCGAAGTAGAGCACGTCGCTCTTGGGCAGACCCGCGGCGGTCACATTGCCTTCGCAGTCGGTGCGGGTATCGGCCAGATAGTCGCGAACCGCCAGCACCTTCTTGCCTGCCAGCTCCTTCGGCGGATTCTCGCGAAGGTTTTTCATAATCTCCTTCATCTTCACCACGCCGTCCTTGCCCGGCAGGGTGACGGAAACCACCTTCTCCACGTAGTAGCCGTAGGTCTTGTAGATTTCCTGGAGGATATCGTAGAGCGTCTTGCCCTGCGTCTTCGCCCACGCGGCGGCTTCCGCAATCAGCAGAGACGCGTTCACGCCGTCCTTGTCGCGCACAAAGGTGGAGGACAGGAAGCCGTAGCTCTCTTCAAAGCCGAAGACAAAGGTGTGATCGCCCTTATCCTGGAACTGCTGAATCTTCTCAGCGATCCACTTGAAGCCTGTCAGCGTATTGAAGCAGACGAGGCCAAAGCTCTCGGCAATCTTGCGCGCCAGCTCGGTGGAAACGACAGACTTCACCACCGCGCCGTCCGCCGGGAGGTTGCCCAGCGCCTTGCGGCTCTTGAGGATGTAATACAGCAGCACGCAGCCGATCTGGTTGCCGGTCATCAGGTAATACTTGCCCGCGTCATCCTTGACGGCGATGCCCACGCGGTCGCAGTCCGGATCCGTGCCGAAGATGCAGTCCGCGCCGACTTCGTCCGCCAGCTTCATGGCCAGCGTGAACGCCGCCGGATCTTCCGGGTTCGGCACCTTGACGGTGGAGAAATTCGGATCGGGCAGCTCCTGCTCCTTGACGACGTAGACATTCTCGATGCCGATTTCCTTGAGAATGCGGCGCACCGGTTTGTTGCCGGAGCCATGAATCGGCGTGTAGACAATCTTGAGTTCCTTGCCCGCGGTCTTCATCAATTCGGGCTGGACGGAGAGCGTCTTGACCTGCGCGATGTAATCGTCATCGACCTCCTTGTTGCCGATGATTTGCAGCAGACCCTTCGCCTTCGCCTCGGCTTCATCCATCTCCACCGCGTCTTCATAGCGGTTGGCGCGGATGCGCGCGAGCACCTGATCCGCGTATTCCGGCGGCATCTGCGCACCGTCCTCCCAGTAAACCTTATAGCCGTTATACTGCGGCGGGTTGTGGCTGGCGGTGATGACAATGCCCGCGATGGCATGCAGATGGCGCACCGCGTAAGACAGAATCGGCACCGGGCGCAGCTCGTCAAACAGGTACACGTGAATGCCCTCGTGGCAGAGCACAAGCGCGGAAGCCTTCGCAAATTCCGGGCTCATCCGGCGGGAGTCATAGGCGATGACCACGCCGCGCTGGCGGTATTCCGGGTTCTGGCTGTTGATATAATCGGCAAAGCCCTTGGTCGCGCGGCGAACGTTATACAGGTTCATGCGGTTCGTGCCCGCGCCGAGCACGCCGCGCATGCCCGCCGTACCGAAGGACAGCTCGGTATAGAATCGATCCTCGATTTCCTTCTCGTCGCCCGCGATGGCCTTCAGCTCATCGACGGTCGCCTGATCGTCCGCAAATTCCTTGAGCCAGGTTTCATATGCTTCACGATACGTCATGGTTTTCATCCTCCGTCTCGTCTGTAATGCTCTCCCCGCTTTCGTGCGGGCATGAGCCTTCGTTTCAATTATAATGCAGGATACACGATTTTAAAAGAGGAATTTTGCCATTTTGCTCGTTTTTTGTGCAGTTTTTGTGTTTTTCTTTCTTGTCCTTCGGCAGCAAACCGTTTATAATGAAGACACAAGCCAAAAAAAGCGGGCCGCCCGGCCCGAAACCATGACGGAGGAAAACCATGAAGACAAATTGGGATTTGACCGTATTCTACAAGGACTTTGACGACCCGGAGTTCAAGGATGACCTCGCTCGTCTGCCGAAGGAGATCGACGCCTTCACCGCCGCTATCGCCGCGCCCGCTGAGGACGAGGTTGAGAAGCTCGTTTCGCTGGTTCATCAGGAGGAAGCACTGTCCAACCTTTTCGAGCGTCTGAGCCTGATGATTGGGCTGACGCTCTCCGTGGACGCGAACAACAAAGCTGCCAACGCCGCGATGGCGCCGCTGATGCGTGCTGTCATGGGCTCTTCGCTGGCATCCAACGCCTTCTCCCGCTATCTGGCTTCTCTTGAGAACCTCGACGCGATCATCGACGCCGACGACGAATTGAAGGCGCGTGCTTTTGCCCTGCGCGAAGCAGCGGAGGATGCCAAGCATCAGCTTCCGGAAGCGCTGGAAAAGCCGGTCTTGAAGATGCAGCTCTCCGGCGGCGAAGCCTTCTCCCAGCTGCGCGATAAGCTGGATGCGACCCTGCTGGTCGATTACGACGGCAAGCAGATTCCGCTGTCTGCCGTCCGTGCGCTGGCTTACGACGGCGATGCCGATACGCGCCGCCGCGCCTACGAAGCCGAGCTGGCTTCCTACAAGAAGATCGAACTGCCGATGAGCTTCTGCCTGAACAACCTCAAGGCTGAGGGCGAAACCATGGCGGCGCTCAAGGGCTACAAGGGCGTGCTGGATATGGCGCTTGCTCATTCCCGCATGGATGAAAAGACGCTTGAAGCCATGTGGACGGCGATTCGCGAAGCCCTGCCGGAGCTGCGCGAGTATTTCAAGGCGAAGGGACGCCTGCTCGGTCATGAAAACGGCCTGCCGTTCTACGATCTGTTCGCGCCCGTCGGTCAAAGCACCCGCACCTATACCGTTGAGGAAGCGCGTGCGCTGCTGCTCGACCTGTTCGGCAAATTCTGCCCGGAGATGGGCGAGATGATGCGCACCGCGTTCGACGAGGGCTGGATCGACATGTACCCGCGCGAGGGCAAGAGCGGCGGCGCATTCTGTTCCGGCTATTACGCCAAAAACATCAGCCGCGTGATGACCAACTTTGCGGGCAGCGCCTCCGACGTCAGCACGCTGGCACATGAGCTGGGTCACGCCTTCAACAACCGCATGCTGCATCACAAGCCGATCATGATGACCGAAACGCCGATGCCGCTGGCGGAAACCGCCTCCACCTTCAACGAAACGCTGCTCATCTCCCAGCTGCTCAAGACCGCGACGCCGGAGGAAGAGCTGACGCTGCTGGATTCCTGCCTGACCGAGCAGACGCAGACGATGGTCGATATCTACTCCCGCTTCCTGTTTGAGCAGAAGGTCGTCGCCGCGCAGGCGGATCACGCGCTGGACGTGGACGAGCTGAAGGAAACCATGCTTTGGGCGCAGGAGCAGAGCTACGGCGACGGACTCGATCCGGAATACCGTCATCCGTATATGTGGGCGTGCAAGAGCCATTACTACTCCACCGGCGTCCACTTCTATAACTTCCCGTATGCCTTTGGCGGCCTGTTCGCGCGCGGTCTGTATGCGCGTTATGAGAAGGAAGGCGAAGCGTTCGTGCCGGTCTACTGCGACCTGCTCTCCCGCTTCGGCAGCGATACCATCGCCAACGTCACCGCCAGCGTCGGCATCGACGTCACCACGCCGGACTTCTGGCGCGAGGCTGTCGAAAGCGTGCTGGTTCAGGTTCGCCGCTTCGTCGAGCTGGCCGATCAGGAAACCGCCGCGAAGTAATTTTTATCAAACAGCGCTTGCGCGTAGTAAATGCAGCGTATAAAAGCCTTGTATTTTAAAAAAAATAAGATTTTCTCTTTTTCCATATAGCTATGATTTTACACGCTGCAAAAACTACACGGTTTACAGAATGATCGTTTTACAGAAAAAGACGGACGGCCGAACAATCGGCCGTCCGCTTTTTTCATTGCGCGAAATCAAAAAATATGCTATACTCCTGTTATGTAGACAAGTAAGGCCTACGAGGCGACTTCCTCCGCAAGGGCGTACAGAAGCGGAGGTGGTAAAGATGACGAATGTTGAGTTGTTCAATTCACTTCTCACCGTTATCGGTATCATCGTCAGTGCGGTTTCATTGGGCATTACCCTGAGCCATCGCTGAAAAAATGAGCCGCCTCGCAGCTGGAACCTGCTTGGCGGCATTTAGGTTCTAAAAATCCAACTTGCCCTTGTGGCGGAAAACCGTCACCTCGTAGGGAAGCATCCTACTTGTCTACATTGTACGCCTTCCCGGTTTGTTTGTCAAGGTCAAACGAACCGGGTCGTTTTTTTTAGCGCATAGAAAACGGTATAAAGTCATCTGCTTGTGCGAAAATTTGATATTTTGTAATCTTTGGCAGAAGTTCAGGCGGCCTCATGCCGCTTTATTCGCAATACTTTTCCCGCTTATTATCCGAATTGAACGCCGCAAACAGACAGCTGACCGTCACCACCAGCAGCAGTCCTGCCCAGAAAATGCCCATCCACTCGTCTTTCGTCAGCCCAAGCACCATCGGCCGATAGACGCGCACACAGGCGGCTTCGCCCAGCTGCGTCTCGCCCGCGTCGATCTGCCAAGCCAGCGTCGTGCCCAGGAGGCGCTCTTTGATGTTCTCCTGCGGTTCGTCCGCACGCACGCGCAGCGTCACCACGCGGGTGTAGGCTTCTTCCCCCGCCGCGTCCATGTGCAGATCAAAGACAATTCCGCCGTTCTCCTGTCGAATCTCCGGCTCATCGACGAGCTGCTCCGCGCCGTCGGCCAGCACGGCTTCCGCGTCCGCGCCGCCGTCATCCTGTTCGGGCGCAACGGCTTTCGGCGCTTCCTCTTCCGCTTCGGCGTTATCCCCGCTTTCCTTCGCTTCCGTGTCCTGCTGCGGCTTGGGCGCTGTCACCAGTGAGATGCCCTCCGGCAGCATGCAGGAAACCCGAACATCCGCTTCCGCCATGCCTGCGTTGACCAGCACGACGCGCAGCGCCGTCTCCTCGCCCGCTTTCAGATTGTCCGTCTGTGGCAGGAGCTTTGCGCTGATTTTCGGCCCGCAGAGCTGCACGCGCGGCAGGGCAATCCGCTGGCCGTCCACGCGCAGCACGCCCGACAGCAGGCGAAGCGCGTCCTCGTCTTCCGCCAACGCGTCTTCACGAATCGTCATCGGGAAGGTCAGCGTCACCACGGACGGTTCGCTTCCCGCCGCCGGAACGCCCACTTCGCCACGAATCTGGCGCTGGACCTGCGCAAAGCCTTCTGGCAGTTCTCCTTCAAGCGCCGCGTCGGCAGGCAGAATCAGTTCGACCGGCACATTCTTTTCCGCCATGCCCGCGTTGGCGATTTCCACCGTATAGGTCAGCGTCTCGCCAACCGTCGCCCGTCCGTTCTGCGCGCCCGATACGCTCGCTCTGGTTGAAATATCCGCTACGCACAGCGCAATCGGCAGGCTTTCGCGGTAAAAACGCGAACCGACGTTCATTTCCGCCGTCACCGTTCCCTGCGCGCTCTCGCCGCCGGGCATCAGCGTCAGGACGCGCGTAAACGTCGTCACGGACGGCACAAACGCGCCCGTTTCGTCCACCTGAGCAGCCGGAAGCACCGCATTCCACGTCAGTTCGTCCCCCGTCTGCGCCGCCAGACGCTCCGGCAGATTCAGCGTCAGCGAAACGCCCGTTTCCGCCGGACGCGGGTTCTCGGCGCGAATCGTGAGCGTCACGTCCCTGCCCTCTTCCACGCGGCTGTCGGAAAGCGTCATGGAGAGCGTCAAATCCTTTTCCATGGCCGCCGAGCCAGCGGAAAGTCCCTCGCTCAAGCCGCTCTGCACCGCCTGCAAAAAGTCCGGAAGCCCCTGCGCCGAACCGACTGTCGGAATCATCAGGCAGAGCATGGCTGCAACCATCAAGCACCACTTTTTCACTGGGATCAACCTCCTTGCGCGGCTTACTTTTGCCAAAATGGCCGTCCGCTATACCGCACGTGAAGGAATCTTCGCGCTTTTTCATATGCAAAACGGACGCGCATCGCGCGTCCGCTCATTTTTGAATTATTCTTCGTCGCTATGGAGCGCCTCGTCGATGGCTTCCCAAACTTCTTCGTTTTCCTCGACGACTTCCTCTTCCACGTCGAACACGTCCTCTTCGCCGTCGAGCACGATGATATCCTCTTCTCCGGCGTTCTTGGCCTGCACGATCAGCTCCATCGTATCCACATCGACGGCGAAGATCGTCTCCGGCGACGCGGAATGCTCCTTGAGGTAGCGCGCAACGGCGGCTGCCTGCTTGCGGTTCATCTTAAAGACGATGGCGCGATGCTCGCTCGTCGTGATTTCCATATTCATATCGTCCATGTTTGTTTCCTCGGTTTCTTTGTTTTTGTAAATTGGGGCGGCGCGCCGCTCAGGCGGCAGACCGCTTTTTATCGTTTTCAGCATAACATTTTTAGGCTTTGCTGTCAAGCATCCGCCGTCATTTTCGCCCGATAGGCCTGCGGCGACAGCCCCGTCAGGCGCTTAAACTGCTCGCGGAAATATTTCGCCCCCGTATATCCGCATTCCTCCGCGATTTTTTCAATCGTGCGCTCGTTTTCCGCAAGCAGCCGCTTGGCCCGTTCAACGCGAAGCGCGGCGACATACTCCGTGAGCGTCATGCCGACCTCCGCGCCGAAATCGCGTGAAAGCACGCTCGCGTTGGCGTAAACATATTCGGAAAGCTGGGTCAGCGAAATCTCCTGTGTGAAGTTTCGGCGGATGTAGCTCAGCGCCAGAAGCACCGTCGGCGAATAGCGCTTTCGTCCCTCCATGCGCGCGAAAAAATATCGGATCGCGTCGCAGAGCTTTTGGCGGTAATCCGTCAAAAAGAAGAAAGACGTTTTTTCGCGGCGCGTTATCGGAATGTCGTAGACAATCTCAATCATCGAGCGGATATCCTCCGTCGAGGCATACATCGCGTCAAAATTCGCCATCGAATACGACGGCGCGACGAGCGCATCGACAATGTATTCCGCCTGCCGAAGTGCCTGCGCACACGTGCCGACGCAGAGCAGGTGCATCAACTTGCGCACATTGCCGACAATGGCAGTCGAATCGCATGGACGCGCGGTCTCGCGCCGAAAATCTTCCGTAATCACGCGACCGCGCACGCCGAAGAAAATCAGATCGTTGAGCGCGCGCGCCTGCACAAACGCCTTGTGAATCTGGTCATATCCCGAAAATGGGCCGACGAACGACGTGGACGTGCAATCCTCCCCCGAAAGATCTTTGGCACGGGTGTATGCGTCGAGCATCTTCTGTGCCATTTCGTCCGCCGGGCACGCGGCGTCCGCACGCGGACTGAACAGCACGCCGACCTGCTTGGAATTATCGATTTTAACCAGAAACGCGTTGCCGTCAAACCCGTTCTGACGCAGCGTTTCGAGCATCAGGTCATAGATGGCCAGCGCGCTGTCCACGCCCTCGCTGAACGTCATGGGCGTATACCCTGTGACGAATTTTTTGTGCGTGCCGGTCATGAAAAAGTAAAAACGCCCGACGTCAAAGCGCAGGCAAATGCCGTTGTTGCGCACAAAACTCTCGATCAACAGACTTTCGTCGTCGCCCAGGCAATAGTTAATCAGCATGTTGTCCCGAACAAAATCGGTGTCTTTTTTATATAGCAGGCCGTCTGTCACGCCGCGCTCACCCCTTAATCCGATTATACCAAAACAGGCGCGATTTGAAAAGACCGCCGCAATTTTTGTGCATGTCAAAAAAAAGGTTCTATTCTTTTGCAAGCGTGCGTGTTAAAATGCTGTCAAGATGATAAGCGAGGCGAACAACCCGCTTATGCACCTGTTATGAGGTTTATACAGTTTTACGTGAAAGGATGATTGCAATGAAGAACATCTCTCGTCGTAACTTCCTCAAGGGCAGCGCCGCGATGGGCATTCTCGCCGCGATGGGCGGCGCGGGCACAGCCATCGCCGAAGGCAGCAGCGCTTATACATTTGCCGATACCGTGAAGTGGGACGCGGAATATGACGTCGTGGTGCTGGGTCTCGGCTTTGCCGGCATGACCGCCGCCGTCACCGCCGCGGACGCGGGCGCAAAGGTGCTCATCGCCGAAAAGATGAGCGAAGCGCTGGCGGGCGGCAACTCCAAGGTGGCCGGTCAGCTGTTCGCCTACGGCCATAAGGACCGTGAGGCCACGATGGCTTATTACACCCAGCTGGCTGGCGGGCGCGCCGTGCCGGAGGCCATGCTCAACGTCATCGTTGACGGCGTGACCAACATGTGGGATAAACTCAAGGATAAGTTCTTCGACGGCGACGATTCCGAGTTCATGGACTGGACGGGCGTGCCGGTCATCGGCGAGATGAGCCCGGAATATCCGGAATTTGAGGGCAGCGACAAGGTCGCGCTGTGCACCACCCATCAGGGCGTGAGCGACAGCTTCCTGTATAAGTCTGTGAAGAACGCAGTCATCAAGCGCGCGGACAAGATCGACGTGTGGTTCGAGTCCCCGGCCGTCGAGCTGATTCAGGATCCGGACAGCCGCATCGTGGTCGGCGTGAAGGTCACGCGCAACGGTGAGACCCGCAACGTGCGCGCACTGAGCGGCGTGGTCGTCGCGACGGGCGGCTTCGAGTGCGACACCGACATGGCGCAGCAGTACCTCGGCCTGAAGAACTACTCCGTCATCGGCGGCCAGTTCAACACGGGTGACGGCATCAAGATGTGCCAGAAGGTCGGCGCTGATCTGTGGCACATGAACGTGTTCGAGGGCGGCTTCGGCACGAACAGCTGCGGCTACGCGGCCGAGAACGGCGGTCTGGCGCATCAGGTGGTGACGCTGGCCCATAACCCGATGAACACCGGCGCGACGGTCATCGTCGGCACCGACGGCGAGCGCTTCGGCAACGAGGCGGAAATCCCGCGTCACGGCCATCTCTATGAGAACGGCATCTGGGAAAACCCGCACTATCCGAACGCCATCTACCTCATCATGGATCAGACGCAGTATGATCTGGCCGTGTCCGAGGGCGCGCTCTCCGATGATTACAAGGATACCGTGCTTTCCGCCGCGACGATCGAGGAGCTGGCCGAGAAGACCGGCTGCAAGCCTGAGACGCTCAAGGATACCATCGAGAGCTTCAATACCTTCGCCGAGGGCGGCAAGGATTACAAGCATAACCGCAGCGCCGATTACATGCGTGCCTTCGACGGCAAGATGTATTACGCCATGCCGATGTCCGGCCTGATGCTGAACACGCAGGGCGGCCCGCGCCGCAACGAGAACGCCGAGGTGCTCGACACCAACGGCAACCCGATTCCGCACCTCTATTCCGCGGGCGAGATGGGCGGCATCACCTCCTGCATGTATCAGGGCGGCACGAACATCGCCGAGTGCATCATCTTCGGCGAAATCGCCGGCACGAACGCTGCGGCCGCGAAGGACGCTCTGCCCGCTTACGCCGCGCGCGAGCAGGTCGAGTCTGCGCCCATTACGCTGGGCATGGATACCGATCTGGGCGGCGAGGCGACCTATGAGGTCGGCGAGAACCAGTATGTCGGCTCCGCTCAGGGCATGATGGGCAACGTCGTCACCCGCGTCACCGTGCAGGATGGCAAGGTTGCGGCGGTCGAAGTGCTTGAACAGACCGAGACCGAGGGCATCGGCACGCTGGCCATCAACGAGTTGCCGGGCAAGTTCGTCGGCTGCGCTACCGCCGAGGAAATCGACGCGGTGGACAGCGTTTCCGGCGCGACGATCACCTCCAACGCGCTGAAAGAAGCCGTAAAGGCCGCGCTGGCTCAGGCGAAGTAATTGATCGGGCTTTGCGCAATCACAAAACCATATGAAAAGGGACGCTGCTTGTCGGGCAGCGCCCCTTTTTTGAAGTTATGACGGAAGGCGTTAAACGGACGTGTTTTTCACATCCATTTCCATTCTGACGACCTGCTTCGCCTCCATCATTGCCGCTTCTTTTTCCTCATGCGTGACGAGCAGCACGGTTTTCCCCGCGCAGAGCCGCTTTGTTTCAGCCACGACGAGCGCTTTCGTCGTCTCGTCCAGCCCTTTAAACGGCTCATCCAGAAAGATCACATCCGCGCCGCAGAGCAGCGCCCGCAGAATCGCCACGCGCCGCCGCATGCCGCCGGAAAGCTCCCGCGCGGGCTGGTTTTCGCAATCCGTCAGCCCCATCGCGGCCATTTCACGCAGAATCACGGCGCGATCCAGTTTCGGTGCGGTCAAGCGGATGTTATCCACCGGATTCATGTTCTCCAGCAGCCTGTCTTCCTGAAAGACCGCTGAAATTCGTCTGCCCGAAAGGCCGGAGATTTCGCCGCTGTCCGCCGTTTCCAGCCCCATCAGCATGCGGAGCAGCGTCGTTTTGCCCGCGCCGGAAGGCGCCATCAGCGCCGTCACGCAGCCATCCTCCATCGTGCAGGAAAAATCGCGCAGAACAGCCTTGTTGTCGAAAGCTTTGCACAGCTTATGAATCGCAATCACAGCCGCGTCAGCCTCCTTTCCAGCGCGCCGAGCGCCGCCATAAACAGCTTTTCAAAGCCGACGCTCATCAGAACGATGACCAGCGTCCACGCAAACAGCTCCGGCGTGTCAAGGTAGACCTTCGCCTGCTGCAAGCGCTCGCCGATGGAGGGCACGGGCATGCCGATGACCTCCGCCGCCACGCCCGCTTTCCAGCACAGGCCAAGCCCCAGCGTGCAGCCCGCGCGGAAATACGGCATGACCTGCGGCAGATCGATGCAGCGAATGCGCCGAAGCGCCGGAATTTTGAATACCCGCGCCATTTCCAGCAGGCTGTCGTCCCGCGCGCGGATGCCGGAAAGCACGTTGGTATACATCACCGGAAACACCATCACCAGCGCGATGAACACGGACAGGTTGCGCGAACCGAACCAGATCAGCGCCAGAATGATGAACGACGCGACCGGAACGGTTTTCATCGCCAGCACGAGCGGCGCAAGCAGTTCCTCCACGCGCTTAAAGCGCGCGGCCAGCGCCGCCAGCAGTGTGCCCAGCGCCGCCGCCAGCAGGAAACCGCCGAGGATGCGCCCCATCGAGCCAAGCAGCGACGACCAGAAACGCGTCGTTTGAATTAACGCAAGGAGCGTCTGCAAAACCCGCAGCGGCGACACCAGAAGAATATCACTGTGAAGGGCCATGCTGCCCGCCTGCCAAACCAGCAGCCAGAACAGCACGGCCCACAGCGAAAGGTTTCGCTTTTTCATTATTCTGCGTAGTAGAAGTCGTCGCCCGGTATCGCGCCGCCGACGGCCTTCGGGTTCTGCTCAAAGAGCACGCTCAGGTAGCCGGAGAGCGCCTGCTTCATCTCGCCGCCCGCGATAAAGGTGATGTTGCAGGCCGGGATGGCCTTCTGCGCCACGGCGGCAGGCACGATTTCATACTTGCCGACCAGCTCGGCGGCCTCGTCGATGTTCGCGTTCACAAAATCCACGGAAGCGGCATAGCTGTCCATGAACGCGCTGACGGCTTCCGGGTTCTCCTCGATAAACGCCTTGCGCGCAACCACCACGCCGGTGATCAGCTGAGACGGCGCGTCGCTGTCCTTCTGAATCGCGTTCCACTCGGCGGTCAGGTCAAGGCGCACCTGGATCTTGTCGCTCTTGGTCTGCGCGGTGGTCACAAACGGCTGGGGCAGCATCGCAATCGCGTTGTCCTCGGCCATCAGCGCGGCCAGACACTCGGCGTGTTCGCTCTTCCACTCGATCGTCACGTCCTTCTCCGGATCGATGCCGTTCTCGGTGAGGATGTAGTTCAGCGCATATTCCGGCGTCGCACCCTTGCCGCTGGCGTAAATCGTCTTGCCGCGCAGATCCTCCACGCTGCCGATGCTGTCGCCGCTCTCCACGATGTAGAGCACGCCCAGCGTGTTGACGGCCAGAACCTCAACCTGTCCTTCCGTGTTGTTGTAAAGCACGGCGGCCAGATTCGCCGGCACGGCGGCAATGTCCGTCTCGCCCTTGACCAGCTTCGGGGAAACCTCGTCCACCGCGGAAGCAATCGTGAAATCGTAGACGTTGCCGTTCACCGCGCCGCTCTCGGCCTCGTTCATCAGCTCCACCATGCCCATCGCCGTCGGGCCCTTCAGCGCCGTCACGCGCACGTCCGTTTCAGCCAGCGCCGCGCCGGTCATCAGCATGGCTGCCGCACAGACCGCCGCCCAAATCTTCTTCATCATGAAAATCATCCTTTCTTTGAGTGCTTTGTTCAAGCCAACCGGAAGCCCGTTTCGGACGGCCAATGGCCGCCCCTACATTTTACGAAAGCAAAACCCCGTTGCAGGGGCGCGCATTGCGCGTCCGTCGTTTCTGCCAACCGCCTTGATTTACCGTTTCGGCCTTTCGCCGTAAACACCGAATGAAATCCCTTATATGGGAAATCCAAGAACCTCAGGTTCTTGCGGGGGATTTGAACCACGCGCCCGCTGTGCGGGATTCAGCGTGGTGAAAATCGGAAATCGCAAGGAGCCAGAATGGCGTTCGTGAAACGGGCGCGTCTGCCGCAGGCAGAGGACAGCGCCCCTATGCGAGTTTCCCGGATTGGGACAGCGTCCCAACGTTCCCCTCGTCTCTCCTCCCGTCCCTATTTTACACGCCGTAGAGCAGTTTTTCAAGCGCCGATGTGTTCAGAACCCGAAGCCTGCTTTCGCCGACTTCCAGATAACCCCCGCTTTGCAGCGCCGAAAGTTCGCGATACAGCGCCGCACGGCTGACCGACAGGCGGCTGGCCAGCTCGTCCCGCGTGCCGCGCAGCAAAATCACGCCGTCTTCCCGCTTTTCGGCCAGCAGAAACGCCAACACTTTGCCCCGGCAGCTCTGCATCGTCAGCATCTCAATGCGCGAAAGCAGAAACTGGATCTTCGCGTTGCACAGCGCCGCATAGGCCATCGCCAGCGCCGCGTCGCCGCGCATCGCCGCAACCAGCGCTTCCTTTTCCCAAAAGCGCACCGTCGTCTCCTCCGCGCAGCGCAGAACGGTTTGCAGCGGCTCGGCCACCAACAGGTTGCAGATGCCGAAGCACTCCCCCGCGCCGATGGAATTGAGCTGCACGTCGCGCCCGTCCAGCGCCACGGCGTAGATGTCTACGCGTCCGCTTTCCACCACGCCCACGCCGGATAACCCGTGCATGCTGTCGCTGATGATCTGCCCCGCGCGGAATTTGGCCGTTCTCTGCGGCACATGCTTCGGCAGGCCGCTCAGAAACGCCTGCACTTCGCGCTCGTTCATGGCTTCGTCCTTTCACGTTAGCTATCGCTAACATAAGATGATTATACAGGATGATGCCTGTTGCGGTCAAGCCCTGTTTTTTTCGCGCGCCGTCTCATTTGATACGGACAGACACCGCGATCGCCGCTATAATTAGTTCAAACTAACTTTTAAAGGACGGTCTGCCATGCCAAGCCGCGTGATTCTCTTTTCCGGCGCTTCCGCCGTGGGTAAAACCGCCGCCGTCAAAGCGCTTCTCCCCCTTTTGAATATCGCACAATGCTGCGTGTGCAAAATCGACTGCCTCCGCACGCAGGATGACGAGGTCTACCGCCGTATGGGCGTGCCGTGCGTCACGGGACTCAGCCGCGATATCTGCCCGGATCACTTTCTCGTTTCCAACCTGCCGGAACTCTGGCAGTGGGCGGACGCGCAAAACCGCCCGACGCTCCTTTTGGAAACCGCGGGGCTCTGCCACCGCTGCTCCCCCGCCACAAGGGAGATGATCGCCGGGTGCGTGCTCGACTGCACCGTCAGCTGCCGCGCACCGGAGCAGCTCGGCCCGATGCTCACCCAGGCGGATTTCGTCGTGCTGACCAAAATCGATATGGTTTCCCAGGCTGAACTGGAAATCATCCGCTGGCAGATCGGCGCGCTCAATCCCCGCGCGGCCATCTTCCCTGTGGACGGTCTGGCGGGATACGGCGTGGATCTGCTCGCCCGCTGGCTGTTCGCCCAGCCTGAACAGCAGGATCTGACCGAAGACAGTCTGCGCGGCGCCATGCCCAGCGGCGTGTGCTCCTACTGCGTCGGCGAAACCCGCGTAGGCAGCGCCTATCAGCAAGGCGTTGTGGGGAAAATTGACTTTCATTCTTAAAACCGCCGCGAAGCGAAGAAAGGGGTTGGGCGATAGCCCCGCGTAACCCCAAAATCAATCCAAAACGCAGTTTCAGCGCAGACCGCAAAGCAGTCTGCGATTGAAGCGGCTTTGGGCCGCAAATCATCGTTTACAAGGAGAGCCTATGCAAACCCTCACCCTTCTCCCCGGCCGCGATAAGGCCGGAAAACCCGAACCGTTTGACCAAATTGCCCTGCGGCGCGGTGAGCTCTGCACCATCGTCGGCAACACGGGCAGCGGCAAGAGCCGCCTCATTAAAGATATCGAGCAGCTGTCCGACGGCACGGGCGTGACCGGCCGCCGCGTGCTGCTCGACGACGGTTTTGTTCCGCTTGAGCAGCGGCAGGCGGTTTCTGCCTCGCTGGTCGCGCACCTCGGCCAGAATATGCGCTTCGTGCTGGATACCTCCGTCGGCGCGTTCCTCCGCCTGCACGCGGCCTGCCGCCAAAAAGAGATCCGCGAAAGCGATGTGCTCGCCGTCGCCAACGACATTACGCCCGAACCGATTGCCATGGACGAAAGCCTGAATCTGCTCAGCGGCGGCCAGACCCGCGCGCTGATGATTGCGGATATTGCGCTCATCTGCGACAGCCCCATCGTGCTTGTCGATGAAATTGAAAACGCGGGCATCGACAAGCAGCGCGCGCTTTCCCTGCTGCAAAGCCGGGAAAAGCTCGTGCTCGTCGTCACCCACGACCCGCACACCGCCCTGATGGCCGAGCGCCGGCTGGTCATGTCCGGCGGTGCGGTGAAAGCCGTCATCACCCGAAGCGAACGGGAGGCGGCGCTGTATGACCAGCTCAGCATCGAATACGCCCGCAGCCAGCGCCTGCAAACGCTGCTCAGGAAAGGAGAACTGCTCGCATGACAAACGTTTTGCTCTATTGGAATCACATCTGCGTGCTGCATAATCAGGAAAAAGCCTTCCTTTCGCGGCTGGCCGAATCGCTGAAAGCGGAGGATATCGCGCTGACCGTGCGCTATTTCGGCCTGGGCTATCCCGAACACATGAGCGAATATCTCGCCCGCGAGGACGCCGTTCTGCCTGACCTGATCGTGTCGGCTGACCTTGAAGTGTTCGAGGACGCGCGGCTGATGGAAAAGCTGCGCCCCACGCTGCATCAATCGCGCGATTTCGTGCCGCTTGCCGACAGCGCGGCGCTCTCCTGCTGTGAGCGCGGCGCGGCGCTTCTGCCGATTCTGGCCATTCCGCTGGTGTATTTCACCCGCGAACCGGAGCGTGCCGAGCGCACGCCGCTTTGCGAAATGGACGGCCTGTGCATCGGCGGCGTGAACAACTCCGCCATTAAGACCGTCGCCAAAACGCTGCTCAGCCACGCCGGACAGACGCAGACCGAGCGCTTTCTGGCGCACGCAAACGTGTCGGATATGCCCATCGGCGCGTACAACCAGGTGCGCATGGGCGCGCAGAAAACGGCGCTCGTGCCGTCGCTCTATGCCCTCCGCGCGGACGAAAACCAGACTTTTCTCCGCGTGCCTCAGGAAGGCCCGGTGCTGATTCCCAGCTATTTGGCCGCGCGCACGTCGATTTCCCGCGATTTGGCGCAAAAGCTGGCCAATCGCATCCTCTGTAAAGCGCTTTGCGAGTTTTACGCCCAAAATGGCGATCTCATCCTCTTCCCAGCCTGTGCCGAAACGCGCAGCAGGCAGGAAAGCAGCCGCTATTTCGTGCCCCGCGCGGACTGGCTGCAAAGCTATGACCCCGAAGCGTTTGAAGATTTTTATGCCGCGCATCTGCACGGAGCGAAGAAGCTGTTTTGAAGAAAAACGCCCTCAGCGCGCCAGCTTCCTCTGAGGGGAAATTTTCAGGATCATAAACTTCATAAAATAAAGCAATCTGAACATTTGCGCAGGTGTTCAGATTGCTTTTCTTTCAAATTAGTCGCGCCCGCGATCACGCCGAACCAGCAGCATAAGCGTTGCGCGAAGGATGCTTTTCATAAGTGCGGTTACTTTCCTTGTTTTCTGTATTTCCCGATCGTCTTCAGCAGCACCTGGGCGTCGAGCGGCTTGGTCAGATGCTCGTTCATGCCCGCCTGTCGGCTGCGCTCCGCGTCGTCGGCAAAGGCGTTGGCCGTCATCGCGAAAATCGGTATCGTCTTCGCGTCCGGCCGGTTCAGGCTGCGAATGCGCCGCGCGGCCTCCAGCCCGTCCATCACGGGCATCATCACATCCATCAGAATCACGTCGATGTCGCCCGGTTTGGAGGCGGCAAACGCATCCACCGCCTGCCGTCCGTCCGCCGCCTTCGTCACAACCACGCCCTCGTTTTGCAGCATAAACTCGGCGATTTCCATGTTCAGGTCGTTATCTTCCACCAGCAGCACCTTCGTGCCGCGGATGGAAACCGCCCCGCCGTGCGCGTCGTCGTCGGCGCGCTGGGCGTCCTTATCCTGTTTAAAGGTCAGGCGGACGGTAAACGTTGAGCCGACGTTCTTTTCGCTTTGCAGCGTAATTTCGCCGCCCATCTTTTCCACCAGCTCTTTGACGATGGCCAAACCGAGGCCCGTGCCCACGTACGAGGAACGCGCGCTCGCTTCCTCCTGCGCGAACGGTTCAAACGCCCTCTGCTGGAACGCCTCGCTCATGCCCTTGCCCGTGTCACGCACGGTAAACTCAAAGGTAACGGTGTCCTCCGTCAGCGCGATTTCGCGTGAAGTCAAAAAGATTTCGCCGCCGACTTTGTTGTATTTCACCGCGTTGCCGAGCAGGTTTTGCAGCACCTGCCGCACGTGCAGCGGGCTGCCGAACACGTGGCAGTGGCCGTCGTGATGAATCTCCTTGTGCAGCGTGACGGTTTTTTCCACCGTCTGCGCTTCAATGATGACGGCGGCTTCTTCCACCAGATCGCACACGTCAAACGGCTTGTTTTCCATCTGCACTTCGCCGCTTTCCAGCTTGTTCATATCCAGCACGTTGTTGACCAGTTCCAGCAGAAAACCGGAAGCGGACATGATTTTGTTCAGGCATTCCTGCTGCCTGGCTTCATCCCCGCGGTAGTGACGGGCGATTTCCACCATGCCGCGGATGCCGTTGATCGGCGTGCGGATGTCGTGGCTCATGCGGCGCAGAAAATCCGTCTTGGCTGCGTCCGCGCGTCTGGTCTGCTCAACGGCCTCGCGCAGGCGGCGCTGCTGTTCCTGCTCGCTCTCCTTTTCGGCGGTGCAGTCGCGCGCGGCAATCAGGATGGACGTCAGTTTTCCGTTTTTGTCATAACTCTGCGCAACGAGACTGATGCAATACCATCGTCCGCTCTGCAAACGATATGTGTGGCTGATGTAGCGCTCTCCCCTGAGGCGCTCTTCCACCGTGTGCATGTCGAGGAACGCTTCCATCTCGTCGTGGTCTTTGGGATCGAAGTATTGATCCAGAAAAGTGTGTGTGTTTTCCGAAGCGTTTTTGCAGCTCAAATCGCAGCCGTCGTCCGAATTGACGATGTATTCCATTTTGCCGGAGGGCACCTTCACCACGTACATGGAGGTATAGGCCTTGCTCAGCGCGTTGATGGTCTCCATCCGCTTGCGACTCTGTTCCAAACTCGCGCGTTCGGAAGCGAAACGCAGTACAACGAAACTCATCCAGACGAATACAAACAGCCCCATCGCCACGCCCATAACCGTCGTGCGCGTAGCATATACCGCCGTCGCCGGGAAAAAGATGTAGATCGTGTATTCGTTCATCTGCTGCTGGTCGCCCAGCCACGTTCTGCCCCCGTACGAAACGCTGTACAGTCCTCCCCGATCGCGGGCATATTCCTTGTCACTCAGCGTCAGCGCTTCCTCGAGGGAAAGGCCGCTGAGCATGCTCGAATTGGTCGCCACAACTTTGTCGTTCTGCGCCACGACAACCACGCCGTCCATGTTGAACTGAAGGCCGTCAAACATGTTGCCCAGCGTCACGTCGCCCAGTGAGCCGACCAGATCGTGCTTACTGGTGTAAGCCAGCACGATGCCCTTCGCGTCCCGGCGGGCGACGGCGGCCACGTCGTAGGTTTCGCCCTCCAGCTGCACGCGGGTCATGTAGCTCTTGACCGGATAATCCACGATGCTGGCCACGTTTTTGCTTTCGATCACGCTTTGCCATCTGGCGCGCGTGTCGCCGCCAAATTCAGTCTCCATCACCGTGTTCAGCTGACTGTCCAGCACCAGAATGCCGTCCAGCCGCTGCTCGCGGGCGTAATTTTCCAACCCGTCCACGCCGAAACCCGGCTCGTCGCGCAGCACGCGGGCGGCCTCGTCGGTCTTATCCATCAGGCGGACAAGGCTTTTCGCCTTGTCGCTCGAAGCATAGTTATCGTATTTGACCAGCTGTGCTTTGACAAACGCAAACGATTCCTCGACGGTGGTTTGCGCCTCGCGCGTATCCCTTACCGTCAGCGTGTGATACAGAAAAAAGGCAACTATGCTCCCCATCGCCAGCACAATCGCAACAAAACGGATCCACGTGCGCTTTCCTTCCGTGCGTCTGCGATAAAAGTCAATCAGCTTTTCGGAAATGCGAAGCATCAGTTACCCCCCCCCAGTGATTTTTCGGCATCAAAGCCGTATTTCTCCACAATCGCTTCGGCCGTTCCGTCTTCCCTCATGGCGTCGATGGCCGTTTGCAGCCGCGCGGCCAGCGCCTCGTGCGTGCCCTTTTCAAAAGCGACGCCCAGCTCGTTGGCGTACAGCGTCTGCGGAATCTCCCGATAGAGATCCGGCAAAGTATCCACCAGGCTGCTGACGGCATATTCGTGCGCCACCACCATGTCCACGTAATTCTTGCGCAGCGCAGCCGCCGCTTCGCCAAGGGTGGAGAAACAGAGCACCTGCTTCATCTCCGGCACGTTCGGGTTTTCGCGGCGCAGCAGCGCCTTCTCCGCCGTGCTGGAAGCCTGCACCGCCGCGCGCTTCCCCGCGAGCTGGCTCAGCTCGGTGTAATCGCTGTCCGCGCGCACCATCGCCACCTGCCGGCTGTACAGATACGGCCCGGCCCAGGTGTATTCATCCTCGCGGCCGCTCATCGTGAAGCAGCTCCACAGACAGTCGATTTCTCCGCTGTCCAGATAGCTCTGCTTATTTTCCCAGACGATCTCCCGGAACTGCACCGCATAGCCCAGCCTGCCGAACGCTTCCGTGGCAAAATCCACATCCACGCCGACAAACTCGCCCGTTCCGTTTTTATAGGTATACGGCGCGTACATGTCGCAGCCGATGATGATCGTGTTTCCCTCTTCTGCCGCCGCGCCGAGCGCCAGCATCACCATCAGCACAACCAGCCCCGCCAGGCCGAATTTCTTTTTCACAGGCTTTTCCCTTTCGGTTACGTTGTTTTGCCGAGAACAATTCGTTTCATGATGTCATACCCAGTGCGTCTGCCGCAAGAAAAATGAAATCACAAAAAACAGAAAAATGTTCATTTATTTCGCGGTTACATGGGGATATTGCCATGCTTTCTGCCGCAGGGTTTGACCTTGGCCTTGAGCATATCCAGCGCACAGCGGATGCGCGCCCGCGTTTCGCCCGGCAGAATCACGTCGTCGATAAAACCCAGCCGCGCCGCGATAAACGGGTTGCAGAACTTTTCGCTGTATTCGTCCATCAGCTCGCGGGTGCGCGCCTGCGGGTCGTCCGCCGCCTCGATCTCCCGCTTGTGGAGAATGTTGACCGCGCCTTCCGCGCCCATGACGGCGATTTCGGCGATCGGCCACGCGTAGACGATGTCCGCGCCGATGTTTTTGCTGTTCATCGCGATATATGCGCCGCCGTAGGCTTTGCGCATAATCAGCGTGATTTTGGGCACGGTCGCCTCCGAATAGGCGTAGAGCAGCTTCGCGCCGTGGCGGATGATGCCCCGATGTTCCTGGTCGCGTCCGGGGAAGAACGCGGGCACGTCCACCAGCGTCAGCAGTGGGATGGAAAAACAGTCGCAGAAGCGGATAAACCGCGCCATCTTGTCCGAACTGTCGCAGTCGAGCGAACCGCCGATGTAGGTCGGCTGGTTGGCCACGATGCCCACAACCTCGCCGTCCATCCGCGCCAGACCGATGACCGCGTTTTTCGCAAAATCCGGCTGCACCTCCAAAAAGCTGTCCTCGTCGAAAATCGCGCCGACGACCGCGCGCACGTCGTAAGCCCGGCGCAGATTATCCGGCACAATGCGCTCGATTTCGCTCGACCTCTCTACCGGGCGCGGCTTGGCCACGGGCGGCGCTTCAAAGCTGTTTTGCGGCAGATAGGTCAGCAGCCGCCGCACGTCGGCAAAGCAGCTCGGCTCGTCCGCAAAGGTGAAATGGGTCACGCCGCTCTTTTCGGCGTGAATCCGCGCGCCGCCCAGCTCTTCCGGCGTGCTCTCCTCCCCGATGACGGATTTGACCACCTTCGGCCCGGTGATGAACATCTTGCCGATGTCCTGCACCATGAAGATGAAGTCGCACAGCGCCGGGGCGTAGCACGCGCCGCCCGCGCACGGCCCGACAATCACCGCAATCTGCGGAATCAGGCCGGAGGCCGCCGTGTGGCGCTTGAAGATGTCGGCGTAACCGCTCAGCGAGGCCACGCCCTCTTCAATGCGCGCGCCGCCGCTGTCGTTGATGAGCACAAACGGGCATTTCATGTCGATCGCCATATCCATGATGCGGCAGATTTTCTGGGAATGATATTCGCCCAGCGTGCCGCCGATGACCGTGAAATCCTCGGAAGACGCGCAGACCGTCCGCCCGTTCACCCGGCCATAGCCGATGACCACGCCGTCGCCCGGCACGCGCCGCTCGTCCATGCCGAAATCGTCGATGCGCGATTCCACCAGTTCCCCGATTTCCACAAACGTGTCCGGGTCAAACAGCAGCGTCAACCGCTCCCGCGCGGTCAGTTTGCCCGCCGCGCGCTGTTTGTTCATGCGTGCCTCGCCGCCGCCGCGTTTGGCTCTCTCCCGGAGTGCCAGCAGCTGCTTTTCCCTCTCCTGCCAAAGCGATGCCATGCGTTCTTTCTCCTTTTTTGGCCCAGTCGCCCTATGATACTTGAATTTTATCATTATAAGGCCGAAAAATCAATCTTTTCCGTGTATATAGGCGCATTCACGCCTTCCGTCAGCTTCGCTGACAACCTTCAGCATCTCTTCTGCCTGTTTCCGCTGCAAGCGGCGTGTCTGCGTATATTGCATTTTTGCCGAAAAAGCCTTTATTCAAACAGATGCGGCATAGACGCACATCAAGACTCCCTCTTCGAGGGAGCCGGCACGCCGAAGGCGTGACTGAAGGAGTCGTTGACAGCCGCCTGTCTCAATGCTACAATGAGGCGAAGCTTGCGAACAAACGCATTTTTGGAGGATACGCATATGGCGAATACGCCCACATTTGATCTGGATGCATTTGGAAACGTCCCCATGAACTGCATGACCCTCATCGCTGGCAGAGCCGCCAGCGCGACGGGCCATGTGCTGGTCGGCCACAACGAGGACGACGGCGGTCACATCGTCGTGCGCCACGGCTATGTTCGCCCGCGCGACTGGGCGGCGGGCGCAGCCATGCCCGCTGAGAAAGGCTGCGCGGCCATCCCGCAGGCCGCCCACACGCTGGGCTATTACTGGGTGGAATACCGCAAGGATGAAACGGGTCTTTCCAACGCGGACGGCTTTGTCAACGAATGCGGCGTGGTCATCACCTCCAACAGCATGGGCACCTCCCGCGAAAGCGCGGACAATGCCGCGTGCGTCAAGGACGGCGGCATTGCCTATAACCTGCGCCGCGCGCTGGCCGAGCGCGCCCAAACCGCCCGCGACGGCGCGCGCATCCTGATGGAGCTGGTGGACGAATGGGGCTATGCGCCGTCCGGCCGCGCCTACACCATCGCCGATCAGAGCGAAGCCTTCATGTTCCAGCTGGCGCGCGGCCGCCACTACATGGGCGCGCGCGTGCCGGATGACGCGATTGCCGTCATGCCCAATCACTTCAACCTGCATGGGCTGAACGACTACCCCGAACAGTTCTATCCGGCGGATCTGGTGACCTACGCCGTCTCCCGCGGCTGGTACAAGCCCGCAAAAGACGGCGATTTTTCCGACTTTGATTTTGCCAAGGCCTATCAGGCGGAGGACGAGTTCTTCGGTCCGCGCAACGTCATGCGCCAGAAAAACGGTCTGCGCATCGCGCTGGATCGCCCGTGGAGCGTCGAAAAGGAGGGCATGCCCTTCTGCATCAGAGCAACCCGCCCCGTGACCCCGCAGATGATGGCCGAGATTCTCAGCTCGCATTACGAGGGCACGCGCGACTGCTGCGCCCACTTCGGCCCCGGCCTCTCCCCGCACGACGCTTCCTCCATCCGCTATATCTGCACAGGTACGACGCTGGAAAGCGACCTGTTCATCCTCCGCGATGATCCGAAGCTGACCACCGTCATGAGCAGCTTTGGCCGCCCGTGCCAGCTGCCCTATGTCGCGCTGCATCCTCTGCTTGCCCAGCCTGATGCGCTCGATCCCATGGCGGACGCGAGCGGCAGGATGGAAAGCCACCTCGCCCCCGAAACGGGCGCATGCTGCTGGCGGGATACCCCGTGGTGGCGCATGCGCGCGTTTGAGACGCAGGCCGAGCTGCTTTTCAGCGATGTATCCGGCGGTCTGCGCGCGCTGATGGAGCGCATGCTGGCGCAGGGGCTTGAAAGCGACGCACGGCTCTGCGAAAAACTCGCCGTGCTGCTGGCCGAAGGCGACGAAGCCGAAGCCCGCAAAACCGCTGAACAGGCGGATGACAGTGCCCTGCACGCCGCGCTGCACACGCTTGAGGATTACGCCTGCGCAAATTTCGCGGCCGTTCGTCTTTCTCTGCCGATGACGCTTTCCGTCTGCCCGCAGGAGGGCGAACGCGTGCGCGCGGTTTTCCACACGGCGCGCACGCCTGTGGAAAACGCGATGATCCTCGGCGTGATCCATACCAACACCAAGCTGGCCTTTGCGTCCGTCATTCCCGGCACGCTGCAAAGCATCGGCGGCGACGCCTACGCGGCGGAATTCGACGCGGTTCGCCTTTCCTCCGTCATCCAGTCCGCCGGGCAGTACATGCTCGCCCTCGGCGGGCGCTGTGCCGACGGCCGCCCGTTCGCGGGACTTGAAACCGCGGCATTTCAAAAGTGAACGTTTTCCTCATCTCAGCCCCCCTTTTCAGGATTGGGGGGCTTTTCTTTTTCTACACTTTCAGATATAATGAGAAGATAAGGAGGGTTTCTTTTACCATGGAATCGGAGTCTTTGTCAATGATGACAATGAATGAAATGCGCACGCTGATGGAAACGCTCTCAGCGATCTATACGGACGTCTGTCTGCTGAGCGCGGACGACGTAAACGATGTACACGAAGGCACTTACACTGCCTCGTCCGAAGGAAAATGCTATGCCTGCGGACATAAACGGCATTTTTCCCGTCACTGCGCAGCCAAACAGGCCCTTGCCACCGGGGAAAAGGCCTGTCGAATCGAGGTCTGCGGAGCCGATGTGCTGCACATCACCGTCCTGCCCTACAAGGTCGAAGGCAGATCCTATGTGCTGGAACTGGTTCAGCGCACGCCGTGCCAGGACACGCTGGACGCGGACAGCGGCGAACGCATCATGCGCGAAATCTCCGGCTACAACACCAAGCTCTACCGCGACGCGCTGACCGGCGCGTACAATCGGCACTATTACGAAGACGTGGCGCGCAAGGCGCCCGGCCCCTCCTGCGTCGCCATCATGGATCTGGATGATTTCAAGTTCTGCAACGACACCTACGGCCATCATGCGGGCGATCTCGCGCTGGAAGCCGCCGCGAATGCCATCCGCGCCTGCGTCCGCGACAACGACGTGCTCATCCGTTTCGGCGGCGACGAGTTTCTGCTGATTCTGCGCGGCATACGGGACGATTATCTGAAAATCGTGCTGGAAAGGGTGCGCGGCGCCGTGCAAAACGCCGTCATTCCGGGCTTCCCGCATCTGCATCTGTCCATGAGCATCGGCGGCGTCGCGCAGGATGACCGGGAACCGCTGGAAGCCGCCGTCCGGCGCGCGGATAAACTGATGTATCAGGCCAAGGTGCGCAAAAACACCGTCGTCTGCGCCGGAACGACGGATCAGCGCACGCTGCTATCATGAAGCCTGCTCCCAGTACAAAGCCCAATACGAAATTGTGTCGGTCACATGCTGTGTTTGCTACATAATTAACTTCGATCTCTTTGAGGGTTTGCCTCATGCTTCGGATTCCATATAAGTGTTGAATCAGGACAATCTTAAACAGGAAAACCGGATCTATTTCCAGTTTTCCCCTCTCTGCCTCAGAATACAAGCCTTTGACTTCCTCATCAAGAAAGTCAAAGTTTATTGTTCTATCTATTTCCTCAACAAGTGATCTTTCGGAACTCAATCTTCCAAGCTTACAACGCGGATGTCTTTCTGCTTATCTCGATTCTGCTTCTTATACATAGAAACACCCCGGAATCATGATTCTTATTCTATCATGTCTCCGGGGTGTTTGTATACTTTTGTCGACAGACTGAGGACGCAGAGCGTATGCCCTGCGTCCTGAATGGATGTGCAATTATTCTGCGATGGTGCAATACTCGAAGTTCGGGTGGCCGTTCGCGTTGCGGGTGAAGCCCTTCACACGCTCGGAAACCAGCGCCGTCGCGACGTAGTTGTAAATCGGCATGACCGGGCATTCCTGCGCGAGCAGCGCTTCCATATCCTTATACAGATCCTCGCGCTCCTGACCCGCGATATCGCTGCGCATCTTGTTGCACAGTTCAAGATAGGCCGGGCAGTCCCAGCGGGTCTTCGCCTTGCCCTCCGCGTTTTCCAGAACGGTGAACGCGGCGCTGGGCTCCGGATAATCCAGCGTATAGCCCATGTAAGCGATATCGAAATCGCCGGACGCACGCGTACCGGTTTCATCCGCCCAGTATACGCCGCTCTCCACGGCGGTCACTTCGCAGTTCAGGCCGAGGTACTGCTTCCACATCGCGGCCATCGCCTGGGCGACGTTCTCCAGCTCGGTGCTCGGCGTATACTTGATGGAGAAGGTCGGGAAGCCCTCGCCGTTCGGATAGCCCGCTTCGGCCAGCAGCGCCTTCGCCTCTTCAACGTTCTCTTCAAACGCGTTGCCGACGACGTCGCGCCAATCCTGCGTCGGATCGACAATGTCCTTGATGCCGTAAGGCACCCAGCCGTAGAGCTGCGGCAGCGTCGCATCCTGAAGGATGCCCTCGGTGATGATCTTGCGATTGAGCGCCAGCGTCAGCGCACGGCGCACGCGGGCATCGTTGAACGGCTCCTTGGAGCAGTTGAATTCATAGTAGCGATAGCCGATACGATCGGAGCTCATCAGCTTATCCGTGCCGGTGTAAGCCTTGAGCGCGTCGCTGTTGACGGAGGTGGCGATATCCAGCTCACCGTTGTCAAACGCCATCTTCACCGTCTCCGGCGCGTTGAGGAACACATAGTTGACGGTGTCGATCTGCACTTCGTCGGCATTGTAATAGTTCGGGTTCTTGACGAGGGTGTAGCTCTCGTCCTTCTTCATGTCCGCCAGCATGAACGGGCCGTTGCAGACATAGGTTTCCGGGCTGTTCGCCCAGTCTTCGCCATACTTCTCCACGTTCGCCTGGCTCACCGGCATGAACGCGGTGGAGGCGGTCAGGGTGAGGAAATAGCTGGCCGGGGCTTTCAGCTCCACCTGGAAGGTGGTATCGTCCAGCGCGCGGATGGGCAGGTCGTCCACGGAGACGGTCTTATTCACAAAGCACTCATAGCCGTCCTTGATCACGCCGTAGAGGGTGTAGGCCGTTTCGCTGCCGACTTCCGGATTGAGCACACGCTTCCAGCTGTATTCAAAGTCGTGCGCGGTCAGCGGGCTGCCATCGCTCCACTTGAGCCCTTCCTTCAATTTGAAGGTGTAGGTGCAGCCGTCCTCGGAAACCTCGTAGCTCTCGGCCATCGCGGGCACGAGCGCGCCGTCCGCATCATATTTATATAGGCCGCGGAACAGGCTTTGCAGCGCATAGGAGCCAGAGGAATAGTCGTTGATCGTCGGATCCATGCATTCCGGCTCGCCGCCCATCTGGAACGTGATGGATGCGTCTGCCAGGGCGGCAGTGCCGACGCAGACCAGCATCAACGCGGCAAGAAGCATCGCAAGCAGTTTCTTCATGTTGAATTCCTCCCATTTTGAATTGATTTCGGCTGCCTGCGCGCGGCAAGCTTTGCCGAATATGTGTTAAGCATATCAAAAGCTTCCGTTTTTGTCAATATATCAGCGGTAAATTGCTCATTTTTTGAATTTTCAGATTGTAAATCCTTCAAATTCTTCAGAATCAATGAAAATCTTATTGAAATTCTGACGGTTTCGCCTTATAATAATCGTATATGGTTTTGGATGCGAATGATTTCAAACGTTTTTTATAGGCGCTCAAAACCGGCTTGTGCCTTCATATTTTTTTCAAAGGGGGACGCCTCGTGGGCAAGTATATCGCCAAACGCATTTTATCCGGTGTCATCACCATCGTCATCCTCATCACCGCCTGTTTCTTTCTGATGCACGCCATCCCCGGCAGCCCGTTCTCCAAAGGCGAACAGGGCGTTCCGGAAGCCGTGATGCAGCGCCTCAACGAGAAATACGGTCTGGATCAGCCGCTCTACAAGCAGTATTTCACCTATCTGAACCAGATTCTGCACGGCGACTTCGGCATTTCCTATAAGAACTCCAGCGTGCAGGTCAACGACCTGATCGAGCGCGGCTTCCCAATTTCCGCGCGCATCGGCATTCTGGCGGTTCTGCTTTCCCTCGTGATCGGCGTGCTGCTGGGTGTGACCTCGGCGGTCAAACGCGGCAGTCTGTTTGACGGCATATCGATGGTGATTGCGACCATCGGCGTGTGCGTGCCGCTGTTCGTCATTTCCGTTCTGTTGCTGTATCTGTTTGCGGGCGTGCTCAAGTGGCTGCCCACCTACGGCCTGACGACGTGGAAGCATTACATTCTGCCCGTAACCTGCCTCTCCTTTTCGCCGATTGCGTACATCGCGCGCATGACCCGCTCCTCCATGCTGGAAGTCATGCAGCAGGATTACATCCGCACCGCGCGCGCCAAGGGCGTGGCCGAGCGCATGGTCATTCTCAAGCACGGCCTGCGCAACGCGATTCTGCCGGTTGTGACCTATCTGGGCACGTTGATCGCCAACCTGCTGACCGGCTCGTTCATCGTCGAGCGTCTGTTCGCGATTCCGGGTCTGGGCAAATACTTCGTGGATTCCATCACCGCGCGCGACTACAACATCATCATGGGCGTCACCATCTTCCTCGGCGTGTTCGTCGTGGCCTGCAATCTGATTGTGGACGTGGTTTACGGCGTCATCGACCCGCGCGTGAAGCTCGACGAGTGACCGGGAGGATATTATGGAAAAAGATACCCGTTACGAATTGCTGGACAAAGCCAGCATCTCCGCCGACCAGATTTCCCGCCCCTCCGTTTCCTATTGGAAGGACGCGTGGCGGCGCTTCCGCAAGGACAAGCTGGCCATGTTCGGTCTGGTGATGATCCTCATCGTGTCGCTGTTCGCCATCTTTGGGCCGATGCTGTGCCCATACGACTACGACGAGGCGGACTTCCTCTCCATCGCCCAGTGGCCGTCCAAGGCGCACTGGTTCGGCACGGACGCGCTGGGCCGCGACCTGTATGTCCGCGTGCTCTACGGTGCGCGGATCAGCCTGTCCATCGGTGTGGTGGCCGCGCTGGTCAATATGATAATCGGCGTGCTCTACGGCGGCATTGCGGGCTACTTTGGCGGCAAGGTGGACAACGTCATGATGCGCATTGTCGATATCATCATCGCCCTGCCGTCACTGCTGTACACCATTCTGCTGATGATGCTGATGGGCTCGAATGTGCGCTCCATCCTGATTGCGCTCTGTCTCTCTTCCTGGGTTGGCACGGCGCGCATCACGCGTTCGCAGGTTGTCAGTCTCAAGCATCAGGAATACGCCCTCGCCGCGAAGCTGGCAGGCGCGAGCGACTTTCAGATTCTGCTGCGCCATCTGCTGCCCAACGCGATGGGGCCGATCATCGTTTCGGTGATGTTCCTGATCCCGGGCGCGATCTTCTCGGAAGCGTTCCTCTCCTTCCTCGGCATCGGCATTCAAAAGCCGATGGCTTCCTGGGGTTCTCTGGCCAACGACGCCATCGGCACGCTGACCAGCGCCCCGTATCAGATGTTCTTCCCCATCGCGGCCATCAGCCTGACGATGTTCTCCCTGAACTTCATCGGCGACGGCCTGCGCGACGCGCTCGACCCGAAGCTGAAGAAGTGACGTTGGGGCTAACGTTGGGGCTCTGCCCCAAACCCCGCCAAGAACCTGAGGTTCTTGGATTTCCCACCTTTTTCATTGCGAAGCAATGAAAAAAAGAGGGGGTCTGGGGTCTCAGACCCCAGGCAGGTTTGGGCGGCAGCCCAACGTCCCCCCAACCTCCCCCACCACTACGACACAGGAGGCTCCTATGCAACGACTCCTTGATATTGAAAACCTGCGGACGACGTTCGATATCCACGTCGGTAAGGTGCAGGCCGTTCGCGGCGTAAACCTGCACGTGGATGAAGGCGAAACCGTCGGCATCGTCGGCGAAAGCGGCTGCGGCAAGAGCGTCTCGATGCTCTCTGTGCTGCACCTTCTGCCCGACTACGCCAAAATCTCGGCGGATAAAATGGTCTTTGACGGCACGGATTTGACCACACTCACGCCCAAAATGTTCCGCAAAATCAGCGGCGATCAAATCGGCATGATCTTTCAGGACCCGATGACCTCGCTCAACCCGCTTTTCACCGTCGGCGATCAGCTGATCGAGCCGCTGCGCATCCACAAAGGCATTTCCAAAGCGGAAGCGCGCGAAATCGTGCTTGAAAAGCTGCGTCTGGTTGAAATTCCGGACCCGGAGAGCCGCATGAAGCAGTATCCGCACGAGCTTTCCGGCGGCATGCGCCAGCGCATCATGATCGCCATGGCCATCATGTGCAACCCGCGGCTGATTATCGCCGACGAACCGACCACCGCGCTGGACGTGACCATTCAGGCGCAGATTCTCGACCTGCTGCAAAGCCTGCAAAAGAAGCTTGGCACCGCCGTCATCATGATCACCCACGACCTCGGCGTTATCGCGGGCATGTGTTCGCGCGTGCTGGTGATGTACGGCGGCGTTGTCGTCGAAGAAGGCACGGTTCGTGAGATCTTCTACGAGCCGAAACATCCGTATACGTGGGGTCTTCTGCGTTCCATCCCGCAGAAATCCGGAGAAAAGCGCAAGCTGATCCCGATTCCGGGCTCGCCGCCCGACCTGATCGCGCCGCCGCCGGGCTGCCCGTTCGTGGCGCGCTGTCCATATGCCATGAATATCTGCAACAGCACTTTGCCGGAGATGACCCAACTGTCGGACACGCATTGCGCGCGCTGTCGGCTGCTGGATGAAGGCGCGCCGCGCGTCGTTTGGGAGGGAAACCGCGAATGAGCACGATTGTAGAAGCCCGCGGGCTTAAAATGTATTTCCCCGTTGGCCGCACACTCGGCGGCAAGCCCAAAAAACTGCTCAAGGCCGTGGACGACGTGAGCTTTTCCATCGCGAAGGGCGAAACCTTCGGCCTTGTCGGCGAAAGCGGCTGCGGCAAGACGACGGTTGGCCGCTGTCTCGTGCGCCTGTATGAGCCGACGGACGGACAGATTTTCTTCGACGGGCTGGATATTGCCCATCTCAGCGAAAAACCGCTTGCCCCCTACCGCCGCCGCATGCAGATGATCTTCCAGGACCCGTATGCGTCGCTGAATCCGCGCATGACGGTGGCCTCCATCATCGCTGAGCCGCTTCGTTATGCGGGCGCGAGCAGAGAATACCAGAACGAGCGCGTGCGCGAGCTGGTGGATTTGGTCGGCCTCAAGCCGGATCATCTCCAGCGCTATCCGCACGAGTTTTCCGGCGGTCAGCGCCAACGCGTCGGCATCGCCCGCGCCCTTGCCTGCAACCCGGAATTCATCGTCTGCGACGAACCGATTTCCGCGCTGGACGTTTCCATTCAGGCGCAGGTCATCAACACGCTGGAATCGCTTCAGGAGAAGCTGGGGCTTTCATATCTGTTCGTTTCGCACGACCTTTCCATGGTGCGTCACATCTCCCACAACGTGGGCGTGATGTATCTGGGCTGCATGGTCGAGCGCGCGCCGGTGCAGGAGCTGTATTCCAACATGTTGCACCCGTACACGCAGGCGTTGATGAGCGCCGTGCCGATTCCCGATCCGGACATGGCCGCTGCCAGCCAGCGCATCCACCTTTCCGGCGACGTGCCGACTCCGATCGATCCGCCGAGCGGCTGCCGTTTCCGCGCGCGCTGTCCGTATGCGACCGAGCAATGCGCGCAGGAGCGCCCGGAACTGCGCGAGGTCGCGCCGGATCACTTTGTCGCCTGCCATCGGATCAAATAATTTCAAAGCTTTTCCCCGTCCGCGCCGTTAAAGCGCCGGGCGGGGATTTTTCGCATAGACAAAAATATGCCCGGAGCTGCAAGGCCGATTCAGCCTTCAACTCCGGGCTTTGTTTTATTTTTTGAGAAATGGCCGGGCTTTACACCACGCTCTGCAAGCCGAGCGTCTTTTCAATCAGCAGCATCACGCCCAGGGTCGCCACCATCATGATGGTCGCAAGCGCCGCGATGGTCGGATCAAAGTGATACTCGACATAGCCCATGATCTCAATCGGAAGCATGTTCACGCCGGGGCCGGTCAGGAAGGCGGACAGCGACACGTTGTTAAACGAATTGATGATCGCCATGATGCAGGCCGAGGCAATGCCGGATTTGATGTTGGGCAGAACGATGTGGAAGAACGTGTAGGGCCGCGTCGCGCCGAGGCTGCAAGCGGCTTCCTCCACCGCAAAATCGAAGTTCGCAAGGCTGGACGTAACCACGCGCATGATGTACGGAATCGAAAGCAGCGTATGACCGATCAGCAGGCTGGGAATGACCGCCAGATTATACTGGTTGACCACATAGCGCAGCATGATGAAACCGAGCACGATGCACGGAATCAGCACCGGGGACAAGAACACCGTCTTGATCGCGTCCTTGCCCTTGAAATTGTACCGATTCAGCGCGTAAGCCGCCGGCAGACCCAGCAGCAACGCAATCGCCGTGCCGCCCAGCGCGATGAACAGACTCAGCTTGGCGGCCTTGGCAAAAGCGCTCATCGTAAACACCTGCTGATACCACCGAAGCGTGAAGCCCTCGCCCGGAAATTTCAAATAATTGGTATCGCTGAAGGAGGCCGCCATGATGACCACCAGCGGCCCGATCAGAAACAGATAGACCAGCACTGTCACCAGAAACAGCAATTTGTTCTTTTTCATCGGGGTAGCCTCCTTCGCGATACGATGAAGGGAACGATCGAGGCTGCGCCTCAGACTCTGGCAGGGATCTTTCTCTCCTGCGCCCCTTCTTGAAAAAACATGGAATATCGAATCTTCGGCCGCTTACTTCACGGAGAAGATGGCGTTCCAGCTGGCGATCCAGTCGGCCTGATTGGCGGCGATAACGTCCCAATCCGGCAGCTTGAGGTTCGAGATCATCTCTTCGCCATAGGTGAAGTTGGCGGACTGCTCGGCGGTCAGCTCAACGTCCGGGCGAACCGGCGCGTCCACGCCGTCCAGCGCTTCGGCCAGCTGCACATCATGGCTGAGATAGAAATCGATGAAAGCCTCGGCCAGTTCCTTGTTCTCGCAGCCTTTCACGATGTTGAGCATGTTATAGCCGGAGAAAGAGCCTTCGGTCGGATCGACCCAGATGTAATCCGGATTGGCGTTCTTGGCGGTGGTGTAGCTGTAATCCAGCAGCACGGCGACGCTGATTTCGCCCTGGTTGAGCATGGTGATGGTGTCGTTGGCGCTCGTCCAGGTCTTGACAACGTTCGGTCTCAGCTCAGCCAGCTTGGCGAAGATGGCCTCGTCGTCCTTGCCCGGCTCAAGGCCGAAAGCGGCGGCCGTCGCATAGTAGAACAGCGGGCCGGAGGTCGTGGTCATTTCCGGCACGGCGATGCTGTCCGCCAGTTCCGGGTTCCACAGGTCAGCCCAGCTCTTGATCTCAACGTCGCAGAACGCGCTGTCGTAGACAATGCCGAGGCGGTTGAAGGTGTAGGCCGGGCCATAACCCTCGCCCATCGGCGCGCGGGCGTTCTCATAGATGCCCTCGATGTTGGACAGCTTGCTGGAGTCGAACGTGTCGAGCACGCCCGCTTTTCTGAGCTGATCGACGAACATGTCGCCGATGACGACCACGTCATAGTCGTCCGGGGACTCGATGATCTTGGTCACGCGCTCCGGGTTGCGGCCGGTATCCACGACGAGGGTCGCGCCGGTGGCTTCCTCAAACGGATCATAGATGTTCTTCTGGAGCAGCTCAGCGTTGAAGCTGAAGGTGCTGATGGTCAGCGTCTGGCCGGCGAAGGGCTTATCCTCGGCAACGGCGCAGAACGACAGGCTCGCGATCACGAGCAGGGTAACAAGCAGGGTGACAAACTTTTTCATGATTTTTCTCCTCTCCTGTTAGCCAATGAGTTTGATTTTATTCTCAGTCAGCACAAGCGTCACCGCCGTGCCGATTGGGAAGGCTTGAGTTTGATCCGCGCTGACGACAAATTCGCCGATTGCGGTCTTGACATTGAGCTGATTGTGGCGGCCGAGGAACGTGCTGACCATCACCTCGCCGGGGATGGCGTTCGGCCCCTTCTCTCCCGCCGGGCGCACCTGCACGTCCTCCGGGCGTATGCAGCCCTTGAAGCGCTCGCCCGGCTTCTGATCCGCCACGCGGATCGCCGTGCCGTCTGCTGCGGCGAAACCGCCGCTTTGCATGCGCGTCAGTTCAAAGAAGTTTTCAAAGCCGACAAACCGGGCGATGAACTCGGTATTCGGGCTGTTGTAGATCGTGCTGGGCGCATCCATCTGCTCGATGAGGCCCTTGTTCATGATGGCGACCTTGTCGCTGATGGCGAAGCACTCTTCCTGATCATGGGTGACGTAGATCGCGGTGAAACCCAGCTCCTGCTGAATGCGGCGGATTTCCACGCGCATCTTCACGCGCAATTTCGCATCGAGATTGGAGAGCGGTTCGTCAAAGAGCATCAAATCCGGCTTGATGACCATCGCGCGTGCCAGCGCCACGCGTTGACGCTGGCCGCCGCTCATCTCGCGCGGATAGCGGTTTTCAAACCCTTCCAGATCGACAAGTTTCAGCATCTGCATCACGTCGCGCTGGATCGCCGCCTTATCCAGCTTGCGCATTTTAAGGCCGAAAGCCACGTTGTCAAACACGGTCATGTGCGGAAAGAGCGCATAGCTCTGGAATACGAAACCGAAATTGCGCTTGTGCAGCGGCACATGGGTATAATCTCTGCCGTCAAAGCTGATCGTGCCCTGCATCGGCTCGGAAAAGCCCGCGATCAGGCGCAGGGTTGTCGTCTTGCCGCAGCCGGAAGAGCCGAGCAGGCTGACAAACTCGCCGCGCTCCACGTTCAGGTTGAAGTCGCGCAGAATCACGTTCTGGCCGTATCCGGCGGTAATCCCTTTCAATTCAAGCAGCGCCATGTTCGCTTCTCCTCCTTACGCCATCGGGTTGATCTTTCGGCTCAGGGCGTTAAACACGCCGGAAATCATCATCGTCACCACGATCATCACGACCGCCACGACGGAGGCCTGCGTCCAGTCGCGCAGGCTCATCGCGTATTGATAGATCATCGTCGCCAGCACGCGGGTATCCGTGCCGCCGAGCAGCTGAGGCGTGGTATAAGCCGTCATGCAGCCGGTGAACACGAGCACGCTGCCCGTCACCAACCCGGAAATGCTCAGCGGAAAAACGACGTGGAAGAATGCGCCGAGTTTTGTCGCGCCGAGGCTTCCGGCCGCCTCGCTCAAATCATCCGGAATGTGATCCATCACGCCGATGAGCGAGAGGATCATCAGCGGCAGAAACAGCTGCACGAAACCGACCGTCATCGAAAATTCATTGTAGAGCAGGCTCTGCGGCTTGGCGAAAATGCCCAGCGAAACCAGCGCGCTGTTGACGATGCCCTTCTTGCCGAGGATGACCATCCAGCTGAACGAACGGATGACCGGGCTGGTGAACATCGGAAACACGGCGAACGCCATCATCATGCCTTTGTGCCTGGAATGCTTGGCGATATAATACGCCGTCGGGAAGCCGAGCAGGGCGCAGACCGCCGTACTCAACAGGCTGAGCCGCAGACTGCGCACAAAAACCTGCTGAAAATAGACATCCCCAAAGAGCGAAAAATAGGAGGACAGCGAAAAATGTTCGTCCGGGAAAAACGAGGTCAGGCAAAGTGAAAACAGCGGAATGAGCATGAAAAACACGACAAACAGCACGCCGGGCAGCACCAGCGCCGCCGCAATCCAACGATTCTTTCGATTCACCGAAGGTTTCACCCTTTCCGCAGACTTAATGTTCGGTAAAATTGCGATTTATTCTAGCATAAAGCGCAGAATGTGTCAATTCTTCTTCCGATTTTTTCGGGAAAATATTTGTTTTTTTCTTTTTTCAGCTATAATGTTCGTGTTTTTAGCAGGCTGAGCGGACGTCTGCGCTGCGTTCCTCCGTCTTGCCGACGGGGAAAGCCAAAAAACATCCGCGTCCGAAATCCTCTGTTTTTTTACAAAACTTAGCGGAAGATAAGACAGCCTCAGACCGCTTTAAATGATGTCCGCATATTTCGCGGCGCTCTGCATAAACGGCCCCATCTGTTCAAGCAGCTTTGCCTTCGCCTCCTCCATATCCAGCCGCGTCAGCTTTCCGCCGCGCACCAGCACCTCGCCCGAAACCATCACCAGACTCACATCCGAACTATTTGCGCCGTAAACCAGCGCCGAATAGGGGTTATAGACCGGGAACATGTGCGGCGCATCCACGCTGACCAGCACCATATCCGCCCGCAGACCGGGACGGAGCTGCCCCAGTTCGTTCCCGGCGTGCAGAGCTTGCGCGCCGCCCCGCGTCGCCGCGCGCACAATTTCTTTTGCCGGGAAAAGTGCGCGGTCGCGGTTCGCCGTCTTATGCACATCCGCAAACAGGCGCATCTGGTCAAACAGGCTGAACGTGTTGCCGGAGGACGGACCGTCCGTACCAAGGCCAAAACGAACGCCCGCGCGCGCCGCCGCCGCCATCGGGGCCACGCCTTTGCCCGCTTTCGTGTTGCTGCCGATGCAGTGCGCAATCGCCGCGTTTCCCTCCGCCAAAATCTCGATATCGTCCGTGGTCAAATGGATGCAGTGCCCCGCCAGCAGCCGCTCGTTCACCGCGCCGATTCGCTTGAGATAGCGCGTCGGCGTTTCCCCCCGTTCGGCGAAATATTTCATCTCATAATCCATTTCGCTCGCGTGCAGGGTAAACAGCGCATTCTGCCCGGCGGCCAGTTCCACGCCCGCGCGCAGCAGCGCTTCGTTGCAGGTGGTCGTGCCGTGCGGCGCGACAATCGGGCGCACCAGCGCTTCGCCCCGCCATGTATCAAACATCCGCCTGGCGATTTCAAGCCCGCCGCCCGGCTGCGCGCTGTCGCACGTCGGCTGAGAAATCAGCGTTTCGCCGAGATAGCCACGCATGCCCGTCCGCACACACGCGCGCGCCACCTCATCCTCAAAATAATACATATCCACGAACGTCGTCACGCCCGCCAGCAGCATTTCTCCGATTCCGAACACCGCGCCGCGATAGACCAGCTCACGCGTCATCGCCTCGTTTTCCAGCGGAAACAGGAAACGGCGCAGCCTGTCTGGGCAGTCGTCGCCCATCGTGCGGAACGGCACCATCGACACATGGCAGTGCGTGTTCACAAATCCGGGGAGCAGAATGCCGCCGCGCGCATCGATCCGCTCGTCTGCGTCGCCTGCAAAACGCCCCGCGCCCACCTCGGCGATATTGGCGCCGTCCGTCAGCACATAGCCCCGGTCGAATACGCGCATCTCGTCGTCCATCGTCAAAACGATGGCGTTTTCAATCAGTGTTTTCATGCCTCTTCCCTCATCAAATCCATCGCCGCCGCGCAGAATACGGCCACGCTCCTGCCCAAAACCGCCTCGTCAAAGTCAAACGTCACCGTATGCTGCGCACCCGCCATATCCGTCATCGCGCGCATATAGGTCGCCTGCCCGCCATGCGCCTGCACGCGGTTCATCATCACGGAAACATCGTCGCTGCCCCAGTTTTTGGCGTTCTGTTCGGTGGAAAGCGTCAGGTTCGGCAAATCCCGGCGGATGACGCGCCCCATGCGCTCGATGAGCTGGCCGTCGCTGTGCTGTCCCTCCGCCATGCCCATCACGGTCATCTCGCACGCGCATCCCTGCATCGCCGCCGCGCCACGGCAGATTTCCTCCGTTCGCTTCATCATGAACTGATTGATCTCCGTCGTTTCGCCGCGCACCTCCAGCTGCATCAGCGCGTAATCCGGCACGACGTTCCGCCCCGAACCCGCGCGCAGTGTGCCGACGTTGATGAAGCTCTGTCCCCCGCCGTGACGCGGAATCGCATGCAGCGCCAGCGCCGCAGAAGCCGCCGCCAGCAGCGCGTTTTTCCCCTGTTCCGGAAAACCGCCCGCGTGCGCCGCACGCCCGGTAAAGGCCACGTCGTATTTCGTCGTCGCCAGGCTGCCCCACGTGCCGACCGTCACATCGCCGTCATCCGTTTTGCCCGTCGGCGCGACATGCGAGGCCAGCAGCGCGTCCGCATCGTCCAGCCAGCCGTTTTCAACGATGGCATGCGCCCCGCGCACGCCTTCCTCCGCCGGCTGGAAAATCAGCTTCACCGTACCATGCAGTACATCCCGGTGCGCCATCAAAATGCGCGCAACACCCAAGCCGATGGCCGCGTGCCCATCGTGGCCGCATGCGTGCATCATGCCGGGGTTCACGCTTGCAAAGCCCTCCCGCGTCGGCCGGTGTGCATCCAGCGGACACTCCGTCATCGGCAGCGCGTCGATGTCAAACCGCATCGCGACCGTGGGCCCCTCGCCGCATCGCAGAATCGCGATCACGCCCGTGTAGCCCGCACGAACGTCGGCCGTCAGCTCGTCCTCCGGCGCGCCCTGCGCAAGCGCCTGTTCAGCATGCGCCGCTAAAACCTGCGCATCCGGCAGGCCGAGCCGCGCCCCCTCTTTGCAGACCGCGCGCCCCGTATAGATTTCATAGCCCAGCGCACGCAGTTCTTTCGCCAAAATCGCCGTCGTCCGCATCTCCAGCCAGCCCGTTTCCGGATGACGGTGCAGGTCGCGGCGAATGCGGACTAACTCCGGCTGCATCGCGTCGATTTCGCTTTGAATTTCCGAAAAATCATTTTTCATCTGTTTCAGCCCTTTCGTCCTTCTATGCCCAAAATATATCATAATTGACGCGCGGCTTCAAGGGGCGTATACTGATATTATTCTTGCTGCCTGCGGAGGAAATTATGGATAAAAATGTGCTTGTCATCGGCTCAACCTGTGTGGACGTCATTATCCGCGTCGATCATCTTCCCCGTACCGAGGAAAACCTGCATCCGGAAAGTCAGCGGTTCGCCATTGGCGGCTGCGCTTACAACGTCGCCAATATTCTGGGACGGGCGGGCGCGCCGACCACCTTCGTAACCCCGGTCGGTTTGCAGGGCGTGTTTGGCGGCTTTGTCGAAAAGCAGCTGCAAACGCTGTCTTTTGCGCAGCCCGTCCTTCTTCCGGATGAGGCAAACGGCTGCTGTTATTGTCTGGTGGAGGCCAGCGGCGAACGGACGTTCATGTCCATCCACGGCGCGGAATACAGCTTCAATCCCGCATGGATGGCACCTTATGCCGCAAATCACTACGCCTATGGCTATATCTGCGGCCTTGAGGTCGAGGAAAAGACGGGCGGCCTGTTGGTGGATTATCTGAAAAACGCGCCGATCGACCGCATTTTCTATGCTCCCGGCCCGCGCGGAGCAGGGATTGCCCTCGAGCGCCAGAATGCGCTGTACGCCCTGCACCCGATTCTCCATCTGAACGGCGCGGAAGCAAGCGCGCTTTCCGGTCTGGACGGACTGGATGAATCGCTGCTGTTCCTGCATGAAAAGACACAGGCTCCGGTCATTGCGACGCTAGGCAGCCTCGGCGCGCGGGTTTTAACCGTGGACGGCGCGCTGCTCACCGTGCCGGGCTATCCCGCAGAGCATGTGGTGGACACCATCGGCGCAGGCGATGCGCACGCCGGAGCCGTTCTGCTGGGGCTTTCGCGCGGGCTCTCGCTCCCGGATGCCGTGGCATTGGGCAACCGCGTCAGCGCGGCAGTCGTTCAAACGGCGGGCGCGACGCTGTCGGAGGGAGACTTCGCGAAGCTGAGCATCCATAAGTAAGGAACAGAAGCGTAATGAGAGAGAATTTCTCCATCCCCCACTTCATAGGGAAATACCTGTTTGACAAGATGAAACGCATAGCAAAAAATATAATTTAGGATAGGCCCGTGGAAATGGCTGCGCCCACGCCACCTATAATCGGCACCAGCAGGGTGTTTTCCGCAATATTGGCCGCACAGACAACCGTAGATACGATGATTTGGAGATAGCTTTTTACATATTCCCAGAATTTCTTTCCGAAATTCCTTTCCATCCAACCCATAAATCACATGGTCATAATCCCTGCGCATTGCTTTTTCCGTCTGCTTGTAATCTGCATCCGACCATGCTTTCCAGCGTCGAAACTCTTCTTCGCTTTCAAAATCACTTTGCGTCAGAACAACCTCGTCTGCCGCACCCGCATAAACAATCGCATCTGCCCGTTTTTTGTTACGAGCAACATCATTTTTTCTATCAAACATTGTTTTTCCTTTCTGTCGTGCGTAAAAATGGCAAGACAGAAAGGCGGCGGATTACGACAGTGCTGATTTCTTTTGCACATTAAAAAAGCACTGAACGAGATTCATCCTCGCTCAGTGCAGATTCTGTTGTTGAGAAAAGCTCGTGCAGCCTGTTTTCTGCACGAGCTTCGTAGCTAGTTAATCAAATTCCTACAAGCTCCTCATCATTTCATTACAATGAGCTCATAATCGCGCTGACCCAAACCGATTTTTTCACCATGAATAAGCTGACTTCGCCATTCACTAATGGGATGACTGTTGATGAAAGGATCTTTACCCAAATGGGGCATTTCTTCCAATCGCGTATTTTTCGTGATAGGTGTTGCCGCCAGACAGGCATCTGCACAAGCTTGATCAATAGCAACTGCATCGAAGGAAGTAAACATTCCAATATCCGGTAAAATTGGAGTATCATTACAACCGTGGCAATCGCAGCAGGGGCTCACGTCTTGTACCAGACACACATGGAACTGTGGTCGACGATTCACTACTGCCAGTGCGTATTCTGTCATCTTACAATTCAGCACTTCATTGGTATTGTCGCCTGTGGGATGTGTGGCATCCTTTGGACATGCTCCAATGCAGCGACCGCAGCCCACACATTTGTTGTGGTCGATGAATGCTTTATGGTTTTCAATAGTTATCGCATCGTGAGCGCAATTTCGACGACACTCACCACAGCCTACACAACGGCCTTGATCCACCTGCGGTTTGCCAGAGGAGTGCATTTCCATCTTACCTGCACGAGAGCCACATCCCATACCTAAGTTCTTAATCGCTCCACCAAAACCAGTACTCTCATGGCCTTTGAAATGCGTCAAACTGATGATGATATCCGCATCCATTACAGCGCGTCCAATCTTCGCTTGTTTTACGTAATCTCCATCCACAGGTACCAATACATCGTCCGTGCCTTTCAGCCCATCAGCAATCAATATTTGACAGCCCGTGGAAAAAAGGTTGAAGCCGTTTTCAAAGGCAGTGTCCAAATGGTCTAACGCATTCTTACGGCCCCCCACATACAATGTATTACAATCAGTCAGAAATGGCCGTCCCCCCTTACTCTTCACATAATCCGCAACAGCTTTTGCCCAGTTCGGACGAAGAAAAGCCAGATTGCCCAACTCTCCAAAATGCATTTTGATAGCAACATACTTTCCTTCCATATCTAACTGACCAAGTCCAGCCTTATCCATCAACCGCTGAAGCTTGTGAGTTAACGCTTCCTCATGATAAGAACGAAAATCTGTAAAATAAACCTTCGAGCAACTCATGCATCATCCTCCTTCAAGTTTGTTGGTAACGTATAACCATTCTCTTGATGCGAGGGATAAGGGTTTTTCTTTTTCAAATGGAGTTATACTCGGTAATGCTCTTTTTCGCAAGGAAGTGTCATTTTCCAAGCTTCTCGAATAGAATCCATCAGCTTCATAACAGCCAATGTCTCACTATGCGGCATTTCCGGGCATTCAATGTCACCATTTAATAGAGCCTTCTTGCACGCAAGTATTTCATATTCATAGCCCGTGTAATTTTCCTCTGCCTTATATTCACAGACCTTTTCACGTTTTCGATTGTATTGTGTAATACTTTGCAAGCGGCTCAATCCCTTAATTTCCAGCATTCCGTTTTCACCGCATATATACCACCTATTCCCCGTTGGAGCAATCAAGCTACTGCTTAGTATGGCAAGTTTACCATCCGGGTATTCCAACGTTATAGAATTTGCGCCGTCCGTGCCACTTTCAAGCATGATTCTACTGGTAGATACATTGAGCACATTGCTGCCAAAAGCTAAGAAGGCATCATTAATCGCATAGACACCCATATTCAAAAGCGTACTTCCTCCAGTTGCAGGGTTTAGACCTTCTGGAGCTAAATCTGCTTCACCTTTGTTGGCAAGAAGGAGTCTTGGTTTCCCAATGACACCATCGTTTATCAACTCAACTATTTTGGCTGCCAACGGCTGATAACGCATCCACATAGCCTCTGCCAATAAAATATGTTTTTCTGTTGCGAGTTCAATCATTTCTTTGGCTTGAGTATAATTTAAGGCAAATGGTTTTTCACATAGCACCGCTTTACCATGCCGAAGGCACGCAATTGTGTTATCATAATGAGCGAAATTAGGGGTTGCGATGTAAACCAAGTCAACTTCTCTGTCCTGTAGCATATCCTCTGCAGAGCCATATGCCTTGTAACAGTTATAGTCATTAGCAAAACAATTTGCTCTTTCCTGTGTTCTGGATGCACACGCATACAATGTAACATCTTCCATACGTCTAATGGTATCTGCCATTTTTGCAGCAATAACACCAGTTCCCCATATTCCAATGTTCATTGCATTTCTCCCTTCATTCCATGCAACACCTTGTCGGATACGCCGACATTGCTCAAAAAATGCTGCAAATCTTCCAATGTGGGCGCAGCATAAATCGCTCCTACACGCGAGACACAAATCGCACTAGCTGCATTAGCGACTCTCATGATATCGTGCATTCTACACGAATCAATCCGATTGATATCGCAATTTTGCCTCAATAGCGATACCAACACTGCCGCCGTAAACACATCACCAGCTGCATTTGTATCTACTGCATCCACATGATACGCTGGCACATATCCGTTTCCATTTCCATAGCGATAATAGCAGCCTTTTTCACCCAATGTCACACAAACCAACCGGATATCCTCATCCATCAGCATTTGGCTTCCCTTTTCAACGTCACTTACGTCCGTAAGCATCTCCATTTCTTCAAGGGAAACCTTAAGAATATCCAATCCTCGCAGACGGGGAAGAACACTCTCTCGTGCTTCTGATTGCGGATAACTGCCAGGTCTCCAGTTGACATCACAGCTCACTAACTTACCTTGAGTAATTGCAAATGACTTTACTTGGTCGAATATCCGCTGTCCATTTTTCATTCCGAGAAGAGAACCCGCTAAATGTATCACGCGAGCCTGCTGAAGAATATCCTCGTCCAGCATTTCAGTTTGGAACGCTTGCAGAGACGTTTCTGTCTGTACAGAGTGAAAGGATCTATCACCCAAAGCATCAAAGGACACCAGAGTAAACGGTGTAGGCAATGCTTCTACCTTTTTTAACCCATCTCCTCCAAAACCATATCGTTCCGCAATTTTGCACAAAAAATCTCCCAAAGGATCGTTTCCAACAGCCCCTAACAGCCGTGTGCTAGCTCCCAGCAGGGAGGCTTCCGCAAGTAAATTACTAGGAGCACCTCCAGGCTGAGCTTCATATCTCAAGTTTCCATTTTCTGCATTAGGTATCGGTGAGAAATCAATGACAATTTCTCCTACTGCGGCAATATCTATCATCTGTACCTCCAGTATACCACCATGCAAGCACTTATGCTTTGATTTTTCGATATGCCTGCGCAACCCGCATCACAAGTTCATGATCTTCCGGCAAATCACAGATCTGGGCGATGGTTTTTTCAATACCAATATCCGCAATCATTTGCTGAATTTCCATCGCTTTTTCATCACGAGGTTCATCATATGCGAATGCATTTGCCATCGACTGAATCAACGACACCGGATCGATGCCATGCTTCAAACAGAACAGTGCATTACCCGTCAGGCGATCAAAATGACCGAGCTTACGTATTGGATCAAGGGCAACCCTATAAATAGCATCCACAATATCGTTTTTAGGCTGTTTGAGCGTACAGAAGTTCCAAATTTCCTTTTCCGGAACATTGAACTCACGGCTAAGGCCTGGAACTGCCTCTTCTAGAACGCCTCGCATCAGCTTTGCCACTTCCGGATCTGCAGCTGCTTCATTAATTGTCTTGAAGCCTTTTTGATATCCGGCATAGGCACAAGTCGCATGCGGTCCATTTATAGTATAGAGTTTAATGTCTTTAAGCTGTTCAATGTGATCGCTTAGCTCCACCCAATGGACATTATCAAAGTCCGCGAACACAGGTTGTTGCAGAAGGAGTGTATTGGCCACAGAGGTGTGCAGCTCCAATGCGCTAGTCGTCTCCGCAATGGTGCTACGACGAACGATGGCATCGCGCAACGCCACATGCTCCTGGAACCACAAACGGGCGTCTTCATCCCCCAGCGCTTCTACAAAAGCTGCTTCAATCGAAGGCATTAGATGATTTTTATTCGTGCAACACATGATCGTAAGGTTCTTCCCTTCCGCGTGTGCGCGACATGTAAGTCCCTTCCCCAAATAAGCAGCCGCATCAGGAATATCCTCCGGATAGAGTGCCAAGGCAATCACATCACAATTCACGACTGCATCCATGCACGAATAAGCTGCATCGGTAAGATATGCATCATAATCAGTAATAATGCGTTTGAAATCCCCATTTTCCTGATGAGCTGTGACGATGTAGCTTCCCGTTTTCAAAGCTTCGACTACTTTAGGATCCTTATCCAGAAAGGATACCTTCCAACCTTCAGTCGAAAATGTCTCGCCAATAAAACCCTTTCCTTCTTTTCCTGCACCAACTACGAGAATAGAATACATATTCAATACCTCCATTTTCCTTATTCGTCAAAAGGTTTTATGAATTTTGTCAAATTGCGTTTTAATTCTAGGCGCTGTTTTCAGCACATGTTCAATCTGCGACAACGTCGGCATTACCAGCAATGAGCCTCGCCTCATGGTCGATGCTGCTGCGCACGCATTACAAAAATCGCCTATTCTTTCCAAGTCCAATACGCTTAATTCTTCTATATTATCAGTTTCATGTGTGAGCAGATAGATCAAAGCTCCCATAAAGGAATCTCCTGCCCCGGTGGTGTCCAATGCATTTACACGATAAGCCGGACGGTAACTCCACCCTTTATGTGTATACAGTAAACTACCAGAGGTTCCCATGGTAAAAGCCACTATCTTTGCATTGCCTGCCAGTAATTTTTCACATGCTGAAAATACATTCTCTTCCTTCATAAAGTATCGGATATCATCCTGCGATAATTTCAGAATTTGCGCACTATAAATAGCGTCCTGAACGGCATGATACACCTTCATGTCTTCATAAGGAAAACGATAATTACTGTCAAATGCTGTCATCACGCCGGCCGAATGTGCCTCTGCCAAAGCAAGCTCCGCCGCCTTGGCGATTGGATAGTCGAACTCGAACGAAAGCGGAGTATAGTTAAATACCTTACACCGCCGGATTTGCGAAAGGTCCAATTCAGAGGCTTCGATCATCAAGTCAGAACGTGACCCTTTATAATTTGTGAAGCTGCGTTCTTTGTCCTGATCAAAGTAGACAAATAGGAGTCGAGTACCTACCTTCTCTGTGAACTGAGCATTGGTTACGTCAAAACCCAATTCATTTTTAGCAAGATCGTACAAATACTCACCATGTTCATCGCGTCCCAAACAGCAGATCACACCTGCTTTTCCGCCCAAACGAGACAACTGTGCGGCAACGTTCATAGGTGCTCCGCCAGGATTCCTTTCAAAAAGCAATCTGCCTTCGTCGTTTTTTCCCACACAGGAAAAATCAATCATCAAATCGCCCATTGAAACAAGATCCAACATTTGTTCTTTTTCCACAATCAAAGCTCCTACTCTAATAATGATTTAAAGTGCATTATTCCAGATTTGCATGATTATATCGAATGATTTCTCCTGTTTGACCTTTTTGAACCATCAGCGAGCCAATGATCCCATCTAATACAAGCGTAACTGAAGCCTCGAAAAAATTGCCACTCAAATTTTTCTTCGCAAAAATGGATGCCTCAGTATCCTCTGGCGAAACAGCAGGGATTCCAGCGAGCACAACAGCACAATCACAAGCTTGCGCGATGGGAGAATTTCCATGCATGGTGAGTACAGCTACACGTGCGCCATGCCCCTTAGCTTTGTTCACCACATCCAGCGTTACCTTGGTTTCACCAGAGCCCGAACCTACGATTAGGAGATCACCTGGCTGCACACTAGGTGTGCAAACCTCGCCAACAAGATAAGTTTCATGGCCTGTTTGCATCAGCCGCATTGCAAATCCCTTCATAGAAAGCAAACTACGACCTGCCCCACCCACAAAGATGCGTTTTGCCTGCGCGATTTCCTTCTCCAACGCTCCTGTATCAGCGTCCTTCAACCCGTCAACAATCTGTTGCAGCGCCACCAATTCCGCCTGTGCCATTTGTTTCGCAGTCATATTTTACCCCTCCATAATACGTCGCATTTCTTTCGCAACAGCTACCGGGTTCTGACTATTGGCAATCGCACTGCCAATAATCACCAAGTCAGGCTTGCTGGCTACAACCTGAGGCAACGTATCCAAATTAATGCCACCCGCCACAGCAATTTTTGCGTATTTTACGCTGCTGCGCAGCAACTGTAACGGCTTTTCTGGGCTGGAACTTGAGGCAACGGATACAGCTCGGTGAATACAAATATAATCCGGCTTCATAGCATCGATTTCCGCACCGCGTTCCGCAATCTGTTCTTCCGGCATACCCATCATATCTACGAGAATCTGCTTATTGTGATCTCTGGCAGATTCAATCGCCTGTTTGATGGTATCGTCCCAAGTACGTGCGGAAACGGTAGTCACATCTGCGCCCGCATCATAAGCAATCTTTGCCATGCCATAACCGCCGTCCATGATTTTGAAATCAGAGAGAATACGCGTATTGGGCGCAGCGTCCTTAAATTCGCGCACAACAGAAATTGGATTCACAAAGGAGAAAGGAGTACCCATTTCGATGATGTCTACAATTCCATCCAGTTCCCTGGCAATTTCAAGCGCACGTTCCTTATTGATTACATCAAAAGCCAGCTGAAGTTCCATACCGAATTTCCTCCTTAAGTTTATATGTGTTGAAAGTTGAACCTTTCACGACTGCACCAAATATTACTCTGCACGCTTTTTCTTCGTTCTGAGAGAATCTGCATAAACCACCAGCACAATCAACACGCCTAGAATGACCTGCTGCCAGAAAGAATTGACGCCGTTCAGATTCAGCCCATTACGCAATACCGCAACAATCAGAGCACCGACCACCGCGCCCAGTACGCTTCCTTCGCCACCAGCCATGCTGACACCGCCGACAACAGCTGCAAAAATGCCTTCAAATTCGTAGCCCTCGCCACAATTTACCTGCGCAGAAGTCATGCGTGTAATCATAATCATGCCAGCCAACCCCGCCATTGCACCCGTAAGGGTAAACACCAACAATTTAATCCTTTGTACGTTAATGCCAGACATACGTGCTGTTTCCGCATTGCTGCCCACCGCATATACGCTTCTTCCAAATGTGGTCTTCTTCAGTAGGAAGGTAAGAAGTGCCGCAGCAACTGCAACAAAATACACAGGTACTGGAATTCCCAACACTTTGCCGTTGCCCAAGAAGTGCATTGCCTTCATGGCTTCCTTGCTAATATTGCCACGCAATGAGATGGTTGCGCCGTTGTTAAGCAGCTTTAGAACACCGCGATAAATCCATTGTCCTCCCAGAGTAGCAATGAAGGGGATCAGTCCCAGTCGAGTTACCAGAATGCCGTTAATATACCCACACAGTGCGCCGATCAAAACGCCGCCTAGCAGCGCGATTCCAAGCGGCAAACCCAGCTTCAACATCAGTGTACAAATTACGCCACCAACTAACCCTACAATAGAGCCCGAAGAAAGATCGATACCGCCGATGATGATGGCGAAAGTCATTCCCATCGAAAGCATCATATAGACGGAGGCGCTGAGCAAAATCTGTGTCAGGTTATTGGTGCTTCGAAAGCTCGGTGTTGTGGCAAACAGTATCGCAACAATTACCAATAGAATTCCAATAGGGCCAAGACTATCCATACCCTTCCGGCTTGATAATTTTTTCAATCTTTCATTCATTTTTTTATCCTCCCAAAGTCAAGTTAAAGATTGCCAGTCGCATATCGCGCAATCTTTTCCGGATTTGCTTCATCGACATTCATTATTGCGGCAACACCGCCGTTACGAAACACAGCTATACGATCGCTCATCCCCATGATTTCCGGAAGATCCGAGGATATCATAATAATACCCATTCCCGAATCCGACAGCATGTTCATTAAAGTATAGATTTCATATTTCGCTCCCACATCAATGCCTCGTGTAGGTTCATCCAGCACCAATACCTTTGCCTCACGGGTAAGCCAACGAGCTAGGATCACTTTTTGCTGGTTTCCTCCCGATAAATAGCGTGCCTTCTGTTGTGTGCTCGGCGTGCGGATGTGCAATTTTTGGCAAAAATCAGAAGCATTTTGGCTGGCCGCTTTGTCTTTCATTACACCGTTTCTGGAAAACTTTTTAAGGGAACCCAGCGTAATATTAGCTTCTACATCCAGCCCCAATGCTAAACCATCACGCTTTCGATCTTCTGTCATGTAGATAAAGCCTGCCTCAATTGCCTCGGAAGGATCCCGAAATTGATATTGCTTTCCATCCAATATAATTTCTACATGGTCTGCCGGATCCGCACCGAAAAGAACTCGCATCGTTTCCGTTCGTCCCGCGCCCACAAGACCCGAAATGCCCAGAATTTCTCCGCGGCGTACATCAATGTGATCCACATGCAGCTTATCACCATAGCGAATATTATTTGCTTCAAAGATTACATCACCGATCTTCCGTCGATATTTCGGATAAATATCAGCGACTTCACGCCCAACCATCAGACTGACAATCGTATCGGTGTCCGCATCCTTATAATCCATGGTTTTGATATGCTGCCCATCACGAATTACAGTAACGCGATCAGCAATTTGCTCAAGTTCTTCCAGACGATGCGAAATATAGATGATTCCTACGCCATTCTGTTTCAGCTGATGAATAATTCCAAACAGGTGTACAATTTCATTTTCTGTCAACGACGATGTCGGTTCATCAAAGACAATGATTTTGCATCCCTTAGAAACCACCTTTGCAATTTCAACCATCTGCTGTTCTGCAATAGAAAGATACTTCATGGGTGTAGCAGGATCCACATCCAGTTTTACAGTCTCTCGCAGAATACGTTGAGTCTCTCGATACGTCCACCGATCATCTACCACACCGTGCTTATTTTTGATACATCCCAGGAAAATATTGTTTGCAACGTCCAAATGCGGGCATACATTCAGCTCTTGGAATACAACCCCGATTCCTTTAGAAATTGCATCTGCCTCGTTCTTGATCAAAATCTGCGACCCGTTCAGGTAGATACTTCCCTCATCGGGCTGATGCACCCCATACAGAGTTTTTATCAGCGTCGATTTTCCAGCTCCATTTTCCCCTACCAGCGCATGAACCTCTCCAGCACGAACATCTATGGAAAATTTATTCAGCGCTACTACTCCGGGAAAACGTTTAGTTATTTGCTTCATCTCAAGCACAGGTACCATGACGTTTCTCCCTCCTTACAAAAGAGCCGGAGTCCTCTTGCTTCGGTGGACTCCCCCCGATTCGATGGATTCTCCGGCTCTTTTTAAAAACTGCTGTGTGCTGCGTTATTTTTTTATTTAATGTAATTCAGAGGGAACAAGAGTTTCTGCATCTCTTCTTCGTTCATGTTCTCTCGCAAAACGACCGTGCATCCCGTATCGACA